>Ga0255346_1000704_pt1 | contig 52573 bp, 25 predicted proteins | sample wastewater_treat_FD_194410 | JGI IMG/M metagenome (GOLD analysis project Ga0255346, IMG submission 194410) | Wastewater microbial communities from Lulu Island WWTP, Vancouver, Canada - plant22 | ecosystem: Engineered > WWTP > Wastewater > Unclassified | place: Canada: Vancouver, British Columbia...
CGCGAGCTGGGTTCAGAACGTCGTGAGACAGTTCGGTCCCTATCCGCCGTGGGCGCAGGAAATTTGAAGGGAGCTGTTCCTAGTACGAGAGGACCGGAATGGACAGACCGCCGGTGAATCAGTTGTCCCGCCAGGGGCACGGCTGAGTAGCTGAGTCTGGAAAGGATAAGCGCTGAAAGCATCTAAGCGCGAAACGTACCCTAAGATAAGATTTCCCATCACATAAGTGAGTAAGACCCCTGATAGGTTAACAGGTTGATAGGTCGCAGGTGTAAGTGCAGCAATGCATTCAGCTGAGCGATACTAATAGGTCGAGGTCTTGACCTGAAACTTTCCTATGCAATTTTGAAGGCTCTGCCTTTAATATCCGGTGGCTATAGCGAAGAGGACACACCCGTTCCCATCCCGAACACGGAAGTTAAGCTCTTCAGCGCTGATGATACTTGGCGGGAGACCGCCCGGGAAAGTAGGTCGTCGCCGGATAAAGGTATTCCGAGGTAGCTCAATGGTGGAGCAACCGGCTGTTAACCGGTAGGCCGTGGGTTCGAGCCCCACCCTCGGAGCCAATGAAAATGCCGAAGTGGCGGAATTGGCAGACGCACAGGACTTAAAATCCTGCGAACCACAAATTCGTACCGGTTCGAGTCCGGTCTTCGGCATTTATGGTCGTCGCGGGATAGAGCAGTTGGTAGCTCGTCGGGCTCATAACCCGGAGGTCGTTGGTTCGAATCCAGCTCCCGCTACCAAAACAATAATAAAATGTCCCCATTAAACATTAGATGGCGGCGTAGCTCAGGTGGCTAGAGCATGCGGTTCATACCCGCAGTGTCAGCGGTTCAAATCCGTTCGCCGCTACTATAAGGCCCTATGGTCAAGCGGTTAAGACATCGCCCTTTCACGGCGGTAACCCGGGTTCGAATCCCGGTAGGGTCATAAAATATAACATGGAAGCTTAGCTCAGCTGGGAGAGCACCTGCCTTACAAGCAGGGGGTCATAGGTTCGATCCCTATAGCTTCCACTTTGGCAATGCTGGTGTAGCTCAATCGGTAGAGCAACTGACTTGTAATCAGTAGGTTAGGGGTTCAAGTCCTCCCACCAGCTTAATGGAAGAGTTCCCGAGTGGCTAAAGGGGACGGACTGTAAATCCGTTGGCACTGCCTTCAATGGTTCGAATCCATTCTCTTCCATCAATATGCGGTAGTGGCTCAGTGGTAGAGCATCGCCTTGCCAAGGCGAGGGTCGCGAGTTCGAGTCTCGTCTGCCGCTTTAGTTTGATTATGCGGGTGTAGCTCAGTGGTAGAGCCCCAGCCTTCCAAGCTGGTTGCGAGGGTCCGATTCCCTTCACCCGCTCCAGTTAATAGTGGTGGATATGGCCTAGCTGGTTAGGGCGCCAGATTGTGGCTCTGGAGGTCGTGGGTTCGAATCCCACTATTCACCCCATTTAATTAAATATAATTAATATAATATAGTATAAAGGCGCTATAGCCAAGTGGTAAGGCACAGGTCTGCAACACCTTGATCTCCAGTTCGAATCTGGATGGCGCCTCCAAAATATTTTTTGCACCGTTAGCTCAGTTGGATAGAGTGTTCGGCTACGAACCGGAAGGTCGTGGGTTCGAATCCCTCACGGTGCACCAATTGCAATGGTTAAAAGCAAATAAAAAAGAGATAAATTTTTCAGATTTATCTCTTTTTTATATCTTATGGAATTTTAATTAAACATATTATTTAAGTACCCGGCTTCTTTATCTTAATATCCGTTTCCTATGTATTCTCGTTTCTTTGCTACACAATCAATATAAGAAGCTACAAATACTTATGATTGTTTTTATACCTGAATATGCTAAGGAAGCATCACAGAATAGTGATAAACGGATATATCGAAAAAATACTTGTGATAATATATCAATGCCAAAAGTGAATATGAAAAATTTATGAATAAAAGAATATTTTTTAAAGCATAGATAATATAATCCAATATGATTATTGTGAAAAGGCATATCACATATAAATTATTAAAGAAATGTAATAATTTAGGAAATTAAATTGTGCTGTCTGATTCAATGGTGATATTCCAAATTTGAATTAAAGTGTTTTAAAGGGGCGTTAATCAATGGATTACTTTTCGAATCATTTAAATAATACAACTATTGTTCTTTTATCTTTATCAGTAATTTTACTTGCCGGATTTTTACTTACCCGTATCACGAAGCTGGCAAAACTGCCTAATGTAACCGGTTATATTATTTCGGGTATCCTGATAGGACCCTATGTTTTGAATTTGATTCCTCGTGAAATGGTTGACAAGATGGGGTTTATCAGCGATATCGCCTTAGCTTTTATTGCGTTTGGTGTCGGACGATTTTTCAAGAAAGAGAGTTTTCAAGAAACCGGATTTGGTGTAATTGTGATTACCTTATTTGAATCTTTATTGGCTGGAATAGTTATGACTATCTCTATATATTATATATTCAATTTAAATTGGGACTTCTGCCTGCTTTTAGGGGCAATTGCAACGGCCACAGCACCGGCAAGCACAATGGTTACCATCAGGCAATATCATGTACGTGGAAATTTTGTAAATACCTTGCTGCAGGTAGTAGCATTTGATAACGCTGTATGTCTCATTGCTTTCAGCATAGCTTCCGCTTTTGTCAACGCAAATATTGGAGCAAATATTTCTGCTTCTGAAATTATCATGCCCATAGTTTACAATATTGGTGCTTTAGCAATCGGGATTGTAAGCGGAGCAATCCTAAGCAAGTTGATGACCCCGAAACGGAGTGAAGACAATAGGCTGATATTAACAGTATCACTTCTGCTTGGAATTTCGGGTCTATGCGCTGCGGTTAATATATCTCCCTTGCTTTCCTGTATGTTGTTTGGTACCACCTATGTCAATATGACCAAAGACAAGGAATTATATAAGCAGGTTGAAAGGTTTACCCCGCCTATTTTGTCAATATTCTTTGTTGTATCGGGTATGAATTTGGATATCAGCTCGTTCAATACCCTGGGTGTAATAGGCATATGCTATTTTATAATACGGATTATGGGGAAATATTTAGGTGCTTATCTTGGATGCATTATTGCGAAAGCCACTAAGGAAGTAAGAAATTATTTGGGATTAGCTTTAATTCCTCAGGCAGGTGTAGCTATCGGACTCGCATTTTTAGGCAGAAGAATTTTAGCCGGCACTATGGGAAATATGCTTCTGACAATTATTTTATCATCTTCGGTCTTGTATGAGTTGATTGGTCCTGTATGTGCAAAGATTGCTCTGCTTCGCTCCGGAACTATAAAAATGGATAATACAACTCCCGGACAAGGCAAAGATGAGCGCGAAAACGAAAAAGACAGTGAAGATAGAGCATCTTGATTTTTAATTGACTGTTCGCTCACAGGTCCGACCATGAATTTTCAAAAATTCTGTTGACAAATGGAATTATTGTGTTATTATAGCTAGAAAATAATTAAAGCTATGAAGCAGAGAAAAATATTTCGGACGTTTACAGAGAGTTGGCGGTGGTGAGAGCCAACAACAGAGGAATATAATATACACTGCTGAGCAGGTTTGCTAAAAGGGAAGCCGAGTAGGCAAACACGCGTACCTGCGTTACAGGGTTAGGAGTTGTTGGACTCCGAAGAGTGATGATATTTTATATATCATAATTAGGGTGGTACCGCGGAATAATCTTTCGTCCCTATAAGCATATTTGAAAAAAGAATGTTTATAGGAGTGAAAGATTTTTTTATAGCTAAATCTACTTTAGATAGTGAATCTTGGCCAAGTTCATATCAGAAAATAAATAAATTATCAGAGGGAGGGGATAAGCTAGCGGGAATAAATAGCAAAATTCGACCTTTATATTTGCTATTATCTTATTATAGCTTGTAAAAAATTACCGGTTAAAAATGAAAAAATAAAGATTAGAAGGAGGGTGTATAAAATGAAAAAGTACAGAATTTTTGCTTTTCTACTTATTTTCTTACTTATTTGCAGCTCTTTGATTACTCCTTTTGCGTTAGAAAATGAGGGCGGTTCCTGGACAGGCGGTTGTACCAATATATTGGTAGGAAAGGAAGCTAGTGTAGATGGATCGGTCATCGGGTCATACTCATGCGATGGGGCAATTTATGCTAAAACTGTTGTAATCCCCGGAGCAACCCATAAGAAGGATGCAACAATACCTATTTACTTCAAACCATATCCAAACAACTATTCACAGTATCTTGATGCCTTTGATAAGGAAGTAAAACTGGGCGAAATACCACAGGTTGCAGAAACATATCGTTGTATAGTTAACTTGGTTTACTATGATGAACAGAATTGCGGAGGACTTAACGAATATGGTGTTTGCATTGGTGAAACAACAATAAGCGGCAATAGGGCTTTAAGAAATCCAAATGGGTGGATGTATGCATATTCAAACTATCCTGAAAGCAGTTTAATGGTACTGGGACTGCAACGTGCAAAAACTGCCCGTGAAGCAGTCAAGATTATAGGAAGCCTTGCTGAAAAATATGGATATGCACAAAGTGGAGAGCATCTGACAATTTCAGATAAGAATGAAGTTTGGGCAATGGAGATATTTGGTGCAGGCAGTCAGTGGACACCTGAGAGTGGTAAACCCGGAGCAGTATGGGCCGCTAAAAGAGTACCAGACGGGGAAATTGCTTTATCTGCTAACTCAAGCCGAATAGGACTAATAGAATCAGTAGTAGAAGACGGAGAAGACTTTATGAATTCTTCAAACACATTTACTTTGGCCAAAGAGCTGGGTCTTTGGACTGAAGGCACACCTTTTATATGGTTTGAAGTCTATGGCAACAGAAGGGATGAAATCTCCGTGCGTGAGTGGTCCATAATAAACAAATTTGCCCCTTCATTAAATGCAAAACCGGGAGACCCGATAATCTTTTCCTTTAAGCCGGATAAAAAAGTATCTGTACAAGACGTGATGAAAATGTACCGTGATTATCTTAATGATACTGATATGGATCCTACATTAGATGAAGCCTATAGACTTCCTAATGGCAGCATAAGTCCTATGGCTTCACCTTTTGGTCCATCAGCATTACATGCTCTGTTAGGCATAAATCCTACCAGAGCGGTAGCAACCAGAACTTCAGTATTTACTTATGTTACTCAGCATAAAGACTGGTTGCCGGATCCGGTGGGTACATGTATGTGGTACACCCCGGGACCGGCTATGACCGGATGCTTTACACCTATATATGCCGGGACTACTGAATTGCCTGATAGTTGGACTTATACTCCAAAGACATATGTTGACAGAAATTCAGCCTGGTGGGCTTTTACAATGGTTGATGGTTTGTCCTTAATTGAATGGCAGAATGCTATTGTGGACATAAAAAAAGTTCGTGATGCAGCTGAAGCAAAGTTTTTAGAAGATCAAGATGAAGTTGAATCAAATGTCCTGTCATTATATGGAAACGGGTCCGGTAAACCGGACAAAAAAATCAAACAGAGTGATATGGCGGCAGAAAAGTATCTCACCAAATATACCTGTAAAAACCTGGAATCCGTAGCCGATGCATATTGGGATTTGGTAGATTATTTAATGTTTAAATACTATTTCAGATCCGGTAAAAGCATCCCAATAACTGCCCCGGTTGTACAAACTTTTATTAAATAGTTTAACTTATTTTATGAACTCCACAACCCCCTAATTTTTAGGGGGTTCAGGTTACTGATAAACCCTCTTATGTCATGCTGAGCGTAAGCGAAGGATCTCATCATTATTGGAAACATGAGATTCTTCAGGCTTCGCTTTCAGAATGACAATATATTTTATGCTTTGTCAACAGTCTGAACCCCTTAATTTTTAGGGGGTTTTATTTTTTTAGCAAAATATTAATTCCGTGTGTTTTAATTTTATAGGTGATAGATATTTTTTATATATCAGAAAAATAAGAATAGGTATACAAATTGGTGGAAAGATAAGATTAAATAAGTTTAATAGGAAGGTACAAAAATGGACAATAAAACAGACCTTATTAATTCCCTCAATGATCTGTTGCAAGGCGAGTATATGGCAATAGAGAGTTTCAATAATTTTATTAACAGGCTAAAAGACAAGGAAACTAAAACAATATTTCAAGATATTCAAAAACAACACAGGAAGAATGCAGAGATATTAGCAAACTACATCCAAAACATAGGTGGAAGGCCGGACGAAAATTTAGGTATAAAAGGAAAGATGGGCGATATCATGCTTAATATGGAATTAGGCTCAAGCCTGGATCATGAAGTAATCAGCAAGGCCATTGAGGGTGAAACAAAAGGCGTAAACATGGCAGAAAAAGTCTTAAGAGGCAACTTGGACAATGAATCAAGAAATGTTGCAGGCCAAATACTGCAAAATGACAGAGAGTCAATAAAAAAATTGGAGGGGCTGAGATAATTATACTCAAATCTGAATTTTACAATACAACTACTGAATTTTGATGATTGTTAAAAAAATACTTTATGCTAAAATGTTAGAAAAATGCTTATTTGTAGGAGGGCAAAAATGAAAAAAGCATTGTTGATAGTGCTGGTATTAGTGTTATCACTAAATCTTGCAGGATGCCAACAAACTTCAACAGGTACGGATTCGGGACAAGTTGATTCGAATAAACCTGAAACGACCGAAAAACAAGTTTTGACATCTAGTGCACAGGGATTTGCAGGTGATGTTGAAGTTACTTTAACAATAGAAAATGGAAAATTAACTTCAGTGACTGCAAAAGGAGATAAGGAAACACCGGAAATTGGCGGTAAAGCATTAGAAATTTTACCTGCCCGAATGGTTGAAACAAACTCAGCGGAAGTCGATGTTATGTCCGGTGCTACATATACCTCAGAGGCTATAATTGAAGCAGCCAAAAAAGCTTTAAGTGATGCTAATATTACACTTGAAAAAACAGAACCGGAAAAAAAGGCTCTTAAATTTACACCCGGAACCTATGTGGGCGAAGCTTATGGAAAATGGGACCAGTATAGCAAGGAAGGGTTCAGATTCGGAACTCCAAATCCGGTTACGCCTATGAAGGCCACCGTTGTTGTTGACAGCGATAGGATTGTTTCAATAGACATCAGTAACATATCGGAAACCCCTGGGTTCTATGAACCTGTAATCAACTACATGGTACCGGATATCATAAAATATCAGACATTGGGTGTAGATGCGGTAAGCGGCTGCACACTTACCAGCAAAGGAGTTATACAAGCAGTAGAAAATGCTCTTGTACAAGCCGGAGCTAATAAAGCCGACCTGTACACTCCTGTAGAAAAGAGCAAGGAAACAGAAGAATATCATACGGATATTGTTGTCGTTGGAGCAGGCGGAAGCGGAAGTGTAGCTGCATTAACAGCCAGCGAAGCAGGAGCTAAGGTTATCGTTGTTGAAAAAACCGGCAAGACGGGCGGAATGAGTGTATTGTCAACCGGTTTTATCGCACCCGGATCTAAGGCTCAAAAAGATAACGGTTCAACTGTAACGGCAAAAGATTTATTTGATGAATTTGTTAACTATAATTATGGAACTGCAAATAACCTCCTGGTAAAAACAATACTGGATAAAGCCGGAGAAACAGCTGACTGGTTGGTTGAACATGGATACCAGGTTAAACCCAGTCCGAATGGAGTAACCCTGGATACAGGAAAGGGCCAGGACAAGATTGACAACCTTTATAATAATTACTTCCTCAAATCAAAGGATAATATCCTTTTGTTAAGAACAAAAGCAGACAAGCTCCTGTTTGATGAAAATAAAAAAGTCATTGGGGTACATGCCGTAAAACAAGACGGGACCGAGGTAAACATTTATGCAGATGCGGTAATCTTAGCAACAGGCGGATTCGGAGGCAATAAGGAAATGCTGAGGCAATATACGGGTTCAGACAGATACTGGTTATCCGGACTTGAAGCTTCCAGCGGGGATGGAATTAATATGGCCTTATCTGCCGGAGCAGATTTGTCTACCGAATTAGTTCCTCATATTACAGAATTTGCAGCAAATGCTGACGTAAACTATAACGATTATTACTTCAAATACTTAAATTATGCTGGCTTGCTGCAATTGGATACAAACGGCCACCGATTTATGAATGAAGAATGGTGCTTGACTCAGCCATTGGCCAAGGGTGCCTCATCCATAAGAACAGTGGGTTCATTCTGGGTAATATTTGACCAAAATACTTATGACATAATTAAGGAAAAAGGCCTGTCAGGATTATTCACGGAAGAACAAACAGAGTACCTTAAAAAAGCCCATAACTGGCGTGCAAGAGCCTTGGATCCCTTCGGAGACTCAATGGAATATGAATTTAACCGTGCCAAGGAAGCAGGAGCTGCATGCAGCGCCGACACATTAGAGGAATTAGGCAGACTAGCCGGATTTAACGTTGAAGAATACATGGAGCAAATGAACAGGTACTTAACCTATATTGAAAATGGTGTTGATGAAGAATTTAATAAGGACCCGATGTTTTTGATACCTATAGATAAGGCCCCGTATTATGCCGTAAGAATGGAACCTGCAATTTTCGGCACCTTAGGCGGAATTCGTGTTGATGAAAAAATGCGTGTTTTAAATGAAGATTTGAAACCTATCGACGGTCTGTACGCTGCAGGCCAGGATGCAGGAGGAATGTACGGATATCCTTATTACGAAACCCCGGGTACTACCCAGGGATATGCATATAATTCCGGCAGAATTGCAGGGGAACAAGCAACAACCTATATTAAAAATAAGTAAATTTTAAAGGGTTCCTTGATGGAACCCTATTTTTTATGTATAATATGGCAGGAGGAAGTTGACATGAGTATTACTATATCAGATGACCAATATGAAGCCATCAGATCTTATGCAAGAAGCAATATGTTAAACCTTATTGCCACGGGTTCTCCCGCATCTTCTGTATATCGGGGGCAAGAAAGAACCGGAATTATAATAACAGACAAGCCGGCTCATTTTTGTTTGTTTGTAACGGGAAAGGATGAGTCATTTCTTTATTCTGTCGGTAAGTGCAAGGATGACAATGTCAGCATCTTCAACCGAATCTGTTCGGATTTAATGAATTTAAAAAGTGCTTCAGGTTATAAGCTGGAGCCTTTTTATCATAACGTTACTAAGCAAGTAATAATATTGATTAATATACCTGATGATGATAATGAAAAAAGACGAAAGAAACTGTTATATGATCTTAACGATATAGTCAACAATGCATACCAGGTACAGCTAAAAGAATTATTTGCCGACAACCATATTATTTCAGCCGTAACGGAAGACTTTTATGATTTTGGTTTCGATGTCAGAAAAAGCTTTGATTTAGCTGTTAAATACGTAAATGATTATTCATTTTTCTTAAAAGAACATCTTGTCATAGATAATACTCTTATGTCATCAACACATGTTAAATTAGAAGAATATTCAATTGATATACAAGTTTCTGCTTTGAAAGAATCCGTAACAAACAAAAAATTGGACAATATTGAAATTACATTAAACAGATTGTTTATTGAAATGATTAAACCTACATTTTCAATTGGAATTTGCAATTATGCAATTAATTTATTAAATAATTTAATAAGTAGTTATAGTTCTATGCTTAAATCCGATATAAACCATATAAGAATTGATGATTTTCTCTTTATTGAAGATTTAAAAGAGGAAGCGGAAAACATATTCAAAAATATCAGTATTAACTTATACAAGAAAAACCTAAAAATAAGTCATGAAATCAATAAAACAAAAAAATATATCGAAAATCATTTCCAGGAACAGCTTACTATTGAAGACATTGCTGATTTTATAGGGTTTAACAAGAATTACTTATGTACAAAATTTAAAAATGAAATGGGAATATCAATTCACCAATACCTTGTTTCATATAGAATTGAACATGCAAAACACCTTTTAATAAATACTGATTATTCCATAGAATATATAGCATTTTGCTCCGGTTTTTATAACATTATTTATTTTAGAACCATATTTAAAAAAAATACCGGTTTAACGCCTTCCATATTTCGTGATTATTACTCAGGTAAGAAAAGTTAGTACAGATGAATACAATAAATACAACCCAAAACAGGAGGAATGGATGGAAACGAATCATATAAAGGATAGCAACCACAGCTGTGGCAGTGCGGAAACGAAAGACTGCGACCATTTTACGGACTGCATGATCTGCGGGGCAGAGCTAATTTACAGTGAAACATCATCCCTGGAGACTTGTTATATTTGCGGTAAAAAAAGCATGACAAATGCCTTATGCTCCCAGGGCCACTATGTTTGTGACGAGTGCCATTCTTATGACTCATACGCGCCAATTTTTGCATACCTAAGAGAAAGTCTTGAGCAAGACCCAATAAAATTGTTCGAAGATGTAATCCGCCTGCCCCAGGTTCACATGCACGGGCCCGAACATCATTTTATAATACCCCTTGTGCTGCTGACTGCATACAGAAATTGCGGCGGAAAACTCAATTATGAGTCTTCCATGCTTGAAGCATACAAAAGGGCAAGCCAGGTACCCGGAGGTATTTGCGGAAATTGGGGTGTCTGTGGTTCTTCAGCAGGAACCGGCATATATGCCTCTATAATCCTCGATTCAAGCCCTCTGAATAAAGAGGCATGGCCTATTCCCCAGAAGCTTTCTTCTGACATACTAGCCCGCCTTTCAGACATTGGAGGCCCCCGCTGCTGCAAACGAACCGGAAGGGTTGCTATAGAAATGGCAGCTAAGTTTACAAGTCAGCTATGCGGAATCGAAATAAAAACAGGGCATGTCTCCTGTGCATATTTTTTACGCAACCATGAATGCATAAAAGAAGACTGCCCCTACTATCCGTAAATAATAAAGCACCCATCTGGGTGCTTTATTCATGGGTTCGAAAATTCTTATGAAATCCTTCGCTGCGCTCAGGATGACAAGAATAACGCTCAGGATGACATTTTTATAATTAACTCAGTAATCTTGTCAGTTCTTCTCGACCTTCAAAAAGAATTTCTTTCATTAATTCTTGGGCCGATTTTTTGTCTTTGTCCTTAATTGCTTCGTGAAGTTTTTCATGGGCGGCTAATGATTGGGCAAAGTAGTCGCCATCCTGAAAATATAATCTGATTAAGTTTTTGCATACCGGTTCGAAGGATTTAAATATCATTCCATAAACGATGTTACCGGAGGCTATGGTAACCTGGTGATGAAATCTATAATTGAATTCAACAAAGGATTCCAGATCATTAAGGTTTTCTTTCACATCAAGAATCAGCTTTTCCAAGGCTTCCAAATCTTCGTCAGTTCTGTTAACCGCTGCTAATCCGGCGCATTCCAGTTCTATTAAAAGCCTGGTATCCATCAAGCTTTCAAAGAGCTTCAGGCTCATTTTACCCTCGTTGAAATTCATAATGGATGAAAGGATAAGGGGGGTCCCTTCCTTTTTATAGTCTACGATAAGAGTGCCTTTTCTTGGTATTATTTTCACAAAACCTTTCGATTGCAGCTCCAGGATGCCGGAATTCACCACATTGCGGCTTATACCCATGAGGGATGCAATCTCTCGTTCGGGCGGAAGTCGGTCTCCGGGTTTGAGCTGGCCTGAAATAATCTTTGCTTCTATTTCTTTTACAAAGAGCTCCTTTAAACTTTCTGATTTTAATCTGCTATAGTCAGTATTCAATTTTAGCCTCCAGAATTAAGAATTTCTATCAATAATATTATAATGTGCAATTATAACTGTCAAGATGAGCCCTCAAGATGACTCTATGGTGTATTCATAGCAATGACACAGCTGCGCTGCGAATATCCACCGTGGACGGTTTCTGTGTACACTAGATGACAGTACACCCGTCCCCTTGTCATCCATGTTTTAAGCTTCCCTTGGTACTATCATTTCCAGATCGCTTACCGGAAAAGTTGAGCAGGGGTGAATGTAGCCAAACTGGATGTCAGCCATCCTCCTGCCGTCAACATCCTTTGGTATGTATACATTACCATCGATCAATAATGACCTGCAGAGACCGCAAGCACCGCTCCTGCAGCCGGAAGGCGGGCAAAGGCCGGCCCTTTCCAGGGCAACCAGCAGGGATTCTGTTGATTTGGCCGGGATTGTTGCTGAATCATCCCCAATATGAACCTTCATCTCGAAGCTTTTTTCGGATGCTTCCTGGGGGAATCCGTCATATTTATCGATATCCTTGATTTCCCCAAAGACTTCCCTGCGGATGTATTTTCTTTCTATATTTAATTTTGCCAGTTCCTTACCGATAAACTTGTATAAACCCTGGGGGCCGCATATGAAGAAAGATTTTTTCTCAACATCCGTATATTTTCTAATAAGGTCTGAAGTGATAAATCCTTGTTCAAAACCTTCAAGTTCCTCCTCGGCAAGGACATAGACGATTTTAAATTTGCCCCCTGAATTTTTCTCAAGCTCACTGAATTCATTGTAGAAAATTATATCTTCTTTTTTGTTGCATCCGTAAAATAATAGGAGCTCAATATCAAGAAGGCCTTCCATAATACTTCTTGCTAAAGATCTGAAGGGTGTAATACCGCAGCCCCCGGCTATTCCGATTATTTTCCCGGAATCTCTTAAATTATCATAACAGAAGTGTCCTTCAGGACCGCTTGAGGTTACTTTTGTTCCCTTATCCCAATTGTCCCAGATGTAGCGGGATACAAATCCCCCTTCATCTTTTTTAACGGTTATATCATAATAACCCTTTAAGGCTTCATTGGGAGAAGAGGATATGGAGTAGGGCCTTTTTACGGTAGACCCGTTAATTTTAAATGAAAAAGCCAGGTATTGACCGGGTCTGAAGAAGGCTAACTCATTGGTTTCGGATTCTTCATCCGGAACTAATCTATAGGTTTTAGCCGATGGAGTTTCAAATGTTACATCCTCAATGACAAAGTGTTGAGTTTTGGGATGAAGCCTTTGAGATAGAACATTTACGGGAGGTGTGGCTTCGATTAAATCAGCAGCAGCACTGTTGATTATCTTTTTTCTGGTTGGCACCAAGTTTTTGAATGCCAATAAATCCAAAAAACCAAAGGGTTTAATCTTAACTTTCAATTCTTTGCTCACTGTTTTTCACCTCCATAAAATTCTTATATGTTAATAAAGCTGCTGTTTCACCGGACTGAAGAGAACTTGAGTAGCCATGGCACCTGAAAGCAAAACCTCCGGCAAATTCCAGGCCTTGTATGTATTTTTCATCGTTCATGCACATCATCCTGGGCAGAACAGAGTCCCAGGATACGGGTTCATAACCGTAGATACTTCCGTTGAAGGCACCGGTATAATTGGCAAAGGTTGCCGGAGTAGCAACTTCAATTTCTTCTATGCTGTCTCTTATATTGATTCCAAGGGCTTTTTCAAATTCATCTATCATTTCCTCAGCTATTTTATTCTTCAGTTCAAAATAATCCTTTGGCTCCACCTTGCTCCAGCAATCTCCGGAATATAGGGTGGTCAGGTACAAGATGCTTGTTCCTTCCGGGGAGCAGTCCGGAATGGCATTGTTCAGGCAGACAGTTGCTTGTCCCGTAGGCCTTCTCAATTCATGGAACTGCTTGTAGATGTCATTGGTATCGGGAGTGGAGTAAACAAAATAGCTGTATTCATTGATTCCTAAATCCTTAGGGCTTTTGTTGAGACCTAAATATACAACAAAGGCAGAAAAGCCTACCTTTCTTGCATTACAGGTTTTCAGGGCTATTTCGGGAATTTCAGTCTTGGGATAAATGAGCTGGTTGTATACCAGGTGGGGTGAGGCATTGGAAATTACGAACTGGGTTTTTATCTTATCTCCTTTTGAGGTTTCAACTCCTGCTACTTTACCATCTTCGACCAAAATTTTTTCGACCTTGGTATTATACAGGATTTCCCCGCCTAATTCCCTGATTCTTTTATCAAGGGCAACTGTAAATCCATGTGAGCGGTATTTGGGAATATAGGCAGCCCGCATTACATACTTGTAAAACATGGCTGCAAAAATAGTGAAACTCACCTGCTTTGTACCCAAGCCCAAATAGCACCAGTAAGCAGTGAGAATCTTTTGGGCCAAGTAGGGTATTTTCATCGCATCTAACACATCCTGAAGGGAATATGAGGCAGTTTTAAGAAAATTAGGATACTTATCCATCAGGATACTCTTGTCGGCCTTTCCTTTTGATTCGGCAAGGTAGTTGAAAGCGTTTACCACCTCTTCGCACAAACATATAAAATCAGTTACATAGGGTCTTGAACCGGGGACATATTCCTCCAATTTTGAAATATACTCTTCTTTGCCGAAGGGCATCGTTACATCAAGTCTGCCCCCCTTCTCGTTAGGGATAATAAGCCTGTAGGCTTCCGGAACCCTTAACCACTCAAGGTCCAGACCTATTTTGTCTTCCAGGAGCTGTCTTGTAGCGCCTTTGTCTTCAGGAGGCCCGAAGTCAGAGATTTCATGAAGCGAAGGTTCAAATTCAAATCTCCCTCTGACAAAGCTTGTCGCAAAACCACCGGGCAGGTTGTGCTGCTCTATGAGCAGGGTCTTCATCCCTTTGCCTGCCAAAGTTGCCGCAGCAGTGAGGCCGCCATTGCCGGCTCCTATGACTAGAGCATCATATTCCTTTTGGTAGTCATTTGTAACCATAAAATCACACTCCTCTCCATATTGTTGGCTCAACCACCAACCACAAATATATTGTAATCTTTTTATCAGCTAGTGTCAATTTAGTTTTTGTCAAAAAAAGGTAAACAATTCTCTAATATTTCGGGCTTTTACAGTCAATGTTTTGAAATTTTGACAAAATTCTGCGGCGGTGTTATTATGAATTCAATAAAAATAATGATTAGAAATATCATCATTACCTGGAGGTATTATGGATAAAAAACCATATTTAAACTTACTTGTCACCGTGTTAATTTTATTGTTGGTTTCATTTGCCATAACAATGGTTAACCAGTCCGTGCAGCTGATTAATGCAGCCTCATTGGTCCATCCATATTTTGGCAAGACTCTTTTAGTATTTTTTGTAATCTTGGGTATAGGAGCGCTTTTATCCGTTGCCATGATAATAACAAAATTAGAAAAGCCATTAGAAATTCCAAGTGATGAGAATTCTGAAGAATATAATCAATATATTTTAAAACTGAAAAACAGGCTGATGAAGAATAGCTTTTTAAGGAAATCAAATTATATTTGGGATAATGAAAAGGCAGATATTGAGTCAGTCAACAATGCCCTGTCAAAAATTGATGAAGAGGCTGTACGTATAATAAAGGCAAGCGCAGGAGGCATATTCACTACCACAGCTATTTCTCAAAATGGGTCCCTGGATGGGATTTTTGTATTTGTAACCTCCATAAAATTAGTGTGGAACATTTCAAATTTATATAGTCAAAGACCTTCAATAAAGAATCTTATAAAGCTATATATAAATGTGTTCGGAACTGTATTGGCGGCAAAACAAATCGATGATTTAGACATTTTATCTGAAGAACTTGGTCAGGTACTTTCCACCGTCATGACAGGCTCACTTGGTAAGATGGTTCCGATAGCAAGTTTTATAACCTCCTTTGTGGTGGACTCCATTTTGGAAGGAACTATAAATACACTCCTGGTATTAAGGATTGGGCTCTTAACTCAATACTACTGCAGAAGCATTACAAGGGCAGAACCTAAAAGGCTGATGAAAACCGCTACGGTCCAAGCAGGCAAAATGCTTGGAGAAATTATATCCAAAGACTTAATATCCATAATTAAGGTATGGACCAAGGCATCGGGTAAGGCTCTTGTGGATTTGCCAAAAAATACGGCAGAAAACATTTGGGAATTAATCAGAAGCAAGATAAAAAACCCCTTTGAGGAAGCTGCTGTTACAGACAAAGAATAATAAATACAGGTTCAATATTGAGGGATTGTCAATTATTAAATAATCTATTATAATAAATTAATATATATGCGAAAACTAGTATCCGTGAATGTTCAGGGGGACAGGAGAAATGACAAATAATGACAAACAACGAAATATTCTCTTCATTGATTTGAATGAGCGCAATATGATTTTAGCTTTTGCTATGATTTTTGCCATAGCCAGCTGCCAAAGAAGCAATGACAAGCCCCCGGACATGGATGGTCCGGTGCCTGAGCCCCACCAGGGTGTTTTTGTAAGCCAAAATGCCGTGTTTACTTTTGATGGCGACAATAAAACCGTTTTTGTTGAATTTGACGATGAATACTTGAAGGCACTGGATAATCCTCCAAACAACACATATTACAGCTATGCGTTCACCTGGTATGATTTCGGTGAATACAGATATGACGGAGCCACAAGTTTAAAGCTCAGAATTCCTCATGATATCAGGCGCTGTTTGTGTTTTTTCGGGTATCCATTTTACACCTCTCAGCGGAGATTCAAATGTAATGGTAAATTACCCAAGAATTTTACATTTAAACATATATAAAAATTTTTTATACATACTATCATTGCTATGAATACTCCGTGAATTGTTATTATTATGAATACCCCATAGTGTCATCCTGAGGGCTTAGCCCGAAGGATCTCATGAGATCCTTCGCTTCGCTCAGGATGACTAAGGGTATTCGTTAATCGTCGTAAACATAAGCAGCGCCTGAATATCAAAGTTAAATGATATCAGGCGCTACTTATGTTCTTGGATACCCATTCTATACCTCTCGGTAGAGATTCACAATAGTCTTAGTAATTATATCCTACCAATCTTCTCACCTTGTTACAAAGTAACTGCTTTATATAATCTGACTGTTAACGGGTCAGACCACAATCCTTTCATAACAACTGGCAATGATATTGACTTCGCTATAATTATTGTAAAACTATTGTACAAGTATATTACCCAGGATTTTTGACTTTAAACACAGAATTAAAAAAATTTTTTATTAATTCAAACGAAGAACTTAGCTCCAAGAATTTCTTAAAATTCTTTGCTTGATTAATTCTTTTTTCTCCTCATTGATTTCCCGCTTTTAGTTCCAAAGAATGCAATTAAAAGTATCAAAGCTACATAGACAATATACAGAATGTTAAATTCCTTAATAGTGTAAAATATTAACATAACCACACCCGGAAGACTTAATGCCAGCATGTGGCCCCACGGCCTAACTGGCCTGATAAATCCTAATATCAAGCTCAGAACCCCATATATTATCAGGATGATTAGCATTGTAATCAATCTTTCATATGTGCTCCCGTCGGAAAAAACGGAAACCATCACCCCGAAAAATCCCAGGCCAATACCGATGATAAGGGTTACAATGATACTGATGAATTTTTTCTTATCCTTGTTCATGGATACCTTCCTTTTGAATTAAATTTAAAAAACCTGCTTATTTTCCCATATTAAAACTTATTATTCATATGTGACTATTATACCCAAAACAAGTTATTTGACACATGATTTTTAAAGCTTCAAATTTTTATAGATTATTTTGTAAAATTTTAAAAAAATATTGGAATAATGGTGGTAATGGTATTATAATTATTCGTAAAAAGAGATTTGCATGTTAAAGAGGTCTCATGAAAATACCGGACTTAAGCCAAAATAAATCCTGTCCATTATTTTATGCATAAAGGCAATCGTTTTCAAGATGTGGTAGGGTATCCAGGGCTTAAAGACCGATGAAAAATATTTTTATAGAAAGGGCGGGAGAAGGAGCAAAAGATTCAGGAGTTTGTTTGTTCGGATGTTTACGGGGAAAATATAAGGAGGAAGAATATGAAAAGAGCTTTAAGCGGAATTTTAATTGTTCTAATGATACTGCAGATGAGTTACCCGGCATTTGCACATACATCTGACACCAAAAACAACTCCATTGAGGAAAATGAAACTATTTTAGATAAACTTGAAAATATGTACGGAGATGATTTGACTGAGGAGGATATCTTAAATGAGCTTTCCAATATGGGCTTGCTTGATGATGAAGGAAAACTAAACGTAAGCGAGAGTATTATGGTTGACGGTACTCCAATGACCTTAGACCAGGTAAAGCAGCTGCTTAATCGAGAGGGTGTCGATTTAAGCAAGAAAGTGACCGTTGACGGGACAAGAATAACATTGGCTGATTTAAAAATAATGATTGAGATTGAAGAGGAGCTGGCACGATTAAAAAAAGAATACTTTGAGAACGCCGTTCCCCTTACGGAAGACCACAATAAAGCACTGGAAAGCCTTTTTAAGCAGATAGAGAGGGAAGGCATAGAATTAACTTCAGAAAGCACGGAAATTCCTATAAATAATGACCTAAGATTAAAGGTGGATATCACAACAGAAACATTTTTTACAAATCTCAGTGATGAGGAAGGAGTGACACTTCATCTTATCATTGTAGATAAAAATGGAAACTGGGTTGTGCCGGATTATGACATATCCTTTAAAATCAGGACATTGGACGGCTCGGCTAAGAGCGGCACTCATTATCAGAGCAAGGATGAGACCATCACCATATCCAAAGACTGGGGACTTTCAAATGTTTTTCAGACTGTTACCCTTTACCCCTTCAGCCAAAACGATTCGCCCGATATGAGGTGGAATGGGGAAAAGAAATTTTACATACAGCTTTATGACCCCGTCAATATATTGTTTGAAGGAGATGCAAGGAACGTCACGATTCCTGTTACTTTGAACAAGTCATATTCATGGGTCGATAACATGGGATTTAGTCGAGATGTAGAATTAACGATTAAGGATGATGGTATTCAGCATGACCCATCATACTCAACAATACATTATTATTTAAGACCGGATAATGGTTTTTATTCGCCCTATGAGGATGATGGCGCACTTGTAGGAATGTACAATAACTTCATCGCTTCAGCCGAAGACATAAGCGGAAGCTTTGAAAACGCAGAATTTGAATATCTACCATATATAAAGATTTTCACTAACTTTAACAGAAATGACACAATAACAACCTATCCTCTTCTTCAGGTTTCTAATAATGATACTTACGAATATGAGGAAATACAAAATGCCCAATACGGTGTATTAGAAGGAATCGGTGTCAATTATTACAATTATGGCGTAAAAACGATTGAATTGTTAATGCTGGGTGCCGGAGCTGTAGACCCTCACGGTAGACAGCTGTATTTCAAAACTTACGGTGTACTGCCGGATAGAGTATCGTTTACAGGAGCAGTATATACAAACAGCAGTGATTTCACTTCTCCCAGATATATGGAAGTAGCGTCTAACATAAGTGAACATTATTATATTATAGACCAAACTGCTCCAACTGTTAATAATATTACAGCTCCTGCAGGGGAATACCAATCCGGGCAGGTTATACCCATAACTGTTGAATTTTCTGAGCCGGTTAAATTAAATAATATACAAATGCGATTGCAGGATGGAAGCGTTTATCTATCACCTGCTGAATCATCAGGCACTATTTCCAAATATGCCACATTCTTATATACAGTTCCTAAAAATCCTGATAACAGTTTACTAGTCAGATTCATAACCGGAATTGTAGATATAAACTATAATAAAACAGCAGTATGGCCTGACGACGGAAGTACCAAAACGATATCCGGCGTTGAAATGGGAATTGACAAGCTGGCGGCGTTTAAAGACTTATATCTTTCAAATGAACCCTCGGGCAGAAATTATGAACCAAATGAAAATATTGAAGTAAAGCTTGATGTTGATACGGATATTTCTGATTGGTTAGAAGAAGATTACGACCTTACAAAAAATTGCCTTGAATCTGTTTATATAAAAGCCGGGGATTATACCTACCCCCTGACCATGGGAGGAGAAGGACAATCAGAGGGCTCATTCTATACGGCAAGCATTCCCGCAGCCAACTATGCAAGTGCTTCAGAACAGAATTTGAACATTAAGCTGTATATGGACGGCGAATACATTGAAGCAACCCCCGGCCAGCCTAGCCGTTTTGAAGGCGGAACACCGGTGATTGACAAGAAAATTACCGCAACAATAGATTCAGTAATATTGGTTACCTCAATCAACCTGGATACAAACTCCTATCCTGAGAACAATATGATTTACACAGCATCAAAGGAAGTAACCCAATTAAAGGTAGAAAGCATAAGTCCTCAAGATGCGACATTTACCGAAGTTAAATGGGAAAGCAGCGATGAAGAGGTTGCAACCATAAATGAAACAACAGGAGTAATAACGCCGGGAAGTCCCGGAGTCGTAACATTCACGGCTGTTTGTGACAACGGGGGATTCGGCTCCCAGGTAACTGCTGATACACCTGAATTTACGGTTGCTCAAGGGGGACCACCGGCTATTGTATTTCCTGCCGGCAACAATTCCTTTTTTACCAAAAAAAATGAACCTGTAAAAATAGCGTGGAGTCAGAACCTGATAGGAAGAACAGAAGGTTTGGCGGCAGAATTTGATGTCGCTGTATACTCCGGCTATTACCTGAGCGATGAAGCCATCGGTGAGGCACTTCCTGTTTATACCGCTAGTGTAGTTGATAAGTACACCTTCACGGTTCCGGAAAATAAACTCCCGACGGTTTCAGCTAAATCCGTGCCTTCATATACAGTGAGGGTCAGTGCCGAAAATCCGGATAATCCTTCTGAAACTTTAAGCGACCTAGGATATATCATAGTATATCCCCTGCCTGCAAGAGTGAAATTGTCTACTCTCGACAACTATTACATAACAGATGAAACAACCACCATTCATATCGAGGGTCTATTGGAAGAATTTTCGGGAGGGGAATTTGAGTTTAAAATAGTTAAAAATCAAGAAACCATTCCTACGGCTGTAGTCCCGGTGAACGGCACCTTCACCTGTGATCTTAATATTGACCCGGTTCCTTCAGACAAACTTAAGGATATCTATACCGTTTCGGCTAAGGCCAAGAATACCCAGGACAGCGGCTGGTCAACGGACTCCTTTGTTCTTCATGTTTACAACAAGGAATCCATGAAAATTTTGGTTGATAATCAGGATGTTGAAGCCGTGACTTTGGATAATAACAGTTACATTAAAAACTTGTATCAAAACTCCGCCAGTCTGGGTATATTGGCTTTAAGAAGAGAAATCAGCCTCAGAAACTTCATGAGCATAAATTCCGGTCAATACCCCTGGGGAAGTGTAACCGACAGGATTGAATGGAAATCAGACAATTCAAAAATTGCCTCGGTTAACTACAAGCAGGGAACCCTTTATGAAAATATTGAAAAGTTTGATTATACAAGCTACCGCCCGTCTACCGAGTTTATGCTTGCAGGCAACAGCGACGGTACAACCACTATAAGAGCCACCCATGGGGCAACCGGCATGACCGATTCTCTCCTGGTTGATGTAAAAACACTGAAGGATAAGCTTTATATATTTAATTTCTATCCCAGGCAGGAAACCCAATTAACCTATGTAAACGGAAATGGTGAGACTGTGAATTTAACTTCAAACGATGAAGGTGAAATAGCCGTATATGAGGAATCCGGCATCGCAAGCAGCATTTCCCTCAAGTCAGGAAGCAATTCCAATGTTTATTTAGGGACCCTGTATAATGAGCGCCTTAAATCAGCCGAAAAAGACCCGGGAATATATGAGCTTTACCCTGTAAACATATTTGAACTAAGACCGGCGGCAAAGGTTGAATTATTTTTCAAGAACTCTGATGGAGAGCCCTTCACAGGTCAGGCAACCTACAGGGGAGCCGTTTATAAAAACGGGAAAATCTGCCTCGAAACAGTGGAAAGCGGTGGAGAAACCCTTAGTATAGGCAGTGACGGCAGGTTTACCCTTAACCTTGACTCCACAAGGTTCTGGACGGATAAAAACGATGAGGAGCTTTCAGGTTCCGATAAATTGGTTTTCATATACGAAGTGATATTTAATGATTCTTATTATCCCCAGCTTATAGAAGTAAACGGGAGCATCAGTGCTCAAGATACGGTAAAATTCGGCGAGAGCATAGTAAACCTCATACCTGTAAGCACTTCAGACAAAAATAAACCCTTTGTTCTTTCACTTAAGGTTAACTATAATCTATCGGGCGGACGCCTGCTTGATGTGACAAGATATACGGGAGCCGTGGGACCGGGCAACATATACAAGAAGGTTGATTTGGAATCTATAGTAACATGGTGGGGATATGATAAAAAGGACGGTTACGATGTAAAACTCTATGATGAATACGGAGCAGTAATAAGCGGTCAGAAGGTTAAAACCATCCTATATCCCTGGGCCCAAATGGCATACACAAAAAATATAACGACATTGACAGAAGAGTCCCTGAATTTGGCGGTTGGAGCCAAAAAAGGAGCAAGGGTATCCATCTATGATATTTCAGGCACCTTAGTTAAGCAGACATCTTGTCCCTTCCTCCTGACAAACATGGTAGGAGCCCCGGAAGCTAATGATGAAGACAAGGGGGTAAAAAAAGCCGCCGAAGAAATGAATGAAAACGGCAACCTGAAATTTGACGGTTCCATGGTTAATAACGGTGACTCTATTATCGGCAAGGCTTTGGAACTTATGTCGGGCACATCTCTGGGCGGCCAGAATCTGAACCTTAAAATAATCGCAACGGAAGACCCCATGGTTTACCGGGGACTGGTAACGATACAGCAGGGTATGGGAAGCACGGATGTAAGCAGTGTGACGGTTGAAGTGGGAGGAGTTGAACAATCCTTTGACTATACTCCCGACGCTGCTGAAATGATAGACATGATACAAAAGAGTGCCGACGATATAGAAAAAGAACTATCGGAGAACATGGAGAAGACAGTAAGCGGAGATGTTGATTACGGTTTGACCCTTACGGGCTACTTCGAAGTAGAGGTCCGTTATGACTATGAAGCTGAAAAATGGGTAATGGTAGTAATAGGAGGAGGCTTTGACGTAGACGCCCTGATAGGCTATACCTGGAAGGTCAATCAAATGGCAGGCCCGGTGCCTCTTACCTTTGAGTTTGGTTTGGGTGCCGCAAGCAAGCTTGAATTCCGTGCGGTAAAACCCTACGGTAACGTGCCTGCAGACTTGAACCCTGCAGACTTGAACGACTTTTTCACTGCCCTCCGAATAAAGCTTTACATTAGTGCATTTGGGGGATTTGGATTTGATTATTCAATTGTTGCCCTGAAAATAGGGGTATTCGGCAAGATAAACTTAGATTATGAATTGGAGTTTTTAAACAGGTCCTATCTTGGTCCTCCGCCTACAGGTTATGGAGAACTGTTTAGTATTGAACTGGGACTTACAGGCCAGGTAGGAATTAAATTTGTTGCCAAAGTATTGTTTATTTCCTATGAAGCCGTACTGGCCTCATATGAATACACTGTTGATATATGGAAGATGGGCAATCCCGAATTAATTGAGGAATGGAAGAGTAAGCAGGGGTCAAATCTCATAGGAGCAAAATCATTAGTCAATACCATGTATGCCTCTGACCTAGCCCTTAGGGTTGCAAAAGAAAGCTTAAGGTTTGAAGACAGGGACTATCTGGACCTCTACGACAGAGCCTGGGGTAACACAGCCAGGAGAAGTATGAAGAAAGGTACCGAGGATACAAAGGATATTCAGACTAACTCATATCCATACTCAAACCCGCTGCTTACAAATGACGGAGTCATCATGGCATATATGTCTGACGGGAATTCCCCGGATATAAACGAAACCAGGGCAAGCTGGGCCCTTTTATCCGGAGGAGAATACCAGGACCAGGGCCCGATTCAGGAAGTAACAGATGAAGCATATGCCGATAACAATTTGGCTATAGACGGAAATTCGGACTTTGCAGTTGCAGCATGGGAGCAGCAGAAGATAAAAATAAATACCGAAGGAGCCTTGACCGAGAGTGATATTTCAGCGATGATAAATTCCTCTGAAATTCTTGCAGGAGTATATGACGGCCACACCTGGGAAACCACGCCTTTAACAAATAACCTGGTATCAGATATGGGACCTGTTTCGGCAGCAAATGACGACAGGGCAGTGGTTGCATGGAGAAGCCTTGCAGGTAGCGGAACAGACAGGGATGGAAGCCAAAATGCCTTTAAGTATGATGATGTTAATGATTCAATACTATACAAAGTATATGAAAACGGAGCCTGGTCTGATGAAACCTACACCCTGTACAACGGTTCATCAGGAAACATAAAGGGAATGTCTGCGGCTATGATGCCCGATGGGACAACAGGCATAACATATACCTTAGACTATGGAACAGATGATGATGCATGGGACTGTGAAACGATATTAGCCGTAATTGATGAGAATAAGGATGTTATAGCGGATGTCCGCCTGACTAACAATGATGCTGCCGACCTTAATCCCCAGATTGCCGTTGTGGATTTCGGCGGTGAAGAAGGCTTGAAATTTGTTGTTGGTTGGTACAATACGACAGACGATGGAATCAAGGATATAAAATTTGCCGCAGCTGACAAGACCGGCAATATTTCCAACGAATTTATAGATTCCATAAGCAGTATAAATGAAAATTCCGCCGTCATCGTCAATGATTCCTTCAGATTTGTGAAGAACAGCAGTCAATCTATAGATGACTTAACCATAATCTGGGTGGAACCCACCTTGGAATATGATGAAACTGTCAGCAAAAATGCCGAGAACGACTGCCTGAAGGCCGTTAAATTCATGAGAGATTCGGACAGCAAGATATACCTGACAGCACCGCTGGATGTTGCAACCATGGCCAATTACACCCTTATAGACCACCTGGATGCATATTCCGATACGGAAAATACGGTTAAGGCTGTATTGCTGTGCAGTACATACGAAGGTCACTTAGAAGACCAGGGAAACGGTTTGTATACCGTAGACTCGATAAGCAGCATGAAGTATACCGAGAAGACATTTGAAAACAACATAGGTATAAGAGATATTTATAATGACTATAGTGAAATCAAGAATGATTTCAGATTGCCCATTGTTTTCACCGTGACAAACATGGGAATTGAAGCGATTAATTCAATAAATATTTCACTTCAGCCTGATGATGTTGAAGAGGTATTTGATAATTTGAACCTTCTTCCAAATCAAAGCATATCTTTGACGGTCGATTATGATGTGCCCGGTGAAGATGAAGGCATTCACGACCTGAATTATGCTGTTGGGGCAACCTTTACAAGCAGCGATATAAAGGAAAAAACAGGACTTCTCAACCTGGATGTTCCGGATGCCGGAATCTCAAGGGTAGAGCTTGTAAGCGACGAACAAGGCAAGCGAGTAGTCCAGCTGTCTCTCCACAATTCCGGAGATGTTCCTCTTGCAGGCGGCGACAGAAAGGTTTATGCAGGTATCTACACTTCCTCCTTGTATAATATGATATCAGAGGTAGACGTCGCAGAAATTACAGGAAATGATTTGAAACTTCTGGATGAAGGGGCATTGACCATGAGATTCACTTACACTCTTCCGTCTGAAGGCATTCCTTCAGGAGGAGTGAGGTTATACGCAAGAATCTGGGTGGAAGAAGAAGTTGACGGCAGATTCGAAGAAATTACGGAATACAATACTTCAAACAACCAAAGGTCTATACTGATAGCAAATCCTGTAGAAGCTAACATGGGCAATCCATTCCTCGTAACGGTAGAAATGGAAACCTACACAGATAATAATAGATTGTTCACGGCAGAGGACGCCGGAAACGACACCGGCAAGACATTAGCCCATGTAAGAGTTAAGAACTTGTCCATGACGCCTTCCTCAAACGGCAATGTAATCCTGCACTTACTGGATAACAAAGGGAATGTTATTGAAACCCGTTACTTAGCTTCCACCTCTGATGAACTTCTGTCACTGGGAGGAGAAGAAAGCGAAACAAGAGATGTATTATTCAGTATAACGGGAAGCTCTGTAAGAGCCCAATACTTCTCTGCGGATCCTGACAGTATGGACCCAACAGTTTCCGGAATCACCCTTGATGGCATTGGGATGAACTTTGATGAAAATGTAAAAGAATATACACTTAATGCGGTGAATTTGCCAAGCACACTGATCACTGCAACATCCAAAAACCCGGCCCATGTGGTAGAAATAAGAAATCCAAAGTTTAACTGGGTTCTTGCCAGTGGAACAGGTTCGGCGTCATATAATCTGAGTCTGCCTAACAATGATACCTCTATAGTCGAGGTAAAGGTCATCAATACAGAAACCTTGGCAGAATCTGATGCATACAAGATAAGTGTAACAAGCACAGCGAAAGATAAAGGAACAGTTTTGGTTAAAGTTCCATCGATGAACTATGACAGGGCAAGAGTATACGTAACGGCTGAAAATTTAGCCGGTTTTGAACCTATTGAGTGGCAGGTCAACAATAACGGTCAGTGGTCGGAACTCATGACATGGAATAAGAATACAGACAATATCTATACCATCAACAAAACAGGCGGATATACTTTATCTGCAAGATTGTTTGATGAGGAAGGATATTATATGGATTCAAACACAGTGACATTCAGAATATCTAAAGAATCTGATGAGGATAAGAATGAGTCTCAAATTACGGAAATTCCGGAGATTCCTGGTGGCATCTTTACAGATGTTCCAGCCGGCTCCTGGTACCATGAAGCAGTGACATATCTGGCTTCTAAGGGTATAATCAAAGGTGTGGGGAACGGGATGTTTGCTCCCAATGCCAATATCAAACGGGCGGATTTCCTCATTATGGTTATGAATGCCTACGGCATAGGTCTTGATATAGAAACGTCCGATAATTTTACGGATGCCGGAGACACATATTACACTAAGTATTTGGCCGTTGCAAAAGCATTGGGTCTTGTGTCGGGAATCGGAGAGAACAAGTTTGCACCCGAAAGCTTCATCACAAGACAGGATATGACTGTCATCCTCTACAGAATCCTGGAAAAGACGGGTAAGCTGCCACAAGCGATCCAATTAGGGGCCAACGCCTATGATGATTTCCTTGATAAGGATGAAATTGCAGGCTATGCTCAGGAAAGCATGAGGTTATTTGTAGAAAGCAAGATAATATCAGGTTATGACAATAGGCTTCATCCTTTTGACCTTACGACAAGAGCCCAAGCAGCCCAAATTCTATATAACTTATTGAAGTAGCAGTCCAGTGGGGACGGTTCTCACTGGCAAAAAAGTCCATTGGGGACGGTTCTCTCTGGCAAAAAAACCAACCCCTAATGATACCTGTATTGTCATCCTGAGCGCAGCGAAGGATCTCCATTAACCCTCCCATCAGGGAGGGTTAATTTTATTATTATCTGTTGATAATAATTTCAATGGATAATATAATTAAAGCAGCATCATGAACCTGACAGATAATGATTCTTAGGAGGAAAATATGAACTGGACCGAGGTTTCCATTTATACTACAACAAACGGAATTGAAATAATTAACGGGGCATTATTGAAATTGAACATTAATGATGCCGTAATAGAAGACGCAGGCGTCTACGAAGATTTTTTGAGCGATGAAACACTTAACTGGGACTATTTTGATGAAAGTATTGCAAAGATGAAAGATATTGAAAGCTGTATCAAGGTGTATCTGGCAGACAATGACCAGGGAAGGGAGAAATTAAGAAGAATCTATGACTTTATAGAAAATTTAAATAAAGATAATATGGACATTGACTTGGGTAGTCTAAGGGTGGAAACTAAAACTCTTAACGACGAAGATTGGGCAAACAACTGGAAGCAGTATTTCAAGCCCTTCGCAGTGGCAGACAAAATAGTGATTAAACCTTCATGGGAAGATTATGAGGACCCGACAGATGGAAAGATTATCCTTGAAATAGACCCTGGCATGAGCTTTGGCACCGGACAGCACCACACAACCCGTCTTTGCATAGAGCAGATAATAAAGCATTTAGAAAAGGATATGTCAGTACTGGACTTGGGTTGCGGCAGCGGAATTCTGTCAATCGCTGCTCTGCTTCTTGGAGCTAAGGAATGTGTGGGTGTGGATATTGATGAAAATTCGGTGAGAATAGCAAAAGAAAATGCCCTTCTTAACGATATTTGCGGTGACCGGTTCACAGTGTACCTTGGCGATGTAACTGAGGATGAGGCACTCAGGGACAAAATCGGTTATAATAAGTACGATATGATAGCAATAAATATTATCGCACAGATTATAATGGGAATGAGCCATACATTTCCTAAGTTTTTGAAAAAGGGCGGACTGGTAATAGCATCAGGTATAATAAGCAAATTCAAGCAGGATGTAATTGATAATTTTGAAAGTCTAGGCTTTCAAATAATCGAAGTAAACCAAAGCGATGAATGGGTATCAATAACAGCAAAGCTGTTATGAGATTCTTGTGACATTGGGGACGGTCCTTAGTGTCCCACCAGTGTGGCATAGGGGACGGTCCTAAGAGCGAAGGACTGCAAAATTGTGACATTGGGGACGGTCCTTAGTGTCCCACCAGGGGCATTTCCCCACAGACAATTCGGATATTTGATGACTGCACCCTCGTGCGCTTGTCATCCTGAGCAGCGCGAAGGATCTCATCGCTCAAAATTTGAAGTAATGTGTGGATTTTTTTGAAAAAGCAGGTTATTTTGCTCAAAATTTCAAGTTTTGTGTGGGTAATCAGAAATATATACAGTAAAAAGCACACATTAATTGAAATTTTGAACATTCGTATTTGAAAAATCCGTGTGGCATCCGATGGCATCCGTATGGCATACGTGTGGCATAGGGGACGGTCCTAAGAGCGAAGGACTGCATGATTAAAAAATGGAGGATGTATGTTCAGATACTTTTGTACCGATGATAATATAAAAAATAACATGGTAAGAGTCGAAGGCGGAGACGCAAGGCATTTAAAAACAATCCTTCGGGCAAAGCCTGGTGATAAAATTTCCGTAGTGACCCAAAGCAATGAATACATAGCAGAAATAAAGGAAGTAAATAAGGATAGCATTATCTGTACCTTGGTGGAAGAAATATTGACCGATAATGAAACAAAGATAAATATAACCCTTTGCCAGGGAATACCCAAGCAAACCAAAATGGATACAATCATTCAGCAGAATGTCGAGTTAGGCGTAAAGAGGTTCATCCCCCTAATAACGGAAAGAACTGTGGTTAAGTTAAGTGAAAAGGACAGGGAGCAGAAGAAGCTGGAAAGGTGGCAGAAAATAGCCAAAGAATCAGCTAAACAAAGCAAGAGAAATCTAATTCCAGCTATAGAGTCAATCATGACATTGAAGGAACTGGTCGAAAAGCTTAAGAATGAAGATGCCGCTGTAATAGTACCCTATGAGCTTGAGGGTGTAAAGCAGTTAAAGGATATTTTATTCGAGCCCGAGAATAATTATTACATTGTTATAGGTCCCGAAGGCGGCTTTGACATCAAAGAAATTGAAATGTTCCAGGAAATCGGAGCCCATATCGTAACCCTGGGCAAGAGGATTCTTAGAACGGAAACCGCAGGCCTTGTAACTGCCGCAGTAGTCCTGTATGCCTGCAACGAACTGTCATCTTGAGCATGTCAAAGGCTCTCATGAGATTCTTCACATGGGTTCAGAATGACAGGCTGCGCCTAATGTTATTATGAGATTCTTCGGGCTAGAGCCCTCAGAACGACATGTTACACTAAACCCTCAGAATGACACTTTAGTGTATTCAAATCAAAGACAAATAAATGTAAATATAGGACAGGGATATTGACATATTTATAGCAATATCCCTTTTTTTCTGTCATATACTGTAAAAAATGTGTATTTTTTTCAATGGTTAAGCAAATGAATATTAATTGACATGGGGCTTGGAAACACTTATAATGAAAACGTAAACACCAAAATTTATAAGGAGGTCGTTTAATGTCTAAGAAAAAGATGGGACTGGCTGTTAAGGTCCTGATAGGGTTAGCCATTGGTTTTGTTATAGGTCTTATAGTTCATAATATGCCAAAAGGTTCACTCAGAGATGATATCTTGATTGATGGCGTATTCCAATTAGTTGGGCAGTTATTCCTAAGAGGAATAATGATGTGCGTTGTTCCCTTGGTATTTGTATCCTTGGTTAACGGTGCAGCCGGTATGGGAGATGTCAAGAAATTAGGAAAAGTAGGGGTTAAAACAATAGTCTTTTACCTGGCAACTACAGCTATAGCAATAATAATAGGTTTAGTGATGGCATTTATAATCAGACCGGGTATCGGATTAGACATGGGTGCCATAGAAACTGTTGAAGTTTCAGCAAGTGAAGGTAAACCGATCGTACAGGTTCTCTATGAGATGGTGCCAAGAAATCCGGTTCAGGCCTTAGCTGAAGGTAATATGCTTCAAATCATTGTGTTTGCTATAATGACCGGTATTGCTCTGACCATGCTGGGAGAAAAGGGCAAAGGCGTATTGAAGCTATTTGAAGAATTAAATGAATTGGCAATGAGATTAGTCGGCCTGGTAATGAATTTGGCTCCGCTGGGCGTACTGTGTTTGGTGGCAAGGACTTTCGGACAGGTTGGAATTTCAGCAGCTATCCCCGTATTAAAATCAGTTGTTGCGGTATATATAGCTTTGGCTATCCACTTAGTTGTTGTATACGGTGGAATGTTAAAAGTCCTGTCAGGATTGTCTCCCTTTAGATTCATTAAAAAAATCTTCCCGGCAATGGCTATTGCTTTCTCAACAGCAAGCAGCAGTGCCACTTTACCGGTTACTATGGATCTTACCATCAATAAAATAGGTGCTTCCAAGGACATATCTTCATTCTCTCTTCCTTTGGGTGCTACGATTAATATGGATGGAACAGCAATTTACCAGGGGGTTTCGGCTGTATTTATAGCACAGGCATTTGGAATCCAGATGACACCTTCTATGGCCCTAATGATAGTATTCTCGGCTACCTTAGCTTCAATAGGAACGGCAGGAGTTCCCGGAGCAGGAGCAATAATGCTTTCAATGGTATTGCAGACGGTAGGTCTTCCTCTTGAAGGTTTGGGATTGATATTAGGTATAGACAGATTATTCGATATGGGCAGAACTGCTATGAATATCACCGGAGACGCTGTTTGTACGACTATCATTTCAAAGCAAGAAGGAGAATTCAACGAAGAAATCTGGAATACCGATTTTGCCAAAGAATCAGCTGCCGAATAATCGCAATCGGTGAAATAGTCGTGCAGAATAAAAAAAATAATAAAATTTATGGGGCAGCAAGGCGACTTGCTGTCTCATTTTGTTAAAGATAGTATTGTCCGGGACTCTAACGTGTTATCCACACCACGATAAATGAATACACTTTGTCATCCTGAGCGAAGTGAAGGATCTCATGAGATTCTTCGAGCTAAAGCTCTCAGAATGACAGTTTACTATGTGAACTATTAGTGTGATCCTTCTGGCTAAAGCCCTCAGGATGACACTATTGAGTATTCATAGGATTGCAGTATAAGGGTGATTTCTATTAATGATTTCATAGACTATTGAATTAAGAAGGAAAAAATTAACATGAGAATTTGAAATTTTCATGTTTTTTTAGTTGTCGAATTAAATAAAACAGTGACATATTGTCACACTACAAAAATAAATTTTTGCCTTATAATTTTCTCAGAGTCATTGAAAGACCGGATTAAAATTGCATAAATTATCAAGTTTAATACTTAAAAGGAGGGCAAAATGAAAACAAAAAAAGCAATTTCTGTTTTGCTGGTTTTTTGCATGCTGCTTTCAACGTTTACAATGAACTTCAATTATGCGTTTGCGGCAGAAGATACCAGCATGGCGGATATGGATGCTTTGTCTGCATTAGGCATTGACACCAGCAAGGTGCCGGAAGGATATAATGAAAACGATACTTCAAATCCTTACGGCAAAGATTCAGTGACAATTAATCCCGTGAGTGAGTTGTATGTACTGGGGTTAAACCAAATAACAACCACTCATCCTCAGAATTTTAGCAATTCTTTAGTTGGTACAGTTTATGGTCATAATGATTACAGCAGCAAGACTACGGAAGATGTGATGAAAAACGAGAAGAATATGACCATAGCTTCAGGTACAACCACCGTCTCCGGAACCTATGTCGAAATGGGGGGACAAAACTATCTGCAGCCAACAGACTACAAGGTGGCAAACAGCCTGGACAGTCTCACAACAGGAGAATTTACCATCGGCTCATCCAAGATTGCGGGCGGAAATTTTGACGGCAATGATGAAGGAAAATCTAGACAGAATGTTCTTCTATACACGGGGGAGAACAGTGAAAATGGAGGTCTTTACATCAGGATCGGTGACAATTACACCGATGAAAATAAGGGTGAATATGGCCAACCTATTGAGCTTATTCCCAAAACAAAGTCAATAGGAAATCCAAGCAGATTGATTACAGATATAGAAGAAGATTTTGCCACATCTCCCTATCTGATGCAAAATTATCTTCAGCTTACAACCGGAGACTACAACGGTGACGGTATTGATGAAATCGCAGTTTTCATACCCGAATTAAACAACTCCCGAATTGTTGTCTATAGGTTGAAAACAACAACGGGTCAGGAAGAAAAGGCTTACAAGAATCCTGGACAATGGGAAGTAGCATGGACCTATTCATTAAAAGAAGAGGGCTATGTATCAAACATGGTATCCCTCGTATCCGGTGATTTTAACAAAGATGGTAAGACAGATATAGGCGCAACCTGGGGTTATTATTACGGCCCTAATAACAACAAAGGCAGCAAGGCTGTTATAATGTTTGGAGCTACCAGCCGCATGCTTCAGTCCTCACAGGAATTCGACCTTACCTTTGACCATCCTAAATACGGGAAGTCAGATATTGTCCGTGCATCTTTTACATATGGAGATTTGACCGGAAGCGGAGAGGAACTGCTAATTTTAGGAGGCCAGGCAGATGCTGATATAAAGCGTTCAAATTTAAATACCAGATATGTTGCCATATACAGCTGGAACGGGACATCCTTCGTTTCTAACGTTAGCAAGAATTTCGATTTATTTGAAAAAGATGATAAAGGGCAACTGGTTAATTCTGCCATGAGCATAGATAACGGAGTATATTATTCATCACCCTTGTGTCCTGCAAACCTAGCAGTTGTAAAACAAGGACTGAGCGAAGCCCCGTATTTGTATTTAGACAGCCTGCAGATTTCCTATAGCGATGCCGGACTGGAAATAGTTGCACCCTTGGACCAATACGGGCACAATGCAGGCAATAAGGACTATTACGTTGAATACGGTGCTGTTTCCGGAGATATGACAGGACTCGGCTATGAAACCCTGGTAACAATGCAGCAAACCATGTCAAAAGTGGAAACCGAAGGTCATGTAAGTGTTTCATACTACTATAAAAGCTGGTTTCATAAGCTCTTGGGTATAAGAACTTATTATATAAGTTCTTCTGAATCATGTTATTCATTCACGCCCAACAAAACTTATATAAGTGTGCTGGATTTCAGTAATTCCAATCCTTACCAGGATAAGTGGGAAGTAGATACTTCAACTTCGATATGCATGCAAAATACTGATAATGATACGTCATTTATGCAATATACGGGCAGGCATTATTTTATTTACTCGGACCCAAAAATCATGGCAGTACTTGCATCTCCACCCTATTTTTCAGACTTGCTGGACAGAGATGATCTTTCCGGAAATTATGCAGAATCAACTACATCCTATTCATCTACAAAAGGTGAAGGGGGAGGAGATACCTTTAATACCACAATTGAAGCAGGTGCCTATGTAAGTTATGAGCAATCATTCGAGGTATTCGGGGTAGAAGTTGCAAAAGTAGAAGCAGAAGCTACGGTAATGGCAGGATTTACTTACGAAACAGAAGAATCAAGCACCCTGGAACAAACGGTATCATACAGCGCAACAGCCGGTGAGGATGTAGTCGTGTTATTCTCCATACCTTTAGAGGTTTATGAGTATACGGCCTATACATCAAACGGTGACGGTACATATACAGAACAGGCAATGACAGTTAATATTCCCAGAACCACTGCTGTCCAGGTGATGCCTCTTGATACATATGAGAATATTGCAAAGGATTATGAAAATATTCTGCCTAAGATTTCAGGCTCAATTCTAACTCATACCGTGGGAGAACCATCGACTTACAGTTCAAGCGAAAGCGGTTACTTGAAAGCAAAGGTTTATAACGGAGACTGGGCTAGGGTAGGATACAGCGGTGCAGGCGGGGGCGCTGCAATTTCACAAGAAATTTCCTGGTCCAAGGAATCTACGGACAGCTACAATTTTTATGGAAAAATAGAGGCCAAAGCCGGAGCCGGAGGCGGAGGTTTGGTAGTAGGAGTTACAGCAGGGGCCGAAATAGGCGGCGGCTGGTTCAATGTAACTACAGCCGGCAACTCTTTCTCAGGAGAAATTCAAAACATGCCCGCAGAGGCGGAAGAATTCGGATACAGCCATGTTTGGAAGATTTTCAGCTATATGTATGAGGATGCAAACATTAGCTTCCCTGTAGTAAGTTATCTTGTAAAAGATGTGGTGGCACCGGCTCGCCTACCTGATGATTTCAAACAAAACGTTGAAAAGACAACGGATAATCAGATAGCCCTCACATGGACCTATGATAAGTTGGTAGCCGGGTTCCAGATTTACAGATACTATGAGTTCCCTGACGGTTCAGGAAGCTATGAGCTTAAATTTGTCCCCATGTCTGATGGAGTATATAATGCTTCGGATAAGCTCTACCACTTTGAGTACATTGACAAAAATTTAAATCCATACCAGGATTATCAATACCAAATCCAGACAGTTCGTGCTTCTGTTCCTAACAACAGCATTCCAAGCGAGGTATTGACCGTAAGGACAAAGACCGATGTCGGATATCCAAGATACAAAATAGAGGGTTTGGACCTGGACGGCAAATTAAGAATATACCCTGATTCTGAATCAACGATCAAAGTTATGGTTGAGAATGCGGAAGACTATCCCAGCGGCATATCCTATCAGTGGCAGAAGAATGAAAACGGTGTTTGGACAAATATGAACGGCAAGACAACAAACGAATTAAGATTTAAGTCTTCGGGTATAGCAGACCAGGCTGTATACAGGTGCAGAACCAATGTAATATATTTTGACGATGGAAGGGGAAATGAATACTATATATCCTCATATTCCCCCGAATTTACAACCCTTTACAGCAAGAGAACACCCTTGGTTGTAGAAAACAGCTTTAAGGCTGTACCTTATGAAATGTCTCGCGGGGGTAACGGCTTAAAGCTAAGCATCGAATTGGTATCGGGCAATACGAACCACTTTGAAGCTCCTACGGGAACCGTAACCTTTACGGTAAAAGGAACGGATTATGAAAGATCCTTTAGCAAACCACTGGTAAAAAGCGCAACGCCTGTTTCTGACGGCGATTTGAAGGACAAATTCACTTCAAAAGCAACTGTGGATGTTGAAAATCTACCGGATGGCGTTTATGAAATAAGTGCAATTTACAGCGGGAGCAGGGTATTCAAATCTCTGTCGACCCAAGAGAGCATCGATGCCCTCATAGGGGACAGCGGTTATCAGCTCTTGCTTAATAAGGGCGCAGTTCAGTCTGTATCATTTACTTATGGAGATTTAATCACTCCTATAGTTAAAAAATATGAAAATATCGGCGGAAATATTATAACCACAACATTGTCATCTGACATAAAATATTACCTGGACGATGAAAAAGAGGAACTTGAATTGAACGGGGGAACCTTTAGAACTCCCAATGTAGGAAGCTACACCTTGAAGGTGGAATATGATGACAATTTCCTGGTTCAAAAAGAATTTACCATATCCAAGAGAGATATAAGCGTAAAGGCTATAGACAGGGATGATGTCGGCAAGGGATATGTTTCACCATCAAATCTTCCAAAACTAGAACTCCTCTCATCTACAATGGCATTTGATGAAAAGTTAGAGGATTTAAAATTAGAAATTGAAGTAAGAAATACAGCAGGTAATCTGGTAATACCCTTTGACAATAATACGAATCCGGGAAGTTACACTATTATAGGCAAGGCCAGCGAAGAAACGGACCCTGTTATTTACAACAATTACAATGTTGCTTTCATAGCGGGCACATACATTATTGTAGCCGAGAAATACGATGTTGATATAATTGCTGAAAAATACCAGGGAAGAGATGTTGGAACCATAGCCCTTTCAAATTCCCCGGATGGCAAGGGAGGAGAATTCAGCGCAAGTACAGAGCTCATGTTCTTTGCAACCCCATATACGGGATATGATGTGGATTCATGGAGCATCGTGGTTGCGGAAACAGGCCGGGAAATTATGATTGAACCTTCACAGCTGAATACTTCGAAAACTCGTCTCACTTATACGCTTAAGAGCGAAGATATTACAGTTTCGGTAAGGTTTAAGAAATCAGAAACAAGGCTGGAGACCGCTAAAATAGGAGAAGGAACAATAACCTGGGACGATCCTGCTTTTACAAACGGCGCCATAGTATCAAACGGAGCACGAATTGATTTTACGGCGCTTGCTGAAGATGGCTACACCTTCAAAGAGTGGAGGATAGAACAAGGTGGAATTACAACTATCAAGGCGGGCATTGCCAATCCCGACGGGTCAAATACTTTCAACTTCACTATGGGCAATTTATACACCATCGTCAGGGCAGTATTTGAAAGAGACAGCTACACCATAACCTTGTCAGACAATCTGGAAGCAGTATACACCTACTTTGATGACTTTGAAGGAAAAGATGTGGAAAGGATTGTATACAACGGATCAAAAATATTAGGCGGTACGAATGTAACCGTAAGAGTAAGGACAGGCTATACGGTTGCAGACGACAGCGTATGGATGGTGAACGGAGAACCGAAAGAAGATGTTCCCGATTCAGGATATACATTTGTTATTTTGGAAAATACTTCGGTTTCAGTGGAAACAAGGCAGCAAAGCTACACAATTAATACTGCAGCCCAGCATGGTTCAATAAGGGTACAAATCGGAAATGACCAACCGGTGACTGAGGATGAGATTGAAAATGTTCCGGGAGGTTCAAGACTAGTATTCACTGCTGTTCCCGCCCACGGCTATGCATTCGTCAGCTTCCAGGTTGAAGGTACGGACAAGTACACTGAAAGCGCTAATACATTGACTATAAGCGAGCTTGGATCGGATGTGACTGTAACAGCATATTTTACAAAGAATACGGATTACACCATCCAGGTAAACTATGGAAGCAGGGCCAGCATTGAATATGTGCTTTATGACCCAATGGGCAATGAAGTAGAACGGGATGTTGTGGATCCGGGAGACACCATTGAAGTAAGCAATGGGGACAAGGTTACGCTGAATGTTACCCCTAATGCAGGTTTTATGGTGGAAAAATGGATAATTGACGGTACCCCATATATAACGAACAGCAATACCTATGACTTAGTCAATATTGCAAAGAACATGACAGTAACAGTAGATGTCATTTCCCAAATAAGCTATACGGTTAATTACCAGGCCCTAGACGGAGGAAGCATAGTATCCGCCACCAGCGAAGGAATCCCCTTTGCAAGCGGGGACAAGGATATTGGAGGAAACTCAAAAATAGTCATCTCGGCAGAACCTGATACTGACTATATGGTTGATTACTGGACCTTTAACGGTCAGGTTGTTAGAAATGATGACGGATATGATTTTGTAGGCAAAGCTCTGACTATAGAAAATCTCACTTCAGACCGGCCAACCGTCGATATTAAGGTATATTTCACCGACTATGCTGAACATACAGTGGAATATGATGAAACAAATGTTGACATTGATGGTGAATTCATTCCCGATGACGCTTCGGAAGGCAGGGTGAGAAAAGGTGCCAAGGCAGTATTTACGATAACTCCGGACGAAGGCTACAGGATTGTAGATGCAGGTGTTGATATTTCTGAAGAAGATTACACAATAATCAAGAATCCGGGAAATCCCGATGATGAATACGGCACATGGACCATAATTGTCTACAGTGTTGAAAGTGATATTACAGTTTCTGCAGAAGCTAAGAAAATTTATTCAATAAGTATTGACCATGTCTATGGAGGAGAATTCTTAAGCACAACCGAAACCACTTACTCGCTGCAGGCAAACGAAGGAGAAAAAGTTATTATCGAGCCATTGGCAGACCTTGACAGGACCTTTGTGGGATGGGATGTATATGATGACTTGGATAATCCGATAAGGGTTGATGAAGAAGAAGGAGAATTTTCATTCATAATGCCGGATGCTGATGTTACAATATCCGGTGAATTCGAAGACATAAGTACTGTTGATATAACGATTGAGGTGTATGATGTCAACGATGAGGCAGAAGGTGGATACAACGGAACCTTCTCTGCAGTAATCGACAGAGACGGGATAAGCGGATATCCGGAAGAAGTTGTTTCAAATACAACAGGAGGAGCAATTACCAATGTAAACAGGGGATATAGGGACCAATACGTTTCATGGCCTGCAACCAGACTTACAATCGATGCTGAGCCTGATGAAGACTTCAGAGTATTGAAATGGACGGTAAACGGAACCGTGTATACATCGCCCCTTGACTTCCCGGTACCCTCAGATTCAATCAATACCTTCATCATGGATGTATGTGATGATGAAGACATTGAAATTGTAATCCAGTTTGAACAAATAGGAGAAAGAATCTTCTTTGGTGTTGACGGCGGCAACGGTAGAATCACATCGGCAACAAATGAAAGCACAGGCAATGAATTCATAAGCGGAAATACAGTATCATCACCGACACTTATTACATTTGAGGCTAAAGCAAATTCAGGCTATGAAGTTGAAGCCTGGCTGGTTGACGGTGTTGTGGTCAAGAGTGGTAATTATGAATCTTTCCAATACGAGGCTGATGGCATACACGGAGCGGATGTCAAGGTTCGATTTGCCCGGGCACCCTTTGTGGTAAGATACAGCGGCATAAATGGTAGTGTAACAAGCGAACAAGTTGAAAACGGAAAATCGGTCAGAGGGGATACTAATGTTACTTTTACAGCAGAAGCAAATCCGGGATACAGGTTTGAAAGCTTTACTATTACCGGAAATGCTATAAGCTCATCAACATCCAATCCTTTGACGATTACCATAACAAATAATACAAATGTAACGGCAAACTTTGTTCCCTTTGCAAATTGCCAGGTTAATTTCAGTGTCATAGGCGGAAACGGAACCTTGACGGCAACCAATAACGGAGCCGATTTTGCAAGCGGGGATTCCGCAGATGGAGATGATGTGGTAGTATTGACAGCTGTTCCGAATAATAATTATAAAGTTAAGGAATGGATTGTCGACGGAAAGAGTGTGAGTGACTCATCGTCCTATACTTTGAGAGTTAGCAGGCTAATTCATGAAATCAGCGTAGAATTTGAACGCTCACATTTTGTAATAGACTTCAGTGCTTCAGGCAACGGCACCATAGCTGCGGCTTCTGATTCTAAGCCGGTATCCAGCGGTTCAAGCCTGTTAAAGGGTTCAAGTATTACATTTAGCGCAAGCCCAACCAGCGGCTACCAAGTAAAGAATTGGCAGTTAAACGGCGCAGATGTTGCAGGTACAAATGAAAAAACAACATTTACCTTGGATAACATAAGTAGTGATACTCAGGTTATGGTTGTTTTCGAGCCCATACCCGAATTCATTGTAACTATTGTAAAGACCGGAACAGGAGAAGGGACGGTTAAAGCATATGTTAACGGTATTGAAAGCACCCTGATAAACAATACCATAACTGTGAAAAATCACGATAAAATTGTGCTTGAGGCAGTTCCCAAGGACGAATACAACAATGCCACATGGTCAGTTGCCGGAATTGCCGCCCTTATTGACGGCACTAGGGCAACCATAGATGATGTGACAGCTAATGGAGTTGCTACAGTAAGATTCGGGGTTGCAGAGCTGATAACCGTAGAAGCATATGCAAGGTCTGAAAATGAAGAGCCGGCCAGGGGTACAATAAGGGTTAAAGCCGGATACGGCAGCGATTTGGAAACAGTAAACGCAGTTAATACAACAGAGAACGTGACAAAGGGAAAGACCGTTCAATTCACTGCAGTACCTGACGAGGGATACAAGGTTAAGAAGTGGGTAATAAACGGTGTTGAATTCAACAACACAAATGACACAATAACTAGAGTGCCCGAAACAAACATTAAGGCAGAAGTTTATTTCGAGGCCGGCATACAGCAAAATCAACCCGAAATTACAATTAAAGCTGCAGAAAAAGGTCAAATCACAGTAACTTATTCATACATAGATGATTCTGACCAAGAGATGACAATAACCGTGAACAGCGGTGACAGTGTTCCCGTGGGTGTGGAATTAACGGTAACAGCGGTTCCCAACGCCGGATATAGACTAGCAGCTTGGGGTGATTATGCAAGCAATAAGAGCGGAAGCACAATAAAATTGATTGTACCTGATAATGATATCACCATATCTGCCAGATTTGAATTTGAAAGGAGTACCGGAGGCGGCGGCGGAGCCTTTGTGCCGGCACCGGTATTATATACGATTAACGCAAAGGCAGGATTTGGAGGAAGTATAACACCTAAAACCGCATCGGTTGAAGCAGGAGGAAGCCAATCATTTACCATAGCGGCGGATGAAGGATTTGTAATAAGCGATGTTTTGGTAAACGGCACCAGCCTTGGACCGGTGGCAAGCTACACCTTAAAGGATGTGCAAAAGGATTCAAGCATAGAAGCGGTGTTTGCTCAAAAGCCGGTTGAAACACCAGTATTTTCTGATGTAAATGATGATGACTGGTTTGCCGGGGCCGTGAAATTTGTAGTATCTTTAGGTTTGTTCAAGGGAACTGCAGAAGATACCTTCTCACCATATACATCAATGACAAGAGGAATGTTTGTAACCGTACTGGGAAGGCTGTATGAATATATGAAGGACATAAGCCTGCCTGCATCCGAGGGAAGTTCATTCAGTGATGTATCACCTGACCAATATTATGCAGCAGCAGTTAAGTGGGCAAGTGAGAATAATATAATCAGCGGTTACGAAAACAGACAATTCAAGCCCGATGAACCTATTACCAGAGAGCAGATAGTAGCTGTAATGTACAGATTTGCAGTATATACCGGTCTGGATACAAGAAAGACTTCCAATATTGACGGGTTTGGAGACAGCGATGATGTTTCGGCCTGGGCTCTTGAAGCTTTCAGATGGGCAGTAGGTTCAGGTATAGTTGGAGGCAGGACAGACGGCACCCTGGATCCTCAAGGTCCGGTTCAAAGATGCGAAGTAGCTGCAATACTTCAAAGATTCATCGAACAGGTTACTGCTGCACAATAAGAATGGTTTATCAATGCCGGTAATGAAGATAAGTGTCATTGCCGGGGATAGCATATAAATCATCCCTCCGGGCACCTTAGTATCAATTTAAGATACTAAGGTGCTTTTTTAAATGTTAAAAAGTATTCTTTCTTGACAAGAGCAAAAAAAATGTGCAATAATTAACATAAATTTCATATTTACACGGGTTATTGTTCCATATGATTTAATAAAGAGGAAATTACTCGCTAATATAATTAAGAATACGTTTTTCAAAGACAAGTGTTGTTCACGACGACGAAAGGAAGGAAATATATGTCTTATCAGCCACCTCGATTAAATCATGTTTTTATTTCCGACAGATTGAAGCAGCAGCTTGTTGAAATCAAGAAATATCCGATTACCACGGTCATTGCCCCCATGGGATTCGGAAAAACCACGGCATTGAACTGGTGGGCAAAACAGGTGATAAAGAAATATGAGGACTCAGTTATCATTCGTCAAATGATTGTGTCAGATAGTCTCGGTGATTTTTGGACCGGATTTTGCAGAGCATTCAAGGAAGAGCCGGATCTTGCCGAAAAATTGAAGGAATTGGGATTTCCCAAGGATGCCACCTCGATGGCACTCTTCTCAGAGCTTATAAGAGACGCTTTATCCGGTATAAAGAGTCATATTTATTATATTTTGGATGATTTACACCTTTTGGGGCAAGACTCTCTTGCTTCCTTGCTGATGATGCTTTCAGGAAGCATGCCCGAATGTGCCCATATAATCCTCATATCACGGAACCAAATTTTTACTGACGAGGAAAAGATGCGCCTAGGCAGCCTCCTTTTTGAAATAGGGACCAAGGACTTGCGCCTGAACAGAAATGAAATTTCATCCTATGTAAAACACTGCGGTCTTGAGATATCAAAAGAGGAACTTGATGAACTTGCCTTGCTGACCGAGGGATGGATTTCCATGATTTATTTAAATTTTAAATCCTATGTTCAAAATGGCACCTGGCTTTCCAAGTCCTCGGATATCCTTACCCTCATAGATGAGGTTTTGTTGAAACCACTTCCCCTGCGCCATAGAAAATTTCTCATCCTCATCGGAATGGCTGATGAGTTTACACCTGAGCAAGCCGCTTATTTGTGGGGGCAGAGCGATTGGAGGGAACTTCTGGATTCTCTGACCAAAAACAATGCATTTATCACAAAGGAAGACAACGGGGTTTACCGTTACCATTATATGCTCAGCCTGTGCGTAAGAAGGAAATTTGCTCAAAAACCGGACAAGTATAAAAAAGATTCCTATTCCCGCCTGGGTGCTTGGTATTTTAAACAGGGAGAATACCTTCCCGCCTATTATGCCTATGCCTGCGGAACAGACTGGAAGGGCTTGCTGAAGGTACTTGAGAGGGATAAGGGAGAAAGCCTCAATGCAGAGCATAGCAAAGATTTTTTCGGCTGGATGAGGGACTGCCCGGAAGAAATCCTCTTGACAAATCCTGTTGCCATCATAGTCTGCATGGTTAAGATGTTTTCATACAATAATATAGCTGAAATCAAACGGTTGAAAAAACTGCTTCTGAAAGCCCTGGACCAAAATCCTAAATTGACCTTGCAGGAACGCAATAATTTATTGGGGGATGCAGAGGTGGCCGAAAGCTTTTTATGCTATAACGACCTATCCGCCATGTGCGCCCACCACAAGAGAGCCTGCGCCCTGCTTAACCGTACTACCATAAGTGTCGATAAAACAGAAGCATGGACATTCTCGGCTCCCTCTGTTCTCATGATGTACCACCGAAGAGTCGGTTATGCAGACAGTGAAAATGCGGAAATGAAAGGATGCATGCCATATTATTATAAAATTTTCGACGGACATGGAGCCGGTTCGGAGCACAGTTTTGCCGCAGACTTACATTATGAACGGGGGCAGATAACCGATGCGGATATATCAAATCGCATGGCTCTTTCGGCGGCAAAACAAAAAAACCAGTACAGCATCATGGTATGCTGCGGGTTTTTATCCATGCGCATGGCTTTGCTTGATGGTGATTATGATAAAATAAAAAAATTAGGGGATGAATTGAGAGAAGACTGCCTTGGATTTGGCCCTTCCTGACAGGATTATTACGCCTTTTGCCGAAAGTGAGGAGTATATTTCTGAACTTTTGGAAGAACTTAAGAATAAGGGAGTTTATAGTGCTGAAATAACAAAAATTATGGTTTTAGCGGTAAAATTCCGGGAAGCAAGACAGAACATAGGAAAAGACTACTTCGGAGAAGACAAGGATTACGGACTGACAAACAGGGAGCTGAAAATTGCCAGATTGGCGGCACAACGTAAAACCAATACTGAAATTGCAATTGAACTTAAACTTGCTCAAGGAACCGTCCGCAACCATTTATCCAGGGTTTATGATAAATTAGGCATATCAGGAGACGGGAAAAATAAGCGGCTTGCGCTGGAAAGCATTTTAAAGGTTGATGAATAGGCAGCTTTCTTGTAATTAAAATATGTATTTAAGGGGCAACCATGAAAAAATTAGGAATTTACATACATATTCCCTTTTGCGTAAAAAAATGCGGCTACTGCGACTTTTACTCGGTGAAATGGGACGAAGAATCCGAGAATTCATATGTCCGGTCGGCAATCAATGAGATAAAAGGCTATGTGAATATTAAGGATGCTTATCTTGTTGATACGATTTATATAGGGGGAGGAACCCCCTCTGTTATTATGCCTCAAAATATCGAGAACCTGATAGGTGCTTTAAAAAATACGTTCACAGTTGCAGAAAATGCTGAAATAAGCATGGAGGCAAATCCAAACACTTTAACAGGCAAATTGAATGCATACAGGGAATCAGGCATAAACAGGCTAAGCATAGGCATTCAATCATTGAACGATAATATATTGAAAACCATAGGAAGAGTTCATAATTCCAAAGAAGCCTTACGAGCGATAGATTCGGCCCAAAAGTGGGGTTTTGACAATATTAATGGGGATGTCATGTTCAATATACCGGGGCAGACTCTTGAGGATATCAAAGATACGATGCATCAATTAATCGGGAAAGGTATCAGGCATATTTCCTTCTATTCACTTAAATTGGAGGAAGGAACTCCAATGTATTCAATGGAAAAAGACAAGGAAATAAGTATGCCCGGAGAAGACCTTGAAAGAGAAATGTATTATGCCGGCAGAGAAATCATGGAAAACCACGGCCTAATCCAGTATGAAATTTCAAACTTTGCTTTCAAGGGATACGAGTGCAGGCATAACCTCAAGTACTGGAACCAGGAAGAATACTTAGGCATAGGACCTTCTGCCCACTCCTTCATGGGAAACGTGAGATACAGCAACCCCTCGAGCTTAAAAGAATATATATTGAACGGCGGGAAGGAAAAATTCCAAAGAAACATTCAAGAAGTATTGAATGAAGATGAATTGATGTTTGAATATATAATGCTTAGGCTAAGACTTACCGAGGGACTGAAATTTGCGGAGTTCAAAAATAAATATTCTAGGGATTTCAAGGAAACCTATAAGGAACAAATAGATAAACTCCTAAAAGATAATTTGATATATTTGGATGATGCCGGCATCCGTCTGACCCACAGGGGGATGGACATATCAAATTACGTATTCGCCTTGTTTATGTGATTGCTATTAATAACATAGTTTATCATTATAAAGGATTTGAAATGAAATTACAAATTTGTCATCCTGAGGGCTTCAGCCCGAAGGATCTCATCAGCCCGAGCAGCATCCAAACCCAGTGGGGACGGTTCGAGACCACTGAAAAAGTGGCACTTTTTCCCCAATATTTATTGATATTTTAACAAAACTTTAAATTTTTCTTGAAAATTATAGTTTTTAAGCTAATTTTACTAAATTCAAGGGTAGCTATTGCAGCTATCCTTTTTAAATTAACCGCTATGGCGGATAACTTAGATTGTATTGATACACTTAATAAGCCATACCCCCTAGCACGAGACAGCCCATGAAATCTTTTGAGTTCTGCATTCTTCCATTCTATAGAAGACCGTTTTTTGTATTTCTCCAAGTATTCTTCCGTTTTTTGATATTGTGATATCTCATAGAATTCAGCAGTATTTAATCCTACATGAAGTATCTTTCTTGCGCTATTCTTAGCACATTCATCATGCTTTGGACAGTTCCTACACTGTTCTATATTAAAGTAATATTTATATCCTTCTCTGTCTGCTTCATTTTCACCCTTATGTTTATAGTATTTCTTTTTTACAGTTATATTTCCTTGACTGCATTGCCATTCATCAGAATCTTTATTATATGAATATTCGCTTTCATCAATTCTATATACTGATTCACTTACCGGTATGTATGCTTTTGCGTTTATTTCTTCTATGATGTCTAAAATTGGTTTTCTAAAATATGCCTTGTCTGCATAAAATTCTTAAATTTTAACTCCAGCCTTCAATGTTTGTTCTATTAATTCTTTTGTGTACGTTCCATCTATATATGTTCCGTCAGCAGTTTTTACTGCTGTAATTATTCTTTCTTCTGTCGTCATTATATATTCAGTTTTATATCCAAAGAAGTTCTGAGTTTTACTTTTATAGCCGACTCTTGCATCTTCATCTATTAATGAACGTACACCTTTTTGATTTAAAAATTTTGGATCTGATAGTATTTCTTTTGCTTTTTCTATAGTCTTTTTTGTTTTTGTATTATCATTACGGTTGTTCTCTGTACTATTTTCTATTTTGCTTATTACCGCTTCAAGGTAATCCTTCATTACACTCTTGGCTTCTATATGATCTTTAATTTCTTTATACTTTGGTTCTTCAGGAAGTTCTTCCAAGCTTTTATTATTTTCGTTTTCGTATTCCTTAATAATCTTTCTTGCTAAATGTTTCATTAACCTTTCTGGAGTCTTTTTTATTGTGTTCGCTTCTATATGAGTTGCGTCAACATTAGAACTTGTACATTTTATTATTCCCTTTTCTACACATTGCCTAACAATTTCTGTTATGATTTCGTCTAAGGTTGTTTCTTCCAATCGCTGCTTTCTAAATTTTGATAACAAGCTTTTATCAGGTAATTCTTCTTCTGGATTAATTCCAACAAAATACATATATGCTAAATTTAATCCTGTATCTTCAATAACTCTTTCATCAGACAAATTGTATAAATGTTGTAGAAAAAGCAATTTACACATCAGTTCAGGTTCCTTTGCAGGTCTGCCAAAGTTCTTGCAATAACTATCTTCTAATAGATTATTGATAAAGCTAAAATCCACTACAGAATATATTTTTTTTAGTATATGATTTTCCGGTATTTTATTGTATAATGTTGAGTATAGAGACATTTGCTTTTGCTCTTGTCTTAACATAAGCCCCCTCCTTGGTTTTTGTTTTGTTTGGTCACATACATTATACCATACAAGGGGGCTTTAATCAACCAAAGCCATTGAAATATCAATATGTTTTAAGATTTTGCCTTAAACAAATATCAAATAGTATTTGAAATACTATTAAATTTCTGGGGACTTTTTCAGTGGTCTCGGACGGTTCTCTCTGGACAAAAATAATACCCAAAAAGAACCGTCCCCACTGGACAAAAAGAAGTATCTACTGTTAGTAGAGCCATTCTGTTAACAGTAGATTTTTTACATTTATAGTATTGACAAATGATGTTATTAGTAGTATCTTAATAATATGAGTTAGCACTCAATCAAAGAGAGTGCTAACAAAGAAAAGGAGTGATGAAATGTCTTTGGACAAGAGAAAAGTAAAGATTTTAAAAGCCATTATCGCAAGCTACATTGATAATGGTGAAGCAGTCGGCTCAAGGACAATTTCAAAAAAATATGAGCTTGGAGTAAGCCCGGCCACAATCAGAAATGAAATGTCCGATTTGGAAGACATGGGTTATTTAGTCCAGCCTCATACTTCATCAGGACGAATACCAACAGATAAGGCATATAGATACTACGTGGATGATTTATGGGAAAAGATTAAAACTTCAAGACATCCGAACTTAGCCCAGCTCAGAGGAATAATTGAGGAAAAATCAAACGAGCTGGATGAGATGTTCAAAAATTCCGTAAGGATACTGTCACAGTTTACAAAATATACATCATTCGTTGTGGCACCCCAGCTCAAGCAGTCCGTTATAAAGAGAATCCAACTGGTGCCGGTTTCGGAATACAAGGTGCTGATGCTCATCATCCTGCAGGCAAATATAGTTAAGCAGGTAATGCTGAGATTAAACAGCCCCATACCATATGACCAGCTGGAAAAAATATCGGCATCCCTTTCCGAGAGAATGCACGGATATAAAATGGAGGATATAGACAAAATCAAGGACTCCATAATCCGGGAACTTTATATATCAAAGGAAACAAGCAGCGATGCCCTGATGGACCTCTTGCCCTATCTGATGGAGCAAATTGCAAAGCTTGAAGATGTAAATGTATATGCTGACGGGATAACCAATATTTTGGAACTCCCCGAGTACAATGACGTAGTTAAGGCAAGAGAATTTATTTCATTCATTGAAGATAAATCAAGTTTTGCTAAACTCCTGCAGCATACCAGTCATAATGATTTAGACATATATATAGGCAGCGAGAATAAGTACCGGGAATTGAAGGATTGCAGCTTGATTACCGCAACCTATAAGATTAACGGAAAACTCATCGGAAGGATAGGAGTCATAGGACCTACAAGGATGGATTACAATAATGTAATCTCGACGGTTAAATCCATATCCGATGCAATAAGCGATATAATCAATCAAAATTACGGTATAGAAAGTATAGAAGACAAGGAGTGAAGAAATGGCAAGAGGTAAAAAGCGTGATGAAGTAAACAATAATACTGAGGAAATCAAAGATACTGAAATAACCGGCTCCGGTGAAACCGACCAGGCAAAGGCGGATACTGCAGAGGAAAATAACAGCCAAAAAGCAGAAGGTCAAGAAAAAGATGATATAAAAGAAGAGACAGCAGAAGCTGAAAAAACAACAAAGGAAAATGAAGAATTGATTAAAAAAAACCAGGAAATAGAAGCTCTTAACAACAAGTTGTTAAGACTTCAGGCAGACTATTTGAACTTCAAGGACCGGACAGAAAGAGAAAAACTATCAACTTACGGGGATGCAATTGCCGCCACAATTTGCGACTTGCTTCCCGTAATTGACAACTTTGAAAGGGCAATTGCTACCGAAACAAACGAATCGGATCCCTTCAAGGAAGGTGTAGTGATGGTTTACAACCAGCTTATGGGAATACTAAGCAAAAAGGGGTTAAAAGAAATAGATGCATTACATAAACCCTTTGACCACAACCTGCACTACGGAGTCGGTTATGAAGAATGTGAAGAATTTGATGACGGAATAGTAATTGATGTACTTCAAAAAGGATATACTGTAAATGACAAACTCATAAGACCGGCAATGGTCCGAATCTGCAAAAAGTCGTAGTGTCATTCTGAGGGCGACAGCCCGAAGAATCCCATGGAGATGAAGAGATCCTTCGCTACGCTCAGGATGACAATACTAATAATAATTACGACAAAACTATAAATTCAGATAATATTTAATTTAATCATTAATGGAGGAAAATATGAGCAAAATTATAGGAATTGACTTAGGTACAACGAACTCTTGCGTAGCAGTTATGGAAGGCGGAGAACCCGTTGTTATAACTAATGTGGAAGGAAGAAGAACCACACCTTCAATCGTGGCATTCACCAAAGACGGGGAAAGATTGGTGGGAGAAACAGCCAAAAGACAGGCAATCACCAACCCCGACAGAACAATAACATCAATTAAAAGAGAAATGGGATCTGACCATAAAGTAACCATTGACGGGAAGTCTTACACACCTCAGGAAATATCAGCATTTATACTTCAAAAACTTAAAGCGGATGCAGAAGCATATCTTGGAGAACCGGTTACCGATGCAGTTATTACCGTACCTGCGTACTTCTCTGACAGCCAAAGACAGGCAACAAAGGATGCAGGAAGAATAGCAGGCTTAAACGTTAGAAGGATAATAAACGAACCGACGGCGGCAGCATTGGCATACGGTGTTGACAAGGAAACCCAGATGCAGACCATAATGGTTTATGACTTAGGTGGCGGTACCTTTGACGTTTCCATTCTTGAAATAGGAGACGGGGTATTTGAGGTTAAGGCCACAGCAGGAAATAACAGGCTTGGTGGAGACGACTTCGACCAGGTTATCATAGATTACTTAGCAGACGAATTCAAGAAAGAGCACGGCGTTGACTTAAGAAATGACAAAATGTCACTTCAAAGATTAAAAGAAGCTGCAGAAAATGCCAAGAAGGAATTGTCAAGCGCAATGACAACTACGATTAACCTGCCCTTTATCACTGCTACCCAGGACGGGCCAAAACACCTGAACATGGACCTTACAAGGGCAAAATTCAACGAGCTGACTGCATTCCTGGTAGAAAAGACCGTAGAGCCCGTTAAAAGGGCAATGGCTGATGCCAAACTTACACCTTCTCAAATCGACAAGGTACTCCTGGTTGGTGGCTCAACAAGAATTCCTGCTGTTCAGGAAGCCGTAAAAAGATTGACAGGCAAAGAGCCCCACAAGGGAATAAATCCTGACGAATGCGTAGCCATAGGTGCAGCAATTCAAGGCGGGGTATTGACAGGAGAATTCGGAACAGATATACTCCTTGTTGATGTTACTCCACTGTCATTGGGAATTGAAACCCTGGGCGGAGTATTTACTAAATTAATCGAAAGAAATACCCGCATACCAACAAAGAAAAGCCAGATATTCACAACTGCTTCAGACAATCAGCCTGCGGTTGACATCCATGTATTGCAGGGTGAAAGACCGATGGCTGCAGACAACATCACCCTGGGCAGATTCCAATTAACAGGCATAGTTCCCGCACCCAGAGGAGTTCCCCAAATAGAAGTAACATTTGATATCGACGCTAACGGTATAGTTAATGTAAGCGCTAAGGATTTGGGAACCGGTAAGGAACAAAAAATAACAATCACTGCTTCCACAAAGATGTCCGAAGCAGATATACAGAAGAAAATAAAAGAAGCCGAGCAATTTGCCGAGGAAGACAGAAGGAAAAAAGAAGAAATAGAAATAAAGAACAATGCTGACACAATGGTATATCAGACGGAAAAAATACTTAAGGACTTAGAAGGCAAGATTTCGGCGGAAGAAAAAGCAAAAGCCCAGGCTGCTGCGGATGCTCTCAAGAAAGCAATCGAAAGCAACGACACGGCTCAGATGAAGCAAAAAACCGATGAGCTGACCAAGGTATTCAATGACCTTGCTCAAAAGCTGTATGCCCAGGCAGGGCAACAGCCGGGACCGGAAGCCGGCCCTGACTTTAGCCAAGGCGGCGCAGCACCCGGAGATGATGTTGTGGATGCAGATTTTGAAGAAGTAAACGACGACGACAAATAGTATCATTCTGAGGACGTAAACAGCGTGTCATTCTGAGGGCGATAGCATCGTGTCATTCTGAGGGCGCCAGAATCGTGTCATTCTGAGGGCGCCAGCCCGAAGAATCCCATGGAGATTATGAGATCCTTCGCTTCGCTCAGGATGACAGATCATACAGGAAAACATAGACATATCACAAGCTAAATCCTGCCAAGGATTTAGCTTGGTTCATGTGACAGGGGTCCCCCCTTTTGTCATTTGAGGGCATAAAAAGCGTGTCATTCTGAGGGCGTAAGCCCGAAGAATCCCATGGGATCCTTCGCTACGCTCAGGATGACAGATAGCGTGTCATTCTGAGGGCGCCAGCCCGAAGAATCCCATGGGATCCTTCGCTTCGCTCAGGATGACAAAGCGTACGCGATGAGATCCTTCGCTTCGCTCAGGATGACAAAATATCCGTTATATTGGTATGTCGCACATTACAGTAAGGAGGTGGTAAGTTGGCGAAAAAAGACTACTATGAAATCCTTGGAATCAGCAAGGACGCTGATGAAAAGGAGATAAAGGCAGCATTCAGAAAGCTGGCAAAGCAATACCATCCTGATTTAAACCCGAACGACAAGGAAGCAGAAGCAAAATTTAAAGAAGTAAACGAAGCATACGAAGTACTCTCAGACCCGGACAGAAGGGCTAAATACGATAAGTTCGGTCATGCGGCATTTGACCAAAACGGCGGATTTGGCGGATTCGGAGAAGGGGGATTCACCGACTTTGGAGATTTATTCGGTGATATATTCGGAGATTTCTTCGGAGGAGGCTTCGGCGGCGCTACAAGAACAAAGAGGACCGGACCTAAAGCTGGCTCCGATTTGAAGATAAAACTTGATATAGACTTCCTGGAAGCGGCATTTGGAACCAAGAAGGAAATTAAGATTAACCGTATAGAAAAATGCCATGTATGTGACGGAACGGGAGCAAAAGCAGGTACAGGCAGGAAAACCTGCCCCGACTGCCACGGTACCGGCACCATAAGAACGGTGCAAAGGACCCCCTTCGGGCAATTTGCAAGCTCAAGAACCTGCACAACCTGCGGTGGTGTGGGAGAAGTGGTGGAAGAACCTTGTACATCCTGCGGCGGTTCCGGCAAGGAAAAGAAATCAAGGAAGATTTCAATCAACATACCTGCAGGAGTTGACACGGGCTCCGTAATTCCCCTAAGAGGTGAAGGAAACCACGGAGAAAGGGGAGGCCCGCCGGGAGATCTGTACGTATATATCAATGTCAGACCCCATGAAATATTTGAGCGTGACGGTAATGACGTATGGTGCGAAATACCCATTTCTTTTGCCAAGGCAGCCCTTGGAGGTTCCATTGAAGTACCCACCATTGACGGCAAGGTTAAATATGAGGTTCCTGAAGGAACTCAGACGGGAACGGTTTTCAGGCTTAAAAATAAGGGTATCAAGAATCTAAGGGGCGGCGGAAGAGGCGACCAGTATGTAAGGGTTAAAATAGAAGTTCCAAAGAAGCTTACCGAAAAACAAAAAAGCATATTAGTGCAGTTTGCAAATGAAATGGGTGAAAAACCCGATAACGACAAAAAAGGCTTCTTCGGAAAAATGAAAGATGCTTTTAAAGATTAGGAAGATTAATTTGAGGGCAGGATTTCAAATTTGACAAGCCCTCTTTTAAATGCTAAAATTAGCTTGTCACAGGGCAAGTGACAAGAGCAAAAAGGCTCTGTAAACTAAAAATGAAATAAAAGCACAATGTTTCGTAGAATTAAGTAAAATTGCTTTAAATTTCGCCTTGATGATGATAAAGCTTCGCCTGTGAAATTATCAAGGGTAAAATGAACGTGCTAAAGCACGCCCTTGACAATTTCAA
>Ga0255346_1000705_pt1 | contig 52564 bp, 43 predicted proteins | sample wastewater_treat_FD_194410 | JGI IMG/M metagenome (GOLD analysis project Ga0255346, IMG submission 194410) | Wastewater microbial communities from Lulu Island WWTP, Vancouver, Canada - plant22 | ecosystem: Engineered > WWTP > Wastewater > Unclassified | place: Canada: Vancouver, British Columbia...
GGCGGATGTCATAGTTTGCTGCGACAGTCGATATAATATAGGACGCCTGAAAAAACTCGGTCTTGAGCCTGCTCTTATTGTTGGCGACATGGACTCTACACCGCGCAGAATTCAGCAACAGTACGCCGACCGCCTTGTACACCTTGCCGGACAAGACGACAACGACCTGTCAAAAGCATTCAATGTAGTGCGCGAGCGCTGGCCGGAAGCATCTGATATTTATATATTGGGCGCCAGCGGAAAGGAAGAGGCTCACACCATCGGTAATTTCGGCTGGCTTATGGAGTGGGAGCGCCGCGCCATGGATGAATTTGCTGATTCCAAACAGAGGGGGGAGTCAGGGCGTGAATCCATTGGACCGTTCACGCTATCACAAGACCCCACCCCTCATTCCCATATCGAAGCGAAGGGCTTATCCTCCTCTCCATGTTGTCCTAAGTCTTGTTTTAAGCCGAAAGACCATTCTGCCTTTCCATCATGTTTTAATTCCTGCCTTGAAGCGCAAGGTCTAACCGCCCCTCCGTCTTGTCCTAATTCCTGTCTTGAAGCGAAAGGCCTTAGAGTCGAGATGGTCAGCGACTATAGCACCGCATTTGTTGTCTCCGGCTTCCGGCCGATGGAACTCCACGTGGGCGAGGGCCGCAAAATGTCATTCTTCAGCACCGACCCATCGCTCAGCATCCGTAGTACAGGCCTTATCTGGCCCCTTGAAGGAGTGGACTTGAGCAAATGGTGGGCGGCCACCCTGAACCGCACCGATTCCGACATCGTTACTCTGCAATTCAGTCATCTCTCCCCATTACTCATCATAATGGATTGAAAAGGTTAATCAATTAACCAAATTACGGGCAAAAAAGGTTATTCTATTAACCGAATTATGGATAAAAAAGGTTAACCGATTAACCAAATTGTCGGCAAAACCGTTCAATGCATTAGGCTTATTGCAATAGATTGATGGAAGCGATTACCGAGCGTAAAATGGAAAGTGCTGATACTGAGGCAGAACATAAAACAAGGTCAGCCAAATTTTCGGGTGTTCTTTAAGGATTTCGCTGATAGTCAGAGAGTTACATTTTACGCTCGCTCTACTATTCCTCTTCTCTGTATTCCAACAGGTCGCCCGGTTGACAGTCGAGGCAGCGGCAGAGCGAGTCCAAGGTGGTGATTCGCAGCGCTTTCGCCTTGCCGGTTTTGAGTATCGACAGATTTGCCGGAGTGATGCCCATCTTTTCCGCCAGCTCGCCGGAGGACATCTTCCGGCGGGCCAGCATTACATCTATATTAACTATTATAGCCACAGTTTTTTACTCCTTTTTATAGGGCTTGCTTTTTACCTGAGGGCTTTCGGCAGCATCCTTGGATGGAGCTTCTGTGCGAGCGTCCGAATCGCTCTCACAACCTTCTTCCGCACGCCCCTTAAGATAATCGGGCAAACTCATTCCGGCCATCTTGAAAAGGTCTTCCAGCGGAGGAATGCTGCTTGCAAGGCCGCTCAGAAATCCAGCAGTGGCAGTCTTGCCGTCCTTGCTTCCTTTACCTCCGTCCCAAACGGTAACCTTATCTATCTTGATGCCCTTGATGGCCTCTACTTGAGTCTTTACAAGCTCCGGCAGACGGTCGGCAATCATCATCAGCACTGCCTTTTGCGGATCGCCTCCGGCTGCTGAAACGGTCTCGGCAAAACCACTTGCCTGCTTGGTAAGAATTTCTTGAGTACCGCGCGCCTGTGCTTCCATCTTGGCATAAATGGCATCCGCCTCACCTTTGGCAATGCGGCGGGCTTGCTCGGCTTGAGCTTCGGCTTGAATTATCTGCTTTTCTTTATCGATTTGGGCAGCTACCACTATATTCGCCTGCTGGGTGGCCTTTTCGCGCTCGGCGCGTGCAAGCTCGGCATCGCGCTCGCTTTTGTAAGCCTCTTCAAGTGCCTTAGCAGCCTGAACTTTTTCGGCAGCAACCGCAATGCGGTCGGCCTCAGCGGTTTTTTCGCGGCGAAGAGCATCGGAATTAGCAATCTCAATCTTAGCGTTATTCTCACCCATCACAGCTTCGGCGTTTGCAGCAGCTACATTTACGCGGGTGTCCTTATCTGCTATGGCCTTTCCGGTTTCACCAAAACGGTTCTGCTCTGCAACGCTTTTCTTGGCATCGTTGATAGCCTTTGCTGCGGCTTCTTTCCCAAGAGCCTCGATGTAGCCCGATTCATCACGTATATCGGTAACATTCACATTTATCAGTTTGAGACCGATTTTGCGAAGCTCCGCCTCTACGTTTGTAGAAACATTGGCCAAGAATTTATCACGGTCGGCATTGATTTCCTCGATGTTCATTGTGGCAATCACCAAACGCAACTGGCCGAAGAGAATATCGGTTGCAATGCTTTGGATGGCCGAATTGGTAAGCCCAAGAAGACGCTCTGATGCGTTGGTCATGCTTTCGGGCTCGGTGGAGATACCCACAGTAAAGCGGCAGGGAACGTCCACGCGGATGTTCTGCTTGGAAAGTGCGTTGGTAAGATTACACTCGATACTGATGGGTTTGAGGTCTAAGTATGCGTAGTTCTGGAAGACGGGCCAGATAAAGGCGGCTCCGCCATGAATACACTTTGCAGAGGATTTGCGCCCTGTTTTACCATAGATGACAAGAATTTTGTCGGAAGGGCAGCGGCGGTAGCGCCTGAGTATCGCAGCGAAAGTAACTATCACCACGAATACAATAATGAGAATAAGATAAATTGGCATGATATTTTAGATTATGGTTGAATCGAGTTTTTCCACCAAAAGAGTGTTGTTGTTTATAACCTCAGTAACCTTGATGGGGGTTCCGTTGGTTATAGGGGAGTCTTCTTCTGTCATGGCGTTATATTCGCGGACGGCGTTGTTGATGGTGATTTGCACTTTGCCCTCGCCGCTTCGGGAGGCGGGGATGGTAAGATAAACGGTTCCCTGGCAACCTACGGCAGAAGAATAAACGTTTATATTGCCGCTCTGCTGCATTTTGCCGAGAAGTCGGAAGACATACATAACCAAGGCTACAAGCGCCAAACCTATCAGTACCGACACCACTATTCGCAGGACGTTGGAAGGTATGGCTTCCTGAAGCAAGATATCTGACCAGCCGAAACCCAACAGGAAGTTGATGAGGTTGCGGAAGGTGTAGAGGTTGGCGCCTCCATCGGAAGCACCCGCATCGCTATCGCCAAAATCGGCGTCGAATGTATCCATTCCGCCGGCATCAAGGTCGGCTCCGTCCAGTCCTGTGCTGTCGGCATCGGCCCCGATAAAGGTAAGGACGGTCTGGATGATGAAGATAAGGGAGGCCGCAAGGGTAACTCCCCAGAGGATTTTCATAGAAACGGAAAGTCCCGCCCACCAAGTTGCAATCATGTTTGTATTTGTTTTAAATGGTTATCTTTCGCAAAGATAATAATTAATTATTGAGTTGCAATAAAAATTTAAAAAATTTCGACAAAAATTTGTTCTTATTTTTCCGCTCGTCAAATATGCCCGTTTCCCGAATACGACAAATAGCAATGCTAAGGCCGGCTAGCTTTGCTTTTAAGTCCGTTCATGGCTTTGGCCTGTAATTCCATTTCGAAGAACTTATCTCTGTAAGCCTTGCTCGTCAGGCAGGTTCGTATAATTCCAGGCCATAACGCCCTGACATGCGCCGGCGAATGATTACTCCTGCGAGGCGTAAAATGGAAAGTGCTGAAACGCAGGCAGAACATAAAAGAAGACCTGGCAAAATTGTCAGGTCTACTTTAAGGATTTCGATGATAGTCAGCGAGTTGTATTTTACGCTCGCCAAGTACGCCTTGCCTGAAGCTTAACTCCAAGCGCCGCCTAAGGTCTCACCCGAATCCTTTAAAAACTATATCCCAATCCGACAGAGAAGGTGCCGGAGAGGTTTTCATTCCCTAAAAGATAGGCGGCATCCAAGCGTGCGCCTTTGAATTTCACGCCAAGTCCGAGGCTGAAGAAGGACGGCACTATTGCCTTGGAGCAACCGAAGTGGTAGCCGGCGCGAACAAAAGCAAGGTCGTTGTACGAATATTCTGCTCCAAGCGCCGCCGTAATAGCTCCGGTAAAAAACCAATCCACATCAAGCAGGGCATTTACTGTATGCGCCTCCGCAAAAGAGTGGCAATAGCCTGCTCCTAAGCTGAGCGCAGAAGGAAGCTTGTAAGCCGTGCCGTTTGCCCCTTCGACCTTGCCTCCAATGTTGGAAACTCCAGCGGCCGCACGCAAGGGTCCGGACACGTACATAGCGAACAAATCGGCTCCTACAGCGTTATATGTTGCATCTTTTGCAATCTTTTCGGACATATACTTTACCGCTGCACCGGCAGAAATTTTCTTGCTGATAGAATAGGCAAGACCAAAGTTCAGCTGCATTTGCGAGGGGCTGAACGAGCCTGTGGAATTGCCGAAATTGTCTATAACATCGTATGATGCGCCTTTTTGATGCAAGAAGCCGGCAGTTACTCCCAACTTTTTCGGTTTATAGGATACTCCTGCCACGACACCCGAATGCTTTGTGCCTTTAGGGGCGAAAATTCCGTATGCCGCACCTGCATCAAATTTGTTTTCCGATGCCGCCACTGCAGCGGGATTGGAGAAAGATGCCCAGGCTGTGCTACCAAGATATGCTTTTCCGGCAAAGCCCATGGCTGCTTTTGCAGGGTCCCTCACTATGGCGGAAAAACCCATAGCCTCGCCGCCTTGTCCGAAGGCGCAAATATTGGCGAGTAGAGCTATTGCTAATACTAATGCTGTTTTTCTCATTTCTTTACCACTTTACTGCTGAAACTGTTGCCGGAATAAGACACTTTGAGCGTATATATTCCCGGGGAATAAGGCTTCATATCTATCTCCAACGGATAAAGAGCGCTGAAAGTTTCGGTTTTCCGGTATACCACGGCTCCCGTAGAGGATACCAATTCAACATTGGTAGGCACCTCATCTTCTCCCGTACGGACGAATAAAGTTGTGCTTACCGGATTGGGATAGAAATCCACAAGCACATCACCGGAGCGCACTAAAATTTTGAAAGAGCTGTCAACCGATTTGCCCAAGGCATCTTTGGCTGTAACAGTTACATCCGTAAGGCCGTATCCGAGAATGGTAAGATAGAATATTTCACCGGAAGGATTCAGATGCGCCACATTCTTGTTCGAGATGGCGAAAGTGTAGGTGAGAGGCTCGCCGTCAGGGTCATGGAAATATTCAGCCGCCGAGAAGGTGCTCTTCTTCCCGACTTTAGAGGTGAGAATATTTTCGAAATCCTTAGTTTTTACCGGAGCCCGATTTTCGAGTATGATGAATTGGAACTCTTTATCGGTAGTGGCGTTATAGGAATCTGTCGCCTTTATATGAGCGGTGTAATTGCCCGGCTCTGCCAACCTGCAGGTCAGTTTCAGAATAAAGGTGGTTGAAGACATAGCTGTCAATGCAGCTGCTCCGGAAACGTCAGTGAAGGTATAATTGAAGCTGTGTCCATCCGGGTCCTCAATAGTAACAGGGATGTCTACGATTCGGAAAGCGGGTATGGTTGGAATTCCATCCACAATCAATTCGTCAGGGACATCAATTGTTATCACCGGAGGATTATTCGGTCCTGTTCTCACGCTCTTTACAGTCGAAAGAGGAGAAAAATTATGACTATAGTCGTAACCCGCAATGGCGACATAATAATCGGTATCAAATTCAAGACCTGACAGTCTTCCGCTTATATCATCCCCCACTTTGGCTCCTTCAGGAACTTCTATGGCTTGAACAGTAAGGGAGGCGGAAGGATTGGCAGGATTGACGGATTCGACGAGACTCCTGTCAGTGCCGGCAATCAGCACATAACCGAAAGCCGGAACTTTTTTACTGTTGCCTGTAACTTTCCACGAAAAGTCCACATTGTTGGACACACCGCTTGCAGTGTAATTCATGACTGCTCCGGGAACATCGGTACTGCCATAAGTAATGGCGCCGAGCGCATCCACAAGCGGGCCGATATTGGAGTTTTTGGGTAGTATATCGTGATTGGCTCCTTCAATTAGCCTGTTTGAAAGCATTTCGTTAGTGAAGCCTACGCCTCCATGGTACGACACCACCAAGGCGGCAACTCCCGAAACATGCGGACAAGCCATCGAAGTACCGGACATATATCCATATTGGTTCCCCGAATAGGTGCTGTAAACATTTGAGCCGGGAGCGGCTATATCCACCCAGTCTCCATAATTGGAAAAACTTGACCTGTAGCCATCCGAATTTATCGCACCGACTGCGATTATGGGAGTGTAATTGGCCGGGGCTCCGTATTTTATAGCATCATTGCCTGCAGCAAATATCACCACTCCGCCTTTCATAGGAGAGGTGGAAAGTTGATTGCCAAAGTTGTCGCAACCTGCATATTGTATGAAATAATCTACTGCGGCCTTTTCTGAGGAACTTATACTCATATTCTTAGCCGCTTCAAGTTCATCGGGGCTGATTATGCCGTCATTATTCGAGTCTACGACATAACCCCAGCTGTTTTGTGAGATGACGGCGCCTTTGTCCGCCCCCCACTTTATGGCTGCGGCCCCGCCTGCCCCCGCATCATCTTGAAAAATCTGGCAGGAGAGGAGTTTCACACCTTTTTGGTTTTTTTGTGCATTGCCTCCGGCTATTCCGCAGACGCTGCTTGCAATGTTATTATTGATTGCTCCTATTGTACCGCCTACATGGGTTCCATGAGCGTCAGCTGTGATATTATAATTGTTGCTGACAAAATTCTTGCTGCCGTCTTTTCCTCCGGGGATGCAGTTTCCGGCCAAATCTTCATGAGCCAAGTCTATTCCTCCATCAACCACCGAAACTATTACTTTCGGGGCTCCGGTGGTGTAATTCTCCCATACAGGCTTTACATTAATGTCGACTCCGGGTTTGTTTTTGTTGTGAAAGTGCCATTGCTTCGACAGGTAGGTGTCGATAAAATCGCTTCTTTTGATGCGATGCTGCTGTTCCACCAATTCAACGCCTTTTATGGAAGAAAGCTCAAGTCCTGCTTTTGTTGAAGGTACTTCCTTGTCGTAACTCAGTTTATACCAACGATGAAGCCCCTCCTTGCGAGTACGCGGCTCGAATTCTCCGGCATGCGGGAAAAGGCGGGCAATGCTCTTTACGCCAAGTTCATCTATGGCGGAATTCATTGCCATGGACTTTGTAACCACCTTTCCTTGTGCAACGCTGCCCTCTATAAGCTCCGTCATTTCTTCACTTAAAAACACAATGCTTACTCCGCTCACAAAACGGCCTGTGTCGGCAGCGGCTTGCTTTTCCTCCGGTTTCGGGGCTTCCACAGAAATTGTTTTGGAGCATGCCGCAACGCTAAATGCGGCTAAAAGCAGGAAAACAGATTTTTTCATTTTTTAGAATGTACTACAAAGATAATCTCCTACAAGGAGCAATGATTTATTATCTTTCCATTTAATTTTATTTTCCTTGATAAATGCGGCCGCCTCTTTTTTTGAGTCTCCGGCAAATTCAAGGACATCTTTTTTGGCGGCGAAAATTTTATTCCCTTTAACCACAATATAGGTCTTATGGATAAGAGGTAATGTCTCTCCGCTGTTTTTCCCCCGCATAAGTTCAATGTGATTGAGGGAAGAACTGGAATTTGTCCCGCCAACCCCCTCAAGGGAGGTGAGCTGTGTGGTGCCGAGAGTGGTGGATGGTGCGCCATATGCTCCGCCGGTAGAATTCAGAGTGGCGTAATCTATAATATATTCTTGCACCACTACGCTTTTGTCGGACTTGGCCAACACCTTGTGCAATATACCTCCAACGTTAATGAATTCATCAGCGCCTATTTTGACATAGAGAACCTCTCCTGCAGAAATTTTCTTTACAAACCCGTACTCAATAAAATGCAGCGAGCCATCCACGAGGCTTACATTATATTCCGATTCCGACTTTGTGCCGTTTAAGGCAGTAAGTTTCCCTCTTGTAAAGTCATCATAGATATAAGGCCATGTGGATGTAGGATGTTGGGCAAAAGCAGATAAGGCCGCTAAGAGCCCTCCGCAAACAATAATGATTTTCTTGATGTCAAACATGTTGCAAATTTACATAAAATCCCCCAATTAATAGAGGAAACATATTAAGAAAAAGAGGGCGGCCAATTTCTTGACCGCCTTCTTAACGTATTTAAAGAGATTCAAACATTATTTTTTAAGACCTAAGTCTTTGTGAATAATGAAATCTTTTGGAATGCTGAATTGGTCAGCCTTCTTGGCGGCCGGTGCAGTTCTCGTGCCTTCAAGACCCGTGTAAACCTCCATCCAACCCAGTCCTTGTCCTTCAAGATTGGCCAAATAGACACCAAATAAATTGTCTTTCGGGCCGGTAAAGGTTCCGGCTGCAGGAACGGAAAGGGTAACGAAATCGCCACCTGCAGTAGCAAAATATACGAGGTATTTGGAAGTGGAAAAGAAATGCTGCCAATCGGGAATTACGAGATCACCGGTGTGCACATCGAAATCAGCATAAATATTACTTATCGAACAGGGTAAACCGTGATAAGTTGTAAGCATAACATTGCCTTTCGTTGCATTATCACTGGCTGCAATTACCCAAGTGGTGTTAATTGCGTCGGCGCCATCAAAATAGCTGTCACCCGTAACGGCATATGTGCCTGTAATGTCATTCAAAGTATAGCCGTAGGAGCAGAGCAACTGGTTATTCAGGACAAGTTCTGCACTCTCATTGCCAAAGACGTCAAAAAGGCATCCTTGGGGTATGGAATAGCTTTGAGTTGTGCCAAAGCCCGGAGCCTCATCAAGACCCACCAAGAGTTTGCCGGCAGCGTTTAAACCCTGTTTTTGAAGGAAATAACTTACTTGCCTTCCCTGGGCGTCTTTGCTGGTAACCTGTATGTCCTTTTTTGTCTTGCCGACATCATTCAAATCTGCAGCGGCAAGGGCAGGAGTAAAACTTAACAGCACTGTAGTATAGTCGGAATAAATAATCAATTTGGTGGCATCAAAGTCAGGAACCAGAAGGAAGTCCTCATAGTCGTACTGGAAGAATGCGCCTTGGTTGTCATCCGGGTCGTCAAAGAGCAGGTTTGTGTTGTAATCTGCACTATTGGTGAGTCCGGAGGCATTCTTTACTGTGTTTTTATCGACAGAAAGAGCTACAAACGCACCAGGAATGTGCTGCTCTTCAGGAACAAAAACAATCAGCGCTGTACCGTTGGTTAAGAGACTGTCTTTCGGAACATTAAAAGTTTTTAAAGCTATTAACGAACCGTCGGCATTAGAATAATTCTCCCCATAAACCGCACCGGTAACCTTAGCCGTTTCGGCAAGGGTAATCTCGTCATCGAATACGAATGCAACCGCAGCTCTTTTGCCATCAACTTGGGTTACAAAGCTTGTTACAGCGCCATCCCCATCAACTTCGAGAACGGGCTCTGTAGTGTCGGTGGTGCGCACCGACTTAACACTAACCGAGCCCACATTGCCTCCAACGCTTCCGGCTACAGCATAAATCTGATATTTTTGGTACGGCTTGAGTTTTTCCAACGTTACGGTTTTGGTAGGCTCATCGGCATATTTAACAATGCCTTTTGCCAAACCGTTAAGGCGCATTGCATAGAGGGCGCTGGAGTCAATCGGCTGCGGCTGATCGGCCTCTACTACAAGATAGCCATAATATGAAGCCTCACCATCCGGTGTAAGAGTGAAGGTGAAAGCATTATCTCCGATATTGCTTACCGCTATTGCAACCTCAGGGGCTGCAATAGGCTTGGTGGGCTCCATCTCATCTTGAAATGCATCGCAGGAAGCAAGGGTAAGAGCCCCTGCGACTATAATCAAAAGAAACTTAGATATATTTTTCATAATCATTCAGAGTTTATTATTGTTTTGTCCAAGTGGTGCTATACTTGGGGTCAGTGTCGGCTCCGAGCATAAATCCACCCCTATAAACATACCTGTCGTCCACAAAGCCCATACCATTCGTGGAAGTGTAAACCCCCTCAGCGGTTTTTGTGAATACAACTTCGCCTTCGTCGTCTACATAATATCCGCCGGCGTATGTGGTTATGCAGAAGATAAGATTACCGGTTCCATTATTAAATCCGGTATCCTGTCCGCAAGGGAAGGTAATGGTGTTATGGTCTTCCGAAACATTGCCATAGACATTGAGTTTTCCTCCCATTCCGACTGCTAATGCGCAAATGCCGTCGCACCATACAACAGTAACATCCTTGGGGTCTTTCAATAAATTCATGGTATATTCCACCTCGCCGTTGAACTGGTCTGTGCCCTTAACGGTATAAGAGCCAAGAATGTCGGCAAGAGGATGGTCGAGGTCCATAATTTTAATAATGCACTTGTTATCGGCGCCGACATTCATGCCAGTTGCATTTGTGAGTTCAACGGTAAATGTCTTGTCTCCTGTATAAACGCCTGGATGTGGAAGTATGTTGATTTCGATACCGCCGGTAAGGGCCTCACCATCAAAGGCAAGCACTCCTGAGGCATCGCTGAAAGTAAAGTCCGTGCCCTCTACTGCCGCTGTGGGAGAGTCATCCTCCACAACAGCATAGGTAACGTTTGTGGCTTTTGCGCTGAGAGCGGCCATCTGAACAGGCAGAGTGATTGTGCCCTTGTCCTCATTTACCATAATCGAGGGTATACTGAAACTCACGTATGACATTGAGTCATCGAATTCAGGGGTCTTGTTTAAGTCGCAGGATGCGAGCAACGCAAGGGCTGCAACAGTTGAAAACAGTATAGATAAAAATTTATTCATTCTTCAATCCTCCATTATTTAGAATAACCGTCGTTCTGAACGAGGTTGGGATTAACAGTGAACTCCCTGTCGGGGATGGGCATTGCCCAGCGATAGTCGCCTGCCTCTAAGGTTGTAGGAATGGTGGTTCCTGACACATCCACACGGGTCATCTTGCGTCCCGTGCGGGCAAGGTCAAACCAAAGATGGCCTTCCCAAGCAAGTTCCTTTGCGCGCTCTTCGAGAACGCCGCCAAGGGTTGCAGTCGGGGTGGCATTGCGATTATCAGTGATTGCCTTGAGGTCGCTCATGATTGTGGCGCCCGCGATGGTTGCCCCCTTTGCGATAGCCTCTGCACGGTTGAGATACATCTCGCTGAGCCTTAATACTATGGTATTATTGGCATCAATAGTACCGAGTCCCTTGCCTGCATACTTCATGGTAAAGAGAGCATTGCCTTTGTCGTCGGGCGAGAGAAGGGCTAAGCGGGCGTCTCCGGCGGCATAAAGGTTTTGAAGGTCCCTCGATGCACCGCAGTCGCCGTACTGCTTGAATGAGGTCATGCCCCACGTGTTCTCAAGTCCGGTACCATAGCTTTGTGAGGTATGGCCGAAGACTTCAAATATAACCTCACCGCCTGTTGGAACATCTGTTGTATAAGCATCCGCAAGTTCACCGGCTTTCCAAATCGTGTACTTGCCGCTGTTTATAACCTTGGTTGCATAGTCGGCGGCTTTCTGCCAGTTTTGATTATAGAGATAAACTCTGCTCAAGAGAGCCTGAATAGCATAAATGCTTACAGATGCAGTTGCATCATTAGCGCCTGCACGTACATAATCAGGATCAATAAGCTCTTCGGCATCTTCGAGATCCTCAATAATCTGAGTATAAACCTCATCGACAGTGTTGCGCGCCGGCTTTTCGTCAATTGCTTGAACAGTGGTGATTACCGGAATGCCAAGCTTGTCGCCTCCCTGGATGGGGGCATGAGCAAAGGTGCGCACAATGTCGAAGTGAGCAAGAGCCCTAAGGAAGAGCATCTCCGCTTTAATATTGTCTTTATCTGCGTCTTCTGCTTCTACATCGTCAATTGCTCTCAAAACCTGATTGGCTGCGAGAATAACATAATAACCGAGCGACCACATTCCGCTGGTCGAGTTCGGGGTGAAGTGAATCGCATAATCGTCGGTATAGCGTCCTGAATTGTATTCTTCGAACTCAATCCAGCGCCTTCCGTTCATAGTTCTCATTTCATTCGACAGGATGAAAGCGCCGCAATACCACGTGGTGGATGAAAGAGGAGCATAAGCGCCTGCTGCAGCATTGTTTACACCCTTGAAGGTGGAAAGGGTAAGAACGTCACTCTGAGCGAGTACAGGCTCTTCTGTGAGGAAACCCTTGCAACCTGTTATTGAAAGGAATGCTATGGCTAGAAATATAGGTATGATTTTTTTCATTTCTGACACAATTTAGAAAGTTAATTCAATACCGCCCATGACGGACTTTGTGATAGGATAGGCACCTGCGGTAATACCTCTGACGCCTTGTTCCGGGTCCCAATAATTCACATCATTGAAGCAATAAAGGTTAAGTCCGCTGACATAGACTCTTGCGCCTTTGAGGAAAGTCTTTTGGAGAACTTTCGAGGGAAGCTGGTAGCTGAGAGTTACATCTTTTACTCTAAGGAAGCTGCCGTCTTCAATCCAACGGTCAATATACCAGTCGTTTGAGCTGGAAGAGTTGCCTGCAACAGGCTTGGGATTACATCCGGTGTCACCCGGCTTTTTCCAATAATTGGTAGCGGATGCGAACTTGTTCATGGAGAGGTCGGTTCCATCATCCTGCAGATAGTGGTTCTCGTTCCAAATAAGCACCTTGTTGCCATATCTGAATTCGAAGAACGCTCCGAAAGATAGGCCTTTCCAAGTAAAGTTGGTATTGAAGCCGCCGACAGCCTTAGGCTCAGGGGAGCCGGCATAATAGCGCCTTGCTTTTGAATACTGGTTGGTAAGAGTACCATCCTCTGTTACCCAAAGAGCTTCACCGTTAGAGGGGTTAACTCCGTAGTAATCGAAGAGATAATAGGTGTACATACTCTTGCCGACAACCTGACGAACGCTGGTTCCTAAATATTCATCTCCGCCCAAGTCAAGAATCTCGGTGCGGTTAAAGGCAACGTTTCCGCCGATTGACCAGAGAGCATCGCTGGTGCGGACGAGTTCGGCCTCAAGTTCGAGCTCAACTCCTGAGTTCTTCATTGAGCCCACATTGGAGAAGATGGTGGAGAAACCGGTGGTTTGCGGGATCTGCTTGGTAAGCAGGAGGTCCGTGGTAAGACGTTCGTAAACATCCACCTGACCGGTAATGCGGTTGTCCAACAAACCAAAGTCGAAACCAACGTTCCAGGTATTATTCTTCTCCCAAGAGAGTTTCGTGTTCTCGAGCTGGGAGGGGAGATAGCCTGTAAGACCGTTATAAATCGCGGTCCTGTAAAGTCCGTAGGCCTGATAAGGAGAAATACCGTTGTTACCGGTTACACCATAACTGAGCCTGAGTTTGAGCAGGCTGACAGGGGCATTCAGACTCTTGAAGAACTTCTCGTTGGTAATGTTCCATGCGGCAGAAGCGCTCCAGAAAGTACCCCATTTATTGTCGGAGCCAAAGAGAGAAGAACCGTCTTCACGAATGGATGCTTGCAGGAAATAACGGTTATCGTAATTGTAGTCTGCGATACCGAAGAATGAAAGCATGCCTTCATTGGATTCTCCATAATAAATCTCGGTGGTGGTTTGGTCGGCAGTATTGTGGTACGGCATAGATTCATCCACCTCAGGAGAATAAGCCTCGGTGTGATGATACCTATAGCTGTTCGCCTCTTGTCCCACAACTGCGTGGAAATTGTGATAACCGCCAAAAGTTGTACTGTAGCTTGCCGTGTTGGAAGTGGTAAGTTGAACAATAATCTTGTTGTCTGTATCCAACTGATTGGCTGTACCTCCTGCGTGTGCCTTAGGGCTGAAATATACGCGGCTGTCTCCGAATACACCCTCGAAAGAGTTCTTGGATTCAAACACAAGGCCCTTGAGCGGGGTCCACTTCAGACTTTCGGTAGCATTTACACGATAGTTGTCATCGTATCTTTCGTCGTATATAGCTGAAGAGCGCGGGTTTTCGCCGCTGTTCCAGCTTAAGCTTGCCACCCAGTCTCCGGTGGGATTGATTTCGTCCCAGGGCTTGGCTGTCATACCGGCCCAAATCGGGTTGGCATAATAGAGGCTCTGCATGGGAACGTTGGCCTGACGATTATAGGCAAGGTTCAATCTGATTGAACTTTCAAGATTGTCCGTCAGCTTGTAAGAAGCATTTACGCGGCCTTGAAGTTGTCTGAACATTACGCCATAGAATACACCGTTTTGGTCTTTATAATTAAAAGAGGTGTAGTATGAACTCCTGGCGGTGCCGCCATGGCCCGTAATCTCATATTCGGAAGTCTTTCCCAGTCTTGTGAATTCGCCGAGAACATTATAGAGCTTCTTATTTAAAAGAGCTTTGCTGGTATAGGTATAGTAAGGGCTTGTCGGATCGTCGGGATCTCTTCCGGCATTGGCAGCCGCATCACGATTGAATTGAAGGAGTTCTTCAGCATTCATCATGCGGAAGCCGCTGTCGTTCTGGAGCCAGTTTACGCCGAATTTGGCGCTGGCAGTAAATTGAGCCTTGCCCGAGCGTCCGCTCTTGGTGGTAACAAGGATAACGCCGTTTGCTGCTCTTGAACCGTAAGCTGCTGCGGCGGCGGCATCCTTCAGAACCGTAATGGATTCGATGTCGGTCGGGTTGATGTTGGTAAGGGCGCTGGAAGAGCCGTCATTGCCCACAAAAGCCAAGCTGCCCGAAAGTACCGGAATACCGTCGACAACCCAAAGGGGAGCATTGGAGGCATTGATAGAACTGGTACCTCTAATGCGGATTTGAGATGTTGAGCCTGGTTGACCGGAGGTTGTGCTGATGCTCACGCCAGCAACTTTACCTCCCAGTAGTTTGTCCACGGAAGCCACAGGTGCGTCTGCAAGGGTGCTGCCCGCAACGGTGGAAACCGAACCGGTCAAGGCCTCCCTGCTTGCAGTACCATACGCAACAACAATGGTTCCTTCGATTTCTTCTGCGCTGGCGTGAAGAACAACATTAATGACGCTTTTACCTGCGACAGGAATAAGTTGCTCTACATAACCAAGAGAAGAAAAGGAGAGGACAGCATCTTTAGGAACAGATATTGTATACTGCCCGTCGATGTTTGTTACAACGCCAGTGGCGGTTCCTGAGACTACAACTCCTACTCCGGGAATTGGTGTCCCTGCTTCATCGGTAACAAGACCTTTTACGCTGACGTCTTGGGCATAAGCCGCAAGGCCGGCAAAAAGAATTGCCACAGATGTTAAAAGAAGCTTAAATTTTCTCATAAGCCATTTAAAAAGATTAGTTAAACAAAAAAATTAAGTTGTCAATTTTATATTACTTTTTGTGCCGGAAGACAGGCGATAACGCCGGAAAACAGGCAACAAATAATGAAAAGCAGTGCAAGATCGTATTTTTTTTTCACAAATACAAGCGGCCAAAACGACTTTTTATTTAAAGTATCTAAGATTTTGCGGGTAAAAAAGCAGTAAAATCTAACTTTTCAGGAGGATATAATATAAAACCGTAAAAAATTACGACCATTTTATAGCAAACTATTAGTTTTAAAAAATATTTAAAATTTTTTAAAAATTTGTCGATTCTCCTCTTTTATGCCACAAGATAGCATAAAAATCGATTATTTGCTAAAAAAACTCAGGGGACTGCCTTTTTCAGACAATCCCCCGAATCTTGTAATTTTCGCCTGCGTTACTTTGCGCTGATGAGCCGTTTTTTAGTTTGCGGGCTTTTGACCTTGATTTTTTAGGCCGCTCTGCCTGTGTCCTGCCATTTGCCTGATAGTTCTTTTAACAAAGCCGTCTTCGGCAAGGTAGAGTTTGGCTGTTTTGGTTTCGCCTAAAACCTTTACGAAATCCGCCCTATAATCGTACATGGGCTTTTTGAACGATTTTTCGGCATTTAACCAGGCATCCAACAAGGGTTTTATTTCATTGTCGGATTTGCCGGCCTTAATAGCCTCGCGCAGGGCTCTCTTATGCTCGCGCACTACTTTAAGGGCTTCTCTTTGTTCTTTCTGTACCTTATTATATAAAGGCCAGAAAGCTTGTGCTTCTTCCACAGAGAGATCGAGCTGTTCGGTAATGTAGGCTGCCTTTTCGGCTTGGATGCGTTTGAAATCTCTGCCTTGGTTCTTCTGCTGGGCAAAAGAAAGCGTCGACATTGCGAGCGCCAGAGCAATAACTGCTACTAATTTTTTCATTTTTTATTCATCTAAATAATAGACCGCCTCTTCTAACTGGGCGAGAGTGAGGTCATGTTCGAGCAGATATTCCACTATTTCTTCTTTGCCTGCAGACGGGGTTGCAGTTTTATTCAGCAGAATGCCTCCAATCACGAATGCGGCGGCGAAAACGGCTGCGAGGGCCAGATAGGGCGTGAGCTTTTGCATTGGTGAGACATTTCGCGCGCGCTGCGGAATGCCGGCAAGCTTTTGCTTCAAGCCTTCGAAATAGCCCTCGGGCGTAGTGTATGGCATCTGTTTTTTCATAACCAACTATTTAGATGTAATTGTGTATAAAAAGTTTAATAAGCCTCAAAATCTTTAATCCTCTCGCGTATCTTCTTCGTAGCATGGAAGTAGCTGGCTTTGAGGGCCCCTACGCTGGTTCCGGTGATTTTTGAAATATCCTCGTAAGAGAGGTCTTGATAATAGCGCATGATAAATACGCTGCGCTGCCTGTCGGGTAGAGATGCAACTGCTTTCGAGAGCTCCCGCTCGGCCGCATCACCGTCAAACCACGGGTCGCCATCTAAAACTCTTTCCGCCTTGGCATCCAAACTTTGGAATTGAAGGGCGGTGCGCACTTTCTTTTTGCGCAGATACATAAGGGCCTCGTTGGTGGCAATGCGCCATAACCATGTAAAATAGCCGGAATCACCGCGAAAACCCGGCAGGGCCCGCCATACCTTTATAAATATATCCTGCAGAAGGTCGTCAGTGTCCTCGTGGCTTGAGGAGATGATGCCGCGCACATGCCAATACAGTTGCTCGCTGTACTGCTCTACGAGTTTATTGAATATTTCTTCGTAATTCGGCATCAGAGTTGAGCCTCCAAATAATATGCCGAGCCGAAAATTTCGCTATCTTTGTAAATCATGACAAGCATTCAAGAATTATCCAACATTGCTTCCCAAGTGCGGAGGGATATCATCCGCATGGTAACGGCCGCCAAATCAGGCCATCCGGGAGGCTCTCTAAGCAGTACAGATATCCTGACTGCCCTGTTTTTCAACGAGATGAAACACTCGCCGGACACATGGAGCCGCAGCGGCAAAGGTCAGGACGCCTTTATCCTTTCAGCCGGGCATCTTGCCCCCGTATATTATGCGATACTTGCGCGCGCCGGTTATTTTGAGCCGTCCAAGCTGGGGACTCTTCGCAAATTCGGCTCTAAACTCCAAGGACATCCGAGCGCAGGGGATTTGAAAGGCGTCTATCAGGCTTCAGGCTCTCTCGGGCAAGGACTTGCCGTTGCTGCCGGCATGGCTCTCGGCAAAAAACTTGCGGGCGAGGATGAAAGGGCGTTTGTCTTGCTCGGCGACGGCGAATGCGAAGAAGGTGAAATTTGGGAAAGCGCCATGTTTGCGGTGCATTATTCCCTGGACAATTTGGTAGCCATGACCGATTGGAACGGTCTTCAGATAGATGGTCCCATTGAAAGCGTAAGCGGAATAGGGGATTTGAGGGAAAAATGGATGGCCTTCGGTTGGGATGTCATTGTGGCGGATGGTCACGACTTCGAAAGCATTCTTACCGCATTCGAAATTGCGCGCAAAGCCAACGGCAAACCCAAGATGATTCTTTTCCAAACCGAAATGGGCCGAGGAGTTGATTTTATGCTTAATGACCATGGTTGGCACGGGAAAGCCCCTTCGCAGGAACAGTGCGATGCTGCCCTTGCTCAACTTAAAGAAACCTTAGGAGACTATTAGTATGAAAAAGTATATAGATACAGGTAAAAAAGACACCCGCAGCGGTTTTGGCGCGGGGTTGCTTATTGCAGGCAGGGAAAATCCCAAAGTGCTTGCGCTCACGGCCGACCTTAAGCCATCGGTAAAGATGGTGGATTTTGAAAAGGAATTTCCCGATAGATTTATAGAATGCGGAATTGCCGAAGCCAATATGGTGGGGGTAGCCAGCGGATTGGCTATAGCCGGTTTTGTGCCTTTTGCGGCATCTTTCGCCGAATTCATCACGGGGCGCGTTTACGACCAGGTGCGTCAGGCGGTGGCTTACGGCAATACCAATGTCAAGTTGGCCGCCTCACATGCCGGCGTAACGCTTGGTGAAGACGGCGCCACCCATCAAACGATGGAAGATGTGGCTTTGATGAGGGCGCTCCCCGGCATGACGGTGCTTGTTCCCTGCGATTATAATCAGACTTTGCAGGCCACGCTTGCCGCCGCACGCTTCGAAGGCCCTGTGTATCTCCGCTTCGGAAGGCCTTCGGTACCCAATTATACGAATCCCGATGAGCCTTTCGAGATAGGGAAGGTATATAATATGAATCCCGGCAAAGACATTACCATAGCGGCAATGGGTCTGCTGGTTTGGGAGGCTTTGCAGGCGGCAGAGATGCTCGAAAAAGAAGGTATCAGCGCTGAGGTGTTGAATGTTTCGACGGTTAAACCGCTTGATTGCAAGGCCATTATCGACTCGCTGGCCAAAACAGGCTGCGCAGTTGTAGCTGAGGAGCATGGAATGGCGGGAGGCTTGGGAGAATTGCTCTCCGGAGTAGCCGCAGCACATAAGCCTGTTCCCTTTGAGTTCGTGAACGGAGGCGACCGCTTCGGCGAAAGCGGCACCCCTGCGGAGTTGATAGAGGAATTCGGCTTGAATGCCGCCAATATCGCCGCTGCCGCCAAAAAGGCTATATCTCGGAAATAACAATCAGTCGAGTTTCAGAACGGCCATAAAGGCGCTTTGCGGAACCTGCACTTTGCCGATTTGGCGCATACGCTTTTTGCCTTCCTTCTGCTTCTCCAATAATTTGCGCTTGCGCGAAACATCACCTCCATAACATTTGGCGGTCACATCTTTGCGCATCTGCTTAACAGTTTCGCGGGCTATTACTTTGGTTCCGATGGCCGCTTGTACGGGAATATCGAATTGCTGGCGCGGGATGAGCTCTTTCAGCTTTTCACATATTTTGCGTCCGAAATTATAGGCATTATCTTCGTGAATCAGCGTAGAAAGCGCATCCGCAGGCTCCCCGTTAAGCAGAATATCTAACTTTACCAATCGCGAGGGGCGATAGTCTATAATATGATAATCGAAGGATGCGTAGCCTTTTGAAAGACTCTTGAGCTTGTCGTAAAAGTCAAATACGATTTCGCTGAGCGGCATATCGTAATTGAGTTCTACGCGGTCTGCCGTAATATAATTTTGTGAAATAAGAGTGCCGCGCTTGTCCAGACAAAGTTTCATCACCGGTCCGAAGAATTCTGCCTTTGAAATGATTTGCGCTCTGATGTACGGCTCTTCTATATGGTCTATCATGGTTTGAGGAGGCAGACCGGAGGGATTGTGTACATCTATAACCTCGTTGTGGGTGGTATATACCTTATAGGATACGTTGGGCACAGTGGTAATCACATCCATATCGAACTCGCGGAAAAGCCTTTCCTGCACTATTTCAAGATGCAAAAGCCCTAAAAAACCACAACGGAAACCGGAGCCGAGAGCAAGCGAACTTTCCGGCTCGTACACGAAGGAGGCATCATTTAGCTGGAATTTTTCCAATACGGTGCGCAGTTCCTCGAATTTATCGGCCTGGACCGGATACATGCCAGCGAACACCATAGGCTTAACTTCCTCGAAGCCTGCGATGGCTTCTGCAGCAGGGTTTTCCGTAGAAGTAATAGTGTCACCCACTTTAACCTCTTTAGCGCTTTTTATATTGCAGATAGCATATCCCACCGAGCCGCAGCCTATTTCTTCGGTGGGCATCAGTTTAATTTTCAAGACGCCCAATTCATCCACCTCATAATCCTCTCCTGTAGCCATAAAGCGCACTTGCTGTCCTCTTTTTATACTGCCGTTTTTTACTTTAAAATAGGCGACAACACCTCTGAAAGTATTGAATACAGAGTCGAATATAAGGGCTTGAAGCGGTGCGGAAGGGTCTCCTGAAGGGGCCGGAATCCTCTCGATGATTGCATCGAGCAGGGATGGTACGCCTTCTCCTGTGCGGGCGGAAATGCGGAAGATATCCGAGGATTTGCAGCCAATCAAATCTATAATTTCATCTGCCACCACATCGGGCTGCGCAGCATCCATATCAATTTTATTGATAATGGGGATAATTTCAAGATTATGCTCGATAGCGTGATAGAGGTTTGCGATTGTTTGCGCTTGAACACCTTGCGATGCATCCACCACCAATAGTGCTCCTTCACATGAGGCAATGCTTCGCGATACCTCATAACTGAAGTCCACATGGCCCGGAGTGTCGATAAGGTTGAGGATATGGCCCTTGTATTGCATTTGGATGGCGTGGCTCTTTATGGTAATGCCTTTTTCGCGCTCCAATGACATGGCGTCCAACACCTGGTTTTCCATATTCCGCTTGTCCACGGTTTGTGTAAGTTCCAAAAGGCGGTCTGCCAAGGTGCTTTTGCCGTGGTCAATATGGGCAATTATACAAAAGTTGCGAATTTTCTTCATCTCCATAAGTATGCAAAGATATAAAAGAATTTTTCTATCTTCCTCTATAAATCAAGTTTCTTGTTTTTTATACAACCGGCCTGAAATCGCAAGATTTTATGTACATTTGTAAGAATTAAGTTTTAAACAATGAAAACGCTACTTCTTTTCCGCAATTTCGGAATCTGGGAAATTCTAATTATCGCCCTTATTATTTTGCTCATTTTCGGGGGCAAAAAAATTCCTGAACTGATGAAGGGGATCGGCAAGGGGATAAAGAGCTTGAAAGAGGGTCTTTCGGATGCTGATAAAGACATCGACTATATTAAAGATGAGCTCCGGAGCAAGCCTAAGGAGAAAAGCCATTCTGAAGCTCCAAGCCGTCAGGAAGCCCCTAAGGAGAAAAGCAAAGAGCCCGAAGAGCCCGAGGAATAAATGGCCGAGATGTCCTTTTGGGACCACTTGGAGGCTCTGCGCAGTTGCATTCTGAAAGTGCTCGCAGCGCTCGTGGTCGTGTTGGTGGGGTGTTTCATAGCCTTGCCTTATATCTTTGATGCATTTATACTCGGTCCCACTCATTCGGACTTCTTTATGTACCGCCTGTTAGGCTTTGCCTATGGGCCGACGCAGGGCGTAGAAATCATCAACATTAATGTCGCCGCGCAGTTTCTTACTCATATGAGCACCTCGTTTTGGATGGCTTTGGTGCTGGTTTTCCCCTACCTTATATATCAGATATGGGTGTTTGTGAGGCCGGCTCTCTATCAGAGGGAGGTAAAAGGCGTGCGAACAGCTTTCATGGCCGGAACAGCCCTTTTCTATATAGGTTGTGCGGTGGGTTATCTTCTCGTCTTCCCCATTATCTTCCGATTTCTCGCTCAATACCGCATAGGTACGGAGGTGGTTAATCAAATCAATCTTTCCTCCTACATGAGCATCTTCCTATCCATGATTTTTATAATGGGACTTGTTTTCGAGATGCCCATTCTGTTATGGCTGCTTGGTTCTTTGGGGATAATTAATAAGAAAATGCTTCGCTCGTGGAGACGCTATGCCATTGTAGTGCTGTTGATTTTGGCGGCGGCAATAACTCCCACCGGAGATCCATTTACGCTGATGATAGTTTTCCTGCCCCTTTATTTGCTATACGAATTGAGTATAGTATTCGTTAAAAATGGCTGAGTTTAAATATTATGTTTCCTCGATGAGGCTTCGCACCTTGCCGCTTTCGCTTGCGGGGGTGATTATGGGGTCTCTTCTTGCGGTGGCGGATTATCGCGTGCCCGCTCTCGTGATTGTGCTCCTGCTGCTCACCACAGCCTTTCTGCAAATACTCGCCAACCTCTCCAACGAGCTTGGAGATGTGTTGCGCGGTACCGATACCGCTGAGCGTCAGGGACCCTCTTACGGGCTTAACAGCGGAAATCTCTCTATAAAGGAAATGAAAGGCTGTATAGCCGTGACAGTGATTCTCTGCTGCATTTCCGGCACAGCCATGGTCTGGGTTTCTTTCGGTACGCTTTTGTGCTTGGAGTCGATTTTGCTGCTGCTTTTGGGACTTGCCGCCATTATGGCCGCCATGCGCTATACTTTGGGGCGCAATCCATATGGTTACAGGGCAATGGGAGATTTATATGTGTTTATATTTTTCGGGCTTGTAAGTGTGCTCGGAGCATATTTTGTTTGCGCTCACACCTTGCATTCGTGGCTGTTGCTGCTGCCGGCCTCCACTATGGGTCTGTTCAGCGTGGGCGTACTCAACACCAATAATATCCGCGATATGAAAACCGATTATCCCAATCGAACAACGCTTGCAATGAAGTTGGGGCTGCACAAAGCACGCATCTATCAAACTATTCTCATTGTGCTCGCTTGGGCTTGCATGGTGGCATATACCCTGATGAGACTGCCGGACATTCGGCATTGGCTATATGTGCTCACTCTTCCTCTTTTTGTGATACATCTGCGCGGAGTCTGGACGCATACCGATCGGGACTTGGATAAATATCTCCCGATGCTGGTAATGGCTTCTTTTTTATTCGCAATCCTAAGCGGAATAGGCTTTACGGCGTTTTTGTTTTAGGCGGCCCGCTTTTTCGAAAACGCTTTTTACAGCTCCCCGCCTTGTGGCTTTCAAATTTTCTTGCTTGGCATAGGCTTGCATTGCTTTTTCGCGTGCGCTTGTTTTCCGCATGCGAACCTATGTTATGGCAAATTATTTCTTTGCAGTATAAAGTCTGCAAATCCCTAAGCTGAGGGCGCGATGGCGCACATTGCGAAAGCCTGCACCTTCCATTATATCCATCCACTCTTGTTTTTCGGGGAATTTGCTCACAGATGCAGGCAGATACCTGTAAGCCTCTTTGTTGCGGGACATTTTGCCGCCCACATAGGGCATTATGTATTTGAAATAGATATTGAAGACCTTGCGGGCCAGGAATTTGTCCGGAAGGCCGAGTTCCAGCATAACAAAATGTCCGCCAGGCTTAAGTACGCGCAGCGCCTCGCTCAAGGCCTTTTCTTTATCTTCAAAATTCCGCACCCCGAAGGCCACGCTTACGCTGTCGAAGGTTTCATCTGCAAATTGAAGATTGCAAGCATCCCCTATTAGGGCGTTCACTCTGCTAAGGGGGGCACCGTCGGAGCCGTGAAGAGTGCCTTTAGAGTTAAGGGGGGTATCATTGGAGCTTAGGGAGGTGCCGTCGGAATCGAAATCAGAGGTCTCCAGCCCTGCCTTGGCAAGTTTAATCTTCATTTCAGCCAGCATGCCGTCCGAAATATCTATGCCTGTTACGTGAACTCCCCGCAGGCCGCGCGCTATGGCAATGCTGAAATCCCCTGTGCCACATGCAAGGTCCAATACTTTCGGCCCCTTTATAAAACGTAATGCTCTCCGGCGCCAGCAACGGTCGATTCCGAGAGAGGTAAGATGATTGAAAGCATCGTACTCGGGAGCGATGCTGTCGAACATTTCTCGGATGTCTTTGGCAGATGGCATATTTTCAGGGAACGGGGTCATAGCCGCTTCCGCCCCATGGGTTACAGCGGAAGATTCTTTTTAGCGCAAGCCAGCCGCCCTTAAAAAGACCGTATTTTTCAAGAGCCTCTATGGCGTATTGGGAGCAGGTAGGGGTAAAACGGCAGGAGTTGGGCAGATACGGAGAAATGAACTTCCGGTAAAATTTTATCAGAAGCAGGAAAGGTGCTATGAGTATCTGCCTGAATGTCATTTGGAGATTTTTTCGATAGCCGCGTTTACGTCTTGTTTTATTTGAGCGAAAGGCAGCACTTCGTCGCCGGTATATTGTAGTAGAATGTCAACGGCTTGTTGAGGCTTCCCGCGGCGGTAGGCTTCCCTTATGCGGCGCTTCAGAAGATTGCGTTTCACGGCCTTTTTGAAGAATCTTTTAGGCACCGAAACCATCAGGCGCGAGCAGTCTGAATCATTGGGAATAAAGCAATAGCGTATACAACCTGCCGAGCCCCATTTGCCGGAATCAAGTAGACGAGAGATGTCCTTCTTGCCGTGCAAACGTTCTTCTTTGGGAAGAGTGGCGGCAGAGAAAGGCATTTTTAATTTTTGCTTAGATAGAGTTCTATGGCGCGGGCAGCGTTGGGAGCATCGGGGGTGGGGGCCATTGCGGCGATTTCAAGACCGGCTTCTTCCATAGGTTTCACCACGCCTTTACCGAAAGAAACGAATTTGACATCCCCCTGCTTGAAGTCAGGGAAGTTTTCGTACAAGCTTTTCACATCGGCTCGATTGTAGAGGACCACTATGTCGAAACTGTTAATGTCCAAGTCGTGCAAATCTTGCGTAACGCTTTTTACCAACACTCCCTCTGTATAGTCCAATTTGGCTTTTTTGAATAGGGAGGTGATGGCAGTAGCGTTTGAGCCTTCATTTTTGGTGATGAGGAACTTTTCATTACGATGCTTGGGACCGATGAGCGCAACCACCGAATCGGGGGTGCCGTTGCCGAAGAAAATCTTGCGCTTGCGATAAACTATATGCTTTTGCAGATAATTGGCCACAATTTGGGTGGTGCAGAAGTATTTCATTGTTTCGGGCACCTTGAAGCGGAGTTCTTCCGCTAAATAAAAGTATGCGTCTATTGCAGGGCGCGATGAGAACACTATTGCCGTGTATTCGGGGAGATTTATTTTTTGATCGCGGAATTCCCGGGACGACAGAGCTTCTATCTGATAAAACGGGCGAAAGACGATATCTGCTTTATAATTGGTTTGCAGCGCCTCGTATGCGGTCGTATTGGAAGGCTCATTAAGTGATATCAGTATTCTCATATTGCGGACTTCTTGTTTACAGCAGCACAGCCGGAATTACAAGGCAGGCGAACGGTAACACTTCAAGGGCGCAAAGATACAAAAAAGTCTTCAAAGGAGAGTGTTTTAATGATAAAATTTGCCCCTTACGCCTTAATGTGAGCCACAAAAACGCAAAAGTCTCCACCCATAGAATCCATCTAACCACCGAATCATTCGCCTTGAATATCCATAATATTCCGATGCTTGTGAGCATTAAGGGAAGGAATGCTAAAAAGTAATTGTAGATGGCCGTATGGGCCGCTTTGCGGCTTTCGGAATCGAGTTTGGGAAGACGGAAGAAGGTAAAGATGATAGCTCTTAGAATTATGTAGGAGACTAAAACGCCGAGAGTGGCGAGGGTCTGCCATGCCTGCGGTATGGCGCCAAGGAAGTCTGCCGGATAGAGTTTGTAGCGGTCGGTAAGCAAGGCTAAGATGAAAAGGCCTACAAGTGCGCAGCGGTTGCGGCCCCGCGCTTGGCTTACACTGTGTTCTATTTCTATGTTGCCGCGGCAACGGACGAGAGAGCCTGAAAGCAGGGGGAGCAACTTAAGATAATCACGAAGCGCCAGCAGAGCCAGAGCGATGGCCGCCAGCACAAAGATGCGGTTGATGGGAACTTCTATCCAGGGGTGCAGTGCTTCGCTGTACATCAGTTGCCTCGTTTTGCGTTATATCCTAGCCCTAACAGCAGAGCCAGCGCTTTATCGCGATGGTCTCCCTGAAGGGTTATTTCTCCATCCTTGGCGGTGCCTCCAACCCCGCATTTTACTTTGAGGGTTTTGCCGAGAGCTGCAAGGTCGCCTTCCGAGCCTACAAAACCCTTTATCAGAGTAACTTGCTTGCCCGCTCTTTGCCTTCTGTCGAGAGCGACAATAAGCTTTTGCTTTTCCGGAGCAAGAGTCTCCGGAACTTCATCTTGAACTGTAGTGTATTTGAAGTTGGGGTCGGTGGAATAAACCACCCCCAAACGTTTTTTCCAATCGCTCTCAGCCATAATATCAAGTTTAACAACTTTAAATCTTTACCTTCAGCCCCGGCCCCTCCCACCTTTTCCTGCGTGGTTTACTGCGGCGCCGGCTGCCTCCTCCGAAGACCGTCTCGCTACGCTCGACCCCACCATTCCGCTTCGCTTCATGGTCCGCCCCTCTTACGATGCCGAGGGTGGCACAGGTCCCTGGAGGAGCAGCCGTTGCCGCCCTTCCCCTTTCCCTGTTCCTCTTTCCGCCTCATGGTCAAGCATTTTTGGCCCTTTTCTGCTCAAGCCCTTCCATCCCATGCCGCGGAAGTCCCTCATTTCCGCCTCATGGTCAAGCATTTTTGGCCCTTTTTGCTCAACCCCTCGCCAAAAAACCGTAGGGCTACGACGTTTTCGGCCCTTTTTGCTTTATCATGACGGTCAACCGAAACCAGGGTTAAACATTTTAAGCCTTTTTCGTCCAACCCCTACCTCCCTACGCCATCGCATCCCTCAAAGCCCTCCGCCGTTGAGCACGGGCGGGAACCTCACCGCCGGCAACCTCACGGGTGGCAACCTCACCGCCGGCAACCTCACGGGCGGGAACCTCAACGTCGGCAACTTTATGCGCGGTAGCTTTATGGCGGGGCGTTTCCCGCCTCGATTCTGTCGCAATGCGAGGCTTAAATGCAAAGATACGGATTTGTTTTTTTATCTTTGCAGGATATGACTCAGAAACAATTCAAATCCTGGAAACTGATAGGTGCGGTCGCAGCCTTTGTAGTGTCAGCCATAACTTATCTTTCCACCATAGAGCCTTCAGCATCCTTTTGGGACTGCGGCGAATTTATAGCATCTTCTTATAAATTAGAGGTTGGTCATCCCCCCGGAAATCCATCTTTCAAGATTTTTGCAAGACTCTTCACCCTCTTTTCCGAAGGGGAAGCGGCGGCCGTGGCGGTGAATGCCATGAGCGCTATTTGCAGTGCGCTAACCATCCTCTTTCTTTATCTTGCCATAGTTTGGTTTGCAAAAAGACTCATACGCCCGAAAGATGAAGAATACACCGTTTCCCAGGCTCTTGCGATTGTGGGCTCGGGCCTTGTGGGGGCGCTTATATACTGCTTCTCCGATACTTTTTGGTTCAGTGCGGTAGAGGGTGAAGTGTACGCCATGTCCAGTCTGTTCACCGCCTTGGTTTTCTGGGCCATGACGAGGTGGTATGATGTTGCGGACGAGCCGCATGCCGATAGATGGATAGTGCTGATTGCTTTTCTTATGGGCGTAAGCATAGGCGTGCATCTGCTCAATCTGCTTTGCATTCCCGCCCTTGTCTTCATGTTCTATTATCGCAAGAATGAGGACAAACGCTTCGGTTTTTGGGAACTTGTTAAAATCTTCCTTGTTGGCGCGGCCATCTTGGCTATCATCTTATTTATAATCGTTCCCCTCTTCCCGAAGGCTGCCGCTTATGTAGACCTCTTCTTTGTGAACGGACTCGGGCTTCCATATAACAGCGGCGCAGCCTTCTTCCTTGTGGCTGTGCTGGCTCTTTGCTTTTGGGGCATAATTGCCACTCATAAAAAGCAAAAGGTGTTTTGGAATACGGTCCTGCTTTGCTTCACCAGCATAATCATAGGTTTTTCGCTTTTCACCATCGATATTATCCGCTCCAGCGCCAAAACTCCCACCAACGAATATCAGCCCGACAACGCCTTTACTTTGGTGCGTTATCTCTCCCGCGAACAATATGGCAGTTCTCCGTTGCTCTACGGCCAATATTACGGCGCTCCGTGGGATTTAAAGCAGAGCAAATATTGGGCTCCTTTGGATGGTAAATACAAATATGTGGACGGGCCTGTTCAGGCAAAATACAATGCCGATGCCAAGATGCTTTTCCCGCGCATGTGGAGCGATGGAGGCGGCGATTCCAAGCGTTTTGAGGAGTTTTATAACTTTTATACTAAGGGTAAGGGGCGTAAAGTACGCAATGCTCATGCGCCCAAGCCTACAATGGGAGCCAATTTAGCATACTTCTTCGACTATCAGTTGAACTGGATGTATTGGCGCTATTTCATGTGGAATTTTGTCGGCAGACAGAATGATATACACAGCCCCACTCCCGGTGATATATTTTACGGCAATTGGGAGAGCGGTATAAAGTTTATAGATGATTTCCGATTGGGCAATCAGGAAAATGCTCCTGCGTTGCTCAAAGATAACAAAGCCAAGAATCACTACTTCTTCTTGCCTCTGCTGCTCGGCATTTTGGGACTGTGCTTCCAATTCATCCGTGATAAGCGAGGCTCATGGCTTACCTTCCTCATGTTTTTCATGACGGGCATCGCCATTGTCATCTACCTTAATCAACCGCCTTTCCAGGTGCGTGAACGCGACTATGCCTATGCCGGCTCTTTCTATTTTTTCAGCATTTGGTGCGGACTTGGACTTGCGGCTGTTTATCAGTGGATAGAAGATGCCCGTAAGGGGCGCTCCCTATCCCTTCCCTTGACTGCAGCGCTTACCATAGTCTGCTTGGGCGTGCCTACCCTTATGGCGGCTCAGAATTGGGACGACCACGACCGCTCAGGCAGAAAGACGGCGGCTGAAATTGGGTATAATTATCTTAATTCCACAGGACCTCAGGGCATACTCATAACTCATGGCGACAACGATACCTTCCCGCTTTGGTACGACCAGGAGGTTGAGGGCGTGCGTCCCGATGTCCGTGTGGTGAACACCTCGCTGCTTGGCACCGACTGGCATATAGACCAGATGAAATGGGCCTGCAACGACTCCAAGCCCCTGCCCCTTCAGGTAGATAAAAAGCAATATCTCTACGGTACCAACGAATACATATATATTATAGACAACCGCAATACGGTAATGTCGATTTCGGATGTAATGACTCTCTTCCGGCATCCTCAGGTAAAGGTGGCCACAAGTTCAGGCAGGCGTGTAGACTACATTGCTTCGCGTAAAATAGCTGTACCGGTAAATAAAGAGAATTGCCTGAAATACGGTATTGTGGCGCCCGAATATGCATCTCAAATTCCCGACTCAATAGTATTGGAAATCTCTCCCGACAAAGATTATTTGGACAAGCCCGAACTCTTTATGCTTGACCTTCTAAGCGGTTACCAGTGGGACAGGCCCATAAATATGCTCAATTATGGGGGAGAGCTCAATATCGGCATCAAGGACTATTTGGAATTTCAAGGATACAGCTATAAGCTCATTCCCATAAAGAACCGCCCGAGTTCACTCAATCCAGGCTTTGTTCAGGCTGATGAACTTTATCGTTTGATGACAGAGGTTTATAAGTGGGATGCCTTGGCAAGCGATGATTATTTCATAGATTACCAGAATTATTACACCTTCTTAGGCGTTATGCCGGTACGCGGAATGTTTTCCAACTGCGCTGAAGCCTTTATGAAGGACGGTATGAACGACCGTGCCTTGGAGATGCTGGACAAGTGTCAGGAAGTAATGCACAGGTATCCGCTGTGCGCCATTCCGATAGGCTTTTCGGGCAATGACTATATGGTGGTAAGGATGGTTGAGCAGTATTACAAGCTTGGCGAGCCCGCTAAGGCGCAGGCTTTGGCTAACGGTATGGGCGAGGAGCTGCTGGATGCGGCTAAATTCTATTTGGAGTATTACGATTACGCCAAGTCGGACTTTGAACTTTGCGCCAATTATCTGTACTTCCTGTCAGACACCCTTAAAGAAGGCGGAGATGCCGAACTCGGCGAAAAACTCACAAAGTCCCTTACAGATATAGTACACTCTGCCTTCCCGACGGAGTAGGGGGATTCCTCTGGTTCTGCCCTTTCTCAGCCCTCTTTTCCGCCACATGATAAAGCATTTTCGGCCTTTTTTGACCGACCCCCTCTTTAGCCACTGTCGAAAGATCTCAATTTTCCCACATGATAAAGCATTTTCGGCCCTTTCTGCTCAAGCCCCCTGGAAAAAACCGTGGGGCTACGACGTTTTAGGCCTTTTTTGTTTTATCATGAAGTAAAGTGAAAGACAACCAAAACCAGGGTAAAGCATTTTTGGCCTTTATTGACCGACCCCCTCTTTCGCCACTGTCGAAAGACCTCAATTTTCCCACATGATAAAGCATTTTCGGCCTTTATTGCTCTACCATGAAGCAAAAAGGCGGGTGGAAAGGTGGTATGGGCTCCTGGAAGAGGAGGATGTCGCTATTAATCTCCAAGCTGGAGGCGCACGAAGATGCTGAGCGGAAGGGCTTTGCCGAAGGGGTCGTTAAGGGCGAGTTCGCCGCTGGAGATTTTGTGGTTATCGGCTTCTGCGTTTTTAGAGGAGCTTTTATCGGCATTTTGTCCGACTGAAAGAGTAGCCGTTTGTTTTGAAGAGCCTTTGCGGGCATCCTGCCGGCCGGAAGGAACAGCCAGCTGTCCTGAAGAGACTTTGTATGTATCCCGCTGGTCTGAAAGGGTGTCCGGCTGTCTTGTATCTGCGGGATGTTTTGAAAGTCTTGCTTTTACCGCCTTTGGCTTAAGACCGAAGGCCTCTCTTACAATCGTTTCGCCAAGCCCTGCGCTGTAGCCGTTGCTGTAAAGATTGAGCACCATCCAGCCGTGATTCGGCTCAAGTATGAGCGCCACAGTTTTTAGCATTTCGAAAAGCAGCTCGTCCAACTTCCATTTTTCGCCGGAGGGGCCGTGTCCGTAAGCCGGTGGGTCGAGTATTATGCCATCGTATAAACGCCCGCGCTTGGCTTCGCGCTTTACGAATTTCATAGCATCTTCTATAACCCAGCGGATATCGCTAAGCCCTGTAGCCTCCATGTTTTCGCGTGCCCAGCTAACCACCTGCCTTACGGAATCGAGGTGGGTTACATCTGCGCCCGCCGCTCTTGCCGCTAGCGACGCACCGCCCGTGTAGGCGAAGAGGTTCAAAACTTTCTGTTGAGTTGTTGCAACAGGCGACAACCTGTCCGCTGCGGCTTGCGGGCGTCCTGCTAACTGTTGTGCAAAAGGCTGTTCGTCTTTTGCCGGACCGCCCAAACCGCCCTGTTGCAAAGCACCCGAACCATTTTGTGGCAAACCGGCTCTTGTACCTTGCGGCAAAGAATTCCTAAAAATATATTCCCAGTTCGGCGCCTGTTCGGGAAATATCCCCACATGCTTGAATGCTGTAAGCCCCAATCTCATCTGCAATTCAAAGCCATTTCCCGGATACCCAATAAACCACCTGTCCGGCATCTCCTTTATCTTCTCCCAAGTTCCGCTGTCTTCTTTTCCGGCCCTCCCGAAACCGGCTCCGGGCTTGAAACGCACCGATGCCAATCTCAGCCATTCCCTTTCGCTCATCGAAGGCTCCCATAGAGCCTTTGGCTCCGGCCTTATTGCTGTATAGCGGCCAAAACGTTCTAATTTCATACCGTTACCGCTGTCCAACAAGCTATAATCTTTCCATTCTTGCTTTGGGAACTCTACCATCTGATAAAAAATTTAGAATAAAAACGCCCTGCTTATCCGACACAACTGCAAAGATATGTAGAATTTTGCTAAATTTGCGGTCTTGAAATCAAAACAAAATCATATTATGCGACAGCACATAGACAGTTACAACTTTACCGGAAAAAAGGCCATTGTACGCGTAGACTTCAATGTCCCCTTGGATGAAAATTTCAACATCACCGACGATACCCGCATCCGTCGCGCTATGCCCACCCTTAAAAAGGTGCTTGCAAGCGGAGGCGGCGTTATTATAATGAGCCATCTCGGCAGACCTAAAAAAGTGGATCCCAAATTCTCGCTGAAGCATATTGTTAAGCATGTTTCCGATTGCCTCGGTGTTCCCGTGAAATTCAGCCCTGATTGCCAGAAAGCAGATGAAGATGCTATGGCTTTGAAGCCGGGAGAGGCTCTTTTGCTCGAAAACCTCCGCTATTATGCTGAGGAAGAGGGCAAGCCCCGCGGATTGGCCGAAGATGCCTCTGAAGAGGAAGTTGCAGCGGCTAAAAAGGCAGTTAAGGAAAGCCAGAAGGCATTTACAGCAAAGTTGGCAAGCTATGCCGACTGCTATATCAATGATGCTTTTGGTACAGCGCACCGCGCACATGCATCCACTGCCCTTATCGCCAAGTATTTCCCTAACGACAAAATGTTCGGCTACCTTATGGAAGGCGAAATCGAGGCTATAGATAATGTGCTCAAAAATGCCAAGAGGCCCTTTACTGCAATCATCGGTGGAGCCAAAGTGTCCTCCAAGCTCGGTGTGCTCGAAAATCTTCTCCCAAAGGTGGACAATATGATTCTCGGCGGCGGCATAGGCTACACCTTCGTTAAAGCGCAAGGCGGAAAAATCGGACTTTCTTTGCACGAAGACGAGTTGATTCCGAAGGCAAAGGAGATACTTGCAAAAGCAAAAGAGCTCGGCATAAATATTTATCTTGCCCCGCAAACGTTGATTGTCCAAACATTCGACAATGATGCGCCCTTCAAGCTTGTACCCACAATTGAAATTCCGGATGACTGGGAAGGCGTGGATTGCGGCCCCGAAAGTTCCAAAGCCTGGCGCGAAGTTATTTTGAATTCAAAAACCGTTCTTTGGAACGGACCCGTTGGCGTATTTGAAATGCCCAATTTTGCCAGAGGCACGCTTGCCATAGCACAGGATTTGGCGGATGCCTCCGCAGCCGGCGCTTATACTTTAGTGGGTGGCGGCGACAGTGTTGCTGCCGTTACTCAGATGGGTTTTGCAGATAAGGTAAGTTATGTGAGCACCGGGGGCGGCGCCATGCTCGAAGCCATGGAGGGCAAAGTCCTGCCCGGTGTTGCCGCTATTATGGAATAGAGCTTTGCGAAGATCCGGAGTCCCGGCAAGCTTTGCAGATGTCTATATTCACACCGGTTTATTTGCACCGGTTGCCGCCCTCCCAAAGCGAGTGTAAAATGTAACTCGCTGACCATCATCGAAATCCTTAAAGAACACCCGACAAATTGGCTGACCTTGTTTAAGGATCTACCTCATTATCAGCACTTTCTATTTTACGCTCGAAATTTCGTCCAAAAAAAAGTTGAGCGGAAGGCTTTTATAGCGGAAGTCTTTTATATAGAAATAAACCCCGAACGGTATTTGTTCGAGTTTGCGGAACAGCAAAACCGACGCTGAATTATTTCAGCGGCTTTGCATAATTGGCAGATACGGTTTTGGGGCGCTTGCGTAATTGGTAGGTGCGTGGACGAAGTTAGTGAAAGCAACCCTTTTGGAGTGATTATTTCAGCGGCTTTGCGTAATTGGTGGGTGCGGCTTTGGGACGTTTGCCGGGTTTCGGCGGATTGGCCCAGGAAGAGACCTTGCGCTTGTATGCAATTATTAGAATTACAATTCCTGCGATTATGAATGGAATACTCAGCCATTGACCCATATTCAATGTCATAAAGTTCTCGAATTCCACCTGCGGCTCCTTTACAAACTCAATTAGGAATCTCATGCCGAAGCAGCCGATGAGAAACCAGCCGAAGTAAAAGCCGCGGGGAGTTTTGTCTATACGCTTCCAATAAAACCACAGCAAAATAAGACCGAGAATCAAATATGAAAGAGCTTCGTAGATTTGGGTGGGATGTTTTGGCTCGGTTTCTCCGCGTAAAGTAAAGACGAATCCCCATGGGAGGGAGGTGACATTGCCGTAGATTTCGGAATTGAACAGATTGCCGATGCGGATAAGACAGCCCGCAAAGGCCACGGCTATACAGAGCCTGTCCATTATCCAAAAGAAATCAAAGCCGTTCTGCTTACCGTAACGCTTTGTAAACCACAACATTCCAATCAGCAAGGCAATGGCTCCTCCATGCGAGGCCAGGCCGCCCTTCCACATCATGAATATCTCTAAAAATCCTTTCCAGGAGCCGAAGTAATAGTCAGGCTGGTAAAAAATGCAGTGCCCTAATCTTGCCCCTATTATGGTGCAGAGAAACAAAGTGAAAAGCAGCTGGTCCATAAGTTCGGTCGAGACCTTTTCGCGGGTGAAAAACCATTTGAAAAGATACCAGCCGAATATAAAACCTGAAAGGAAAAGCAGGGTGTACCAGCGTAATCCAAACGATCCGATATGGAAAATCACCGGATTTACATTCCAATGTATAACAAGCAAATCAAACATGAACGCAAAGATAATACTATTTTTCCATCCAAGAGAGGAAATCATCCACGCGAGCGCGCGAAACCTCCAATTCCCCCTTGGGCTCTGTTTCCAAGCGCAACCTGCTGCCGCTTAACTTTATAATGCTTTTTATGGAATTTTTTGCAATGATGCAGCTGCGCGAAATCCTGAAAAAGGCCTCGGGATTCAATTGTGCTTCGGCTTCATCGAGAGAGGGGTTGATTATATAGCGCATGCCGCTACGCAGTATTACATACGAGGATTTGCTTACCGATTCAAACCAGGCAATATCGCTCACATTCACAGGCATGATTCTGTCGTTTATGCGAATCATATAGCGCTCGCGGTACAAGGGCTTTCCGGAAAGGGCATCGAGAATCTTGTCTATATTGGAATGATCTTTGGCGTCGCGGCAGCGCTGAATTGCCCTGGAAAGCATAGGGAGGTCGATGGGCTTAAGCAGATAATCGACGGAATTCACCTCGAAGGCCTTGACCGCATAATTGTCGTAGGCCGTTGTCATCACCACAAAAGCATCTATCTTTATCTGACGGAAAATCTCGAAGCTATTGCCATCCTCTAATTCCACATCCATAAAAACAATATCGCAGGAATGCGAACTCAACCATTCCACTGCCGCCTTTACCGAACCGACCGCCCCCAAGATTTCTATATCCGGAAAATTCTCATTCAACAGACGTTTCAAAATGCGTCTTGCCGCAGGCTCGTCTTCTATTATAAATGCTCTCATGATTAAAACTTAGCGTTTACAAAATTCCGGATTTAAACATTTGCGCGAAATTCATGATTCAAGCTTCAAAGGAATTCAAGTTTTATAACAGGGGCAATTTAACCTTGAAACTCTCTTTGCTTTGCTCCACCTCTACTGCGCTGCTGCCTTGCGCAAGATATTGCTGCTTTATGTATTTGAGGCCTAAGTTTGTGGATTCCACTTCACCGAGCTTGGGGGCCAGAACGTTTTCCACTGTAACAAACGAGCCATCTGAACTTATAGATATTTCCAACGGTTTTTCCTTGCTCATGGAATTGTGTTTTATTGCATTTTCTATGCAAAGTTGTACAGAGCAGGGCACCACATAATAGCTCATATCTTCTTCCCTAACCGAAATATTAAACACCAAAGCATCCTGCCAGCGCATTTTCACAAGCGCGCCATACATTTTCGAATATTCCAATTCTTCTCTGAGCGTCACCACATCTTCCTCTTCGTTACGAAGCATATAGCGGTAGAGACCGGAAAGTTGGTGGATGAAGCGGCTGGCATCTTCTTTCGAACCCTCATGCACTAACGAATCGAGCGCATTGAGGCTGTTGAAGAGAAAATGGGGGTTTACCTGTTGTTTTAAAAGAAGATATTGATAGTGGGCCTTATTGGCTTTTTCCCGTTCGATTTGCAGTTTCCTTCGGGCGGTAAGAGCTATATTGGCTATATATACAAAGGAGAAGATGGCAGCGTTGGCTACAAGCGAAACGGCTGCGAGCAGCATGAAGCGCTCGGCGGAGAGGTCCAGTTTGAAGCTGAAGGGCAGTCCGGTTCCTACAAAGAGGGCCGACAGCAAACTTACGGAAATGAAATAGATGGCGTAGCTTAGGATTTTGCCGGAAGAAGAGAGATTATTGTCTTCGCGCTTGATGTAGAGTATAAAAAAGATGCTGGTTGCCAGAATAATCAACATCATAAGGGGATTGTGCAAGAAGTCCTGTATTGCCTTAAAGCCTTCGTTGGAGCCGGAGGGGGTGGAGAAGATGAGATTGATGAAGACCCTTATCATATACACCACCACAACCGCGATTATGAGCCAGCCCATTTGAATATTGCGTTCTTCTTCGGAAAGCTCCTTTGCGGCATCTTTGTGACGATTGGTGAATCCCAATATGCTCCAGCCGAGGATTTCCGTGGTGGCAGCGGTAGACAATGCTTGAACTACCGCCATATTGTCAATGGCAAGCCCTATGGCCCATGCAATCATACTTCCAAACAAATAACCGAACAAATTCGCCAGCACTATGGCAATGACCGTCAATTCCACCCCTACATTGCCCCTAAGGCAAATGAACAGGACAAGGGTTATGGTCAGCACTGTAAGCAGAAGAGAGTCGTCCGCATTCATCAGGCCGCAAATAAGAGAGGCGAGGAGATGCAGTAGAGCAAAAATGTGTATGAGCCAATGAGTTTTCAGTTTCATGTCCGACTGCTAAGATACAAATTCGTCGCAATATTTCTACCGCTCGTCTGTATTTTTTTACCATTCGTCTCAATAGATTTTCGGGGAATGTCCTATATAAGTATCTTGCATAACTTTTTGTCACTAAGACTGATGAGAAAAAAACCAAAATTAAGTTTCTGGCAGATTTGGAATTTGAGCTTCGGATTTCTAGGAGTTCAAATCGGGTACAGCCTGCAGAACTCTAACACGTCCAGCATCCTTCAGGTATTCGGGGCAGATTTGAGCAGCCTCAGTTATTTTTGGCTCATGGCTCCGATTGCCGGGTTAGTGGTACAGCCCATTGTAGGAATGTTCTCCGACAACACTTGGAGCAAAAGACTTGGACGTCGTAAGCCTTACATCCTTTTTGGAGCCATCATATCGGCAATTGCGCTGGTATTGATGCCCAATTGTAACAAGTTGTTGGCTTTTGCGCCCCTGGTTATGGGCGCCCTTGTCTTTCTGTTCATGGACTTGTCGTTCAACATTACCATGCAGCCTTTCAGAGCGCTCGTAACGGATATGTTGGATGATAGTCAGAAAACGGAAGGATTCGTCATTCAGACATTTCTCATCAATCTTGGCAGCATTATCGGTGCACTCCTACCCCTTATTATGACTTGGATAGGAGTGTCCGATACTGCTCCCCAAGGCGACGTCGCCGCGCACATCGCTTGGTCGTACTATGCAGGTGCGGCCATTCTCCTTGCCACAGTACTGGTTACAATCTTCACGGTAAAGGAATATCCTCCCAAGGAGTTTGCCGAGTACAGTGGTGCATCTGAGCAGGAGGCCGCCCGGCCCGAAGAGAAAAAATCTTTTTGGCAATTGCTAAAAACCGTACCTAAAACCATGCTTGAGCTTGGTGTGGTACAGTTCTTCAGCTGGGCGGCTCTCTTCCTCATGTGGAATTACCTGAAACCGCTTATCACCCGCAGCTTTATAGTCGGGGACACGATTAATCTTGGGGCGGCCCAAACCTGGACCGGCGTTCTCAATGCAGTTTATCCTATCAGCGCTTGTATAGCATCGCTGCTCATGACACGCCTTTCAAACAAATTCGGCAGCAAGCCGGTTTATTCGGCCACCCTCCTTTGCGGCGCAATAGGCTTCATCTGGCTCGGTTTCGCACATAACCAGTACGAGCAGATGATACCTATGTTATTTATAGGCATAGCCTGGGCGGGTATCCTTGCAATGCCTTACAGCATACTGTCAAAGGCTATCGACGGCCGCGCTTCCGGAACATATATGGGCATATTCAATTTTACGGTGGTGATTCCGCAGATTTGCATGGGTATTCTCGGTGGCGCAATGGTTTCCCTAATCAGGAACGCCGCATTCGGCAAGGGGGCCTATATGGCGCTGGATGGCGCTGCGAAAGCTGCTGCCGACAGCCGCATAGCCGCCTGCATCTTTATAATTGCGGGTGTCTTCATGCTTCTCGCCAGTTTATTTGTTGGAATTGTAAAAGAAAAGAACGCAACCAAATAAATATTTAAAGCATCTTTATTATATATGAAAAAAATTCTAAGCTTTTTAGCTTTAATCCTCCTCTCCTTCTCGCTTGCCGCTCAATCCGGCTATGAGATTAAAGGGACGGTGGTGGACGAGCTCGGGCCGGTCATCGGCGCGGCGGTTTTAGAGCAGGGCACAACAGTCGGTGTGCAAACAGACTTGGATGGAAACTTTTCGCTTACTGTTTCAAGCGCAAACGCCACCGTCGAAGTAAGTTGCATGGGTTACATTTCGCTTACCTTCAAAGCTTCCGAGCTGCCTTCCACAATTATTCTTCAAGAAGACTCGCATCTTCTCGAAGACGTAGTGGTGATAGGCTATGGTTCTCAAAAGAAAAAGGAAGTGACGGGTGCGGTGGCATCCATCAAGCCGGAAGATTTCAACCCCGGCGTAAAGGCCAACCCTATAGGTTTGCTTCAGGGTAAAGTGGCGGGTCTTAACATTATCCGTACTACTTCCGACCCCACTCATACAGGTTTCAATGTGCAAATCCGCGGATTTTCCACCCTCGACAAGGGCGCAGGCACATCCCCGCTTTATATCGTTGACGGCATCCCCGTAAGCGGCATCGATCAGATAGCCCCCGATGAGATTGCCTCCATGGATGTTCTCAAAGACGGCTCAGCTGCCGCCATCTACGGCACACGCGGTACCAACGGAGTTATCATCATTACCACAAAACGCGGAGGCAACTTCTCCGACAAGGCCAAAACCCTCGTTGAATATGCCGGCTATGCAAGCGCATCGGTACGCAACGGTAAAACAGGAATGGCTACTCCCGAAGAGTTCGCAAATCTTGCCGAACTTTCCGGCGGAAAAGTGGTTCCCACACTTTATAAGGATGACGCCGGTAAAAGCTATGTTACCGATTGGACTGATGAGCTCTCCCGTGATGTGGCTATTGCACACAATCACAATGTTGCAATAGTGGGCTCCGCATCCAATTTCAATTATCGCGCATCCCTCAATTATAAAGATGCGCAGGGTATAGCGAAGGTGAGCAATCGCAGGGAATATATAGCCAAGCTTGCCGCAGGGCAAAAAGCTCTTGACGGCTGGCTGGACATGCAGTACGACCTCTCTTACATGCATTATCGCAACGACTACAACTGCGGCGACTTCAAGCAGGCGGCCATAGTCAATCCTACATATCCGATATACGATGAGACCTCTGTCTCCGGCTATTTCATTCCTCAGGGAACAGGCCAGAGCAATCCAATCGAGGCAATGAATCAGAAGGAATCCTATGGCGACGGCAACTACTTCCGCGGAAGCGTAAAGGCCACGCTTAACATCAAGCCGATACAAGGCCTCAAAGTAAGCGCATTCGGAGCCATAGAGGAAGGCGACAATCACAGCTATTGGGCAAACAGGACCCTCGGCGGTGATGAGGCCGGATCGGGCAAGGCTGGACGCGGTTCGAGCACCAATTACAACCGTCTGTTCGAAGCCACCTCCGATTACGTTCGCAGCTTCGGAAAGCACAATGTTGCAGGCGTGTTCGGCTTCTCATGGCAGAACTTCTTTTATGACGGAGAATCCTTGAGCAATAAGGGCTTCCCGACCGAAAACATGAAGTATTATCAAATCGGAAACGGCGATGCCTCGAAAAAATATCTTTCCGTAAGTTCATCGCGCAATTCCAATACATTGGCGGCCCTTTTCGGACGTGTCAATTATAATTACGCTGAAAAATATCTCTTGAGTTTATCTCTTCGCCGTGAGGGCTCCTCGCGCTTCGGCGCCAATCACAAATGGGGTTGGTTCCCCGCTGTGAGCGCTGGTTGGCGTATAAGCGGTGAAGACTTTATGAAGGGCGCAAATTGGGTGGATGACCTTAAGCTCCGTGCAGGTTTCGGTGTTACCGGCAATAACCTTGCAACCGACCTCAGGTCTGTAGCGATGCTTTCCAATGCAGGCACATTCTGGTACAACGGCCAATATGTTTACACTTACGGCGTTTCGCAGAATGTAAACCCCGACCTCCGTTGGGAAAAGAAATTCGAATATAACTTAGGTGTTGACTATTCTTTTCTTAAAGAAAGGCTTTATGGCAGTTTAGACGTTTATTACCGCAATACCCGCGACCTTCTTTGGGACTACGAGGTCCCCACACCTCCTTATCAATACAACACCCTGCTCGCAAATGCGGGACAGATGGTTAGCTACGGAGCGGAACTCATACTCAGCTATGTTCCAATCAAGACAAATGACTTCATGTGGACTACCACTCCCACTCTCTCCTACAACCGTAATATAATCACCAAGTTGTCAGACCCCTCCAAGGGCTTCAACTACAAAATGACGACTTCCGGCGGAGTAGGCGAAAACGGTATTATGAACACCATGACTCAAATTCTTGTAGAGGGTGAGTCTGTGGGTTCTTTCTATGGTTATCAGTTCGCAGGTTTCAGAGATGACGGCACTTGGATGTTCCTCACTCCCGAAGGTGGCTATAAGCAGGATGCAAACCTTACTGAAGCCGACCGTCAGGTAATCGGCAACGCTCAACCCTGGTTTACCTTCGGCTGGAACAACACCATTCGTTGGAAGAATTGGGATTTAAGCGCTTTCATGCGCGGAGTCGTAGGTAATAAGATATTGAATCTGACCCGTTGGGCATATGGTCCGCAGGCTTCACAGTCTCTAAATGTTTTTATGAAGGATATAAGCAAAACCAATGTCTTATATACTAACAAGGCGCACTTTGCCAGCCTTTATCTGGAAGACGGTTCTTATCTTAAATTAGATAACCTTACAGTGGGCTACACCCTGCCTGTAAAGGATAACAAGTTCTTAAGTTCGCTGCGTGTGTATGCAAGCGGTCAGAATCTCTTTACCATTACGAAGTACAGCGGCATGGACCCCGAAGTGAATACCACCGGTGTATGGGATGCAGGCATCGACTATTGTGATTTCTATCCCACAGTAGCTACGATGCTCATCGGCGTAAACGTAACATTCAAATAGTTCGAAGAATATGAAAAAGATACTTGAATTTATACTTATAGCATTCTTGAGCGTTTCCTTGCTTTCTTCTTGCAAGGGGATGCTGGATGAGGTGAACTACGGCAATCCTACCGCCGAGGAGATGTTCGAAGCGGAAGAGAATGTGGTGCTTTTAGTAGGCCAGGCTTATGCCGATGTAAAATGGCTTCACGACCACTGGGGCTATTGGGGTGTTGCGTCCCTTACCGCTGATGAGTGCTTATGCCCGGTGCGTATGCCCGGAGAGCACTGGTCCGATGGAGGATACTGGCGCAATCTGAATACTCATACCTGGACTCCTTTGGCTTCTGCGTTCAAGAACATCTGGGATACTACAATTTCCGGTGCAGTGCTTTGCAACAAGCTGCTCGCCACACTGAATGATAATAAGGCATCAATGTCCGAGAAGGTGTACAATCAGTATGTGGGTGAGTTGGAAGTTCTTCGCTCCTATTACTATTACATGCTTTTCGACTGCTTCGGCCGTATTCCTTATCTCGAGGAATTCGTAACCACTGATGCTCCTTTAATGGAGGCTCCTATGGTTTGGAGCAAGCTCGTTGCATGTCTCGAAAAAAATGCACCCAATCTTCCTGTAATAGCAAGCGAGGCTGATCGCCAGACGAATTACGGCCGTGTAACCCAAGGTTTTGCCTATACGCTTCTGGCCCGTCTTTATCTAAACGCCGAATCTTTCGGCTGCAAGACCTCCAATATAGAGGCGGATGCTATTGTAAACGCAGGTTCCGAAGCAGAAAAGCCGGCCATCAAAATCAATGCTGCCAAAGACTTTTACACCAATGCGGTACGTTGCTGCGATATGGTTATCGACAGCAAGGCATACAGCATCGAGCCGGATTTCTTCACCAATTTCAAAATTGACAACAGCACAAGCAAGGAGAATATCTTTGTGATAGTGGAAAACGGCAATGGCGAGTTCGACCAGCGCAGCATCGGCAGCATGTCCAACAAACTCCGTCTTACCATTCTTACCCTTCATTACAGCCAGCAGACTACTTATAATATGCAGGAAAAGCCATGGAACGGTTTCTGTGCACGCCCCGCCTTCATGGAGCGCTATAATAAACGCGATGTACGCGGTGCGGGCGATGAGGGTAAGGGTACGCTCAACGAGCATCAGTGGGGCTGGTTTGTCGGCCCGATTTATTCGGCAGACGGCACCACCCAGCTTAAAGACGAAAACGGCACCCTCGCAAATATACGTCCCGAAGTTGAATCTCTTACCGCAGCCACATGGAATGATGGCGCACGTCTCTTCAAGTACGAAATTGACAGGACAAAAGCTTATCAGTATTGCGAGAATGACTTTGTTCTCTTCCGTTATGCCGATGTGCTTTGGATGAAGGAAGAGGCGATACTGCGCGGAGGTGCGGGTATTTCGGGTTGGACTACCGATCCCGACTTTGCAACTCTTCGCGCAAGGACCTTCGCATACGAAAATAATCCCCAGGCTGCATATGCTGCGGCATATCCTGACGCTCTTACTCTCCCCGGCATTCTCGATGAACGCGGAAGGGAGTTTGCATGGGAAAATATACGCAGACGCGACCTTATCCGTTTCGGAAAGTTCGGCGACCCCTCGTATGTACAGTATGTAGCGGCAACCGAAAACTATCGCAACTGGTTCCCGATTCCCGAGAAAGTTATCGAAACTTCTCCCAAGGATGAGAACGGCAATTCTCTCTGGACTCAAAATCAAGGATACAATTAATAATTTTATATAAAATCATTTTAAACAAACAATTTTCATGAAAAAGTTAATGTACGTTTTGAGCGCCATTGCGCTCGCATCCATCTTCGTGGTTTCTTGCGAAAAGAAACCGAAGCCCGACCTGAACAAGGTTACTGAAGATGGTTTCTATGTAGCCGGTGCAGCTACCGGTTCTACTGAAATCACTGCAGAATATGGAATGTCTACAGGTATAAATGAAGCCGCCGAACAAAGCGCACGCGAAGGCATGTATGAGAAGTATATCGTTCTCGAAGGCGGTAAGGATTTCGAACTCCTTTATCATGCGGCAGGTAAAGAAACCCGTTACAGTGCTGCTCTCGAAGATATTACCATCGATCCTGAATCTTCTGAGATTTATGATGCCAATCCGGCTATTCCCATCAAGAAGGGAATTCTTCAGACAGGCGAATCCGCTCCTGCAATGAGGGTTGCAACAACCGGTCTGTATCACATCGTTCTCGACCTTAACACTTCCGGAGACCTCGACAATGCAGGCGGAGCTCAAATTATAGTTGCTCCCGTAGAGTGGGGCGTACGTGGCGGTATGAACAGCTGGGGATTCACAGCTTTCCCTGCACCCACATACTCCAACGATGGCTTTACAATGACTCTCGAAACCCAGAAGCTTGCAGCCGGTGCTGAGTTCAAGTTCGCTTATGCAAGTTCTTGGAAGATTACCCTTGATGATGCCGGAAAGGTAAAAGCCAACACCAACTTAGGTTTGAACCAAACCCAAGACGGTCTTGCACAGGGCGGTGGCAACATCAAAGTGGAGACAGCCGGAGAATATACCGTTACTCTCACCTTCAAGCTTGCTGCAGGCGCAGTTGGAAAATCTTTCAGCTATACCACAGTATGTACCAAGGAATCGACCACTCCCACCACCATGTATATGATAGGCAACGATTTCGGCAATTGGAAATGGGAATCAGAAGGAGTTGTTACCATGAATCAGTTCCATAGTCAGGAGGGTCAATTCTGGGCAGTTCGCTATATGACAACAACCACTCAGTTCAAGTTCTGTGCAGAGAAGGCTTGGGAGGGCGATTTCGCTACCCCCAAGACAGGTGATCAAAGCGTTACAGGCGCTACCGAAGATGGCGGTAACCTTATAGTAAGCAGGGATGGCCTTTACACCATCAATGTGGATGTTGTTAACGGCAGAGTAGTTGTAGAGCCAGCAGTTATAGTAGGTATGAATACTCCGTTTAAGAATCCCGATTGGAGCATGGATTGTGCGGATGCGGTATTTACCAATAATGCAGACGGTACTGCCAGCTATGTGGTTGCTGCAGACGGCAATATGCGTGTTTTTGTGAAGAGCTCTATGATTACCGAAAAAGACTGGTGGCATGCCGAGTTCATCATTAAGGACGGCAGGATTGTTTACCGCGGCACCGGCGGAGATCCCGAGAATATCGCTCTTAAGACAGGCCAGACCGTAACCTTTGACTTCAATAACGAAGCAGGTTCCATAAAATAAGTTTTTCACGCTTTTAACTCTCGAAAGAGGCGTCACCGTAAGGGTGGCGTCTCTTTTTTTAGATTTCGTTCATTATACTTCCGGCCTTTTAACTCTTTTTTTATTGCGTGGGGGCTTGGTGTTTTTCGTACCGAGATTCATAGCGTTGGCAGTTGCCGGCTGCGAAGATGCTTATCGCTGGTTTTGGTTGACTATTTTTTGACTTCATGATAAAGCAAAAAAGGCCGAAAACGTCGTAGCCCCACGTTTTTTTCGTGGGGGCTTGAGCAGAAAGGGCCGAAAACGCTTGACCATGAAGCAAAAAAAGAGGGCTGAGGAGAAGCAGGGTGGTAGGGCTTGAGCAGAAAGGGCCGAAAATGCTTGACCATGAAGCGGAAATGAGAGGAGCAACGATGTTGGACGACCGGCAGCTTGCCCCTGAGAGGCCTGTCCACCCCCGGACAGGGGTAGGGGGCGGGGCCCGCCGGAGACAAGTGGTCGCAGACCACGTAGGAAACGGTGGGAGGGGCCGGAGCGAACAAAGTGAGCGGAGTCCTCTCAGGGATAAGCTGCCGGCAACGAAAACGCTTGACCATGAAGCGAAGCGGAATGGTGGGGTCGAGCATAGCGAGACGGTCCTCGGAGGAGGTAGCCATTCGTCAATGTAGCATACCATAATCGCTTGAAAATTCGTATATTCGCAGAATAGCTGTACATGCAAAAAAATATGTTACATTTCGACTGCGATTACAATAACGGCATGCATCCGGCACTGCTGAAAAGCTTGGAGAGGACCAACAGCGAATATTCCGCCCCTTATGGTTTTGATGTTTATTCCGAGAGCGCAAAAGCAAGGCTCCGCGAGGCTTGCGACGACCCTAAGGCCGATGTGTTTTTTCTTGCCGGAGGCACCCAGACAAATTCCATAGCAATAGCTTCTCTCTTAAAGCCCTGGCAAGGGGTGGTGTCGGCAGAAAGCGGCCATATAAATGTACATGAGGCGGGGGCAGTGGAATATACCGGACATAAAGTAATTTCTCTGCCGGAACATAATGGCAAATTGGAGCCCAAAGAGTTGGAAGATTTACTAAAGGCTTTTCACGCAGACGATACTCGCGAGCATATGGTAGAGCCGGGGCTTGTATATATTTCTTTCCCCTCCGAGCTCGGCACTTTATATTCGGCAAAAGAACTGAAAGACATTCACGACATCTGCCAAAAATACAGCATCAAATTGTTTGTGGATGGAGCACGCCTTGCATATGGCCTGGCGGCTGATGGGAATGACATAACGCTTAAATATTTAGCTGAGCATTGCGATGCCTTTTATATAGGCGGAACCAAGTGCGGGGCTATTTGCGGGGAGGCATTGGTGTTCCCGCGAAAAGGCGCTCCGGAGCGTTTCTTCACACGCATCAAACAACATGGCGCCTTGCTCGCAAAGGGACGTTTAATTGCTTTGCAATTCGATGCCCTTTTCACAGACGGACTCTATTTGCAAATAGGCAGACACGGTGATGAGTTAGCTATGCGCCTGCAAAAGGCATTCAGCGATGCCGGTATAGCCATAGGCAAGCCTTCAAGCACCAACCAGCAATTCATCATTCTTTCAAAACAGCAAAAGGCTGCGCTGGAAAAGCATGCATTCTTCGAAAAATGGTGCTCCATAGATGAAAACCATGACCTTTGCCGTTTTGTTACAAGCTGGTCTACAACAACATCAGACATTGACAAACTCGAAACAATAATAAAGGCCTTATGAAAAGGAAATCAATTTTTCTGCCAATTCTGGCGGCCATCATCTCTATAAGCCTTGCATCTTGCAATAAAACAGGCCCATGCAATAAAAACAGTCAAACTCTGATGGAGCAGAATGCGGCGGATTTTGCCGGAACATGCTATCAACTGCTGATATATTCTTTTGCAGATTCCAATGGGGACGGAATAGGGGATTTCAAGGGCATTCAGAATCATCTCGATTATTTCGAGAGCTTAGGCGTCAGCAGCTTGTGGCTATCGCCCATCCACCCCTGCGGCTCCTATCATGCCTATGATGTGCACGATTATTATTCGGTAAACCCCGCTTACGGCAGCGAAGCCGACCTCAAGGCCTTGATTGATGCCGCCAAAGCCAAGGGAATAGGCATCTACCTCGATTATGTACTAAACCATTCCGGCAAGGAGCATCCTTGGTTCCTTGATGCCATGGCAAATCCGGACAGCAAATATCGGGACTACTACTTTATCAGCTCCGACCCAAGCGCTGATGTAGCGGCGGGGAAATTCACCTCCATCACCGCCAAGAATTCGGGGGAATGGGCCCGGACAGGCTCTGCCGCACCGGCTTCGGGGAAATATCGCTTTACTCTATCCGACATCTCAGACACATCTTCTGTAATAACCGTTACCGCTACCGACGAAAAAGTCACCGAGGGCACCTCAAGCTGGAATCTTTATTATTGGAACAATTCCGGAGCCGCCACTTCTAAATTTGTAGACAACGGCGACAGCACCTTTTATGCTGTAGTGGATTTCACGGGCTATGTGGGCTTTCTCGTACGGAAATATCCCAATTGGAATACAGGCTCCAAGTTCGGCGCTTCGCCAGGCAATACTGTTGTAAGCTTGGGGGACCCGATGACTCTTGTGCCTAATGGTGAAGACATAACCCTTACGGATATAGATTATCTTTATTATTTCTCTTGCTTCAGCTATTGGATGCCGGATCTTAATTTCGGTCCTGTAGCAGAATGCGAAAACAACGCATGTTTCAAGGACTTGGCCGCTTCTGCCGACAAATGGATAAATATGGGAGTGAACGGCTTCCGGCTCGATGCAGTAAAGCATATCTACGGCGGCATTGCGGGTTGGGATAATGCTTCCAACAAGACTTTTCTCGAAAGCTGGTATAAGCGCTGCAACGCCACCTACACGGCTCGAAAAGGTTCGAAAGGAAATTTCTTTATGGTGGGCGAGGTGTTCAACGAATATAACGACAGTTATGCCCCTTATTCGACTTATCTGAATTCACTGCCTTCGGTATTCAATTTCAGTTTTTGGTGGAGGCTCAGCGAGGCTCTGAATAATCAAAACGGGAGCAATTTCGTAAGCAAAGTGCTTGCCCAAGAGAAAATTTATACATCTTCCCGAAGTGATGGGATAGCATCGCTAAAGCTTTCCAATCACGATGAAGACCGCACCGGCGAGGTGTTGGGGAAATCCACCGCCAAAGAGAAGCAGGCCGGCGCCATTCTCCTTACCGCACAGGGCAAACCCTTTATTTATCAGGGAGAAGAGCTTGGATATTATGGCAGCAAGGCAGGGGGAGATGAGTATGTGCGCACCCCTATCAATTGGGACGGAGGCGCTTGGGCGTCAGCCAAGTTGAGCGGTAAGATAATTTCGAACCTCAAAGGCAGCGCTTATTCTGTAGCATCGCAGAGCGCCGACCAGAACTCCATCTTAAACGTTTATCGTACTTTCGGCAAGGTCCGTGCCAAATATCCCGCCCTTAAACATGGTGTTATGAGCGCCTGTTCCGGCCTCGCAAACAACTTCGCTGCCTGGTATATGAGCGATTCCGATGGCAATAAGATGCTCGTCGTTCACAACCTTTCCTCATCCGAGGCCACTGCCACACTTTCAGGCGATTTAAGCAAGATTGTGGCACAGTTAGGTAGCGTAAGTGTCAATGGCAATTCTGTAACATTCGGCGGAAATTCCTCTGCAGTTTTCAAACAATATTAAATATGAAAAAGATTCTTATTATAGCAATTTCGATTTTATTATTCTGGTCTTGCGGCTCATCCAAGCAGGAGGCAGGCTATATTGTTCCGTCTCCCGACCGGGTGGTGATGTATCAGGTGAATCCCCGCGTATTTGCCGATACCCTTTCTCTCATGGCCGTAATCCCTCAACTTGACTCTATTAAAAGCTTGGGAACCAATGTGGTATGGATAATGCCCATATACCCGATAGGCCTTGAGAAGAGCAAGAATTCTCCTTACAGCGTTGCTGATTATTGCGCCGTAAATCCCGAATTCGGCAGTCTTGATGACTTCAAAATCCTTGTGGATGAATGCCATAAAAGGGGAATGGCCTTTATTATGGATTGGGTGGCCAATCATACCGCCTGGGACAGCAAATGGATAGAGGAAGGGCATAGCGATTGGTATGTCCAAGACTCTGATGGCAACATCGTTTATCCGGTAGGTACCGATTGGACGGATGTGGCCGACCTGAATTATGATAATAAAGATATGCGTCAGCGTATGATTGAGAGTATGATTTATTGGGTGAGAGAGTGTGGGGTGGATGGCTTCCGCTGTGATGTGGCCGATATGGTGCCGGCGGATTTCTGGAAAGAGTGCATAGATGCCATACGCGAAGCGGCAGGCAGGCCGATACTGATGCTTGCAGAGGGGAACGGTCCCGAAAATTTAATCTCCGGCTTCGACCTTGACTATGGCTGGGATTATATGCATGCTTTGCGAGATGTGTTCTGCAGAGATTCTTCCGTACTCAAACTCCTCCGTGTAAACGAAAAAGAATATGCCCTTCTTCCTGAAGGCAAATTCAAGCTCCGCTTTACCACCAATCACGACGAGGCCACCAAACTCAGCACGGTTTCCGAATTCGGAGGTCCTCAGGGGGCGCTGGCCGCCTATGCCGCAACCATCTATATGAATGGCGCTGCGCTTGTATATGGCCAGCAGGAAGTGGCTTATCCGCAAACCATTAATTTTTTCAATTATACTCCGGTGGATTGGACAGCCAATCCCGATGTCCGCAGTGAATACAGGCAAATGCTTCACATTTTTAGCGAGCATCCTGCCATCCACGGTTCTGACAATATCTCCTTCTCTACGGACGATATTCTTGCCCTGCAGAAAGGAGAGAATTATTTGGTGATAGTTAATGTCCGTCCCGAAGCTCATGAATTCCCCACACCCGATGGCTGGGCGGGGGTAGAGATTAAAGATCTCCGTTCCGGCGCCACCATAGAATTGGGCGAAAATATAGCCCTTTCGAAGTATCAATATATGTTGCTGATGAAATGAAAAAGTTTATCCCGATTATTACGACGGCCGTCTTTTTGATTGTCGCCTGCATTCCTGCCTTTGACCCCTCTTCCGTTGCAGATGCCACCCCTGAGCAAATAGCGCATGTGGAGCCGCCCTGCTGGTGGAGCGGCATGCGGAATTCTCTGCAAATAATGGTGAACGGTCCCGAAATAGGGACTTACAGCGTTGAGGCCAAGGGACTTGGCGGCGTGAGCGTTAAAGAAACACACAAGGCCGAAAGCCCCAATTATCTTTTTATCGACCTCAATATAAACAAAGGCGTTGAGGGTACGGCTTATCTTGTCTTCACATCTCCCGACGGCTCTCAAATGAAAGTTCCTTATAGCATCTCCCCCAAACAAGAGGCATCGCGCGAGAGTTTCTCCACCAAAGATATGATTTATCTTATCTTCCCCGACCGCTTTGCCAATGGAGACACCTCCAACGACAGCATCGAGGGCATGAATCAAGGCCTTGAGCGCGAGGTGGATTTAGGGCGTCACGGCGGAGACCTTCAAGGCATAATAGACCATCTCGATTATATTTCCGGATTGGGAGCTACCGCTATTTGGCTTACTCCTGTGCTTGAAGATAATCAAGACTTCGAAAGTTATCACGGTTATGCTGTTACAAACCATTACAAAGTGGACCCCCGCTTCGGCAGCAACGAACTCTATAAAACCATGGTGCAAAAGGCCCACGAAAAGGGGATAAAGGTTATAATAGACATAGTTACCAACCATTGCGGCACTTTCCATTGGTTTATGGACGACCTCCCCTTTGCGGATTGGATACACGTTTGGCCGGAATATACCAATATGAATGTGGCATTCAGCACCAATTTTGACCCCAACGCATCCAAGTACGACCTCGCCCTCCAAGAAGGCGGCTGGTTTGTGCCTATGATGCCGGATATGAATTTGGATAATCCCTTTACCCTTAAATATCTGCAGCAATGGGCAATCTGGTGGGTGGAATATTCGGGATTGGACGGTATTCGGGTGGATACCTATCCCTATAATGAAAAAGAGCCCATGAGCCGTTGGTGCCAGGCGGTATTGGAGGAATATCCCTGGATTAATATAGTCGGAGAGTGCTGGACTTCCACTGCCGACCATCTGGCGTATTGGCAGGGAGGAAATCCGAATAAGGACGGTTTCGACAGCCATCTGCCTTCAATAATGGACTTCCCCTTGCAGGAGGCCACCATCGCCGCTCTTTGTGAAGAAGGCAATGCCCATATGTGGGGTCGCGGCCTTACCCGGGTATATGAGGCCATCAGTCACGACGGCACTTACCACGACCTTAGCGGCATGCTTACCTTCCTTGCAAATCACGATCACTCCCGCTTGGGGGATACTTTCGGAGGCAATGTGGATAAGATGAAGATGGCTCTCGCGCTGCTTGCGACCACGAGGGGCATTCCCCAGCTTTATAATGGAGATGAAATGCTGTTTTCGAGAGCATCTCAGGATTGGAACGACGGCTCCAAAAGGTCTGACTTCCCCGGCGGCTGGAAAGAAGATGTGGAAAAAGGCATTGTGCCGGACCTCTTTACCGCAGAGGGCAGGGCGGAGGCTTATTCCGGCACCGCTCCATATCCGAAAACCGTTTCACCGGAACTTCACGACTTCACTGCCAAGCTATTTCAATGGCGCAAGAATACGCCTGTGCTGCACACCGGCAAGACCATGCATTTCCTTACCCGTGACAACACCTATGCTTTCTTCCGCTACAATGGCTCGGCTATCGTGTTCGTATATGTGAACAACTCTTCCGAGCCCCGCACAATCCCGTGGGATAATTATGCCGAAATAAGCGGAGGGCTTTTGGAAGGAACAAATGTGCTGACAGGCGCCAAAGTGGATGCTTCCGCCTATACAGCGCCCGCGCAAAGCGTTCTTATTTTGGAGTTTTAGTTATTCAGTATCGTTTTTAGGCGGCTGCAACTCCACCGATATTACAATTGAAGTTTTCGGTGATTGCGTGCTTTTATGTGGAATATTGAAAAAAGTTGTTAAATTTGCATTCAACGAGAAAAATCCAACTCATAAAAACCACATTACTTATGCAAGTAGCAAACAATAAGAATTTCAATGATATACTTGCCTCAAGCAGGCTTGTTCTTGTTGACTTTTGGGCTTCTTGGTGCGGACCTTGCCGCATGCTCAGCCCTATTGTAGACGACATTGCCAAAGAATTCGAAGGCAAAATCGAGGTTGCCAAGTGCAATATAGATGATGCCGAAGAAGTGGCGGCGAAATATGGCATTCGCAGCATCCCCACCCTTCTCTTCTTTAAGGATGGAGAGGTTGTGGACAAAACCGTTGGCTTTGTAAACAAGGCAGAAATAGAAAAACGAATCAATAATCTTTTATAGTTATTATGAAAAAACTAATTATCGTTCTTGCAGCTCTCTGCATGACTATCGCCGCTCATGCTCAATTTGGCGTGATGGCCGGTGTAACCTCCACAGAAACTGACATTAAAGATGCAGCAGCCAAAATCGGTGATGTAACTCAGTACCATGTCGGTGTTGCCTTTAAAATCAATCTTGGTTTAATTGCCATTCAACCCTCTCTTCTCTACAACGTAAAGGGTGCAAGCATTACTGAACAACTTTCGGGTAAACCGGCCGGAGCACCTGAAGATGCTGAGTCTCAGACAATCGAAAATAAAACCGGTTTTCTCGAACTCCCCGTACAGATTCAAGTGGGCCTGCCTTTCCCGGGTGTGCGCCCATATGCATTTGCGGAACCTTTTGTAGGCTATGCCATTACCAACGAATCCACAAAAGCCTTTACCGATGCAGCCGGCCAGACCACTGCCGGCACCGCTCAAAGCGGCAATTGGGATAATGTAAAGAATCGTCTCCAATATGGAGTAGGTCTTGGCGCCGGTATCGATCTTTTCGATACTTTCCAAATCTCAGTCCGTTATTTCTGGAATCTTGGCGAACTTTATAATGACGGCCAAAGCACCCTTTCCGGCGATTCTGCCTCCAGTGCAATAGATACGATTCAGGAACAGAAGTGCAATGGCATAATGGCCTCCGTGGCCTTCTTCTTCTAACAGACCTTGAGCCCTAAAGATATAAACAGTATCCTGGGCGAAGACCTGGAGGCGGTTAAGGAACTAATCCATAACCGCCTTTCTTCACAGGTCGGGCTCCTTAAACAGATAAACCAGGGCTTGCTGGCAAACCCCGGCAAATTGTTGCGCCCCTCCCTGTGCCTGTTCATGGCCCGTGCTTGCGGCAAGCCCAACGAGTACAGCCGTCTGTTCGCAGCAGCGGTGGAGATGCTGCATAATTCCACGCTTCTCCACGATGATGTGGCAGATGAAAGCGACACCCGCAGGGGAGTTCCCACGGTTATGAGCACTCATGGTCCCGTTCCGGCGGTTTTGGTGGGGGATTTCTGGCTTGCCCGCACGCTTGACTTGCTGCAAGAGTCAGAGCATACCGAATGGGGGCTCAGGGCTTTTGCCAAGACTCTTACCGACCTTTCCGAGGGG
>Ga0255346_1000709_pt1 | contig 52478 bp, 46 predicted proteins | sample wastewater_treat_FD_194410 | JGI IMG/M metagenome (GOLD analysis project Ga0255346, IMG submission 194410) | Wastewater microbial communities from Lulu Island WWTP, Vancouver, Canada - plant22 | ecosystem: Engineered > WWTP > Wastewater > Unclassified | place: Canada: Vancouver, British Columbia...
TGTTGTACTGTGAAGGAGTTGGCAGAGGATGTCCAATGTGTCGCTTCCATCACTCATCGCAGATGGCTCATCGACGCATTAATGATTTAGTTTAGTATTATTTATCCGCCGGTTGGACAGACTTTCTCCCGCGCAGCCGCGGCGCGGTCAGCCGGTGGCTGTCTGTGACCAGCCTGTGGATGACCTCCCGGGGCACGTCGCCCTGCAGGTCCACGGAGATCCAGTGCTCCTTGTTCATGTGGTAGGCCGGCCGGATGCCGCCGAACATGCCGCGCAGCAGGCTGCCTTCGGCCGGACGGCACTTGAGGTTGACAAACTCCCTGCCCGCCGCGCGCATCAGGATGGCGAACCATTTTCTGTTGCGCTCATGCCGCGCCACGACGGTGTCCGGGTCGTCCAGGAAGGGGCGGTCCAGCAGGGCGCCCTCCAGGCCGGCGCAGAAGCTGAGAAAGGCCTCGCGGGTCATCTGCTGCCCCCGGCCGCTTTTTTGCGCGGGAGCAGGCGGGCGGCCCATTTTGCCCGGCGCGCGCGGCGTTTCCCGCGGAGGGCCAGGCGCTCGCCCAGGTCGCGCGCGCCCACGCCGTAGACCAGGTAGAGCACCAAGCCGGACAGCAGCATGATGAAGACGGTGGAGGCGGCCCTGCGGCCGGAGGCGTTGACATTGAAGCCGTACAGGCCCTCCTCGCGCGTCATGGACTGCATGACCATGGCATAGGTCGTGCCATAGGAGGAGGCAAAGGTGGCCGACATGTCATATTCGGTGAACAGCGCGTTGAAGTTGAGCGCGAAGACGGCCAGCACGCTGGGCAGGATGATGGGCAGCTTGACCCTGAGCATGGTGGTCAGCCCGCCCGCGCCCAGGTTGCGCGCGGCGTCCTCCAGCTCGTCATCAATGGCGTAATAGGCCGCCTTGATCATGCGCAGCGAAAATGGCAGCTTGGTGACGGTGTAGGCGATGATGATCAGCAAGCGCACGTTGTGCATGTAGTACAGGTTGGTGTTGCCCACATACCAGACATCGCTGCTGTTGAAGTAGGTGCGGTAGGAATAGCAAATGAGGATGGTGGGCAGCAGCCAGGGGAACAGCAGCGCGTACTCCACCAGCGCGCCGGTCTTTTTGCGCTTGAAGATGTAGTTGACCGCCACCACCACGATGACGCAGGCGGCGGCCGCCGCGATGGCCGAGAGGATGAAGCTGGTGCGGATGCCCCCCAGGGTGTCGGCATTGGAAAAGACGCCGCTCACCGCGCCCTCGCGCACGCGGTAGGTGCCCCGGGAAGTCAGGTAGGAATAATCGGCCTGGCCGAAATAGTTCAGCAGGGTCCAGTTGCCCAGGTCCAGCGTCTTCATACGGATGGCGCTGTAGGTCTGGAAGGAGAAGATGATGATCATCACCACCGGGGTCATGTAGATGATGAACAGCGCATAGGCGTACACATGCGCCAGGGCATTCGCAACCGGGTTATGGATCTTCTGCTTGACCAGCCTGGCCTTGGTCTTGGAGACCGACAGGTAGTGCCCCCTGCGCTCGTAGGCGGACAGCACGGTCAGCAGGATGATGGTGAACAGGGCCAGGATGATGGACAGCAGGGCGGCGCGCGCCTGGGGAAAGGCCTCGTCGGCGATTGAGGAGCCCGCCAGGCGGACGATCTCCGGGTTGATGGAGTCATAGCCCAGCAGCGTGGGCGCGCTCATCGCGCAAAGGCCGGTGATGAAGGTCATGACGGTGAGGGAGAACAGCGTGGGGATCAACGTGGGGAAGACCACCTTCCACAGCACCTTCATGGGGCGCGCGCCCAGGTTGCGCGCGGCCTCGACCGTGTTGTAGTCGATGCTGCGGATGGCGTTGCGCAAAAACAGCATGTGGTTGCTGGTACAGGCGAAGGTCATGGTGAACATGACGGCGTTGAAGCCGGAGAACCAGTTTTTGTCCATGCCCGGGTAGGCATTGACCAGGGCGGTGGTCAGGATGCCGTTGTTGTCATACAAAAACAGATAGCCGGTCACCAGCGCAACGCCGCTGTAGATCAGGGTGGTCATATAGCCCAGGCGCAGGATCCTGGCGCCCCTGATGTCAAAATACTCGGTCAGCAGCACGATGGAAATGCCCACGATGTTGACGGTGACGACCAGGAAGACCCCAAGCTTGAGCGAGTTGAGCACGTACTTGCCCATGTTGCCGGCGAAAAAGAAGCGGATGACCGCCCAGGGGTCCCGCCGGACGGTCTCCAGCCCGGTGGCCGGGTCCACCGTTTTGACGGTGGTATTGAAGATCTGCGTCAGCGTGTTCCAGTTGGGCAGCACCATGAAGCCCAGGAACAGGTAGATGAACAGGCCAAAGCCGAACAGCCGGAAGATGTTGGCCGGCTTGAGCCAGCGCGTGCCTGTCCTCATGGCGACTCCTCCTCATCCAAAGGATAGCTCATAACGTTGAGCGGGTTGAGGCCCAGGCTGACCTCCTGGCCGGGCTCATAGATGCTGATACCGTCATTGCGCACGATGGAGCGGACGGCCTGCTGCGGGGTCTGGACGGTGTACTTGATATACATCCCGTAGTATTCGCGGCTTTTGATGGTGCCGCGCAGCAGGGCCATGCGCGCGTCGGGCTGCGGGTTGACCGGCACGCGCTCCAGGCGGATGTAGTGCGCCTTCGCCGGGTCCAGCTGCATCAAGGCGCAGGTCTCCTCCGCCAGGCGGTTGATGTCGCCGATGAAGTTGCAGACAAACTGCGTTTTGGAGTGGTTGTAGACCTCGTTGGGCGTGCCGACCTGCTCGATGACGCCCTTGTTGAACACCGCGATGCGATCGGACAGCGTCAGCGCCTCCTCCTGGTCATGGGTGACATAGATGGTGGTGATGCCGAACTTCTGCTGCATGTGTTTCAGCTCGTTGCGCAGCTGGACGCGCAACTTGGCGTCCAGGTTGGACAGGGGCTCGTCCATGCAGATGATGGCGGGTTCGGTCACCAACGCGCGGGCGATGGCCACGCGCTGCTGCTGCCCGCCGGACAGCTGGCTGACCGCCTTGCCCAGCTGGTCGGAGGACAGATCCACCTTGGAGGCGATGTCCGCCACCCTGTCCCTGATCTGCGCCGCCGGCAGCTTTTTGATCTTCAGGCCGAAGGCGATGTTGTCGCGCACGGTCATGGTGGGAAACAGCGCGTAGGATTGAAAGACGATGCCGATGTTGCGCTCCTCAATGGGCACGCCTGTGATGTCCCGGCCGCGCACCATGACGCGCCCGGCGGCCGGCTGGATAAAGCCCGCGATGACGCGCAGCGTGGTGGTCTTGCCGCAGCCGGAGGGGCCCAGAAAGGTAAAAAACTCCCCTTCGTTCACCTGGACACTGATATCGTCCAGGGCGGTGAACCGGTCAAAGCGGACGGTGATGTTTTCCAGACGGATCATGCGGGCCTCCTGATAGCGGCTTGGCGGGCCGCAGGGGCCCGCCAAGCGGTTGGGAACTGTATAAAGGCGAGGGATTACTGTTTCTGAGTCAAGGTGGCCCAATCAAGGCTTGCCCAGTCCGGCTCGGCGACGGCCGCTGCCGCATCCGCCCAGTAAAAGCCCAGATTGGTCATGATGTTGGTCCACTCCGCGGAATGCGCGGCCACATACTCGGCGTAGTTCATGTCCGTGCCCTCGATGGGGGCCAGGGCGAAGTTCTTCAGCGTGTAAATGCCGGGCTTGCCGTCGGGATAGAGCATCTTGACGGCTTCCTCGTTGCAGGGATAGGAGTCAAACTCCTCGCCCCAGAGGGCCTGCACCTCCGCGGAGCCGAACCACTCGGCAAAGGCGGCGACGGCCTCGGTCTCCTCCGCGCTGCGGCCCTCCCTGTCCAGGATGCCCAGGTATTCGGCGATGTAGTAGGTGCCGTCCTCAATGTCCACCAGCGCCCAGTTTTCCGGCTCCATGGTGCCCTTGAGCGGGGTGGCGGAGCCGTCCGCCGCGCTGTCGATCTTGCCATACAGGGAGGAGGAATAGAAGGTGCTCACCTGGACATCGCCGCGGTTGAGCGCGTCAAAGCCGTAGGAGTCGCCGGTGAAGACGCCGTTCTCGCAGTACTTCCACAGCGTCTTCCAGCCGTCCAGGCTGATGCCGCCCGCCGGGGAGGCCGGGTCCACAAAGGGATACAGCAGGGAGTTGTTTATGTTGGAGTTGGTGGTGCCACCCACCTTGCCCTGGCGGTACCAGGTGTAGCCGCTGTCGACCAGGTCCGCCCAGTGGGTGAACTTGAGCGCCTGGCCCTTGGTGCCCAGCTCGTCCGTGCGGTAGAGCATCAGGATGTTCTGGATGACCAGGCCGTAGGCCTTGCCGGGATAGGCGTATTCGCCCACCTCGTCCGCCCAGGCGGGCGTCCAGTCCATCAGCTTGAGGTTTTCGTACACGCCGCCCACCACCTGGCCCCAGCGGGTCTCGTTCAGGCCGAAGAGGATGTCGCCGTCCTTGTTCTCATTGGCTGCCTGGATGGCCGTGACGTCGCCGGAGATGACGGTGGTGTCATCCAGGGAAATGTTGAATCCGGCGGCCCTGGCTTCGTTCTTCAGCCAGGTGACGCGCTCGGTGGAGTTGGAGTTGGAGTAGATGCGGATGGTGACATTGGAATAATCCTTTCCCTGCGCGAGGGCCGCGCCGGTCAGGGACAGCGCGAGGGCCGCCGCCAGGATCAAGGACAGGGTCTTCCTCATGGGTCATGTTCCTCCTTTGTAAATTTCTTTTTACAATTATACGGTTTATACGGGCCGGTGACAAGGATAAAATCCCGACGCTGTCTGAACGCCGGGAAATTGCACCTCAGGCACAGACCGCTGCCGCCTTACGGTTTGCTCCTGTAATCCACCCTGAGCGCGGCATGGCGGGGGTAGAAGCTGATGTTGCAATTGGCCACGCCCCATTTTGCGCAGTGCTGTTTCAGCAGGGCGTGAAGGGTCGCGCTGATGTCGTGCCGCCTGTCCCCGCCCGCATAACGGACCCTGATAGGGTTTGCCCTGGCGGCAGTTTCCCTTGCCAAAATCCGTGCCAGCTCCCCCTCATCCTTGTATTCATGGTGGGCGCTCAGATCAAGATAGCTGACCTGCAGGGTGCCGGAATACGTGGTGAGGCCGGCAAGAACCCATTTTTCCACATCGTAGCTGACGCAGTTTTTGTCAAGCCATTGTTTGATTTCCCTGCCTTGGTGAAGCTCTTTTTCCTTTCCAAGATAGGTGAAATAAATGCCGGCGTTCTTTCTGCGCAGCTCCCTGTCAAGCATTTTCGCCAGGTCTTCGCGGCTGAAATAGGGCACGGCGCCTTTTCGCATATGGTAATGATAGGACAGGCTGGTGGCGGCGGGAGGCTTGCAAAACAGGTTCTGCGACCAGTCATGGGTTCTGCGCATCAGGATATCGTTCAAGCCGAAATGGTCATGGTTCTCGCTTCCGCCGCCTTTCGGGTCATCCCAGGTGACGTCCACCCAGGCCCAGGCGCCGTCAAAGTTGACCAGGTTGAACGCGTGTTTATCACCCCCGGCATAGCCTACCACATACAGGCATTCCACCCCCGCCTCGTGGAGCAGCATCTGGTAGGCCAGGGCATAGCTTTGACAGACGCCGACACCGCTGAACAGCAGGGTATAGGGATCGTAGACTTTCAGAGATTCGTCGTAGTCGGCATTGTGGATCAGCCAGTCATGGACAAAAAGCGCCTTCTCGTAGGCGCTTTTACAGCCTTCCCTGTGCATCAGCGCCATGATGCTGCTGATCCTGGCCGAAAGCAGCTCTACGCCGGCAGCCTGATTGCTGCAGTGAAAAGGGCCTGTCTGGATGGTCAGAGACCCTGAATAGGGGTCATGGATGGTCGCCACCAGCTTGTACCAGCCTTTGTCCCGCGGCGTGTAGGAAAAGCTGCTGATGGCGGAACGCTTCTGCGAGGCCATGACTGTTTTGTAGCCGGTGGTGGAGAACATCGGCCCATGCAGGAGGGCAAACTCAAACTCCAGGCCGGCGTAATCGGGCACCATCACCTGAAAACAGGATTCCGTGCCGAAGACGGCGTAGTACCTGTTCGGCTTGATATACGCGTATTCAAGGTCCTGCACGCGCGCAGCGGCCCGGGCCCGCAGCCGAACGCACAGCAATCCGGTCATCACAAGGAAAAAGAACAGGATTTGCAGCGATCCACCGGGCGTTCTCATCACGGAACCTCATCATCTGTCGTTTCAAAATCAGGCTTATGCTAACAGGGCATAAGCCTTGCGTCAAGGCAAAGAAAGGCCCGGGGCGCGACACCCCGGGCGCGGCAAGGTCCTGATTGATCAGAAGATATGGAAGTTGAGAAAGAGGCCGGCGACCAGCGAGGCCACCAGCGAGCAGACGGTGATCTGCGTGTTGATGGAGGGGCCGGCGGTGTCCTTGAAGGGGTCGCCCACGGTGTCGCCGATGACGGCCGCCTTGTGGGCGTCGGAATACTTGCCGCCCTCGTTGCCGGACTCGATGTATTTCTTGGCGTTGTCCCACAGGCCGCCGGCATTGGACATGAACAGGGCCAGCAGGAGGCCTGAGATGATGTTGCCCAGCAGGAAGCCGCCGATGGCGTCCACACCGCCGATGACGCCCACCACCAGGGTGGCGATGATGGCGAACAGGCCGGCCGGGATCAGCTCCTTGAGCGCGCCGGTGGTGGCGATGTCGATGCATTTGTTGTACTCGGGCTCCACGCCTTCCCTGCCGTCAGCCAGGCCGGGGATCTCCTTGAACTGGCGGTGGATTTCGGCGATCATGCGCTGGGCGTTCTTGTCCACGCCCAGGATCAGCATGGCGGAGAAGACGGCCGGGATGGCGGCGCCCACCATGATGCCGAAGAAGACGGTGGGGTTGAGGATGTCAAAGGCGTTGACAAATTCCATCAGCTTCTCGCCGGCCGCGGCCAGGGTGACATTGAGCTCCGCAATGAGGGTGTTGACCTCGCTCATGAAGGCGCCCAGCAGGGAGATGACCGTCAGGCCGGCCGCGCCGATGGCAAAGCCCTTGGTGACCGCCTTGACAGTGTTGCCGGCGGAGTCCAGCTCGTCCGCGACGCGGATGGTCTCCTCGCCCAGGCCGCCCATCTCCGCCAGGCCGCGGGCGTTGTCCACGATGGGGCCATAGGCGTCGTTGGAGATGATCATGCCCACGATGGACAGCATGCCCACCGCCGCCATGGAGATGCCGTACATGGCGTACTGCACGGTTTCCGCCGGAGTCGGCGCCAGCATGGCGCCCAGCTTGTAGGCGACCAGGGCGGACACCGCGATGCCCACCATCGCCGGCAGCACGGACATGAAGCCGTAGGACACGCCGGAGAGGATGGTGAAGGCCGGCCCGGTCTTGGACGCGTGGGCCACCCTTTTGACAATGGGCGCGCTGTCGTCCGTGAAGTAGTTGGTGGCCAGGCCGATGATGACGCCCACCAGCAGGCCGACGGCCGAGGCGCCCCAGATCTCCCAGCGGAAGCCCTTGAAGATCAGGGTGGCCAGCGCGGTCAGCACCAGGAAGATGCCGGTGGTGACGTAGGTGGAGTTGTTCAGCGCACGGGTGGGGCTGCCATGCTCGCCGATCTTGGCGGTGTAAATGCCGATGATGGAGGACAGCAGGCCCAGGGCCGCGTAAATCATGACCATCATGCCGTGTATTCCCATCACGTTGCCGCCGTCCAGGGCGGCAGCGATGACCAGGGCTGCGGTCATGGAAGCGATGTTGGAGTCAAACAGGTCGGCGCCCATGCCGGCCACGTCGCCCACGTTGTCGCCCACGTTGTCGGCGATGACGGCGGGATTGCGGGGATCATCCTCGGGGATGCCCAGCTCCACCTTGCCGGCCAGGTCGGCGGAAACGTCCGCGGTCTTGGTGAATATGCCGCCGCCCGCCTTGGCGAACAGGGCCAGGGAGCTGGCGCCAAAGGAGAAGCCCAGCAGCATGGAGGAGTCGCCGGTCAGCAGCAGCACGCCCAGCACGCCCAGCAGGCAGGAGCCCACCACCATCAGGCCCATCACCGCGCCGCCGCGGAAGCCGATGAGGAAGGAAGGCTTGATGCCCTCGGTCGCGGCCTCCGCGCAGCGCGCGTTGGCCAGGGCGGCCACCATGATGCCGATCTTGCCGGCGATGGCTGAAAAGATGGTGCCGGCGATGTAGGACAGGGCCATGGTCAGGTTTGCCGTAACCCCACCCTCGTTCTTCCAGACCGGCTGCGGCAGAAAGAGGAAGATCAGCACCGCCAGCACGCCCGCGAAGACGGCCAGGATGGTGTATTCCTTGCGCATGAAAGTATCGGCGCCGGCGCGGATCAGGCCCGCGATGCGCTCAATGGTCTTGTTCTCGTTCTTCTGCTGCTTGACCCATACAGCCAGGTAGACCGCGTAGACGAATGCGATGATGGCGGTCAGCAACGCAATCACATAGACGGCCGCAATGCCCAGTTCCATGATGGTTCCCCCTTTTTGTTTCGATATATTGACCTCATATACCATACAGCATTTTTTTGCAAATTTCCAGTGCAAGCGGGATTTTTTTGGTTTTTCTTTGCGGATCCTGAGATTTTCAGCTAATGTTGATGCAAAGCTTGTTTGCATCCCAAGCGCCGCATGCTCTTCGTGCGGCAAAAACACGCCTGAACCTGCCCCAAACATCCTTCCCCCGGCGGCTGCCTGACCCATACCGCGCAATTCCGCGACGATTGTAGAATCACTCCGCCCGCAGCGCGAGGACGGGATCCTTTCTGGCAGCGCTGCGCGAGGGGATCACGCCGGCGACCAGCGTGAGCAGCGTGCTGATGCCCACCAGGATCAGCGCCACGCGCGCATCCAGGATGGCCCTCAGGTTGGCGATGCCGGTCAGCCGGTGCAGCAGCGCGTTGATGGGGATGCATAGCAGCCAGGTGACGCCCACGCCCAGCGCGCCGGCGGCCAGGCCGATGAGCACGGTTTCGGCGGTGAACATGCTGGACACATTGCGCTTGGAGGCGCCCACCGCGCGCAGGATGCCGATCTCCCGGGTGCGCTCCTGCACCGAGATGAGCGTGATGACGCCGATCATGATGGAGGACACGACCAGGGAGATGGCCACGAAGGCGATCAGCACCCAGGTGATAGCGCTGATGATGGTGGTCACCGAGCGCATCATCAGCCCCACATAGTCGGTATAGGCGATCTCCTCCAGGTCGTCCACATCCCGGTTGTAGTCGGCGATGGCCTGCTCCATGCGGTCCTTGTCGGCGAAGGTGGCGGCGTAGAGGTTGATAGTGGCCGGGGCGGACAGGTCAATATACCCCAGCTTTTTTAAGTTCTTCTCAAGCGTGGAATCCGAGAAGGCCAGCACATGGTCATAATAGGCAAGGCACTGCGCGTCGGTGTAGTTGGCGGCGTCGGCGTCCAGCGCCATGGCCAGCTGCCGCGCGCTCATGCCGGACAGGCGCGCGGCGGCGCGCTGGGCGTACTGCGCCTGCGCCTGCTGTGTCATCAGCTGCGCGAACATGTCGGTCAGCTCGTCATCGCCGCGCGCCGCCAGATAATCCTCGACGGCCGTCCTGTCCATGCCCATCCGGGCGGAGAGCGCCTGGGCCATCAGGTTTTCCATGTCGGGCCGGGCCATGGCGGCCAGCTGCTGCCGTACGCTGCCCGCGATGAGGTCCTCAGGGGGGATGCTTTGGATGGTCAGGTAGGCCTGGGCCTTGCCGGCCTCATCCAGGCCGGCCAGATGGTCGCGCAGGGCCCGGGCCTTGGCTTCGTCGCTCAGGACGCCGCTGCCCTTGAAGGGCAGGCCGGTCAGGATGTCGGTCTCCGGCGTTTGCAGCTGACGCTGCACCACGGGGGAGGCATTGCCCTTGTCCACCAGGTACTCGGTCAGCAGGCTGGTGTAGGCGAGGCCGCCGTGCAGCATCGTGGCGACGGCGTCGTCGGAAGGCTTCAGGATGCCGGACACTTTCAGCTTCAGCCCCTGATCGTAGAGGTACTTCAGCCCGGCGTCGGTGGCGCGCAGGTCGGTATACAGGCCCGTGGCGGCGTCCTGCACATAGCAGTCCGCGTTGAGGATCACCCTGAAATCCAGCGCGCAGATGTCCCTGTAGGGCCATCCGCGGGCTTTGTAGGCAAACGGCTCCCGGAGAAGCGCCGCGCGCATCAGGGCGTCGATGTTCTCCCTGGGGATCAGCCCCAGCGCGTACAGCGTCAGGTCGGACAGCTCCCCGTCCTTATCCACAATCAGCATGATTTCATTGTATTGGGTGGGCCAGGCGCCGTAGAGCAGGTCATATTGCTTCTCAAACAGCGGGCTGATCGGCTGACCGTCCGCGCCGGGCAGCATTTCGCGCCACAGCGCGGTCATGTTGTCCATTGCCGCGCTGTTGCCCATCATGAAACTGTCCCGGAACTCCATCATGGCCGACACGTCGGCCTGCGTGTATTCACTCAGGATGTCCTGCATCAATTCCTGTGGGTCGGACCGGAGGATCGTGCCGTCGACGTTTTTGGTATACACCAGCAGCTCGGTGTCGTAGGTGTACTGCACGCCGCTGACCGCCGTTTTGAGCGGGCTGTCGCTGTGCTCGTCCGCGCGCGCTATTTCCAGGTGCTGTTTGAACTTTTTCAGGTCGTTTTCCTTTTTCTGATTGGCGCTGAGCGCGTTGATCATTTCATAGATCATGGATTTTTGGTACACGCCGTCCTGCTCATGCTGCGTGACCGACTGGGCCTTGTCCAGAAAATTCTGCATCAGGGAGCCCATGTCCATGTGCTGGGCTTCCAGCGTCAGCGGGTAGGAGGACAGCGTGTCCTCCTGAACGGCGTCAATATAGGCTGTCATGCCGTTGGACACCGCGTAAATCAGCGCGATGCCGATGATGCCGATGGAGCCGGCAAAACTGGTCAGCAGCGTGCGGCTTTTCTTGGTGAACAGGTTTTTCAGCGAAAGGCCAAAGGAGGTGCGCAGCGACATGGAGGGCATCTTTATTTTGCCTTTCGGGCGGGCGTGCTGCCGGTCCAGCTCCAATTCCCGGCGGACATCCCCTTCGGAGAGCGGTTTGGAATCGTCCACCAGACGGCCGTCCAGCATGCGCAGGATGCGGGTGGCGTACCGCTGCGCCAGCGTGGCGTTGTGCGTGACCACGATGACCAGCCGGTCGCGGGCGATCTCCTTGAGGACGTCCATCACCTGCGTGCCGGTCTCTGTATCCAGCGCGCCGGTGGGCTCATCAGCCAGGATGATGTCGGGGTTGTTGACAATGGCGCGCGCGATGGCCACGCGCTGCATCTGCCCGCCGCTGAGCTGCGAAGGCTTTTTGAGCACCTGATCGCCCAGGCCCACGCGCTCCAGCGCTTCCCTGGCCCGCGCGCGGCGCTCGCGCTTGGGCACGCCGGACAGGGTGAGCGCCAGCTCCACGTTCTGCAGCACCGACTGATGGGGGATCAGGTTGTAACTTTGAAACACAAAGCCGATGGAATGGTTGCGGTAGGCGTCCCAGTCCCGGTCTTTGAACTCCCTGGTGGATTTGCCGTGGATGACCAGGTCGCCGCTGGTGTACTGGTCCAGGCCGCCCACGATGTTGAGCAGCGTGGTTTTGCCGCAGCCCGAAGGCCCCAGGATGGACACAAACTCATTCCGGCGAAACTGCACGCTCACGCCGCGCAGCGCCTCCACCTTCTGGCCGGCGGCAGGGTAGGTCTTCGTGATGTTCTTCAGTTCAAGCATGCTGTACTCCTCCAATGTTCCCGCACGGGACGAAATATTATAACATGAGTTTATGAACTGAGGCGAAACTGCGGATCTCCCATTATGCTATAATGTTTCGCAGGGTCTCCGGTTTCGATTCAGTTTAGAATCATGGCTTAACATATATTAAAGAGGTGATGCAGACCATGGTTCATATTTTAGTGGTTGACGATGATAAAAACACGCGCCGCCTGATTCGGGCAGTGCTGGAAGCGGAGGGGTATATGGTGACCACCGCCGTGGACGGCCAGGACGCGTTGAACAAAATCGGCCAGCATTGCTTTGACCTGATTGTGCTGGATGTGATGATGCCGGGGATGGATGGCTATGAATTGACCCAGACGCTGCGCGAAGGGCAAAGCGAACTGCCCATCCTGATGGTGTCGGCCCGGCAGCTGCCCGCCCACAGGCATCAGGGCTTTTTGGTGGGCACCGATGATTACATGACCAAGCCCCTGGATGTGGAGGAAATGGTGCTGCGCATCAAGGCGCTGCTGCGCCGCGCGCGCATCGTCAGCGAGCGCCGGCTGACGGTGGGCGAGGTCTCGCTGGACTATGACGCCATGACAGTCTCCCGGCCCGGCGAAACGATGGAACTGCCCCAAAAGGAATTCCTGCTGCTGTACAAGCTGCTCTCTTACCCCGGCAAGATTTTTACGCGCATTCAGCTGATGGATGAAATCTGGGGCATTGATTCGCAAACAGGCTGGGAGACAGTCACCGTGCACATTGGCCGGCTGCGCCGGCGGTTCGCAGACTGGCCGGAATTTGAAATCCAGTCCGTCCGGGGGCTGGGCTACAAGGCGGTGAAAAAGGTATGAGCAGCGCAAACCGTATTCATCCGACGGGTGCCGCCCTGCAGCAGGAGAGGCAGTACCGCGTGGCGCTGCATGTGTTGTTTACCACGGTGGTGTTCTGCCTGTTTCTGATCATCATGGCTGTTGTGGTCGGGGCGGTGGTGGCGCTGATTCATCTGAATGTGCTGCGGGTGGGTACCGCTCATTTGGACTTGCGTCAGTTAATCCTGTACATTGTCCTGGCCAGCATCATTTTAGGCGCGCTTCTGTCCGCCATCGTCAGCCGGTATCCCCTGCGGCCGGTCTATCAGGTGATTGAGGCTGTCAACCGCCTTTCAGCCGGGGATTTTACAACCCGGCTGCAATTCGGCAAATGGCTGCGCCATCACCCGGCGATGAAGGAGCTGAGCAACAGCTTTAACAAGATGGCGGAGGAACTGGGAAATACCGAGATGCTTCGCTCGGATTTTATCAACGCTTTCTCTCATGAGTTCAAAACCCCCATTGTGTCCATCGCAGGCTTTGCCGCGCTGCTGAAGCGCGGAAACCTGACGCAGGCGCAGCAGAAGGAATACATGGACGCCATCGAGGAGGAATCGCTGCGGCTGTCAGCCATGGCCACCAATGTGCTCAACCTGTCCAAGGTGGAAAACCAGACGATTCTGCGCGGGGTCACCACCTTCAACCTGTCTGAGCAGATCCGTTCCTGCGTGCTGCTGCTGGAAAACCAGTGGAGCAGGAAACACCTTGAGTTGAGCCTGGACTTTGATGAACATACCATCACCGCCAACGAGGAGCTGCTCAAGCAGGTATGGATCAACCTCATCGACAACGCCGTAAAGTTTACTCCGGCCTATGGGATGATGAAAATTGCCATGGAACCGGGTGAACAACAGCTCTCGGTATCAGTGACCAACACGGGCAGCACCATCCGGCCCGAAAGCATGGAACGGATTTTTCAAAAATTCTACCAGGCCGATACCTCCCGCGCCACCACGGGCAACGGTGTGGGGCTGGCCATTGTGCAAAAAGTGGTGAAGCTGCATCAGGGCGCTGTCCGCGTCACCAGCCAGCGGGACGTCACCACCTTTACCGTCACCCTGCCCGTCAAATAGGCAATGCTGCTTCACCCTTTTGCTCCCCCGGACAGCCGATGCTCCGGGGGAGTTTCGTTTCAGTTTAGATTCCTGCGATATCCTGAAAGCAAATCAATGCTCAAAGGAGGTTTGCATCATGAATCTTACTGACACTGCAAAAGCTTTTGGCGTGAAACAGGTGCTTAAGTATATTGAGCGGGATTTTGACCAGAACGCCATCAAGATCTGTGACTGGCTGATCGCGCACGACAAAAAAAACGCCGTGTCCAGACAGGCCCGGACAGCGCGGGAGGTGCTGGCCGACAAGGACAGCAACTGGTATCAATTGTTCAAAAGCCTGTATACAGACATTGACGCCGGACAGCGCAAGCGCATTTTTGAAAACTTCATTATCAACACCAGCATGATCGGCACGCCGGCCGGCTTTGCCAACAGGGCGCGGCACGGCTGCAACGTGCCCTGGGCCGTCCTGCTGGACCCCACATCGGGCTGCAACCTGCATTGCATCGGGTGCTGGGCTGCCGAATACGGCAACAAGCTGAACCTCACGCTGGAGGAAATGGACAGCATCATCACGCAGGCCAAGGAGCTGGGGTGCTACTTCTTTTTGTATTCCGGCGGCGAGCCGCTGGTGCGCAAGCAGGATCTGATCACGCTGTGTGAGCGGCACCCCGATGCAGCCTTCCTTGCTTTCACCAACGGCACATTGATTGACGAGACTTTCGCGGACGAGTTGCTGCGTGTAAAAAACTTCGTGCCCGCTATTTCAGTGGAAGGCTTTGAGGAAACCACGGACGCGCGCCGCGGCAAGGGCACGTACGCGGCTGTGGTGCGGGCCATGAACCTGCTCAAGGAAAAGAAACTGGCCTTTGGCATCTCCTGCTGCTACACCAGCCAGAACTGGGAGATCATCGGCAGCGAGGCATATTACGACGCCATGATCGAGCTGGGCGCCAAGTTCATGTGGCTGTTTACCTATATGCCGGTAGGCCGGGACGCCGTGCCCGAGCTGATGGTAACCGCGGAGCAGCGCGCACACATGTATCATTTTGTGCGTGAAATGCGGCAGAAGAAGCCCATCTTTACCCTGGATTTCTGGAACGACGGTGAATACGCCGACGGCTGCATCGCGGGCGGCAGGCGATATCTGCACATCAACGCCAACGGCGATGTGGAGCCGTGCGCTTTTATCCACTACAGCGACAGCAACATCCGGGAAAAGACCTTGCTGGAGGCGCTGCAATCGCCGCTGTTCATGTCCTACTACCATGAGCAGCCTTTCAACGAGAACATGCTGCGCCCCTGCCCGCTGCTGGACAACCAGGGCAAGCTGGCCGAGATGGTGGACGCCTGCGGCGCCCGATCCACCGACCTGCAAAACCCGGAGGATGTGCACGACCTGTGCGCCAAGTGCAAGGCGGCGGCGGATTCCTGGGAAGTTAAAAGCCAGGAGCTGTGGGAAGCCAGCGGCGGTCCTGAAAAATGGGCGGCCAAAAAGGAGACGCTGGCGCAGCGAGAGCAGAAATACAAGGAAAAGTACGCCAGGAGCCGGTAATGAGAACTGCCGTCATGACCGATACCAACAGCGGCATCTCGGTCCAGGAGGGTACCGAGCAGGGCATCCATGTGCTGCCCATGCCCGTGATTGTGGACGGCGTTGGCTATACCGAGGGCCTTGATATCACGCACGCGCAACTGTACGCCGCGCTGGAAGCCGGAAAGGCGGCCTATACATCCCAGCCTGCCGCCGGCGATGTGACAGACATGTGGGACAGCATCCTTGACCGGGGAGCTGAGGAGATCGTGTACATTCCCATGAGCAGCGGGTTGAGCAGCGCGTGCGAGACGGCATTCATCCTGGCCCGGGAGTACGAGGGCAGGGTGTATGTGGTGGACAACCACCGCATTTCGGTGATCCAGCGCAGCAGCGTGCTGGATGCCCTGTACCTCTCGCGCCGGGGAATGCGCGCGGCCGACATCAAAGCGCAGCTGGAAAAGAACGCTTTTGACGCGAGCGCCTACATCTGCGTGGACACGTTGAAATACTTGAAAAAAGGCAGCCGGATCACGGCGGCCGGCGCCTCCCTGTCCACCGCCATGAGCCTCCACCCGGTGCTCAACCTCCGCGGCGGCAAGCTGGACGCCGAGTGCGTTGTGCGCGGCAATAAGCATATGCAGAAAACACTGATCAAACTCATGGAAAAGGATATCAAAAACAGGTTTCAGTTCATTCCGGCGCAGGAGATAGCTCTGTACACAGCCGGGACCCTGACCGACAGCCAGGAGGCGCAGGCCTGGAACGCGCGCGTTCAGAAGGCGTTTCCTAAGCATCAGGTAGCGTATCACGAGCTGTCCTGTTCCATCGCCTGCCATGTGGGCCCCGGCGCCATCGCCATTGGCATGTCCCTTGTCAGCAGATCATACTGATGTAAAGCTTCAATACGATATAATCGCCGTTATGATCCCTCTGGCAAACCGCTTTTTGCTTTCATCACCTGACGCACCCTCAAATAACTTCCCACACAGACCGCTGCTAGCACCCAGACCCCCCAGTTGCCGAAGATGCGCGGCCACGGGCTTTGCGCATCGGGCAGCGCGGGCGGCAGGAAATGCGCGGAGTTGAACGCCAGCAGCGCAAAGCCCGCCGTTCCCGTCAGAGCCAAACAAGCAAGATATATATTGTGCGCCTTTTGAGATACCGTCTCTCTCAGGCGTTCCGGAATGATCACCATCATCAGGTTGAACAGAATATGATAGGCTGTGCACAGCAGCAGGCTGCCGCTGCCGGCATATACCCAGGCCCACAAATAGCCGGTATAGAACATGCCCGCAGGCACCGCGATCTGGCCGGTTTGCAGGTGGATCAAGGAAAATACCAGGGCGGACAAGCAAAGAAAGAGCCCTGTCTGACTGCTGCCCAGCAATTCACCCGGCAGCTTTCTGCTTATCAGCTCCTCCAGCAAAGGCACCACTGTCAGCAACAGGAGAGCGTTGATGCCCTTGTTGTCATCATTTTGCTGCTCCAATGCCTGCTGGCTGACCAGGCCCAACTTGATTTCAAGGACGGTAAATAACCCCATCAGCACAAAGGCAAAAAACTGCGCCGCAAACACCACGATATAGTCCGCTGCCCCAAAGCCCTGTGGAGAAACCCGGAACACCGGCAGGTCCCTGATGAACAGCAGCAGAAGCCCCAGACCGGGCAGATAGAGCAGGGCTGTGCTCAACAGCTGTTGTTTCTCTTTTGGCAGCTTGCGCTTGGCAAGAAGCGGTGAAACAATAAAGTGCGCGCAGAGCCAATAAAAGCTGAACATCGCACTCACGCCAAGAGCATACCGTGTGACGGGTTCATGCCACATAAACGCTCTCCTTTCCAAACAGTCTGACATCATCAGAGAGAGGATCGTCTTTCCTTCGGATCATATGATATTTTAGATAATGTGGACACGAGGCATATTTTCTGAGATAATGATCATATCAACTGATGAATGGAGATTTGATCATGTCCACAGCAATACACAGACACGACATTTCAGACAAGGTTTGGGCGTTGCTCGAACCACATTTGCCCGGACAACGGGGGCAATGGGGCGGAACTGCACACGATAACCGACGATTCATCAACGCAGTCTTTTGGATTCTACGCACAGGCGCGCCATGGCGTGATTTGCCTCCTGAATACGGAAATTGGAACAGTGTGGCCAAGCGATTCCGGCGTTGGGTTGAGCAAGGTATATGGGAAAAGATACTTGAATGTATTGTTGATGATCCTGACTACGAGTGGTTGATGATTGATGCGAGCCATGTCAGGGTTCATCCTCACGCGGCAGGAGCTGTGGGAGGAAACCAGGACATGGAACGTACAAAAGGGGGCTCAACACAAAGATACATTTGGCCGTGGATGCGCATGGTATGCCGGTCAGAGTACTTGTTACAGCGGGTACCGTTGCTGATTGTACGCAAGGATGTGCCTTGATTGACGGAATCTTTGCTGAATGGTTGATGGGAGACAAGGGTTATGACAGCAACGCAATTATCGCTAAAGCTCAGGAGCAGAATATGCAACTGGTTATTCCACCAAAGAAGAACAGACGTGTTCAACGAGAATATGATAAATACCTTTATCGCTTACGACACTTGGTTGAAAACGCCTTTCTGCACCTTAAACGCTGGCGGGGAATCGCCACTCGATACGCAAAAAACACCTCCTCCTTTCTCGCTGCTGTCCAAATCAGGTGTATCGCTCTATGGGCAAATCTGCTCGCATGAACTCATGTCCACACTATCTAGCACGAACAATAGTATGAACAATGTAAAATTCCGACAAAATATATGTTGTTTGCAGGAAAAATCGAATGAATTGTCTGAATAACCACAAAAACAGGGAAACAGCGGCGTATTTTAGCCTTAGAGAGATCAGCCCGCGCCTCAGCGGCGGCGGGGCGCCACCGTGTCGCGCCTGATCAGCACGGGTTTGAAGCAGATGTTTTTCTCCTCCAGCGGCTCCTTGTTGATGCGTTTGGAGCGCATTTTGACCGCGGCGATGCCCAGCTCATAGGCCGGCGGCTGGCGCTGCCGGTCAGGCTTTTTACAGGCCAGTATACATGAAAGCGGTAGGGTTCAAACGGGGCGCGGGCCTTCGCTGCCGCGGCCTGCCGGCCGCTGTCCGGAAGGGCGTTTTGCCTGCCTGCGTTGACACTGCGCCCATGCGAGCGGTATACTGCGCTTGGTAGCGCGGGCGAGGGACAAAGGCAGTGCGGGGAGCGGTTTTTTATGCAGCCTGCGGGATAAACGTTCAATAGAAAGGGCCATATGCATCAAATGGCGGGAGGACGCGGTCGTTCTTTCGGGCGGGGGCCGGGCATATCACCTGGACCGGCAGTCCGGCGCCCTGACCGTTGCCCGGGAAAGCGGGCGTGGCTTTGTCGCTGGGCGGCTGCTGTACTTCTGCTATCCCCATGGGAGGGCTATTCATCTAAGGAGTTGTTCAAATGAGCAAAAGCATTGCGATCATCGGCAGCATGAATGTGGACCTGGTCTCCCGCGTGCCGCGCTTTCTGCTGCCCGGGGAGACGCTGCAGGGCCTGGACTTCCACATCTATCCCGGCGGGAAAGGCGGCAACCAGGCGGTCGCGGCCGCGCGGCTGACCAGCGGTGTGGTCATGCTGGGCAAGCTGGGGGATGACGCCAACAGCCAGCTGTACCGCCAGGTCTTCCGCGACAACGGCATCATATCGGACTGCGTTGAGACACACGCGGGCATCAACACCGGCACCGCGGTGATCGAGGTGGACACCTCAACTGGCGACAATCGCATCGTCTACATCCCCGGCGCCAACAGCTTCGTGGACCGCGCGCAGGTGGACCGGCACTGGGAGCGGCTGACGCGCTGCGACATCTTCCTGCTGCAGTTGGAGATCCCGATGGATACTGTGCGGTACGCCATTGACAGGCTGCGCCGGGCTGGCAAGACTGTCATCCTGGACCCGGCGCCCGCCGTGGCGCTGCCCGAAGGCCTGCTGGGGCAGTGCGATGTGGTGACGCCCAACGAGGTGGAGCTGGCCCTGCTGACCGGCCTGCCCGCCGGCACGCCGGAGCAGATGCTGGCGGCCGGGCGGCAGCTGCTGAAAAGAGGCGTCAAGAACGTGGTCATTAAGGCCGGGCGGCAGGGCGCCTACCTGGTCAATCAGGAGACGGAGCGGCTTTTCCCGGGCTTTGCCGTCAAGGCGGTGGACACCACCGCCGCCGGGGACAGCTTCAACGCCGGCCTGGCGGCGGCGCTGGCGCAGGGCAGGACCCTGCCGGAGGCGGTGCCCTACGCCAACGCGGTGGGGGCGCTGTCCACCACGGCGGCGGGCGCCCAGGGCGCGATGCCCACGCGGGCGCAGACGGAGGACTTTTTGAAGGCACAGGGCGGCAAACAGTAATACATGATACATAACTAAAACTGCAGCATTGAGGGCTGAGATCGCAGACATTCTAATCGATGCCATATCAAAACATGAAACGAATGTAAGAGGCCTTGGCTTTGCGGGAGCAGATATGGGCAATAACTCCTTCAAATGGCAAATGATCAGTTTCATTCTTTACTATGCGGTGATTAAGGAACCACTGTCACTGCTAATTCAGCAATCAGTATAGAATGCTTGTGAAATCTGTTATACTGTGAGCAGAAAAATCATCATCCGGAGGACAGGCAGATGACAAAGGACAAGGTGCTGGCGCTGGACATCGGCGGGACCAATACCCGCCTGGGGCTGGTCGGCCGCGGGGGGGCCATCGAGGGCTTCCGCCGGCTGCGCAGCAGCGAATGGAACCAGGACAGGCCGCTGGAGCGGCTGGGGGACCTGATGGAGGACTACCTGAAGCAGGAGGCGCCCGGCGGCGTGCTGGCCATCTCCATGGGCTTCCCGGGCGCGGTGGACAAGGCCTGCAGGACGCTGGTCAACGTGCCCACCATCCCCGAGCTGGACGGCGCGCCGGTGGCTGATGTGCTGGAGGAGCGCTTCAAGACCCCGGTGTTCATCGACAACGATGTGGTCATGCTGTACTTCCAGGCCGCGCAGGAGCTGAACATGTCCCAAAGCGAGGTGACCCTGTGCTTTTTCATCGGCACCGGCCTGGGCAACCTGATCGTGCTGGACGGCAAGGTGCATGTGGGCGCGCAGGGCATCGCGGCCGAATTGGGCCACATCCCGGTGTACGGCAAGGACGGCCTGTGCGGCTGCGGCAACCGCGGCTGCGCGGAGCTGTACTGCGCGGGGCATGGCATGGTCAGCCTGCGCAACCGCCACTACCCGGGCGAGGACCCGGACCTGCTGTTCACGCTGCATGTGAACGAAGCCCCGGTGCAGGAATACCTTGACCTGCTGGCCCAGGTGATGGCGACGGAAATGATCATCCTGGATCCGGACACCGTGCTGATGGGCGGCGGCATCGTGGCCATGCCCGACTTCCCCTTTGAGATGCTCAGGGCCAAGGTGAGCGGCCGCCTGCGCGGCCGGGACACCGGGGAGAAGATCCGCTGGTTCCGCGCCACGGACGCCCAGCGCGCCGGCGTGGCCGGCGCGGGCCTGTACGCCTTCAACCGGCTTGGCGGCGCGAAGTAAACGCATGAAAAAGATGATTTCAGCCTCCCTGATGTGCGCGGACCTGCTGGACCTCAGGGGCAGCATCAGGGCGCTTGAGGACGCCGGCGCTGACTGGCTGCACTGCGATGTCATGGACGGCCATTTTGTGCCCAACTGGATGATGTTCCCCGATCTTGTCAACGCGGTGGCGCGGGAAACCCGCCTGCCGCTGGATGTCCACCTGATGGTGGAGGAGCCGCTCGCCATGCTGCCGCGATTGAAGCTGCGTCCCGGGGACATCCTGACCATTTCCCTGGAGAGCACCCGCCACGTTCACCGCGCGCTTGCCGCCGTGCGCGGCATGTGCTGCGTGCCCGGCCTGGCGCTCAACCCGGGTACGCCGCTGTGTATGGCCGAGGAGCTGTACCCGGATTTTGATCATCTGATGCTCATGACGGTCAACCCGGGCTTTGCCGGGCAGAAGCTGGTACCCCAGAGCCTGGACAAGATCGCCCGCGCGCGAGCGCTTCTCGATGAGCGCGGCTTCGCCGCGACCCGGCTGGCGGTGGACGGCAACTGCAGCTTTGACAATGTACCCCTGATGGCCAGGGCCGGCGCAGACACCTTTGTGGCGGGCAGCTCCAGCCTGTTCACGCCGGACCTGGGCCTGAAGGAAGGGGCCAGGCGCCTGCGCCGGGCGATGGAAGGATAAAATGCCGGACGTTCCTTGTCAGCATCTGCGCTTCCGGGGAGACTCGGCCGGCGAAGTCATGAACGGGAACCCAATCACCACAGGATCAGGGAGATCAATGAATTGACCTGTTGATAGCGCGGGCGCCTGTAGGGGCGCCCGCGTTTTTGTGTTATAATGAATCAAAACAACAGATCAAGGAGGGGAGCGTATGGCAATCATCGGGGCTGCCATGGTGCCCCACCCCCCGCTGATCGTGCCGGCGGTGGGCAGGGGCGGCGAAAAGCAGATCGCCCGGACCGCCAGGGCCTATGAAAAGGCCGCGCGCGCGGTCGCGGGCTGGCGGCCTGAGACCGTGGTCATCACCACCCCCCACAGCGTGATGTATCAGGATTATTTCCACATCTCCCCCGGCGGGAGGGCCAGGGGCGATTTCGCTCGCTTTGGCGCGCCCGGCGCGCGGTATGAGGTGGCCTATGACAGTGAGCTGGTCAGTGAGGTCGCCGGGCTTGCCCGGGAAAGCGGCCTTGCCGCCGGAACGGCGGGGGAGCGGCAGCCGGCCCTGGACCACGGCTTTCTGGTGCCCCTGCATTTTCTGGCGCAGGCCATGGGCAGCCCCTGGCCGTGCAGGTTTGTGCGGATGGGGCTGTCCGGCCTGCCCTTTGAGGCGCACTACCGCCTGGGCAGGCTGATCAAAGAGGCCGCGCGGAAGCTGTCCCGCCGGGTCTGCCTGGTGGCCAGCGGCGACCTGTCCCACTATGTCCGGGCGGACGGCCCCTATGGCTTGCGGGCCGAGGGCCCCGCGTATGATGAGCAGATCATGGACATCATGGGCCGGGCGGCCTTTGATGAGCTGCTGGCGATGCCTGAAACATTCTGTGAGCGGGCCGGGGAATGCGGCCAGCGCAGCTTTCTGATCATGGCCGGCGCCTTTGACGGGCAGCAGGTGGAGGCCGAGATGCTCTCCTATGAGGGCGTGACCGGGGTAGGCTACGGCCTGGGCCTCTTCCTGCCCGAAGGCAGTGACGACAAGCGGCGCTTTGTTGATTGAAGGAGGGAGATCATGCAAAATCCCCATGTGCGCCTGGCGGTGCAGTCCTATACCCATTACCTGAAGACCGGCAACATCATGAGGATGCCCGCGGGCCTGCCGGCGGAGCTGACCGGCAGGCGGGCCGGCGCCTTTGTGACGCTGTACAAGCACGGCAGCCTGCGTGGGTGCATCGGCACCATCAACCCCGTCCGGGGCAGCCTGGCGGAGGAGATCATCATGAACGCCGTGAGCGCAGCCTTCAGGGACCCCAGGTTCCCGCCGGTCCGGACGGAGGAGCTGCCCGACCTGGTCTGCTCGGTGGATGTGCTGGAGACTCCGGAGCCCATCAGCGATACGGGCGCCCTTGACGTGAAGACCTACGGCGTCATCGTCAGCCGGGGGCATCGGCGCGGCCTGCTGCTGCCCAACCTGGAGGGCATCGACACGGTGGAGGAGCAGGTGGACATCGCCCGGCGCAAGGCGGGCATCGGCCCCAATGAAGCCTACACACTGGAGCGCTTCAAGGTGGTGCGGCACACATGAGCGCGTGCGGGCTGTGCCCGCGGCGCTGCCAATTGTCTGAAGGGCAGACGGGGTTTTGCCGGGCGCGGGTGATGCGGGAGGGGGCGTCCCGGCCCCTGGGCTATGGCCGGCTGACCTCCCTGGCCCTTGACCCGGTGGAGAAGAAGCCGCTGGCCAGGTTCCACCCCGGCGGCCTGATCCTGTCCGCGGGCAGCTTCGGCTGCAACATGAACTGTTATTTCTGCCAGAACCACGGCATCGCCCGGGCGGGGGCGGAGGAGGGCTCCTGGCGGGAATTCAGCCCCCGGGAATTGTGCGGGCTGGCCCTGGAGCTTGCGCCCCGGGGCAACATCGGCCTGGCCTTCACCTACAACGAGCCGATGCTGAACCCGGAATATATCGCGGACTGCGCGGACATCCTCAGGGATATGGGGCTGAAAACCGTGGTGGTCACCAACGGGAACTTCTGCCTGGAGGCGGCGGGCGATACGATGAACAGAGTGGACGCCTTCAACATCGACCTGAAGGGCTTCACTGAGGACTGGTACCGTCGCCTGGGCGGCGACCTGGAGACGGTCAAGGCCTTTATCCGGGCCGCCAGCCGGACCAGCCATGTGGAGGTCACCACCCTGGTGGTGCCCGGGCAAAACGACAGCCCGGAGGAGATCGACGCCCTGGCCCGGTGGCTGGCCGGGGTGGGGCCGGACATCCCGCTGCACCTGAGCCGATACTTTCCCCGCTACCGGGCCTCCGGGGCGCCCACGGACCGGCGGGCCCTGTTCAGCCTGGCGGAGGTCGCCAGACGGCACCTGAATCATGTGCTGGTGGGAAATGTGTGAGGTGCTTGACGGGAATAATACTGATTATAGAATTAATCAGTGGCAGATAGATCCCAGTTTGCCGCTCGTGAGATCGCATATAACCCCGGTGCCAGAGCAGCGCTGCGCATAGAAAAGCCTGAATTTAAGAGCTTTTTCCAACCTCAAAACACTTGAAAACATCAATGTTCCGACCTTGCCTCAGGATCCCCGCGGCGCGGGCAAAGTTTCTTTTGCATTCGGCGCGGGCTTGTGGTACAATCCGGCCTGTTGATTTATCAACAAGTCGGAAGGAGCGCCGGATGCAGGACCGTTTTGAGACCTTTACCGTGCTGATCAACCGCATCAGCCGGAACATCCGCAGGATCAAAAGCCAGGAGATCGCCGCCTTTCAGCTCAAAAGCGCGCACATCTCCTGCCTGTACCATCTCTACAGGGCCGACGGCCTGACAGCGACCGATTTATGCGAGCGCTGCGAGGAGGACAAGGCGGCCGTTTCCCGCTCCCTGGATTACCTGGAGAAAAATGGCTACCTGGTGTGCAGCTCGCAGCAGGCCAAGCGCTACAAGAGCCCCTTTTCCCTGACCGAAAAGGGGCGCGAGGCGGGCAGGGAGATCGACGACAAGATCAACCGGATCCTGGATGAGGTCGGCACCGGCATGACCCGGGAGGAACGCCTTGCGTTTTACCGCAGCCTGTCCGTCATCAGCGATAGTCTGGACGTCATCGCCAACAATTTAGGGAAGCAGGGATAGGGATGTTTTTTCTGAAAGCCGCCTATTGCCGCGTTTTTCAAATGGCTTTTCGCCTGGCGCTTCCGCTGCTGCCTTACCGGGAGCCGGAGATCGTCGCCGGCTGTGCCGGACTGGGCAAGGTATTCCAAAAGGAGCAGACGCGGTCCGCCCTCATCGTGACCGACCGGGGCATTGTGTCAAACGGCCTGCTTGACCCGCTTGAGAAAGCGCTGGGTGACAGCGGCATCCCCTATATCGTCTACGACAAAACGCAGCCCAACCCCACGGTGTCAAACGTGGAGGAAGCCCTCGGGCGCTACCTGCAACACAATTGCGACGCCATCATCGCGATCGGCGGCGGCTCGGCCATGGACTGCGCCAAGGGCGTGGGGGCAAGGGCGGTCTATCCCAAAAAGCCCCTGCAGAGGATGGCGGGTATTTTGCGCGTGAGGCGCAGGCTGCCCGCGCTGATCGCCATTCCCACCACGGCGGGAACAGGCAGCGAAACCACGCTGGCGGCGGTGATCACCGACAGCCGGACCCGCCAAAAGCATGTGCTGATGAGCTTTCCGCTGATTCCCCGCTATGCCGTGCTGGACGCGTCGCTGACCTATACCCTGCCGTCGCAGCTCACCGCCACCACCGGCATGGACGCCCTCACCCATGCGGTGGAGGCCTATATCGGCAGGTCCACCACAAAGGAGACCAGGCGCCTGGCCCTGGAAGCGGCCGGGCTGGTGTTTGAAAACGTGCGCACAGCCTATGCCGAGGGGAACAACCACCCGGCCAGGGAGAACATGCTGCACGCCGCCTACAAGGCGGGGATTGCCTTTTCCAAATCCTATGTGGGCTATATCCATGCCATCGCCCATACGCTGGGCGGCCGCTACGGCACCCCGCACGGCCTGGCCAACGCCGTGATCATGCCCTATGTGCTGGAAGCCTACGGCAAAAGCGCCCATAAGAAGCTCAGGCGGCTGGGGCTGGTGGCGGGCGTGTGCGCGCAGGAGGATACCAACGAGGCGGGCGCGTTGAAAATGATCAGGGCGATCCGGGAGCTGAACGCGGAGATGAACATCCCGGACAGGCTGCCCGGCATTCAACAGGAGGACATTCCCATGCTGGCCGGGCGCGCCGAGAAGGAAGCCAACCCGCTCTACCCCGTGCCCAAGCTCATGACCCGAAGGGAGCTTGAGACTTTTTACCACCGCTTCGCGGATTGGAGGCAGGACAGATGAAGACCCGGGAGATACAAGGGCTGCTGGAGGCGCAAAGGCGATACTTCAAGACCGGCGCGACGCTGCCGGTGGATTTCCGCCTCTCGCAGCTGAGAAAGCTGTACGCGGCTGTCAGGCAGCACGAGAAAGAGGTCCTCGAAGCGCTCAACCAGGACCTTGGCAAAAGCGCGTTCGAAGGCTTCATGAGCGAAGCCGGCCTTGTGCTCAGCGAGATTTCCTATATGCTCCGGCACACCCGGCGCTTTGCCCGGAGAAAGGCCGTGCGCACGCCCCTGAGCCAGTTCCATTCGCGCAGCTTTCAGCAGGCCGTGCCCTACGGCAACACGCTGATCATGAGCCCGTGGAACTATCCCTTTCTGCTGACGATCACCCCGCTCGCCAACGCCATTGCCGCCGGCAACACGGCGATCGTCAAGCCCAGCGCCTATTCGCCGGCGACCGGCGCGGCGGTGCAAAGGATCATCGCGGAATGCTTTGATCCCGAATATGTGGCGGTGATCACCGGCGGGCGGGCGGAGAACACGGCGCTGCTGGATCAGAAGTTTGATTTCATCTTCTTCACCGGCAGCCAGGCGGTGGGCAGGGAGGTCCTGCGCCGCGCGGCGGAGCATCTGACCCCCGCGGTGCTGGAGCTTGGCGGGAAAAGCCCCTGCATCGTGGACGCCAGCGCCAACCTCGGGCTGGCCGCCAGGAGGATCGTGTTCGGCAAGTATTTAAACTGCGGCCAGACCTGCGTCGCGCCCGACTATATCCTCTGCGAGGCCTCCGTGAAGGACCGGTTCGTGTCCGAGGTCACGCGGCAGATCCGGGAACAATACGGGGAAAAGCCGCTTGAGAACAGGGATTACGGCAGGATCGTCAACCGGAAGCATTTTGACCGCCTCCGCGGCCTGATCGACCTTGACAAGGTGGTGGTCGGCGGGGAGGCGAACGAAGCCGCCCTGCAAATCGCGCCCACCGTGATGGACGGGGTCACCTGGGACGACGCGGTCATGGGCGAGGAGATCTTCGGCCCCATCATGCCCATATTGACCTTTGACAGCTTTGACGCGGTGGTTTCCGGCCTCAAGGACCGGGACAAGCCGCTCGCGCTGTACCTGTTTTCCAGCGACAGGGAGCGCGTCAGGCGGGTGACGGGCGAATTGACTTACGGGGGCGGCTGCATCAACGATGTGGTCATCCACATTGCCACCAGCGAAATGGGCTTTGGCGGCGTGGGGGAGAGCGGCATGGGCTCCTACCACGGCAAGGACGGGTTTGACGCCTTTTCCCATTACAAGTCCATCCTTGACAAAAAGACCTGGCTGGACCTGCCCATGCGGTATCAACCCTATCGGAGCAAGCTATACGAAAAGCTTTTGCATCTATTTCTAAGGTAATAAAAGGAGAGACAGCAATGAACATCAGGATGATCGTCGACTCAACCGTGGACCTGATGCCGGAATACAGGAAGCGGGTCAAGGTGGTTCCCCTGACCGTGCACTTTGGCGATGAGGAATACATCGACGGCGTGACCATTGATCATAAGACCTTTTACCGGAAGCTGGTCGAAACCGATGTGCTTCCCACCACCAGCCAGGCGACGCCGACAGCTTTTGCCGACCAGTTCAGGCAGGCCCAGAAGGCCCGGGAAGCCTGCATCGTCATCACCCTGTCCTCCAGGCTGTCCGGCACCTATCAAAGCGCCGTCATGGCCGCTCAGGAGTATGAACATGTCTATGTGGTGGACAGCGCGACTGTTGCCGTCGGCTCCGGCATCCTGACCGAGCTCGCCTTCAGGTATATGGACCAGGGGCTGGATGCCGAAACGGTCGCGGCGAAGATCGAGGAAGACAAGAAGAAGATCGTCATCGTGGCCCTGGTGGACACCCTGGAATACCTCAAAAAAGGCGGACGCTTCTCAAAGACCGTCGCTTTCGCGGGCTCCATGCTCAATATCAAGCCTGTGATTTCGGTCATCGACGGCGAAATCCACCTGCTCGGGAAGGCGATGGGCTCCAAGCGCGGCAACAACCTGCTGGTGCAGGAGATCGATAAAGCGGGCGACGTTGATTTTGCCAAACCCGCGCTGCTGGGCTACACGGGCCTGTCCGACGCGCTGCTGCTCAAATACATTGAGGACAGCAAGCCCCTGTGGGAAAACAGGCTGGACCAGGTCCGCTACGCCACCATCGGCCCGGTCATCGGGACCCACGCGGGCCCCGGCGCCGTGGCGGTGGCCTTCTTTAAAAAGTAGTTTTAAATCTCGGCGATCGTGATGTTTTTTATCAGGATATCCGTGTATTGCAGTGTGTAGCACTTTCCTTGAGCTTCTATTTGAAACACATTGGAATAGACCCCTTTAATCCTTGCTTTCTGATTGGCAATTCTAATTTTTGGACGGTTCATGGAAACATCTATGTGGATTATTGGATCAGTGTGGAAAAGCCTTTGAATTTTGTTTTTTATTTCATCCACAGCAGTCATGATCAAGACCTCCCGGAGTTCAAGCCAAAGGCCGCCCGAACAATCCGAACGGGCGGCCCTTGGTCTTACTTGAAGTATTCGGAAATATCGGTTTTGTCGTTGTATTGCTTTCGGACGCGGACAAGGAGAGAACCGTCTTCCTGCTCGGCTACATCATCGATCTGATGTCTGATCTTATTCTTTTCGAGAGTGGCCTTGTAATGCGCGAATTCTTCGCGGTTGATTTCACGTTCACGCTCCTTACTGAACCCCCATTCGGGCTTCTGAGCAAACACCAGGGTTTGAAGGATACAGGCGGACTGAACACGTTTCACGATCACACCTCCTTTCGGCACCATACATTACGGCAGAAAGATGCGGCCTATCATGCAGAGAGGTGTATCGAGCAACTTATCAAAAGATGATATTCCGGCTGCCGTCGAAATATCGGCTGAAAGCCCCTCGTGGTAGCTTCTGCTACATCATGATTATAATGTGTTCTTTCAAAAATTTCATGTGTAAATTTTCAGGAACAGCTCAGGGTCGCCGCAGTGTCAGATGTTATTGTGAATATAGTAGAGAATCAATGATTCCGTATCAAAGAAACAGACCGAATAATGGTCGTACTTTCCATATGCGGAAGTACCGATCGCCTGTCCTTCCTTTGTCAGGATCAGCACATAATCGCCCTGATTGATGCAGGCCGTGTCAAAGTCGTACTCATGGAGACGGTCGCCTGCCTGCATCCAGGCCCTGAAATCCTCAAAATATCCGGCAACATTGGCGATCTCCTCATCAGAGGAAATTTCATGGTAACGCTCGTCCCGCAGAAAAGGCTCCATGGACGCGTATTGATACTTGCAATAGTCCGTATAATCCTGAAAGCCCTTGGAATCAAAATGCTCCTCTTTGCTGATGAAGCCGGGCGGCACTTGCCTGCTCACGCCCTGCTTGCTGAAACCTGCGGATACTGCAAAATAAACGATGAGGATGAAAAGGACGCAGATTGCCGCTGCAATACAGGTTTTGTGTTTTGCCGGATTGAGTTTCTTCTGATGAGACATCGTTTCCTCCGCTGTGTTTTGTCAATTCCATTTCGTTTTTGACGGGATGGCCGGTTTACTGCCAGGCGCCGGTCCTTTCGAAGGCCTCGGCCCGCCGGCGCGCGGCCTGGATGACCTGCGGGGGGTAGCCCATTTGCGCCAGCAGGCGGATGGCGTTGCGCGTCCGGGTGGGCCCGGGCTTGATCTTGTAGTCAAAGCGCAGGCCGCTTCCGTCCACGGTCTCGGCGAAGTGGCGGTTTTCATAGCTGTCCGCCAGCAGGCGGGTCAGTTCAATGTCGTGCGTGGCGGCCATGCACAGGCTGTCGCGCCCGGAAAGGCTTTCCAGCACGGCGGAGGAAGCCGCGATGCGCTCGACGGTGTTGGTGCCGCGCAGGATCTCGTCAATGAAGCAGTACACGGCGCCGCTGTCCATGGCGTCCAGTATGCGCTTCAAGGACTTGATCTCCACGATAAAATAGCTCTCCCCGGCCAGCAGGTTGTCGCGCACGGCCATGGCGCTCATGACCCGGCCGCGGCGCAGGGCGAAGCTTTGCGCAAAGCACAGGCCCAGGCTTTGCGCCAGGATAAGGTTGACGGCGACGGCTTTGATGAAGGTGGATTTGCCCGAGGCGTTGGAGCCGGAGATCAGCAGGTTCTGCTGCCAGCTGAGGTCATTGGGGACCGCGTCGGGGATCAGGGGGTGGGTGAGGCCGGCGGCTTCCACGCCGGCCTGTTGATGAAACCGGGCCTTGCACAGGACGGGCGCGCGCAAGGGGATCTGGGCAAGGGACAGGCAGGCGTCGGTCTCGCCCACCAGGGTATACAGCGCGCGGACGGACTGGGGATGGCGCTTGATGACGCGCACGATGGACACCAGGCTGAGCATGTCCAGCATCAGGAAGATTTTGATGTATTCCAGCACAACCGCCATGTCGCCGAAGGTTTCCATGCCGAACAGCGGCAGCCAGAAGCGCAGGGCGCGCAGCTGCGCAGCGTGGCGGAGGAGATCGGAACTGTATGTTGAATAATCCGGGTGGCGCAGCTTGCTCAGCTTGCCCGCGCTGCGGATGACCGCGCCCAGGTGGCGGATGGCGGCGGCTTCTTTTTGCCAGATGGCCTGGGAACGGTAATGGACAAAGGTGTTGAGGACGAAAGAGGCGGCCATGGCCAGCAAAAAGGCCAGGTGCGCCAGGCCGAGCAGGGCGAACAGCATCGGCAGGACAGCCAGGATACGGTAAGCCCAGGCGTGGGGCGGCATCCGGAAGCTTGATTCAAACAGGTACCGCCAGGCGCCGTGGAAGGCATGCCGGCCGATGCCATACAGGGCGGTCTGTGCATCCAGGCGCAGGTCCTGCCGCTGCGCAAAGGCTTCCGCCAGGCGGGTGCGCGTTTTTAGCGTATGCTCCTCAGCGCCCTGCTCGCGCAGGATGGCGTAGAGTATCTCGCTGCCTACCGCCGAGGCGGAGGCGTCCAGGCTGAGGAAGACGCTGTCCATGTCCAGGTCATTCCAGGTGGTGTCGTCCACCGCCGCGAGGGGCGGCTCGTGCGCATGGAGCGCCCGGCAGTAGTGGGCGGCGTCCGCCAGCTCGTCCGCGTCCATGCGGCGCAAGGCCTCCGGCTTGCCCCAGGCGGCCTGCAGCCGGCGCTGCAGGCGCTTTTTTGCAATGTGATCCCACAGGCAATAAGCCAGGGGCACGGCCAGAAGCAAGAGGCCCAGGACAAGCAGCGGCAAGGGGACACCTCCTGTCAGAAGCAGAAAACCAGATCATTCCCGGGGCAAGAACGCTCCGGCAGGCGCAAGGATTCACGGCGAATGGAAAACGAGTAGTTTCAAAAGCATATCCAGTTGCCTCATCCCAGTGCGCCCAGCGCGGCCAGGACAGCCTGCAGCTGCTTGTCCAGGGCTATCGAAGGCGCGGGCGGGTCGGTTTGCGCGGCCTGTCCGGGCAGCCAGGGCAGGTGAAGGAAGCCTGCGCGCGTGGGCAGGCGGCGCTGCGCGATATAATGCAGCGCGGTGTAGAGCGCGTGGTTGCACACAAAGCTGCCGGCGTCGTCGCTCCATTCACAGGGCAGGCCCAGCGCCTGCACGGCGGCGTACATGGCGTTCAGGGGCAGGGTGGCGGGACAGGTGTCCGGCCCGCCCGGGACGATGGGCTGATTGCGCGGCTGGTCGCCGGCGTTGTCGGGGATGCGGGCATTGTCCAGGTTGCGCCCCAGCCTTTCAAAGCGCAGCCCGGCGGCGCCCCCGGCCTGGCCCAGCATGACCAGGTCTTTTGGCGCGTGTTCCCTGAGCGCCTCGACAAGCCGCCTTCCCGAAGCGGCAAAGGCTGTGGGCAGCAGCAGCTTAATCAGCAGCCGGGCGCCCAGCCGGTCCGGCAGGGCGCGAAGCGCCTCCTGCGCGGGGTTGACAGCCTGCCCGCCGAAAGGCTCAAAGGCGGTGACCAGGATCAGGGCTTGGGGGTGGGCGGATGGGACCATGGCTGCCTCCGGGCTGTAAAAAATTGTGTCAGGAACATTGTAGGGTTTGGCCCGGAGGCTGTCAAACAAAGCACGCCATCAAAAAAATTAAAAACGGGAAAAACTGAATATCGTTCAAAGCCCATGCGGCGCCGGCGGTTTCAAGGCTGACCCGGCGCCATGTGTATGCGCCCGGGGGTTACTGCGCAGGCGAGGCGAACGGGAAAGACAGGAGATATCAGGGTTTTTAAGGATCAAAAAGATGTCAGTGAATGTCAGTGCATGTCAGCCTCAGGCTGTGGTAGTCTGCCAGCGAGAGGAACAAACGTTCCCGTTAAAGGAGGCCGGCATGATCACCATCAAGGCAAACACACTGGACCGGGGCGTCCCTTCCTGGGAGGCCGTCAGGCGCTGCGTGCGGGAGTTTGAGGCCGGGCTGCCCCGGCTTGCCCGCCTGGCGCGCTATTACGAAGGGCGCCATGACATCCTGGCGCGCACCCGGCTGCCCGGGCTGCCCAATGTGAGGATCAGCCATGCCTGGCCGCGCTACATCGCGCAGGTATCCGCCGCCTACCTGCTGGGCGAGCCGGTGCGGCTGGAAGGGCCGGAGCCGGCGGCGGCCAGCCTGCGGGATCTGTTGAACCATGCCGGCGCCGACAGCATCGACATGGAGCTGGCCCTGCAGCAGGCCGTCTTTGGCCGCGCTGTCTCGCTGTGCTATGAGAACGCCGCCGGGCAGCCCTGCGCCTGCGCGCCGGACCCGCGCAGCGCCTTTGTGGTGTATGACGACACCGTGGCGCACGAGGCCCTGTTCGGCGTGTACCTGAACCCGGACAGGAGGTTTACGGTGTACACCGCGCGGGACATCCTGACCTGGCCGCACCCCGGCGGCGCGCCGGAGAAGAGCCTTCATCCCTTCGGCACGCTGCCCATGGCCGAGTACCTCAACGGCAGGGATGTCCATGGTGACTTTGAGGATGTGCTGGCGCTGGTGGACGCCTATGACCTCCTGCAGGCCGACCGCATGAACGACCGTGCGCAGTTTTCCGACGCGCTGCTGGTGCTGACCGGGGTGATGGGCGTGACAGCTGAGCCCGGGGACAGCCTATCCGCGCTGGAGCGCCTGCGGCAGGAGAAGACCCTAGCCCTGCCGGATGAGCACGCGCGGGCGGAGTGGCTGGTCAAGACCCCGCAGGAGCGGGACATTGAGGTGCTGCGCGCCGCGCTGGCGGAGGATATCCACAAGTTCTCGCTGACGCCGGACTTCTCCGACGAGCGCTTTGCCGGCAATGCCTCGGGCATCGCGATCAAATACAAGCTGTTCAATTTTGACAACCGCATCAGGGTGAAGGAGCGCTTCTTCATTACCGGCCTGCGCGAGCGCGCCCGCGCTTTCTGCGGATGGCTCAAAGCCCGCAGGGGCATCGCGCTGGACGCCGACAGGCTGATATTTACCCTCTCGCGCCGGCTGCCGCTCAACGAGCTGGAGCGCGCCCAGACGCTGTCCGCGCTGCGGGAGGTGCTGCCCAGGGAAACCCTGGCCTTCAACTCGCCCCTGCTGCCCGCGCCGGACCGGCCCGGGAAGGCAGTGGGGGAAGAGCAGGCTTCAGTTTAAGCCGCCGGACTTCAGCCCGCCATGAGCGCTCAGGCGTCCGCTCCGGCGCGCCCGAAATCGATACGCGCCGCGCATCGCGGCTGGAAACAGAAAGGAGAACCTATGGACACTGCCAGACAGGATCACCCGCCCGAAACCGGGCAAACCCCACAGCCACTATCGCCAAACATGACCGACCCCATCACCCCCGCCCCTTCCGCTGCTGACCCTGTCCCTGTCCCTGATCCCGCGCCGGCCGCTGCGCCTGCTGCTCCCGATCCGGCAGCGCCTCCCGCGCCGCCTGAGCCGCTGTCCCTGGAAGCCCGGCTGCAGGCCCTGGCGGCACGCGAGGCCGAGCTGGACGCCCGCGAGCGCCGCTTCAAGGCCCGCGAGCACGTCATGGCCCTGGGCCTGGACCCGGCCATCCTGGCCCATATCGACTATTCCTCGGATGAAGCCCTGCAAAACTCCCTCCAGGTCGCGGCCCTGGCCTCCCGCGCGCCGCAGGCCGCCGCCCCGGCGCCCGTCCCGCAGGCCGTCCAGCCGCCGGCCCCGCAGTTCGCCACCTACTTGGAGCGCAGCAAGCTCTTCCGCGAGGACCCCGTTGCCTATCAGCGCATGATCGAGCAGGAATCCGCCGCGCTGAAGGCGCAGCAGTAAGTCTCACCCGACATACCTTCCACCGCTTCCGTTCCTTCCTTCGGGATTCAGGGATTGCAAAGGGCGCAGCCCTTTGCGCCGTCCCCCCTTATCACTATCGCAAAGGAGTAAACCGCCATGCCTGCAACCCTCACCACTGACCTCATCGTCCCCGAGGTCATCGCTGACCTGGTTGAAACCAAGCTGGGCGACCGCGTCACCCTCTTGCCCCTGACCGTCCAGGACAACACCCTCGTCGGCCAGCCCGGCGATACCCTCAAGTTCCCCGCCTTCCGCTACATCGGCAAGGCCGATGAGATCGCGGAAAACGGGGAGATCACCCCCACCGCCCTCACTTCCTTCGCCGTCCCCGCCACTGTCAAAAAGTACGCCAAGGCCGTGCAGATCACGGACGAGGCCAGGCTGTCCGGCTATGGCGATCCCATCGGCGAGGCCGCCACCCAGCTGGCGCATTCCATTGACCACGCCGTGGATGAGGCCCTCTTCACCGCCCTCAACGACCTGCCCCTGCATCGCATCGCGCCCGTGACCAGCATCACCGCGGACAACATCGCCACCGCCCTCACCCTCTTCGGCGAGGAGCTGGAAGAGCCGGCCATCCTGCTGGTGGACCCGGCCGCCTTCGCCAACCTGCGCAAGGACCTCAACTATATCCGCGCGAGCGACCTCGGCCAGCGCATGATCTTTTCCGGCGTCGTCGGCGAGATCTGGGGCTGCCAGATCGTTGTGTCCAACAAGATCAAAACCGTCGGTTCCCTCAACGAGAAGCGCCATTTCATCGTCAAGCCCGGCGCGCTGCGCCTGGTCAACAAGCAGGGCACCTTCCTGGAGGTCCAGCGCGAGGCCAAGTACATGCGCGACAACATCTATGCCTCCAAGCATTGCGCGGCCTATTTGTACGATGACAGCAAGGTCATCGCCGCCTCCATCTTCTTCGGCATCCAGACCCTGTCCGCGGGGGACGCCTCCAAGGGCGAGATCCACACCGCGGAAGGCAACACCCAGGGCGGCTCCTTCCTGGTCATCCCGGAGCGTTTCCTTGCCCCGGCCGCTTTAAACTTCAAGTGGGTCTACAAGCTCGACACCACCGCCTCCTCCTCCGCCACCTGGGGCACCGCCCTCACCGGCACCTCCAACTGGGTCGATTCCACCACCGAGGTCGCCGGCGGCTCCAATACCTACGCGCATTTCTTCCTCGTGGACAGCGCCAACAAGCCGTACAAGAAGGCGGATGTCGCCCTCAACAAGAAGGCATAGCGTCAGAATCCATTCCACTTTGATCGCCGCCGGGACGCCATCCCTGTCCTCCCCTGTTAAAGTTCTTTGAAGGTCTGGAAACTTTCTTTCAAGAAAGTTTCCGGGGTCCTCCGTTCCCCGTCCCTCGTCCCCGGTCCCCTTCCACCTCCGTCACCGCGCTTTTTTGGCAGCTCCCCGGGTCAATGCAGTGATCCTCCTGCTGCGTGATGTTGTCTCAGTTGGTTATTGTCAGGTTTCCCCCGCTTGTCGTATTTGCCATTTAAAGCGCGTTTGCCGGCCGCGGCCCCCCGGGGGTGGGAAAAGTAACACCCCTCCCCCCCTCGGGCCGCGCGTAGGCCCCTCCCAGGCCCAATGAGGGCCATTCCCGCCGCTGATATCCCCCTTATTAAAGTTTTTTGTCCCCTTTTTTTCAAAAAAGGGGAAGGTCCCCCGGTCCCCGTTCCCCTCCGTCCCCGTCCCCCCGCTCCACTTCCCGGAGGTGCTCCATGTCCGCTTCTGACGTGTTTTTCAACCTGCTGGCCGATCCTGATCCCCCAAGCCAGGATACCGCGAACGCCTTCATCGCCCAGGCGGACGCCCTGATTGCCGGGTATCTGACCCTTCCGGGCGTGGACCTGCTGCCCGATGTCCCCGCCATGCACCAGGCCCGCGGCATGCTGGCCCTCGTGCTCTACAACAGGCGCGGCGCCGAGGGCGAGACCAAGCGCGCTGAAGGCGATGTCGTCACCTGGTTTGAATCCATGCCCGATATCATCAAGATTCAGCTCCGGCCCTTCAGAAACGCCAGGGCCGTCGCCTGGCCTCCATCGTCAGGATCCACTCCACTTTGATCGCCGCCGGGGCAAGCCCGCCGTCTCTCATCGTTCCGTGATCCTTCCTTTCGGTCAAAAGCAGGCTTTTGACCGGGGGGGACGGCGCTCACTTCCCTGACCTCCCCTGTTAAAGTTTTTTGTCCCCTTTTTTTCAAAAAAGGGGGCGTCCCCCGTCCCCCGTCCCATCCGCTTGAAAGCCTGCTTTCAAGCGAAAAGGAGCTTTACCGCAGCGGAGGCCTCCGGCAAGCTTGCGCGCCGGAAACAAAGCGAAGGTCAAAGCGACGCCGTTCCCCTTAGGAGGTCTCTATGTCCCTTCGCCTGCGCAAGGGCCGCCTGGTCAGCGTGGTCCACAAGAAAACGGCGCCCTACACGGGCGCGTCCGGCAGCCTCTACCGCCTGGAATTCTTTAATTCCGATACCTTTCAGGGCCTGCTGCTGCCCCCGCAGCGCAGGGTCACCAGGACGGCCGCGGGCGTCCGCCTGGCCGTCACCTGGGCGCTGATCCCCCAGGGGAACCCGGATGTGTCCGAGTTCGACCACCTCTATTTCCCGGATGACCCCCGCGCCTTCGTCGTCACGGCCATCCGCCGCTATCCAAGGCACCTGCGCTATGATCTGGAGTTAAAACAATGACCGCCGCTGACATGATCGCCATTTACAACGCACTGCGCGGCGCGCTGAGCATCGCCGTGTTCCGCGCCTGGCCGCAAATCCCCTCGCCGCTCCCCGGCTGCGCCTTCTCGCTGCAGTCCTGGCAGCGCCTGGACGACGGCAGCGCGCGCACTGATATCCTGGTCTCCTTCCGCGCCAATTCCCCGGAGGCCAACGACGGCTACACCGCCGACGCGCGGACCGCGCTGCAGCCCCTGGGCTATGCCCTCAGCCGCGCCGAGGACGCCGTGGAGTACGACACCGGCTTTTTCCTCCGGAACCTGGTCTTCACCGCCTGGGCGGACGTGCCGGTCATCCCGGACCCGCCCGTCCCGCCCGAGCAGCTCTACCCGCATGTGTTCAGGATCCGCAACGCGGACAATACCGCCTGGCTCCTCCTGCCGGACGTGCTGGACATGTCCTTTTCCCCGGCCGTCCGCGCGCCCATCGTGCAGCAGCCTCTGAGCCAGGACCTGTCCATGCTGCCCCAGCTGGACACCGGGAAGGTCGCCCCAGGCTCCCTCACGGTGTCCGCGCGCTTTCTTTACGAGGACCCGGCGGCGGAACGCGTCCGGGAGCTCTTCTTCAATTCCGGCGACAGCTATTTTTCCATCCAGTACTGCTCTGACCGCTTCTATCGCAACCATGGCCCGGTCACTTCGTTTTTCGCCTCGCCCCTGGGCCTTGAATTCACCATCGCCTGCAGAACTGTCTTCCTGAGGGTTTCCACATGAATATTTTGATCAATGGCGTGCTTGTGGCCGAGCCGGATAACCTGATTTCCGAATGGGTCACCGTGGCCGTGGATGACCTGGTTTACCGGCAGGTCAAGCTCACCTGGGAAAAGCCCACCACCGCCCAGGCCGCGGTCATCCTGACCGCCGCCACCGCCGCCAATACCAGCATTTCCTACCTGAATCCGGTCAACAACGCCAACATCACCCTGCCGGTCAAGATCTACGCCGCGCAGATCACTGTCCTGCGCGAAGCCTCCGGCGCGGTCTATTACTCGCCCCTGTCCCTTACCCTGAGGGAGGTGATCCCGTGACGTCTTTGAATTGCGGCAGGGAGCGGATCACCGTCATGCCCGCCCAGCTGGACGCTGAAAGCGGACTTTGGTATGTTTTCTGCCCTGTCTGCGAGCTGTCTATAGAATCCGCCAGGCGATTGCCCAATTTTTGCCCCGACTGCGGTTGTGCTTTCGTTTTTGAGGATTATGTTCCTTCTGATGTGGATGAGGATGATGATCCTTCTGATGTGGAGGCGTGCCCTGCAGCGACTGGCCCGGGGGAGGGAGAGGTAAAATCCCCGTAAAAGTATTTATGAAAAGGGTTTATAAACGACGCGTTTCAGGTATAATAAAATATGGGGTTGTCAAACTTGTATTTTGTTTGCGCCCAGGACGCCTCCACAGGGGGCAAGATCATAAGGAGGAACCCATGTCGAAGAAAACCTGGACTACCGTATTGATTATCGTGCTGGTTGTCGCTGCGGCGGTCGCCGTTTATTTCCTGACAAGGCCCGAGGAAAAGCCAGCGCCCGAACCCGTTGTCACGGAAGCGCCCGCTGACACCACCACGGACGCCCCCGCCAGCGGCGGCGGCGGAGCCAAGACCAAGGTTGCCATCTGGCACACCTTTACCAAGGGACAGGAAGACTATCTGAAAAAGGCAGTGGACGATTTCAACGCCCAGTCTGAAGGCATCGAGGTCGAGCTGCTCCAGCAGCCTTATTCCGACTTTCTCAAGTCCGTCTATTCCTCGGTGATGGAGGGCATTGGCCCGGACATCATCTTCAACTACGCATCCGAAGCCGCGCAGTATCTCAACAGCGGCAAGCTGACCGACCTGAGCCAGTACATCTATGATGAAGAGATCGGCATCCCCGGGTTTGAGGAAGCGCTCAGCCAGGGCGTGCTGGAGGGCGAGGTGCTGGGCTTTGAGGACGGCCTGATCCACTACGTGCCCGCCTACACCACCGGCCCCATCCTGTTCTACAACAAGACCCTGTTTGACGAGCTGCAGCTGCAGGTGCCCACCACCTGGGAAGAGATGGAAGCGGCCGCGCGCAAGATGCATGAGGTCAAGGGCATTGCCGGTCTGGGCACCGACAGCCTGACCGACCTCCTTCAGATGCTGATCATGGAAACCCCCGGCGCGGGCTACATCGATGTGGAGAACAAGCAGGTGCTGTTTGACACCCCCGAGGTGCGCGAAAAGGTACGCTGGCTGGTGGACCTGGCCAAGGAAGGCGTGGTCGCCGTCAAATCCAGCGGGGACTATTTCTCTGTGGACTTCAACTCCGGCATCGTGGGCTCCTATATCGGCTCCTCCGCCGGTTACCCCTACATCACCCCCGACGGCTTTGAGTTTGCCATGGCGCCCATGCCGGCGCAAACCTGGTATCCCTCCTGGAACCGCGGCCCGATCGTGTTCTATTATCAGGATGACGCGCGCGCCGAGGCCGCCTATGAGTTTGTCAAGTACTTCATCTCCGCCGAGGTCAATGCCGGCTGGGCGGAGGCTGTGACCGCGCTCGCGCCCTACGCCTGGGCGCGTGAGACCGAGGCCTACAAGGCCTATATCGCCCAGGATTCCCTGGCCAACCAGGCGCTCAGCGGCGTGCAGGCCCATTTGGACAAGGCGGGTTCCCTGCCGGCGGTGACGGGCGCCAACGTCGTGCGCAACGCCATCCGCGACGCCATCATCAAGGCGGCCGGCGGCGAGATGACCGCGGACGAGGCCTGGACCGAGGCGGTCACCCGGTCCAACGCCGCGCTCAAAGGCGAATAAACCCATACGGTCAACTTCAGCAGGGGCGGCCAGTTGGCCGCCCCTGTCTTATGCCATAAAGCCGCGCTGATCACGCGGTTCCGAACAGGTTCCGCTGCATCAGGCGGCTTTTCAGGCTGTGCGCAGGGGCGTATAATAACAGCGCGCTCCGGCGCGAGGAGGAGACCATGCGCATTATCATCATCGGGGATGGCAAGGTGGGCCATTCGATCGCTGAGGCCCTGATCACGGAAGGTCATGAGGTCACCATCGTTGACCGCAGCGAGACTGCGCTGCTGCGGAGCCGGGATACCCTGGACGCCATGATGGTCAAAGGCAACGGCGTGAACGTGGATACCTTGATGGAGGCCGGCGCGCCGATGGCCGACATTGTCATTGCGGTCACGGTGTCCGATGAGATCAATATGCTTTCCTGCCTGACGGCCAAGCGCCTGGGCGCCAGGTATGCCATCGCGCGCATCCGTGACCCTGAATACCATAAAAGCCTGTCCTTTTTGATGCGCGAGCTGCTGATTGATTATGTGATCAACCCCGAGCGGCTCATGGCGCAGGAGATCAGCCGCATGCTGCGCTATCCTTTTACCGGGAGCGTGGAGACCTTTGCCCGCGGGCGGGTGGAGCTGATGGACTTCCGCCTGGCGCAGGGCGATCTGCTTGAGGGGATGGCGCTCAAGGACCTGTATACCAAAAAGCCCGAACTGCCCCGGGTGTTGTTTGCCGCGGTGGAGCGCGGGGAGGAAGCCCTGATCCCCAAGGGCGACACGGTGCTTCAGGCGGAGGACCGCGTCTTTGTGGCCGCGGACGTGCTGACCATCACCCGGTTCTTCAAGGCCATCGGCAAGTACATCTCCGGCATCAAAAGCGTGATGGTGCTGGGCGCGGGCCGCATCACCTACTACCTGAGCGAGCTGCTGCTGGACATGAACATCAAGGTCAGCGTTGTGGAACTGGAGGAGAAGCGCGCGGCCGAGTTCAAGGAGATGCTGCCCCAAGCCAGCGTCATTGTGGGGGACGGCACTGACCAGGAGCTGCTGATTTCCGAAGGGCTGGATCATTTTGACGCCTTTGTGACCCTGTCGGGCCTGGACGAGGAGAACATCATGGCCGGGCTGTACGCCAAGCGCCTGGGCGTGCGCAAGGTGGTGGTCAAAAACAGCCGTGACAACTATATGGATCTGCTGGGCGCCATGGGCCTGGAGAGCGCGGTCAGCATCCGCCGGGTGACCGGCAACGCCATCCTGCGCACGGTGCGGACGCGCGCTGCGGCCAAGAAGGCGGACGCGGCGGAGCGGCTGTACCGTTTAATGGACGGCGCTGCGGAGGCGCTGGAGTTCATCGTGCAGGACGACGCCCCTTATATCAATGTTCCGCTCAGGGAATTGAAGGTCAAGCCGGAAGCCCTGCTGGCGGTCATCGTGCGCGAGGGACAGGTGCGCGTGCCCTTTGGCGGGGACAGCCTGCAGCCCCGTGACAGCGTGGTGGTGATTGTCAAGGGCGGCGTGCAGACCCTGGGGGACATCTTCCGGTGAACGGCCGGCTGATCCTTGGCATCCTGGGCCGGCTGATGGTGCTGGAGGCCGCGATGATGCTGCCTTCCCTGGGCGTGGCGCTGGCGTACCGGGAAGGGGACGCGGCCGGCTTCGTCTGGACGATCCTGATTCTGCTGGCTGTGGGCCTGCCGGCCATGCTGCTGTCGCCTGCGCGGCGCGAAGTGTGCACACGTGAAGGCCTGGTGGTGGTGTCCCTGGCATGGGTGCTGATGAGCATGTTCGGCGCGCTGCCCTTTTTGTTTTCCGGCAGCATTTCAAGCCCGGTGGACGCACTGTTTGAGACGGTCTCCGGCTTTACCACCACCGGCGCCTCCATCCTGCCGGAAGTGGAGGGGCTTCCCCATGGCATCCTGTTTTGGCGTTCCTTTACCCACTGGGTGGGCGGCATGGGGGTGCTGGTGCTGACCCTGGCGGTCATGCCCAAATTGTCCGGCCGCGGCTCCGTGCTGGCCCGGGCGGAAAGCCCGGGGCCGACCTTTTCCAAGGTGGCGCCGCGCATGCATGATACCGCGCGGGTCATGTACGCGATCTATACGGGGATGACGCTGCTGCAATTGGGATTGATGCTGCTGTCCGACCTGCCGCTGTTTGACGCGGCCATCCATACCCTGGGCACGGCCGGCACCGGGGGCTTTTCCAACCGCAACCTGTCCATGGGCGCCTACAACAATCCCTGGGCCGAGATGATCACCATGGTCTTCATGCTGCTGTTCGGGATGAATTTTGTCGTGTATGTGCGCCTGCTGCGCGGGGACGGGTGGAAATCCTTCCGCTCCGCCGAGGTGGGCGCCTACTGGGCGATGGCCGCGGTGTCCACGTTGCTGATCGCGGTTCAGATCTTGCCCGAGTATAGCAGCTTTCTCAGCGCGCTTCGCTATTCCAGCTTCCAGGTGTCCTCCATCATGTCCACCACCGGCTACGCTACGGCCAATTTCGCGCTCTGGCCGCAGTTTACGCATGTCCTGCTGCTGCTGTTGATGGTGGTTGGCGCCTGCGCCGGCTCGACCTCGGGGGGCATCAAGGTGTCAAGGGTGGTGATCCTGGGCAAGGCCATGGCGCGGGAGATCGGTCAGGCGGTAGCGCCCCGCAAGGTGCGGCTGATAAAAATGGATGGCCGGCTGATCAGTGAGCAGACGGTGCGCAGCGTGCTGGTGTTCCTGTTCATCTATATCGCCTTCCTGTTTTTGGGCACGCTGGCGGCGTCCAGCGACGGGCATGATTTTGTCAGCAGCTTCTCGGCCGCGGCTTCCTGCCTGTCCAACATCGGCCCGGGCCTGGGCGTGGTGGGTCCCGCTGGCAATTATGGCGTTTTCTCGCCTGCGGTCAAGATGTTTTTGTCGTTTTTGATGCTGGCCGGGCGGCTGGAGTTCATCCCCCTGCTGGCGCTCTTCCACCGTGAACTGTGGGGCAAGGGGCACTAAACCAATGGATACAAAAGCCGCCGGGACCATCCGCGGCGGCTGAATGTGTCACAGATTCTTTCAGGACTTCGGATTCAAAGTATTGTCCAGGCGCTTCATGGCATTGCCGACGCCTTGCTCGATTCGCTGGGAGAGGGCTTCACTGAACTGTTCCGCGCGCCGGGCGGCGGTTTCGCTGAATTGCTGAGAACGGTTCACGATTTTATCAACAAAGCCGTCGATCGCGTCGTCCCCGTCCCGGCCGATGTGTTCGCTTAGCTCCTGTGAGCAGCGCACAAGGTCATTCACGAACCTGTCGTTGGGCCCTTCCTCCTGTCCCCCGGAAAACGGCTGAGAGGCCGCGCTGTCATGCTCAAAGCCCAAGGAGATGTTCGCGTTGCTGGTGTGCGCGGAAAGCGCCCGCGGGCCGCCCGGGGCCTGGCGGGGCAGGCTGTTTTTGCCATTGGAGGTGCCGGAGGTGATGGCGTACTCGCTTTGCGCGCCGGGCAGCGTTCCGCGGATATGGGCGTTGCTGGTGCGCAGGTCAATGCGGGGGCTGTCCAGGTTCTCAAGCTGTATGTGGCCGTTGCTGGTGCCCAGCTGGATGCCGCCGGGCGCCCGGCAGTTCTGCGCCGTCAGCCGGGCGTTGCTGGTCTTGGCGGTCAGGGTGTCCGCTGCTTTTACTTCATCCAGCTCCAGGCTGCCGTTGGAGGTGGTCAGGCTGATGGCGCCGGCCAGCAGCTTCTGCGCGCTCAGGGCGGCGTTGCTGGTGCGCGCGACAAGGGCGCCCTCCCTGGCCGTGAGGCCGCGCAGGATGATCTGGCCGTTGGAAGACTCCAGCTGCGCGTCCCGGGCCTCCGCTTCCTCTGTGACCACTCTTGCGTTGGTGGTCTGCGCCTTCAGAGACCCCCACAGGGACAGGCCGCGCACGCTGATCTCGCCGTTGCTGGTGTATAACTCCATCCCGGCGGCCATCTCCCGGGGCAGGCGCAGCGTCACCTGGCGCCACTGCCTGTTGAGCCAGTTGATGAACATGAAGGCGGCCGGCAGGGGCGTATTCAGCCGCTCCAGGCGCATCACGCCGCCCTCGAGCGTGAAGTTGTAGCGGTGTTTTTCATCCTCCGGGTGGGAGAGCGCGATGTCCTCCCGCTCCTCGCCGATGACCTCCACGCGCATGTGGCGGTCGCGGATTTGTATCCGGCGGACCGCATCCGCCTTGATGCTGTAGCTGCGCATGCCGGGCGTGTCGCTGCTGCCTGGCATTTCGCTGCTGCTGCCTGGCGGGGTGCTTGCGGCAGGCTGGACCTGCTGACCGCCTGCGCCCTCCTTGTGAAATCCCTCCGCCAGCAGCCGGGCCGCGGTCTCGGGCGGCTCCAGGGCGGATACCGCCTGCTCCTCCTCCAGACCCTCCTCGGCCATGTGATCCTCCAGCAGGTCGTTGAAATAAGCAATGGCCTCCTCCACCTGTTCAAAGCCGTCCGATTGCAGGCTCAGCCGCAGGCGGTTCAAGTATTCCTCGCGTTTCATGCTTCCTCCCCCTGATGTGATGCGTGCATCTGTTTGATGTAGGTATAGACCTTGTTCAGCGCTTCCCATTCCTTCAAAAAGGCGCTCATCTGCCGGCGACCCGACGGCGTGACGCGGTAATAGCGCCGCAGCCTGCCGCCGTGCTCAACCGAGTAGGTGTCCACGCTGCCGGCCTCCTGCAGGCGCTTGAGCACCGGATAGAGCGTTGACTCGCTCAGGGGAATCAGCGCCTTTGTGTCCCTGGCCAGCTTGTATCCGTAGGAATCCCCGGCGCTGAGCAGCGCCAGCACACAGGCCTCCGTCAATCCGCGCTTGAGCTGCGCGTCCATCCTATCACCTCCTTCGAGTGATATAATACGACGCATTATATTATGCGTCAAGCACTAAATTTGCGCTTTGGTGCGAAAAGTGTGCGGCGGCGGTGTTTCCCCGTTTTTTCTTTGCCCTTTCGCGGGGCATCCTCTATACTGTAAGCGAAGGCATCATGGCTGGCGGCGCGCCCGATGGCCGGGACGTCAGGGACAGCCCGGGATAAAAACAGCAGACAGGAGAATAACAAGATGAAGCAGTTTCATTGGGGCATTCTGGCGCCGGGGCGGATCGCCAACAGTTTCGCGCAAGGCCTGGCCGTGCTGCCAGGCGCGGTATGCCGGGCTGTGGGCTCGCGCGACCTGGGCCGGGCGCGGGATTTTGCCGACAGGCACGGCTTTCAAAAGGCGTATGGCAGCTATGAGGCGCTGGCCGCTGACCCTGAGGTGGACATCATCTATGTGGCTACGCCGCATCCCTGGCATGAGCTAGCCGTGCTGACCTGCCTGGAGCGGGGAAAGGCGGTCATTTGCGAGAAGCCCTTTGCCGCCAACCTGAAACAGGCGCAGCGGATGGTGGACACGGCGCGCGGGCGCGGGGTCTTTTTGATGGAGGGCATGTGGACGCGCTTTCTGCCGGCGACGCGCAAGGCCCTGGAGCTCATCGGCAGCGGCGCCATCGGCCGGGTGCGCCATGTTGTGGCGGACTTCGGCTTCCGCGCTGAGGTTGACCCGGACAGCCGCCTGTTTGCCGGCGAGATGGCCGGCGGCGCGCTGCTGGACGTGGGCGTCTACAACCTGTCCTTTTTCAGCATGGTGTATGGCCGGCAGCCGGACCGCGCGCAGTCCCACCTGACGCTGGGCGCCACGGGTGTGGACGAGGCGGCTTCAGCCCTGCTCAATTACAAGGGCGGGCAAAGCGCTTTCGCCTATGCGGCGATCCGCGTGACCACGCGCCAGGAGGCCGTCATCTACGGGGAGGAAGGCCATATCCGCCTGCCGGAGTACTGGCACGCGCAGCAGCTAATCCTAAGCGACAGGGATGGCGAGCGGGCGCTGGACCTGCCCTTTGAGGCGTCCGGCTTCCAGTTTGAGGCCCAGGAGGTCATGGACTGCCTGGCGCGCGGGCTGACGGAATCCCCCCTGATGCCCCTGCAGGAAAGCCTGGACGTGATGCGCACTATGGACGATATCCGCTTCGCCAACAACCTGCGCTACCCTTTTGAGGCGGCGTGGTGACGGCGCTGCGGCCTTTTTAATGTCATGGTGACGATGCGTGAAAACGGAGGGAAGGATGAACAGGCTGACCTTGATGAAGATGCGCAAGCTGCGCGACTTTTTGCGCGATGATGTGCGCCGCCGCACGGACTTCACTCAGACGGACCAGACCCTGGGCGTGGAGATGCCGCCCGTCCAAAAGCCGCTCGCGCAGGGGGAGCGGCTGCTGCCCCTGCCGGAATGGCGGGGCTTTGTGCATCCGCGCGGCGCGCTGGATGAGCTGATCGGAAACCGCAGGTCGGTACGCAAATACCTGGACGAGCCGCTGACAGCGGCCGAGCTGTCCTTTTTGCTGTGGGTCACCCAGGGCGTGCGACAGCAGACGCCCGCGCGCGTGCTGCGCAACGACATGCGCCAAAACTTAACCGGATTGTCAATCGCAGACGCCCGCGCGCGTGCTGCGCAACGTGCCCTCCGCCGGCAACCGCCACAGCACGGAGACCTACCTGGCGCTGACCCGCGCGGCTGTGGCAGCGGAGGGGACGGTCGCTTTTTCGCCCGGGCTGTACCGCTACGCCCCGCTGGAGCATGCGCTGGTGTGTTTGGGCTGCCCGGACAAGCTGGCAGAACGCGTGACCCATGCCGCGCTGGAGCAGCCCTTCGCGGGCACCGCGCCCGTCGTCTTCTTCTGGGCCTGCCTGCCCTACCGCACCGAGTGGCGTTACGCCGAAGCCTCCCACAAGGTCATCGCGATCGACCAGGGGCATATCTGCCAGAACCTTTATCTGGCGGCAGGCGCGATCGGCTGCGGCACCTGCGCCATCGCCGCCTATCACCAGCAGGCGGCGGACGCCCTGTTCGGGCTGGACGGCCAGGACGAGTTCATTGTCTACCTGGCGCCGCTGGGCAGAACGTGCTGAGGCCGCGGGGAAATCAAAGAATTTAGAAAACGCGAAAAAGCTATGGCACTCCTGCACTTTGGGCTTGGGAGCAACCCCAAGCTTTCTTGACAAAGCGCCCAAGTGTTTTATAATGATAATATCGGAATGACGGTGAACTGAAGAGGTACCCATGGGACAGCTTGTGTTGCGGTTGGAGAACATCAGCAAGGCCTTTCCGGGCGTTCAGGCGCTGCAAAAAGCCAGCTTGAACGTATACGCGGGCGAGGTCATGGCGCTGCTGGGCGAGAACGGTGCGGGCAAATCCACCATGATGAAGGTTCTGACCGGCGTCTATCAGAAGGATGAGGGCACGATCACCTACCTGGGCCGTGAAATCGCGTTTCAGAACGCCCGCCAGGCGCAGGAGGGCGGCATTGCCATCATCCACCAGGAATTGAACCTGGTGCCGCAGATGCGGGTGTATGAAAACGTTTTCCTGGGCCGGGAACTGAAGAACGGCCTGGTCACTGACCGGCGCAAAATGATCGAGGTCACCCGGGAGCTGCTGTCCCGGGTGCGGGTTGCCATTGACCCCATGTGGAAGGTGGCAGGCTTGTCCATCGCCCAGCAGCAGATGGTGGAAATCGCCAAGGCGCTGCTGCTGGACGCCAGGGTCATCGTTATGGATGAGCCCACCGACGCCCTGCCGGAGGAGGAGGTGGACAACCTCTTCCATGTCATCAACCAATTGAAGGCCCAGGGCAAGGCCATCGTCTACATCTCGCACCGGCTGGAGGAAGTCTTCCGCATCTGCGACCGCGCCACGGTGCTGCGTGACGGCCAGTTCATGGGCGAGGTGCCTGTGAGCGAGTTGACCATGGACCGCCTCATCAACATGCTGGTGGGCCGCCCGCTGTCCCAGCAGTTCCCGTATGAGCCCCCGGTTGAGAAGGGCCTGGCGCTGCGGGTTCAAAATCTGTCCAACCGGTATTTGCGCGGCGTTTCCTTCGAGCTGCGCCGCGGCGAGGTGCTGGGAGTGACCGGGCTGGTAGGCGCAGGGCGCACTGAGCTGGCCAAGACCCTTTACGGCCTCTATCCGGCGGACAGCGGCACGATGGAACTGCTGGGAACGCCCTACAGCCCCAGAAACCCGAGCGAAGCCATTGCCCGCGGCCTGTACTACATGACAGAGGACCGCAAGCGCAACGGCCTGGTCATGCCCATGGACGTGCGCGCCAACATCACACTGTCCTCCCTCAACAAATTGAAAAACCGCGGCGTGCTCAACCTGCGCAAAGAGAAAGACGCGGTGAACGGCTATATCGACAGCATGCGCATCAAGACCCCGTCCATCCGCCAGCGCGCGCGCAACCTGTCCGGCGGCAACCAGCAAAAGGTCGTGCTGTCCAAGGCCCTGCTGACCGCGCCTGAGGTGCTCATCCTGGATGAGCCCACCCGCGGCATTGATGTGGGCGCCAAGAAGGAGATCTACGAGCTCATCAACCAGTTGAAGGCGCAGGGCACCGCCGTGATGATGATTTCCAGCGAAATGCCCGAGGTCCTGGGCCTGGCCGACCGTGTCATGGTGCTGCACGAGGGCCGCAAGATGGGCGAACTGCTTCGTGGGGAGGCCACCCAGGAAAAAATCATGGCCATGATTTTGGAAGCGCCGGCCCCCGAGGCGGGCCTGGAGGTAAAGGCATGAAAAAACAACAGTTTCTGGTCCTGGCCCTGGCCTTTATGCTGCTGGGCGCGGCGCTGCTGGTGGCGACGGTGGCGGCCAGCCACACCTTCAGCAACGTGCTGCTGATATCCGCGCGCGAAAAGCAGGCGCTGCTTGAGAAGGCGGAGGATGCGCCGGCCTGGCGCACCATGTTGTTCCGGAATAATTACCCCCTGCTGCTGCTGGGGCTGGTATTCTTCGGCGCCGGGTTGTACTTCCTCAGGGGTTTCAACCACCTCAGCGAAAGGGGGGCGCGGTTCAGCAAGCTGATGCTGACGGAGTACCGGCCGCTGGTCATCCTTTTGTTTGCCACCCTGGTCTTCACCGCGCTGAGCGCGCGCTTCTTTACCGTGAGCAACTTCACCAATATCCTCAAGCAAATCTCCCACTACGCCATCCTGGCCGCCGGCGTGTATTTTGCCATCCTGCTGGGCGGCATTGATATCTCCGTGGGCTCGGTGCTGGCCTTTTCCGGCGCGCTTGCAGCGCTCATCATCTCCGGACAGCCCCAAAACGCCTGGACAGCGCCTCTGGCGGTGCTGGCGGCCCTGCTGGTGGGCCTGCTGGCCGGCCTGTTCAACGGTTTCTTCATCGCGCGCTTCAATCTGCAGCCCATGATCGTTACCCTGGCCACCCTGTCCATCTTCCGCGGCGCCACCCTGGTGCTGCTTGGCGGTGCGGCGGTGTCCATCGCGGGCACGCGCTACGCGGGCGCCCCGCTGTTCACTGCCCTGGGCCAGAAAACCCTGCTGTACGGCTCATTGCCCGTGCCCATCATCATCATGGCGGTGGTGTATTTCCTGGTGTGGTTCCTGCTCAACCGCACTGCCTTCGGCCGGCATATGTATGCCATCGGCGGCAACGAGGAGGCCTCGCTGCTTTCGGGCATTAACGTGGTCAAAACCAAGATGCTGGCTTACATGGCGAGCGGCCTCATGGCTGGCATGGCGGGCATCATCATTACGGCCAGGGTGGCCAGCGCCACCCCCACCGCCGGTCAGAGCTATGAGATGGACGCCATCGCGGCGGTGGTCATCGGCGGCACCTCCTTGCGGGGTGGCGAGGGCAAGGTGCTCTACACCATTGTAGGCGCGCTCATCATCGGCATGCTCAACAACATCCAGACCCTGATCGGCGTGGATTCCTACTATCAAACCATCATCAAGGGCGCGGTCATCCTGCTGGCCGTGCTGCTGGACGCCCGGACCGGAAACAAGTGAACATAGCCGCGGGACAACCCGCGCTATCAACATAAAAGGAGGAAGACCCATGAAAAAACTACTTGCCCTGACACTGGTTCTTGTTCTTGCGCTGGGGTTGATCCCCGCTACAGCCGAGGAATACACCATCGGCGTGCTCCTGTCGGACACTTCCAACACCTTCTTTGTCACCATGCAGACGGCGATTGAGGCCAAGGCCGCCGAGCTGGGCGCGAAGACCATCGTCCTCAACGGCGCCAACGACTCCGCCAAGGACGTCACCAACATGGAAAACCTGCTGTCCGCGGGCGTTGACATCGTGCTGTACAACCCCGTGGATTCCGACGCCGCGGCCGCTGTGGCCCAGATGGCCATCGACAAGGGCGTACAGATCATCTCGCTGGACCGCGGCGTGAACGGCGCCGAGGTCGTCTGCCACATCGCTTCGGACAACGTCTACGGCGGGCGCATCGCCACCGAAAAGCTCATTGAGCTCCTGGGCGGCAAGGGCGTCATCGCTGAAATCCAGGGCATGGCCGGCGCCTCCGCCGCCAATGACCGCCACCAGGGCTTTGTGGAAGCCACCACCGCCGCGGGCGATGCCATTGAGGTGGCTGACAGCCAGATTGGCGACTGGGATACCACCAAGGCCATGGGCATCATGGAGAACATGCTCACCGCGCGCCCGGACATCCAGGCCGTGTTCTGCGCCAACGACAACATGGCCATTGGCGCTGTCCAGGCAGCCCAGCAGGCCGGAAGGGCCGACATCTTCATCATCGGCTTTGACGCCGAGCAGGTGGCGCTGGACGCCATTGAGCAGGGCACCATGTACGGCACCATCCAGCAGCAGCCCGCGCTGATGGGCGAGCTGGGCGTGGAAACCGCGATAAAGTTCTTAAACGGCGAAGCCGTGGAACCCTTCATCGGCGCGCCGGTGGCCCTGATCACCAAGGAAACCGAGTAATACTGATCGTTGCATAACCCCTTTCAATCCATGGCAGGGCTCCGCGTCAGCGGGGCCTTGCTCATTCGGCTGCAAGCGGACGGTTGGCTGCCGAAGCGCTGATACTGATTCCAAACTTTATTGCATCGTCGCGCCGGGTCTTTTGTCGCCCTGTCAGTCAACCTCGACGTAGCTTTAGCTACGCCATCGGTTTCCTTCCTTGCAGGCCAACAAAATCCCTCGCCGCTTTGGATGCAAACAAGCTTTACATCAATATGAGAAAGCACAAAATATGAACAAAGCGGGCGATTTACCGCCGCAAACCACAGGAAGAATCGTGGCGTGAATCGTGGTCCGGATTTAAGGAATGGATCAAAAAAAGCGCTTGACACAATTACGGGGGGTATGGTACATTAATCAGGCACCCCAAACGGGGCCGCGCGGACCTTGAAAACGATACAGAGAAGAGAAGCGAAGAAACGACAGTCGATTCAATTGAGCGAGAGACAAGCCTTTCGCGGGACATGAGGGCGCGAGCCTGAGTGCGGTGCGGAAGGGAAGTTGGATTAAACACAAGAGTTTGATCCTGGCTCAGGACGAACGCTGGCGGCGTGCCTAACACATGCAAGTCGAGCGGAGGTACAATGAGAGCAATCGAGATGTACTTTAGCGGCGGACGGGTGAGTAACGCGTGAGCAACCTGCCTATCACAGGGGGATAAGGCGGCGAAAGCCGCTCTAATACCGCATGAGACCCTCAAAGCGATGCAATGGGGGTGAAAGGAGCGATCCGGTGAGAGATGGGCTCGCGTCCGATTAGGTAGTTGGTAGGGTAAGGGCCTACCAAGCCAATGATCGGTAGCCGGCCTGAGAGGGTGAACGGCCACATTGGAACTGAGAGACGGTCCAAACTCCTACGGGAGGCAGCAGTGGGGAATATTGGGCAATGGGCGGAAGCCTGACCCAGCAACGCCGCGTGAGGGAAGAAGGTTTTCGGATTGTAAACCTCTGTTCTTGGGGAAGAGGAAGAGACGGTACCCAAGGAGGAAGCCCCGGCTAACTACGTGCCAGCAGCCGCGGTAATACGTAGGGGGCGAGCGTTGTCCGGAATGATTGGGCGTAAAGGGCGCGCAGGCGGCCTGTCAAGTCAGTAGTGGAAGTCCATTTTTCAAGGATGGAAGTGCTATAGAAACTGATGGGCTTGAGTGCAGGAGAGGTTATCGGAATTCCCGGTGTAGCGGTGAAATGCGTAGAGATCGGGAGGAACACCAGTGGCGAAGGCGGGTAACTGGACTGCAACTGACGCTGAGGCGCGAAAGTGTGGGGAGCAAACAGGATTAGATACCCTGGTAGTCCACACTGTAAACGATGAATGCTAGGTGTAGGGGGTATCGACCCCTTCTGTGCCGAAGTAAACACAATAAGCATTCCGCCTGGGGAGTACGGTCGCAAGATTAAAACTCAAAGGAATTGACGGGGGCCCGCACAAGCAGCGGAGCATGTGGTTTAATTCGAAGCAACGCGAAGAACCTTACCAGGTCTTGACATCCATCTAAAGCTGCGGAGACGCAGTGTGAGCAAGCTCGAGATGAGACAGGTGGTGCATGGTTGTCGTCAGCTCGTGTCGTGAGATGTTGGGTTAAGTCCCGCAACGAGCGCAACCCTTGCCGGTAGTTACTAACGGGAAGAGCCGAGGACTTTACCGGGACCGCCGGGGACAACTCGGAGGAAGGTGGGGACGACGTCAAATCATCATGCCCCTTATGACCTGGGCTACACACGTGCTACAATGGCCGAGACAGAGGGCAGCGAAGGCGCGAGCCGGAGCGAATCTCAAAAAAGCGGTCACAGTTCGGATTGCGGGCTGCAACCCGCCCGCATGAAGCAGGAGTTGCTAGTAATCGCGAATCAGCATGTCGCGGTGAATACGTTCCCGGGCCTTGTACACACCGCCCGTCACACCATGGGAGTTGGTAGCACCCGAAGGCAGAGAGCTAACCGCGAGGGGGCATCTGACGAAGGTGAGATCAATGACTGGGGTGAAGTCGTAACAAGGTAGCCGTATCGGAAGGTGCGGCTGGATCACCTCCTTTCTAAGGGAGCGAGCCGAAGCAGGAAAGCGGAGGCCGACCCAGGTCGATCGCCGGAGTTACCGAGAGGTAAGGCTGGATGAAGAGAGGCTGCGAGCAGCAGCGCGGGGACGGAAGTCCCCGAAGAAGTCCTTGGCTGAGGCCAAGGCGGACAGCGAAGTGATGGCTGTCGCGGACCGCTTCTCGAGTCTGTATCGTTTTCAGTGTCCG
>Ga0255346_1000715_pt1 | contig 52316 bp, 38 predicted proteins | sample wastewater_treat_FD_194410 | JGI IMG/M metagenome (GOLD analysis project Ga0255346, IMG submission 194410) | Wastewater microbial communities from Lulu Island WWTP, Vancouver, Canada - plant22 | ecosystem: Engineered > WWTP > Wastewater > Unclassified | place: Canada: Vancouver, British Columbia...
CTCGGTGTTCCGATGCTTAAGAACAGGCAACTGACTTACGTGGCTCGTCGATTGTAGTGGCCAACTTTTTTGAGAAAGTGGCTTTTATCGCCGTTTGTAGCACTTTTAGTCGAAAGTTGGGCTGGGACTCTCTGCCTTATAAACGATCGCTTTCATCATCATAGTAGGGATCGACGAAAAGGGTTTTATGGTTTCGGTAGGTCACCATTCCGGGTCGAAACCCCTTCGGCTTCTTCACATCTTTCATATCGGTATAGTCGACCGCCACATTCGCGCTCTGGGAGGCTTTCGAGTACCGGGCCGCCAACCTGGCCGCGAAGAGTAAAACCTCCTCCGGGACGAACGGCTGATTTCTACTTTTCAAGATTACGTGGGCGCCGGGAAATCCTTGAACGTGAAACCAAAGGTCTCCATCCTTCGCCTCTTTGATCAAACGATCGTTTTGATAGTTGTTCTTCCCGACGAGACAACGAAAGCCCGATCTTTCAAAAACGCGGTATTCAGACGGGCCCGAATAGCGGGTTGTGAAGGCGTGTCTTTTCTCTTTAGCCTGTTTCGACGCGCCCGACTTTTTCGTCTGTTCTACGCGCGTGTCCTCGCCAAAGAGACGGTTCTCTCGCTCGATTTCGAGAATAATGTCGCTTAGCGCTTCCGGGTCCTCGACATCGCGAAGGCTCTGTTGGATTTGCTCTAAATAGTAAAGGAGGGATTGGAATCTTCGGAGGCGATCACCTAAGACTTCGCCCCTTCTTCTCAAGCGTGAAGACTTTTTGAAGTAAACTTGGGCGTTGGCCGATAGTGTAAGCTTCGAGTCCAATGGAACCAATACGGACTCGCCAGTCTCCCAATCCTCTGCCTCTAGGGAAGTGTATTTCTTGTCGCTGTCGAAACGGTATTGATTGGCCAAGATCAGCTGTCCGTATCGCTGATAGGAAGGGTAATTTACGGTTTCAGACAAGTCCGACTGCATTGAGTCTATGTTCGACTCGATCTTTTTGATCTCTTTGTCGATCCACTTTCGATAACGCGCTTTAGAAATCTGTAAATCTCGCATCTGCCTGGAAATGGAGAAAACTTCTTGGAGAGCTTCCGAGGGCGGCTTGATCGTATAGCGGAAGCCTTTTTGCTCGAGGGTTTGCATACGAATCGCGCTCAACACACACGCTTTTTCGTCGGATTCCCAAAGATAGAGGCCAGGTGTATTGGACAATTCTTCGCGCAGAGAAGACAACACGAGGTTCAGGTTCTCTATCTCCGTGCGACTTAAGGCTGAAAGGGATCGTTCGGGCGCTAAATCCGCGCGATAACAAATTTCGGCAGATGTTTGGTGGCCGAAGCCATCGAAACCTCTCTCCAGGAACGCGAAAATCGGCAGGTCCGAAGGAAACAAGCGGATCTCCTCCTCAAGGAGTTCCGACCCTTTGAGAATATCCCATTCTACCAAAGATAACGGGGGTGGGTTCTTCGAGAAAGGCACATAGGTGTTTTGCGGTAACAGCCCCCTTTGCGGAGAAGCCTTCCTACGGTAGACATCGAGAATCTTCCCGCTCTTTTCGCACAGAATAAGGTTGGAGTTGCGTCCCATTAACTCGATATAAACGATATACTCCTTGGGTTCGGCTTCTTCGAAGTGACTGAGGAAATCGATGCGAATGATCCGGTCGTGGCGTAGCTGAGAGATATCGGTACAGGCCGCTCCCTTCAGATATTTCCGTAAGAGCATAACGAAGGCGGGCGGGAAAAACGGACTATCCTCTTTCGTCGGAACCATCTGCAGGTAAGACGCATCGTTCAGCAGAGAAACCAATAGAGTGTCACGAAAAAAAGTAAAATAGAACCGGCCTTCCGAAGGCATGAAGACCTTATTGACTCTTTGGTTCATCAAAAATCCCCGAAGCTCGAGGACGACTTTGGATAGAGTCAAACCATCTATTTGCATAGACTCACCCGAAGGCGTTTACCCTTTGCACTCTTTGAGGATTGCGACCCCCGAACTCGTTCCTATCAAATCCGCTCCATAAGCAGCCATTCGTAATGCGCTCGCGCGGTCCTTGATACCGCCGGAGGCTTTCACGCCGATCTGTTTCCCGACAACGTGTCTCATCAGATCGATGTCTTCCGCTTTTGCCCCCATTGCGCCGAAACCGGTCGATGTTTTGACATATTGCGCACCCGCCTCTATAGCGAGCAGACACCCCGCGATGATCTCTTCTTTAGTTAAGTTGCACGTTTCCAGGATCACCTTCACCGGATTCGAACCCGCCGCTTTCACGACTTTCCGTATATCGTGCAGCACGCATTCGTAGTCTTTTGAACGCAATCTCCCCTGGTGGATGACCATATCGACCTCGTTCGCTCCGTTTTGCATCGCCTGATAGGTTTCGTACTCTTTGCAGTTGGTCATCGTCGCCCCCAATGGGAAACCGACGACGGTCACCACGAGGACGCCGGTCCCGGTAAGCAAATCGTCGGCTAAAGAGACGAAGGAGGGGTTGACACAAACGGAGCGGAACCCGTACTGTCGAGCTTCGTGACAGAGTTTCTCTATTTCGCTCGTGGTAGCGATGCTTTTCAATAGCGTGTGTTCGATCTTCTGCTCGACTTGCTCGTCAAAGGTTCGCGCGAACTCCTTTTCGATCGTCTTTTCCTCGAAATGATAGTTTCTTAGAAAAGAGGCGACAGCGCTTTCGATTTTTAGGTCAAAGTCCGACATCGTGACCTCCCATACACTCATTCGCTCCAAGAAGGATAGAATTTAATTTCGATTCCGCTTTATCGGCTCGGCTCACGATCAGGATAGGCGCTTTCGCCCCGATCACGATCCCCCCAATTGGGAAACGGCCGAAGTACTCGGCGGACTTCCCTAGAAAGTTCCCGGAATGGATATCAGGCACTAACAGAATGTCCGCTCGTCCTCCCACTTCGCTCTCGATACGTTTCGTCTTCGCTGCGTACGCGTCCAGCGCGATGTCTATTCCCACCGGGCCCTCTATGAGACAGTCCTTGATCTGGCCTCGCTGATTCATTTTGCTGAGTATGGCCGAGTCGACGCTTTCGGGCATCGCGGGATTGACGACTTCGACGGCGCAGATACACGCGACCTTTGGGACCATCATCCCTAAGCTTCGCGCCACTTTCACCGCATTTCCTATGATGGCGATCTTTTCTTCTAGCGTTGGTCTGATCACCATTCCTCCATCCGTAATCAGTAAAAACCTCTGTTGGTGCGTCATTTCTGTCACTAGGGTATGGCTGAGCAACGGCTCTTTTCGGATACCTGTTTCTTTATGGAGCACGGCTTTCAGTAAGGTGGAGGTCTTCACCGAACCTTTCAGGATGAAGTCCCCGTTTCCCTGCCGAACGCATAGAACGCTTTGAAAGGCCGTTTCTTCTTCTGAATCCGCGGCGATGAGTTCGACCGTGGGTATCCCGAGCTCCTCTAGCAGCGGCTCTATCAGAGATCGCTTCCCCACACAAACGGGAGAGGCGATCCCTTTTTGCAACGCTTCGCGCACGCTGAGCAGCCCCTCTCGGTCTTCGGCGCCGCAAAGCACGACCTTCTTCATTCCGACCGCTTGTACACGTTGTTTCACGCTGGCCAACAGTTCGTCAAAAGAACGCATCGGGGCCATCTGTTAAAAACCCTTTCCCCAAAGTATCCCGTCTTCCGTTAACGCGAAGAAAGACCTGTCCGTCCAATCGATATCCTTGATCACGCCTTGGACGTAATCGACCTGAATATCGTTATCCACGGGGGAAAAGCGGATGATCCGGTTGCCATAATAACCGATCAATTGCAATCGAGCGGAGTTGTAGTAGACCTTCGTCAACTTTTGCGTCAGATTGAGCGGGGTTAAAAACTTGCTCTCCATCATCCCGTATTGGTGGATCAGCCCATTGTCGTCGACGACGATCAACCGATCCTGATAGATAAAAACCTCGAGAATCTTTCCGATCTTTTCGTCGGCTACGTCGACGATCAACAAGTCTTCGGGTTTATAGGGATTCACGATCCCCATCTTCCCCTCCAGGAAGAAGATCAGCCGCTTATTGACCATCGTCCCCCAGGTCACGACGTTTGGCTCGCCGAACTTCAGGGTTCGAATCGTCGATCCGGTTTCCAGGTCGATGACCTTCAAGAGGTCGCCGGACCAGAAGAGCAGAAATTTGTCCGCTGTGTTCAGTTTGTCGTTTTCGTAAGCCTTATAAGACTTTTCGCTTAGCGTGTTTTTTTGGATGGAGTAGAAGTTGTCGTTGACGCGGATAACCGGTGGTTTTTTATGGAATTGCTCCACGCGGCTGGTTCCAATATCGAGCTTTCTCGGCAACATCGACCCCTTCTCCGTATCGATGATGAAGTTGTTCCCATCGGTCGTCACGAAACCCAGAAGATTCTGCTCAGAGTACATACCCAACGAGTGCCGTAGTGGCGGTTTTGTGGTGAGCACGCCGATTTGACTTACATTCCAACTCCGCAAAGAGCGGTCTTCGTTGACGGTCAGCATCGTGTCCATATACCCGTGTATCCCGGTAACCGGTGTTTCTCCCAAGTTCGCTTTCCCCATCAATCGGGAAAATTCGTTGGCGTAGATGTACAAGTTCCCGGTACTAGAGCCCACAACGATCCAGTTTTTCCCGTTTTCCGGCGCATAGAGGGAGGTGACGTAACCGCCCTCCAACCGCATCGTCTTCTTCTTAAAAACGCCCATGTTCCCGGATCTGTCGCCCCAATAGATATCGCCGTATGCGAAGAGCACTTCGGAGATCGCTTGATCGGAGACCGACTCCCTCTGATAGATGCCATTCTCAGAAAGCCAGATAAGCTCTCCCTTATCCGTTCCGATCACGAACGCGTCTGTCTGGGTTAAGTCCGGACATATCGCGGTCGCGTTGATCTTCGACTCCAATACCATCTGCCCGGTTAAGTCGCTGTTGAGCATCGTGACTCTGCCGTCATACAGCACAATCAGGATCTTCCGCCCGGTTCTAGAAAAGGTCAATCTCACCCCATCCTTTAGGGCGTACTTCATTCCTTTGTAGGTCGTCACCTTTTGGTTTTCGGCCATATATTTGGCGTCCCACAGCTCAATACGGTCTTCCAGTAAAAGTCCTACCAGCCCGTTTCTAGAGATGTCCAGATCACGAATAACGCCCGGTTGCAGCTCGTAACGCGCCGTCGTATCCAGGATCAGGTTGAGCCACGCGACGCAGCCGCTAGAGGCGACGAAGTAACCCATATCACGATAGGCGGCGCCATACTCCCAATACCCGTATAACTGACTCATCGTCGGGGGTACGTTTCGTTCCGCTTCTGACTCTACTAAGGGGGCGACCGCGATCATCGGGGTTTGGACAGCTATAGGAGGCTCCGTGACAGTTGAAGCTGGTTGAACGGGGTCTTGCACGCTGACTGTCGATTGCGTGGCAGGAGCGGTCTGCGCCAAGATCGTAGGTCGTTCCGGCTCGGTAGCAACCTGATTCTTGTCTAAAGGAAGGAGCTCTTCATACCGGTCGATAAACCCGGGGAGATTTTCGGACCCTTGTATACCCAGATAAATCGTTTTATCCTCCGTTTGAATCGCCACGGACCTGCCACTCGCATCGATCTCGAAGCCCAAAATCATCGTGTTCGTCTGGATTTGAGCGATCTCTTTCAGATCGTAAACGCGGAAAACGCGCAGCGTTTTGTCCCAGTGATAGGTGAACAGCTGATTCTGATCTTCGGCAAAGTGGCTCTGCATAACGATCCCGCGGTTTAGGTTCCGTTTTTGTTCAGAAAAATCGTCGAAACGGATGTAATAGACGTCTCCACCCGCATCAACGGCGAAGAAACGCGCTTTGTCGATCAGGAAGGGAGCAATACGGATGATTGGCCGTTGCAGCTCTTTCGTGTGTACGATCGTGTTCGGAGACAGCTCCGTCCATCCGACTTTTTGTGAGGACGCCAGGAATATCAGACGATTTTGATCGTCCACTACAATTTGCTGTAGAGCGGCGTTTTCTACCTTAAACTCCTTTAAGACCTTTCCCGCTTTATCGAAGGCTTGGACTAGGCCGTTTTTATATCCGAGGGTCAAGACTCCGTTCTTGCTTATCGTCATGCAACTGGGGACGGTGGCGACGGGAGCGGCGTACAATCGATAAATCTTTTCTCCTAACGTGGCCACCTCCACTCGATTCACGTATAGAACTGCCAGATACGGGTAACAGAGGTCGATCATCACAGGAGTATCCTTCAGATCGATACCTAGCAGAGTCCTCTGGTTCCTCAGCCAAAGATAGCCCGTATTGCGCTCGGTCCAGATGAAATCGCCATTCGGATCCAAATCGTATAGTTCGGAAAACCGAAGTTCCAGGATTTGGTTGAAGTCTTCCGGCCATTGGATCGGGAGGACTAGCCCATCCGATACAGACGTGGGTTGCGTTGTCTTCGTCGCGGGAGAAGTCGCTTCTTCTTTTAAATCGGTCTTTGCGGGTCCTTCCGATACCTCGGTGGAGTGGGGCGTGGTCTGTGTCGCCGGAGGACTAACCGGTTCCGTAGAGATCGTGATCTCGGGCTTGACGGGGCTCGCCAGAGCGGTTTCTTGAATCGGAGAAGCCGGCGTGGTCACAGTCTCCGGAGGGGTCGTCAGTTTTTCTTCGGGTTTACCGACGAGGGTTGGCGAGCTGGGCGCAGTATCACCGCTGGTCACCGGAATAGATAGTTCGCCGTAGGCTGTCTTGTAGACGGCCATATCGATCATTTCCTGATTGAGCAGACTCCGCCCGTTGACTGAGAGGTAGAATCTCCGGCCGTTGATATAGAAAGAGGGATTGTCTATCCGGGCTGTTTTCACTACGGCGATACTTTGGACAATATCCTGCAAAATATCTGTCGCGATCTTCTCATTGTTATGCCGAAAGGCATCGCTATAAAAGGTTCCGAACTCCAACGCGAGTTCTTTCATCAGGTTCGTAAAGTTCTTTTCAGATATCCCCACTGGGTAAACCACGACTCCCGCGGCTTTTAAGGCATCGATCCCTTCCTTTTTTGTTTTGATGCTACCGGGAGCAGCGTCGAGGTAGTCCGCGTCTATTCCGTCTGTGAGTAGGATGATAACATTGATCCCCTGCTCGCGTTCCACGATCTTCGCCGCGTTGAACAGGCCGTCATACAACCGGGTCATACCCGCGTTGGTAATCTTCTCTTTGGCTGCGGTCCATCGCGAGTAGTCCTCAGTGAAAGATTGGATCACCTCGACCTTGTCATCGAAGGCGAGGATTCCCCAGCGAATCCTTTTAGGCAGGTTTTTCAAGATCAGGTCCATCAGCTGTTTGATCACTTCGGAATACTTGGTGTTGCTTCCACTGCGGTCGACCACGAACAGAAGGTTGATCCCCGAATCGAGGGCGGTGTGCACCTCCGCTTTCAACAAGTTGTTGCTGAAGTCGGCGACCTCTAGGTTTTCGATTGGGGAGAGGTTCTTGATAGTGGTGACCGTGATATCCCTGTCGTAAGTCTTGGCCAGCAGGATTGGAGTGCTGGTTTGTTTGGTGTAGATTTGTACGAGGAAATTGCCGATATTGTCGAGAAAGCTTTGGGAGATTCGTTCGATGATCTGCAAAACAACGATGTCAGGGCTCATTTGTCCGATGCTTTCCGCGAGGTCTTTAAAGGTCCCGAGCGTTACCTTGGACTTCGGGTCATAGACCTTTAACGCTGTTTCCAAGCGAGTCACGCGCTTCTGTTGGAAAGAAGAAAAAGTCCAAAGCGCGTCGATGAAGAAAAACATCCCCGATTTGGGATACTTTTTTTCGATATCCAGATAGATGCTCTCTTTGTCTAGAACCAGGTCAAACTCGTCTTTCGGCGTCTCGATCGTGACGTTGAACCCCATATTGGTGAAACGGTTCCAAAGCGCCTGCACCAAGGCTTTCTCCTGTTCTTTGTAAAGAACGGTGCGATCGCCGTCGCTCTGATAGTTCACCAAATAGATCACTAGGGGATAGTTTTTCAGAATCTCCGGTTCCGGTATCAAATTATATTCCGCGACCGAGGAGAGCCTGAGATCAAAACTCTCCGAAGAAGCGCCGTAACCGAATTTTTCCAACTGGATTTGATGTTTTCCCGGCGCGATATACAGAACCTGGGGGGTCGTGCCCCGCCAGACTCTGTCGATGTAGATATCCGCTCCGGACGGATGAGAAAGGACTTCCAGTTTCACGGTACTCCCAAAAACGGATAGATATGAAATCAATGCGATGAAAATTATCAGCAAAAAGCGCTTAGGCACGAAAATCCCCCCCCTAAACAGTCTATCTAATTGTATCACAAAACTTTTGACATCGACAACCTTCCATACTTTGCGTTTTAAGGCTTGCCAACCATACGATCGGCGCTTACAAGCTTGACTTGCTTTTTTTCATTCTTAAAAAGTAGGCCGACCCGAGGGTTACGCTCCGGATCGACTCTACAGAACTCTTGCGGAAATCGTACTTTTTCTTTTTCTATTTTTGGAGCTACTTGTCAACTCTGCCTTTTATGAAGCCCAGTACTCTCACATCCGGTTAAAACGGTCCCGCGGCGTCAGCCTTTCACTGCTCCAGAAGTGAGACCCCCCACCAGGTATTTTTGTATGAGCAAGAAAACGATGACCATCGGTATCGCCCCTATGAGCGCAGCCGCGGTAAACAACCCCCATTCCATCTGATAGGGCCCGCTGGAAAAAGATTGCAGTCCGACGGCGAAGGTGTAGTTCTGTGGACTTTGCAGCATAATCCGAGCCAACACGAATTCATTGAAGGTGGACATGAAGCAGAGTATGAACACGACGGCTAAAATTGGGGTCGAAAGGGGCAAGACGATCTTATAAAAGGTTTGGAAGCGGGTGGCGCCGTCTATGAGGGCGGATTCTTCTATTTCATTCGGGAGTGTGTCGAAGTAGCCTTTCAATAGCCACATATTGAAGGGCAAGGCGCCTAGATAGATGAAGACGATCCCGCCTTGCGTGTCCAAACCGAGGAAGGGGAATAGCATACCGGTGAAACGCAATAGCGAATAGAGGGCGACCATCGCCATAATTGATGGAAACATCTGAAGAAGCACGAGCAACAGAAGCCCGTTCTTTCTGCCAGGGAAGCGCATCCGACTGTAGGGATATGCTCCGAAAGAGCAAACGACCACCGTGATGAAAGAGGTGATGACCGCAATGATCATACTGTTCAGCAACCAGCGCATAAAGAACTGTTCGGGCTTTTTGATCCAATGCAGCATCATTTCGAAAATGCTTTTGTCGATATGATGCAAGGCGCCCTTGATGGGCAGAAAGAAATCGTCTTTCGAGAGATCGCTGCTCTTCCTGCCGGTACGGTTGAGAGAAGAAGAAAAGTCCGCAGCCGCTTGGGTATAGAGGGCTTCGATCTCTTCGAGCTCTAGTACCTTGATCTGCGCTCCCGTTTTTCTAAGGCCAATATACAAGGGACTACGTTCTTTGAAGGCTTTGACGTCCGCGTTCAACGTAGCCGTCGTCGCGTAAACGCTTCTCTTTTGTTCGTGGAAGCTATCGATGAGCGTTCTCAACTGATTGAGGTTGTCGATCGCTTTGTCCGGGCTCTTGACCGGTCCGCGGAGCTCTTTGGGATATTGGCTTAAGAATCGAAGGGACTGTTGCGCGAAAAGGCCAATGCCCTTCCAATCCTCGGCCATTTTCAAAACGGAGTGCAAGAGGTAGAAATCGAAGTCTCTGTTCGATTCTAGTATACGGTTTTGTAGGAAGGCGGTCTTCGTGGACAAGGCCTCGATCTCTTCGTTCCGATTAGCAAGTGCGGTTTCGAGCACCTTCGACTCGAAAACGATGTCCACTAACGTCGCGCCGGTTTTCGATTGCGTTTCAAAGATTTGGCGTATCTCCTCACAAATCGTTTTTATCACCGGAAAGGTATTCTGAAAGACCTGGATCGCGTCGTCGATCGCCAAATACCCGGTGAGTCGTTTGAGTCGATCCTGATGCTGCCGGACTCTCGTCAACGACTCTTTGACTGGAAGAAGACCAGATTTCGCGAAGGCATCATCGTTCGCCTCCAAACGCCGGATTTCTTCGAGTAAGCTCTCCGTTTCCCTATCAAAGACATTTCGACGTTCCAGAAGCAGTTTGTCTGTCGAGAGTTTGTCCGGTTTCGCCAGATAGGTTTCTATGATTCCTAACGCCTTTTCCTGTAAGGCCGATTGAATCCCTATTTGCGCCCGTAGAAGCGACAGGTCGCTATCGAGCGCCTCCAGCGTTTTTTTCACAATCAACGCGCGCTCTTGATTTTGCTTCAGGTTTTTTTGGAGCGTCGCCAATTCCTGCGTATGGGTTTGCCACGCGTCGATGAAGCGGTCAACCTCTTTGGCCTTTTTTTCATTGACCGATTCGTACTGTGTTTTCAAGAATTGATCCAACGCTTTCAAAGCGGATTCTATCTCACGCGCGATCGTCTTTTGCGCTTCTTTGAAAGCCTCCCAGCGTTGGCTGAGTTCTTCCGAAACCGCGGAAAAGCGCGCGTTCAGAGGGTTGTATAGTTTGATCGAAACGTCGCGCAGCCATTTTGTGTACGAAAAGCCTTGCTCTCGCGCGAGAGCTTCGAACGCGTCGATCGAACCCGACAGACTCGCGAGGGTCTCTTCAGACAGGGTCGTGCCCGAAATTAAAGCGGATAACTCCTCCCGCGCCCGCTTCAGTGCTCCGTTTACCTCGCTGGTGGCTGCCTCGTAAGATTTGAAAAGCTCTGGAAACCGCTTTTCCAATATGGGGAGCACCTCCGGGACGTATCCCTGTTTGAGGATGTGGCCGAGTATCTTCGCGTCCAGCAGGATCGCTCCGATCGGGTCGAGTTCGTTCAAACGCTGCTTTCCGTACAGTTCGTAATCTTTTTCCTGTTGGGAACGCTCGGCAAAAAAGCCCGCCAACGCCTCTCGTTTCTTTTCTTCATAGAACAGTTCCAGACCTCGGACGTCCTCATCAGTGCGCTTGAGGGCTTCTTCTGTTTGCAGAAGGTGTTGAGCGAACTGGTCTATGAAACCGACGAGGGCGCGTTGAATTCGGTCCTCATCCCAATCTTTGTACTGTTTAGAAATATAAGCGGCTTGTTTCATATCCGCTATGAGAACCGGCAGATTTTTAGGTTTAAACAGCAACTCTTTATAATGCTGCAAAGTTAACCGACTACTGATCAACTCGGTGGAAAAGGCCGCGTTATCCCTTCGAATAGAGGTGGTGAAGACCCAAAACAGCGGAAACAGGACGACCACGAGAACGATCGCCAAGGTGATATGCGTGCCCACGAAACGCTTCTTCTCAACCATCAGCGATTCACTTCCTCGAAGGTGCCCGAAAGTTTGAAGTTCACGGAGCTGATCGCGATGACGAGCAAGAAAATGAACAACGTGATTGCCGAAGCGTATCCGAAGTTTTGTCCTCTCGAGCCTTCGAAGGCCAATTTATAGGTATAGGAGATCAAGATATCCGTAGACCCTGCGTTCGTGATCGAGTTAGGCATCTCCGGTCCTCCATTCGTCAAGAGATAGATACCCACGAAGTTGTTGAAATTGAAGGCGAAAGAACCGACCAGCAAAGGCGCGATCGAGGTCATGAGAAGAGGTAGGGTAATTTTCCTAAACCGCAAGCCTCGACCCGCTCCATCGATAGAGGCCGCCTCGTAAAAGGTGTACGGAATCGATTGCAAAGCTCCGAGGGAGACGGTCATCATATACGGGAAGCCCAACCAGGTATTCACGATCAAACAAGAGACCTTAGCCCAAAAATCATTGTTGAGCCATCGTATTGGCTCGAGTCCCATTAACCCGGACACGATAAATTTGTTGATGAACCCATAGGTCTCGTTAAAAAACCCGTGCCTCCACACCAAAACTGAGATGAAGGAAGGGATGGCCCACGGGATGATCAGCAACGTCCGGTAGAAAGCCCGGCTCTTCAGGCGTGGGTTATTGAGCATCAGCGCCAGCGCAAGCCCGACCGTGAAGGTGAATAAAACGCTCAGCGAGGCCCAAGTGAGCGTCCAACCGAATATTTTCATGAACGGAATGCTCAAGCGGGAATCGGTGAACATCTGGAAGACGTTGTTAAGGCCGACGAAGCTGGAATATCCCCCGACGATCGTACGGGATCCATCTTTGTCGGTATCGTAAAAAAACCCGTCACTTTCTTCCAAAGGGCGATTCGTCAAGTTATTCACAAAAACGACCCTTTGGGTGACCTTACCGTCCTGCTCAACGGTTATGGTATCCAAACCGTATTTTTTCCGGGATTCTAACAGCTTCCGGAACCCGTATCGCGTGCCGAAGCGCAAGACCTGCTCTTCCGGGCCCAAAAAATCGGCTTTTTCTAAATACGCGGCGAAAACCTCGCTGATAAAGTACTTTTGGTTCGGGAGCGTCGACGCGTCATCGAAGGAAAAGAAAAAGGAGTAGGGGCGAGCGTCGGTCGGGCCAGCCATATTAACCGATAAGATTCGTTCGGGGTCCTGCTTAGAACGTATTATGGTGTACGTGCTATCGCCTATGAGCGCCTGATCGTTCCTAAACGGCACGATACTCGTAGAAGCCGAAATCACGTTTCCTCTGGAATCCCGTTGCTTCACCGACGGTTTCAGCGCGAGATAGAACACGTCCGACCGTTCGAGGAGGAGTAGGAAGTCCTCGGTAGGGTGGAGATTTTCAAGACGCATAAAAACGCGATAGTCGTAGGGGAGCGCGTTTTCATCAGTCACGTACTCCTTCAACAAACTTTCTATCACCTGCTGGCGCGTCAAGAGGTGACCGGTACCATAGTTCGTGAAGGCGGTCTTAATCGTGAAGTAAATGGGAAAGACGGTTAAGACGAGTAGAAGCCCTAAGGCAGGCAGGGTATACCGATAGGGATACCCTTTTGGGTGTAAAAACGCAAAGTCCACGATGAACAACAAAAAGATCAGCGAGAGGGCTAACCCTTCCATCGAGGAGTCGAACATCAGGATCGAAGACCAGAGAAGGAGTGCGTTTGCCAGAATCAACAGAATCCAAAAGCCCGTTTTCCGTAAGAAAAGCATCTTCCCCTCCAAAAAAAGGGCGGCTCTGTTTCGAATCTCGAAAATCGCCGCCCTTTTGATATTGCAGTGCTATTGGGCTAAGGCAAGAACGATTTTGTCCACCGCTTCTTGAAGCGCTTGTTCCGGCGTGAGAAGGTTGTTGATGATCTGCGTCAAAGCTCCCGCCATAGCGCTCCACACGGAATTCATCGCGGGAATGTTCGGCATCGGCGTGCCGTTCGCCGCGCTCCCGGCAAAGGCGACGACGTCGGGCTGGTCCTGAACCAGCGCCAGGACATCGGCTCTCGTCGGTATGCGGGGGTCAGCGAGGTAAAGCTTGTACATAACCTCTTTCTGGTCGATAAAGTTCGCCAGGAACTCAAGAGCAAAGATGTGGTTCGGGGACTTCGAGCTGATCATAAACCCTTGCACACCGATGAACGGTTTCGCTTTCTTTCCCGCGATCGACGGGATGACGGCCACGCCGTAGTCTATACCGGCTGATTGAATATCCAGGATCGCCCACGGTCCATTGATGATCATTCCAGCCAGGCCGTCTTTGAACAGCGAGTCCATAATCTGGTAATTGTCTCCGGGCATCATAATGCCTTCGTCATAAAGTCTCTTGATGAGGTTCCCTCCGAGAACAGCCCCTTCGTTGGCCAAGCCAATATCGTTCGGGTCCAAGCCTTGAGCGGTCTCTTTGAAAACGTATCCACCAGCGGTGAACAAAAACGGGGCGGCCATGTAGAAATCTCCGGCGTTGAAAACGAAACCTCTCAACTCACCGTCGGTCAATTCTTTCGCGATCGCGATCAGTTCTTCCATCGTGGAAGGGGGTACCGGGACCAATTCTTTGTTGTAGATCAGCGCGATGGCTTCTGAACCGTAAGGAAGACCGTAAAGCTTTCCGCCGTATTCAAAGCCTTTCAACGCGCTTTCGAGATAATTGGCACGTTTTTGGCCGGTGAAATAATCTAAGGGCAGCAACAGCCCGTTCGCGGCCAATTCGCCTACCCAGTCATGAGCGCCGACGATAATATCGGGGCCTTCGCCAGCAGGAGCAGCCGTCAGGAACTTCGAGCGGATATCGCCGAAGGTTACTTGCTGAACGTTCACCGGAATCCCATAAAGGGATTCAAATTCATCACCCAATTTCTGAAGAATCGAAACCTGTGCTTCGGAGCACCAGATCGTCAACTTACCCATTTCCGCTGCAAACAAGGAAACAAAAAGCGCGCTAACTAGGACCACCATCACAAAAACTCTTTTCACACGTACTCCTCCCTTCTTTCGAATAATGATGACTCTTGTATCAGACGATAGACGATTATAGCACGTGGGCGTTATGTTTTCAATCACGCAATTCCCTATTTCCAGGGATAGGCCTTTCGGTAAAAAAACGGTCACATATATCCATCGCCCTCTCCAAGGCTTCGAAATTATAGAAGAAGGACTCTCCCGTCAGCCTTAACCGATCGTTTCGTATCACGTAATCTTCTTCACCGAAGAATAGACGGAGAAAGTCTTCTAAATCTCCCGGCGACCAAGCGGATTTCAATCTGCCTAGATCGACTCCTTCCGCCGTTCGAAGTCCCATAAACAGCGTCTCTTTGAGCTCCTCTATCGCACCGTTTTCCGAAAGATAGGAGGCTTCGGGGGTCCCGCGCTCTAAGGTGGTGCGAAGGTAACGCTCCCAATCAGCGGTGTTCACGTATCGCGTCCTTTGGATGTGCCCTCCGGCGCTCAGGCCTATCCCCAGATAGTCGGCGTTTTCCCAATAGCGGAGGTTATGTCTCGAAAAGAACCCGGGGCGGCCATAGCTGGACACTTCGTAGTGTCTGTAGCCTTCGGATCGCAGTAAATCCTGCAACAACGGAAAGACCCTACTCGGGTAGGACGCTTTTGAAGTCACTTCTGGATAATCCGCTCGCTCTTTCCCAAGGGGTGTATCCGGATGGATTTCCAAGGGGTATATAGAGAGGTGCTCGGGTTGAAAGCAGCGGATAAAGCGCAGGAGCGGGTCGAGGGTATCGTAGGGGTTCGGGTCGTACCCTACGATGAAGTCGCAATTGACGTTGTCAAAGACGGTTTTTGCGAAAGCCGTCGCCGCAAACGCCCTGTTCACCGTATGAACTCGCCCCATCTTTTCCAGTGTGAGAGGATTCAGACTTTGGATGCCGAGGCTGATTCGATTGAAACCGATCGAACGCAAGGCCTTGAGGTTTTCTATCGTAACGGACTCCGGGTTCGCCTCGAAGGTGTTCTCTGCCATCGCTACCTCTTCAGGAGGAAAGTGACGGCTTAGAGCCCGTAACAGTCCCCCATAGTATCGGGTCGGCACCAGGCTGGGCGTTCCGCCGCCGATATAGAGTGAGCGTAGGTTTTTCTGATTATGCGACAGCCTTGCCAATCGTGTGTCGCACTCCCTGCTTAAAAGATCGAAGTATTGAGAAAACGGAAAATACGACGGGTCTATCGGGAAAGAGGCGTAATCGCAGTAGTGGCACTTCTTCTGACAGAACGGAATGTGGAAATAGAGAGAGATGCCCCCTAGAAGATTTTTGGTAACGTGATCAGCCATCGTCCTCCCAAGTAGAGGTTTTTTGGAGAAGCAGCAAAGGTCAAGGCGTGGTCGCCAGGGTGCTTCCATTCGCCTTGAACCTGCCAGTAGCCTTCGCCAGAAAACGGGAAGACGAAGGTGGTGCCGATCTCGAGCGTTGTCTCCCCGATAGGAATTTCCTGATGGAACATCACTCCTATTCCCGGGACACCTCGTTCGGGAACGAAGCCGAACACGAGACGCGGGCTAAACCGTTTTTCTTTCTCTACGTAGAGGAGCCCCCCCACCCCGATGATTTCTCCGATCGCTATCGAAAATGGGGAATAGTCCAAGATATGGATGCCAAGGTCGGCGGACAAGTCGAAGCTGCCGATCCTCCAAGCCGAAAAGTAGAACATGTTGACCTCATAGGGACCAACCCCCGTCTTGAGGAATCCGTCGGAGAGAAAAGAAGGGCGGGAAGCCGTTCCGAGAAAACGCACCTTGTAGTTCGCCAAAAAAGCCAAGAGGGTGGTGTGTTGGTTCAATATGGGTACTTTTCTCACGTCTAGGGTATCCGAAAAGTAATGCGTATACTTGACTTCGTAGACCAAGTCCGTGGAAATACCGAGAAACATCTTGATCTGTCTTTGCTCGATCAGCTGTTTCGCAAATAACACCTTCTTTTCGCGCACGTACTGTCCATAGGCGTACAATCCTCCTAAGGGCGCCTCATGGGTGAATCCGAACCCGAAATCGAAGGGCAGGCCTATCGAAAACGGAATTTGGGCGATAAGGTAGGATCCGAGGAAGGTATCGAAACGGACCGGCCAGTCGACCGTCTCCTTCGCGGGTTCTGACGCCGGAAGGTTCGACTGAGGCCATAGCGTCAACGCAAGGCAGATAAGAAAGAGACCGAAGAGCGGAAAGGTCCTTCTCTTTGTCATAGGCACATTACCGATCGGCGACGCCGGCTCGGTCTCTATCGGGCGGGTTTACGGTGGGCGTTCGCTCTCTCACTAGGGTATTTCCGATCTTCGCAAAAGATTTGACGTAGGCGTCTTGTTTCGCGAACATCTCCGTCGCTTCTTCCTCAGTTTCGTGTTCATAGCCGAGAAGGTGTAAAAACCCGTGAACGATCAAGGCGGTTAGCTCGAGCCAGACCTCTCGACGATCCTCGTTCGCGTTTCGTAACATCGTATCCACCGAAATGAAGATGTCTCCTAGCTCTTGTTCTCCGCTCTCGCCCCCCCTCGGGTGGTCTGTTCCCTCCAATCGATCCAAGCAGGCGAAAGAGAGCACGTCGGTCGGTTCATCAGCCCCTCGGTAGCTACGATTGATCTCCCGCATCCGTGTATCCCTAATAAAGACGACCGAACAGGAGGCCGGGGTGAAGAAGTCCTCCTGTTGGGCGACCAATCGGATGAGACGCTTGACCCCTTTGTGTAGAATCTTCATCTTCCTTTGTTCCTCGAAGATGTTGATGTGAAGGGACTTTTGTTCGACAGGACTATTTTTTTCCATTTTTCCGCTCAGACGCACGGGTTTTTTGAGGAACCTCGAACCAGGTCCTGTTCTGAGGGTAAGCGATACGGGATCGATTTTGGTTCAGGTAAACGCCCAGGAAGGCCTCCTCGATGTTTTCCAGGTCGCTCAACGAAAGGCCCGAGTTGTCGAGTTCCCTTTCCTCGAAGATTCCCAAGACGATTTTTTTGATCACGTTGCGCGCTTTTTCCGAATCGAGTTTTCCCACACTTTTTAACGCCGCTTCGCAGGAGTCAGCCAACATCAAGATGCCGGACTCCTTGAAAGACGGTTTCGGCCCTTCGTACCGGAAGGCGTCTTCATCCACATCCGGATCGATTTCTTTGGCCTTGTTGTAGAAGAAGGTTTGAACTCGTGTGCCGTGGTGTTGCGCCACCATATCTTCGAATAGCAGGGGCAGGCGGTGTTTTTGCGCGAGCTCGATCCCGCTCTTTATATGGTCGGACAAAACCAGATGGCTGATTTGAGGCTTGATGCGGTCGTGCGGGTTTTCGCCGTCTTGGTTTTCCACGAAGTAATCCGGTCTCGTGATCTTCCCGATATCGTGGAAGAAGCTGCCCACTCTGGCGAGGATCGGGTTACAGCCGATTTTTTCGGCGGCCACTTCGGCGAAGCTTGCCAGAACGGTGCTATGGAAGTAGGTACCGGGCGCCCTCGTGATGAGCGATTTCAGGACCGGGTGATTGAGGTTTCCGAGCTCGAGCAACCCGATGTTCGAATAGATACGGCTAATCCATTCGATATAAGGGAGAAGACCGATGACGAACACCGTGGAGGCCGGAGGGACGAGCGCGATCTTCCACAGGAAATCGGCTCGAAACCTCTCGAAGCCGAACAAAACCAGGAGTAGGTACAACCCGATCTGTATCGCCCCGATCAGGAAAGCGACCGAAGAGAGCTCGATTCTTCTCTTCACGTTTCTCGTGAGTTCGGCCGTAATGTAACCTATCAATAGGCAGGAGAACAAGAAGGCCCAATGGGAAGGAAAGGCCAAGGAAAAGACGAAAAACAAAAACACCGCGGAGACTTGCCCGAGCTTACGCCCAAACAGAATCGTGATCAGGGTGACACCGAAATAGGTGGATAACAGTTCAAACCCAAAATAGGCGCCGATCGCCAAACAGAAGAAGGCGGAGAGGTTTAGGATCACGTAAAACGTGAGGGTATACTGGTAGTGCATCTTAAAGAACCGATTGTTCTCCGCGACGCCCTCACATAAAAAGATGTTCGTTAAAAGAACGAGGAACGAGGCAGAGAGGGTTTTTTTCCAATCGTACTGCCAAAACAGGATAGAGATGAGAAACGCCAAAAAAAAGGAAAAGAACAACAGATAATACTTCTTTTTCGCCAGTGTTTTGATGGCGGAAAGAGAGGGTTTCACGATTAATCTCCGCGCTTCGGTGTTTCTTTGGGATCAGAAAAGTACCCGTTCGATTCCGAACCCGTCGACCGATTCAGCTCTTCTTCCCGCTCGTAAGCGGCGATGATCGCTTTGACCAGGGGATGACGGATCACGTCGTTTTTTCCTAAATAGGAAAATCCGATGCCCTTGATGCTTTTCAAGATCCTCTCACACTCCACCAATCCCGAGTCAGTTCCACGTTTCAAGTCTATCTGGGTAACGTCGCCCGTAATGACCGCTTTGGAATGGAAACCGATACGCGTCAAGAACATCTTCATCTGGTGGTGCGTCGTGTTCTGCGCCTCATCCAGGATGATGTAAGAGTGATTCAGCGTTCTTCCTCTCATATAGGCCAAAGGCGCGATTTCGATGATCTGCTTTTCTCGAAAAAACAAAAATTTTTCCATCGGGATCATATCGAAAATGGAGTCGTAAAGAGGCCTTAAGTACGGGTCCACTTTCTCAACCAAAGTTCCGGGCAAAAACCCCAGGCTTTCTCCCGCCTCTACGGCCGGACGGGTGAGGATGATGCGTTGCACGACCCCGGATTTCAGGGCTTCGATGGCCATCGCAACGGCGAGGTAGGTCTTTCCCGTTCCGGCCGGTCCGATCGCGAACGTGATATCGTTACTCTTCAAAGTCTCGATGTACCGAGCCTGACCCTCCGTCTTCGGGCGGATTTTGATCTTTTTGAAAAAGTATTCCTCTCTCGCCAGCAGTTCGGCGATTGGGGAGGTCTCCTGCCCTTCGGCGGTCTTCGCAAACGGCTCTTTCAAATCCTGATAGGTGTCCAAGATATATTGTTTCTCGATTTCATCTGGTATATGGCCGCTTTCCAACATCCGGATCATCTCTTCGAAGAGTTTGTGGGCCAAATCGGCTGTTTCCGGCTGATCGCTTCTCAGGTACAGTTGATCTCCCTCGTAGGCGATCTCCACATTGAAGGCCGTCTTGATACGTCTGAGGAAAGAATCGTGCTGGCCAAATAAAAAGACCGGGTTGATAGACTTCGGTATGGCGAGCGATTTTTTCACTATCGGCATTCGGACGTCCCTTGACTATAGTATTCGTTGTAAATGGCGTTCAGACCATAGTTCAGGTGTTCTACCTCCAAACCGGAGAGTCGGAGATACTCCAACGCGTAGCTGTTCCTATATTCCTGAAGATAGACCAATCGTTTGATTCCGGAGGCGATGATCAACTTGGCGCAATCGATACAGGGGCTGATGGTGACGTATAGCGTCGCATTTTCGAGCGGAATCCCGACTCTGGAAGCGTAAGCGATCGCGTTCTGTTCGGCGTGTATCGTCCTGATGCAACCGCCCTTTTCCGAATCGACGATACACCCGTACTGATCGCATTGACCAATTTTTGAAGGCGCCCCGTTGTAGCCGATAGACACCACTCGGGTGTCTTTGGTGATCACGGCGCCCACCTGTCCTCGCAAACACGTGCTCCTTAAAGCGACGATTTCGGCGATGGCCATATACATCTGGTCAAAGGAAGGCCTATTAAAGGGAAGGGGCCTAGGCGCGAGGGCCCCCGTTGTCTCGCCCGGAAAAACCGAACGCAGTTGCGTATGGTGGGTGATCAGGGTCTTGAAAACGTCAGGACACACGGGTTGAGACCCATTGTTTGTTTCTGACAACGAACTTCCCTCCTATGATCGTAGAGTCCACTTTTCCTTTCATCTTCAACCCCTCGTAAGGATCGTAATCGTTTCTCCCGTGCAAGGTATCGAGGGTTACCTTCCACTCGGCGTTTGGGTCGAACAACGTGATATCGGCGTCCGCGCCGGGTAAAAGGCTCCCCTTTTGCGGGAACATGCCGAAAGCGGTCGAAACATTCGAAGAAAACATACGAGCCAGTTCCTCAACCGATATTTCGTTTTCTCTCGATTTCAGCAAATTGTAGAGCAACACGAACCCCAATTCCACGCCGGCGAGCCCGTTGGGCATATGAAGGTAATCGTCTTCATACTTCTCTTTAACCCAAGAAGCAAATGGGCAATGGTCCGATCCGATCGTATGGATTCGGCCAGCGTAGAAGTGCTTGAGCAGCTCTTGACGTTCTTCTTCGGGCCTTAAAGGTGGACAGGTGGTGAATCGGGCCGCCCGTTCCCCTTTCAGAAAGGCATCGCTGAAATAGAGGTAATGCGGACAAGTTTCGATGAAGATAGACTTACCCAGCAAAGCGGAGAAATGACGATAGAGTTCGGTCACGGTTTTACCGCTGGATATGTGGGCGAGGTAAAGGCGCCCTCCCATCTCCGATACCATCAGGCAAACTCGAAGGGCCGCTTCCACCTCGCTGATCGTCGGGCGTAAGTAGGGTAGGTGGGAAGCTTTAACGGGCCCATCGCTCGAGAGCTTCTTTTCACGAAAGTCGATCATCGCATCGTTTTCGGCGTGCACCATAACGACCAAAGGCGTTCCGCGAGTGGCTTTAAACAAATCCATCAGGTAACCGTCAGAGGTCATCCGACCACTACTGCTATAAGTCGTGAACACTTTGATCGACCGAAATTTGTAGCGTAAGGCGAGCTCCACCAGCTTTTTCGGAGAAATCTTCGGTTCTGCAACCGTCAGATGCATAAACAGATTCGTTCGGTACCTTTCCGTCGACTGCGAAACCTCCTTGTACAAGGCGGCCAGTTCGTCTTCCGCGCCAGTAAGAACCGGAGTGAAGTTGAAAACCGATGTGATTCCGCCGAATACGGCTGAAGTGGAGCCAGTCGCGCAATCGTCACTACAATTCTCCGAGCCGAGCTGAAGGCCGAAGTGCACGTGGGGATCGATGAAACCCGGAAAACAGTAAAGACCCGAGGCGTCGAAAATCTCCTCCGCCTCAGGGCCAGCAACGGTGGGTTCCCACACGCCGATAATCTTTCCGGATCTGATCGCCAGGTTAACCCGCGTGAAACGATGCGCATAAAAAACCGATGCGTTCCGAATGACGAGCTCGGCTCTGAATGTGGCCATTAAGGCCGTCCTCCCATAGTGAGCGCCATAACCGCTTTCGCAGTGTGCAGGCGGTTTTCAGCCTCATCGAAGACGACGGACCAGCGCCCGTCTATCACTTCATCGGTCACCTCTTTATTTCGGTCTGCTGGCAAGGCGTGCATATAAATCGCGTGCTTATTGGCCAATTCCATTTTTTTCCTATCGCAGAGCCAATCTTTGTGTTTGGCCTGTTCTTTGCGGATGGCTTCTTCTGTGTCTCCTACGAAAAAACCGCCCCAGTTTTTCGCGATGATGACGTCCGCTCCCCTAAAGGAGTCCGCCATATCGTGCGAGATCGTGATCTTCGATCCGGTCCTTTCCGCGTTTTTCTTCGCGGTCTCCATAATATCGGGCATAAGGTCAAAGCCTTCCGGATAGGCCAAAGTAATGTCCATGCCATACCTCGGGAACAGCAAAGCCTGCGTTTGAGGGACAGACAGCGGCTTCAGATGCGTTTCGGCGTAAGCCCAAGAGATGACGACTTTTAACCCTTTGAGGTTGTTGGAAAATTTTTCCTGGATCGTCATCAGGTCGGCTAATCCTTGTAAGGGGTGATAAACATCGTCTTGGAGGTTCAAGATCGGGACTTTGGAGTGGCGGCACAGGTCTCGCAAAAAGGCATTTCCTTGCTTAAACAGACAATGTCGGATGGCGATCCCGTGCCCAAACCGGCCCAAGACAATCGCGGTGTCGCGCGGCGTTTCTCCGTGTGAGACTTGCATATTTTCCGGCGCGAGGAAGTGGGCGTGTCCTCCCAACTGGGTCATGCCGGCCTCCATAGAGTTCCTCGTCCGCGTAGATTGATCGAAAAAAATCAAGAAGCAGGTCTTGTCGGGTAGGTACCTGGTTGGCTCCCCTAAGGCGAACTTCTTTTTCATGTCGTAAGAAACGTCCATCATCAGATCGATTTCATCTTTTTCGAAATCTTGTGTGGTAATAAAATGGCGGTTCCGAAAATCTATACTCACACGAAATCCTCCTTCATAAGATTTGCCGAAGCGGCAAGATTATATCATATTTTCGCGGGCGTCCGTGGATAGGTGTTGGTCATGTTATGGGGTGACATCAAGAAACGAGGTTAGAATCGATCGTTCGATTTTTAATCCGTGTTGTCATCGCGGCGTAGAAGGTGCTAAGGGCGGATCACGGGGTCATAAAAACCACTTACACCGCGATAACACACGCGAGCATCGCGGCGTAAGCGCTTCTTCTTTTTGCGACGGCGCGATACGCTTTTGTACACGCCCATTGCGGCGTCTTAAAAAACAAAATGCGTATCGCGGGGTCCCGTTGGTTACCCCGCGATGAACCTCTTAGTTATGTCACCTCTTAAATTGTCTCACACGTGGATAGGTGTGGGTCAAGTTATGAAGTGCCCCAAGAAGCAAGGCCAGAATCGATCGCGCGATTTTTAGTTCGTGTCGTCATCACGTCGAAAACGCTAAGTGCAAAGACGGATCTCGAGATTTCGCGGGCTGGGAACGCCCTGGTGGCGCCGACTTCCCTGTCGGCACGTGTCTGGGAGCGCCCTGGGAACGCCGGACTTTAGTCCGGCATGTCTTTCCTTTATTCCGGGAGAACGCTATCCCTTGCCGATTTTCCCTCTGTGTTCTCTGCGTCTTCCGCTTGAACCGTGTTTTCAAGACAAGTACAAAAGCGTATCACGCCGTCGCGAAAAGAAGGGGCGCTTACGCCGCGATGCAGCGCTTGGGAACGCTCCCAGTGAAAAGATAAAACGATGCCAAACTAAAGTTTGGCGTTCCCAGCGCGTTCACAAAAATCTTTTCTCTGTGTTCTCCGTGCCCTCTGTGCGAACCCTGTTTTTCAAGACTTGTACAAAAGCGTATCGCGCCGTCGCGAGAAGAAGGGGCGCTTACGCCGCGATGCTTGTCCTCTCTGTGTTCTCTGTGCGCAAACCCTGTTTTTCTTTTAAGACATGCCAACTTGAAAGTTGGCGTTCCCAGGCGTTCTCGGGACGTTCACAAGCGTATCGCGCCGTCGCGAAAAGAAGGGGCGCTTACGCCGCGATGCTGCGCTTGCGAACGTTCCCAAGGTGTTCCCAGAGCGTTCTCGGGACATTCACAAGCGTATCGCGCCGTCGCGAGAAGAAGTGGCGCTTACGCCGCGATGCTGCGCTCGGGAACGCTACCAAGGCGTTCCCAGACGTTCCCAGTGAACACTCCGGGACGCCCCGTGATTTAAAAAGCTCAATTCTTGTTTGAGCGATCCGTGTAATGCGTATGGAGCAGTTCGTGTGACCGATGGCTTAGCGGAGTCTCGAAAAAATCTTCGTATATGGCCTTTATCGAAGGATTTTCGTGAGACTTTCTTATCGTATTCAACTCATCAGCCCTATAGATCCCACGCATCCGTTTTTCGATAATGTCGGGGTCATCGCTATAAGGCTCGCCGCCTCCGCCGATGCACCCTCCTGGGCAGGCCATCATCTCGACAAAATCGTAATAGACATCGCCGTTTTTAATCGCTGTCAGTAGCTTTCGGACGTTCGCGCCTCCGTGCGCAACGGCAACCCTTAAGGTTTTATCGTCTAGCGCCACCGTGGCCTCTTTAATGCCTTGAATGCCACGAACTTCCTCAAAACCCAGTCGAGGTAAAGGCTTTCCCGTTGCCAGTTCGTATGCCGTTCGTAGGGCCGCTTCCATAACGCCTCCGGTCGCCCCGAAGATGACTGCCGCGCCGGTGGAAGCGCCTAAGGGATCATCGTATCGTGAGTCTTCCAAGTGTTCGACCTGTAATTTGGACAACCGAATCCGGCGCCCTAACTCTCGCGTGGTTAACACGAGGTCGACGTAGGGCGCTCCAGAGCTCATTAATTGCTGAGGTCGAAGCGCCTCTTCCTTTTTGGCCGTACAGGGCATGATCGATACCAAGAATATCTTATCGGGAGAAACGCCGATTTTATCGGCGAAATATGTCTTCACCACTGCTCCCATCATTTGTTGGGGAGATTTCGCCGTTGAGAGATTTGGCATATATTCCGGGAACTCTTTTTCCACGAGGTTTATCCAAGCGGGACAGCAGGAGGTGAACATCGGAAATTTCCCGCCTTCTTTGATCCGGGTCAGAAGCTCGGAACCCTCTTCCATAATTGTGAGGTCGGCGCTGAAGTCCGTATCGAATACGTAGTCGAAGCCCAATTTCCTTAAAGCCGCAACCATTCTTCCTGTAGAGATGGTTCCGGGGGGAAGGCCCAGTTCTTCACTGATTGCCACTCGAGTCGCGGGCGCCGTCTGTACAACCATCACGTATTCGCCACTTTCCATCGCCTCGCGTAGTCTGCGTAGAGAAGGATTTTCGGTGATTGCGCCCACCGGGCAAAATAGGGAGCACTGCCCGCAGCTGATGCACAGGGTATCCGATAGACCCCTGTCGAAAGCGGTCAAAGGCAAGGAATTCACTCCCCGATAGGCCATAGAATAAATATCCATCGCCTGGAGATCCGAACACGCGCGAATACACCTGCCGCAAGAGACGCATTTGTTCAAATCTCTCGTAATGGCTAAGGAACTATCGTCTATCAGCCCTGGGTCGTGGGGCATTTTTGGAAGCTCTTCTTCGATCCCGTAATCGTAGATCAGATCCTGAAATTCGCAAGAACCGTTCGACTCGCACGTCATACATTTGTTTGGATGATTGGAAAGGAGCAAAGCGAGATTCATCTTTCTCGCGTTAATCACACGCGAAGTGTGCGTTTTGATTTGCATTCCGTCGGAGACCAAGGTGACGCACGCGGCCTGAAGATTACGAAATCCATCGACTTCGATGGCGCAGATCCTGCACGCGCCCGTACTCTCCAAACGAGGATGGTAGCATAGACTGGGGATTTTTATTCCCACCTTCCGACAAGCTTCCATCACAGTGAGCCCAGCCGGCACCTGATAGAGTTTTCCGTCCACAGTCAAATTAATCGACGACAAAATTCCTCCTTTTTCGTAAGCGCCTGCACCTCTAGCAGACATTGGAATGAACGTTTTTCAAGAAAACTATTATAACATAATGAGCTCCGTGAGTTGATCAACGGTGTGGGGATAATATCGGTGTACACAAAATGGGAACGCCGAACTTTAGTTCGGCACGTTTTTTTGCTTTTCTGTTAGCTCTCGAGAGCCCTTAAACGCTTACGCAGCGATGGGTCTGTGGGGTTATCGCGGGGTAAGTAGTTTTTCGCCCCCGCGATCCGCCCTATGCCTTTTACGAAGCCGATTGGCCCCCTCTTTTTTCACGGCGACTTCTCTCGAGCCTACGTCTGATTTTACTCCTAAATAATCGGACATCGATAAAACAATAGAACATGCCGAACTAAAGTTCGGCGTTCCCAGGAACCCATATTGAATTAAAGTTCGGCGTTCCCAGGGCCTTCCCAGAGGAACAGGTTGACTGGAAGTCGGCCCTACGAGTCTCCTTCTGTCTTTTCTCTGTGTTCTCTGTGCCCTCTGTGCGAACCCTGTTTTTCAAGACATTTACAAAAGCGTATCGCGCCGCCGCGAAGAGAAGGGGCGCTTACGCCGCGATGACCGTGTGGGGTTCATCGCTGGGTAACCAACGGGCTGACTTCGGAAGCCCACGAAGTCTCGCGATACTAATGAGGGACAGCCCGACTGGAAGTCGGCCCTACCTGTTTTCTGCTGCGCTCTCTCCTGTCTTTCGCTTTTAAGACATACCAACGTAAAAGTTGGCGTTCCCACACCCCTCCTAAATCTACCAAACGCGATTTCTTTTCGGAACTCGCATCGTGAAGCAGCGCAAAGAAAAAGAACGTGGTATAATCTCTATTGAATACGCCGGATTGGGGGGAGTGACGTGAAAGTCTTAGGGCTAATATTCGCAGGAGCAAGAGGAGAGTCGCTAGGCCTATTGACGACGAAAAGAGCGAGTGCCGGTATGCCTGTCGCTGGGAAATACCGGGCGATCGACTTCACTTTATCGAATATGATCGCTTCGAACATCACGAGGGTCGGGGTTTTGACCCAATACAATCCCAGGAGCCTGATCGATCATTTGGGGTCCGGAAAAGAATGGGATTTGGATAGAAAACACGGCGGGTTGATGTTACTGCAGCCCTATATGGATATTCACAGCTCTTACTGGTATCGGGGCACCGCCGACGCGATCCATCAGAATATGACTTTTCTTCGCCGGAGTGAAGAGGACTACGTTCTCGTCACCTCCGGGGACCATATCTACAACTTCAACTTCTCGGAATTGTTCAACTACCATTTCGCGAAAGGTTCGGATATCACTTTTATGTACAAATCTCTCGATGACACCTATAAGCCGTGCGAATACGGCATTTTGCAGGTGGATGATGAAAATCGCATCTACTCGTTCGAAGAGAAACCGACCCACCCGGTGGGGAACAAAGCGTCTTTGGGCGTTTATTTTATGAACAAGTATATGTTGATGGATATGCTGTACAATACCGTACCCCAAGCGGAAGGGTACGACTTTTTACTGGACGTGCTCATTCCAAACATGCAACGGCTACGGTATTTTGGGTATGAATTCACCGGGTATTGGCGAAACATCAAAAAAGGGATTCAAGAGTATTACGACGTCAATATGAGTCTATTGGATAGAAAAGTTCGCCAAGAACTGTTCTATGATGGCGTCACGATCCATACGAAGATCAAAGACCTTCCGCCTCCGAAATGTACGGGGACGGCCTTTGTGAAGAAATCCATCGTCGCGGACGGATGCGTGATCTCAGGCCGGGTTCTCAATTCGGTCATATCGCGCGGCGTGAAGGTCAAAGCCGGGGCGTTGGTGGAAAACTCGATCCTCTTGCAAGATACGATCGTGGAGGAAGGGAGTACCGTCAAGTTTTCGATTTTGGACAAAGAATGCCTGGTTCGAAGTGAGCGAAGGATCATCGGCCGAAAAGAAGATATCCTTGTTTTCGAGAAGGGTAGCGTTATATAAGGAGGGGAATGATGGCATCCGGAATCACAGCAATGATACTAGCCGGTGGTCAGGGCACCCGTTTAGGGGTTCTGACGGAGGATATCGCGAAGCCGGCCGTTCCTTTTGGAGGGAAGTACCGCATCATTGACTTCACCTTGAGCAACTGCGTGAATTCGGGGATCTTTAGGGTTGGGGTGCTCACGCAATACAAACCGCACCTCCTCAACGCGCATATCGGGATCGGGAGACCCTGGGATTTGGATAGAATGGGCGGCGGAGTGACGATCCTGCAACCCTACACCTACGAAACGGGAAATATATGGTTTCGGGGCACCGCAGACGCCATCTACGAAAACTTCTATTTCATCGAAAAGAACGATCCGAAATACGTGCTCATCCTTTCCGGTGATCATATTTACGCGATGGACTATATGGATATGCTCAACTACCACGTTTCCAAGCACGCGTTCGCAACCTGCGCCTGTATGAACGTCCCCCTGGCTGAGACGAGCCGTTATGGTATCATGGTGACGGATTTGCAGCAAAAAATCGTGGAATTTCAGGAGAAGCCTCTCCACGCCAGAAGTACCTTAGCCTCGTTAGGAATCTACATCTTCAACTGGGACTACCTCAAGGCGTTGTTGAAACAAGACGCGGCTAAAGAAGAGTCCACTCACGATTTCGGAAACGATATCATTCCGGAAATGGTCAAGAACAACGCCGATTTCTATGCCTACGAATTCGAAGGGTATTGGAGGGACGTCGGGACGTTGCCTTCCTATTGGGAAGCGAATATGGAGTTGATACAACCTCTACCCCCGCTCAGTTTGTACAATCCCTCGTGGAGGTTTTACACCAGGACGAGAGAGCGTCCTCCCGCATACTTCGGCCCGGAGGCGGTCGTCCTCGACACCCTCGTCAGCGAAGGGTCAGAGGTCTTCGGTGTCGTGGAAAAATCGGTTATTTTCCAAAGCGTCACGATAGCGAAAGGGGCCAGTATTAAAAACTCCGTCGTCTTAACGGGAAGCGTAATCGAGGAGGGAGCGGAGATCTCCAACGCGATCATCGCGGAGAACGCCACAATCGGTAAGGGCGTTCGGATCGGGAATAAAACCTTCGCGCCGAACCGGGAAGACCCGAAGGTGTACAACTCTTTGATCACCACGATTGGGTATAACGCGTCGGTTCCGGATAACACGACCATCGGGAGCAACTGCGTCGTTCATTCCGGCGTTTCGAAATCGGACTTCGAGAAAGGGGCTTACGAAAGCGGAGAATCCGTGTGGAAAAAAGAACAGCGGAGCAATAACACCTAAACGGGGAAGCCGATGTTTTTCGATTTTTTCGCTCTCAAGATACGCGCTGAAAGCAAAGCCTCGGACGAGGTGTTTTTCGGTTATATTTTCGGTAAAACGGGTGAAAAAGTCGAGTACCGTTTCATCTGTATACCCCGGCGTTTCTCGAAACAGGTCAGTGTGGACTTGAACAGCCCGCTTTCCACTTTCAAAGAGTTTCTCAACCATCATTATCAGGAGCTTTTCACGAAAACTCCCGAAGTGATGGAACTCACCACCGAGTTTATGCGATACTTAGAAATGCAGATCAAAAAAACTGGCGGGCGCGAAGCCTTCTCCGTACGGTATTCGAAGGTTATCGCGGACGGAGACTTCGACGTCGTGAAGATGGAGTTGCTGAACCTCTTCCAGAATTGGACCACTTCGTTGGATATCGATCTCGTAGTGGACACGTCCACTTACGAAGAATTGACCTCCAGTTATTTAAAAGATATCGATTTTGGAGATTTCGCGCAATCGCTCTCATCGAGAAATGATCTGGTGACCCTTCCGGAGATCTACCCGATCGTGGACCCGTTGGATGGCGCTTCGATAGACGAGTACGACATCGGAGACACGTTGTTCTGCACCCTTCTGGGGTTCACCGCCATCGATCAGGAAAAACTTCTCAGAGAAGAGTTCCCCGATCATTTCGACGCGGAAGGGAACAACACCGTGCCCTTCGAAGGGGTCATCATCTCCAAAGAAATCCTCCCTTTGATTTCTAAAAACTTCGTGTTGGTCAAGGTCCAAATAGGGAAGTCTTTCCAAGCAAAGTCTATGGTCTTACGCTCGATTCGTTTGATGTACGACCCGAACAAGATGCGCAAACGCCTTCAAAGTATAAAACAAGATGCCGATACGCACTCGATATCCGTTGCCGACGCGATGTCGAAGTATAAAAAAGTTCGCGAGGAATCTTCAAAAAAGTTGCTGGATAGCGGAAAGGTGCGGATCAACGATTTCGTTCTGACTCTCATATTCCTTATGCTCATCTTCGGGTTGGTCGCCATCATCCTATATTATTTTTTCCTCACGTAACCTGATTTCTTGGATAGCCTCATGATGCGAAAAGAGATACCATATCCGCCCGTATGAGGGAGACCTCCCCTCCCAAAGGAGCAGCGAACTGTTCCAATCGATAGAGGAAAGTGGGAGGACGCTGTTCTTCCAGAAACAAGGGAAGCGCCGGTTAGAAAAGAAATACCGGGCCTTTGACACCACAACGGTCCCCAATTACTCGGAAACGCTCAAACAAGTGAATCAAGGGAGGAACGAAGAGAACGGCAGATTCCCGCGATTGAACTTGGTTTGACGAACTCATCGACGCCCTTTTCTCGTATCACCGAATGTTGATCGTGGGGACGAAGTTGAAGAGGTGAAAGAGCCGTTTGACGCCCTGTCACTTTACCGGAGCGAGGATATCGACCGGAAGGCTTTCGCGAAACAGAAAGAGCGGTTACACTTCTCGGAAGAACGCAGGTTTCCTCAGGATCATCCTTACGCGAGAAGCTATTTGTGGAGTTTATCGCGATAATTGATCTGTCCTGTGTGAAGAAACGTATGCGAGACGCGAGGGTTTCAGTAACGGGACCGTTTCGAAAGCAACTCCAATTCCTGATTCCACACATTCCTGCCCTTTAGTTCGGCTAAGAGGGGAGGAATGTTTCCGGTCTGATGAGACAATACCGAAGCGTAAACCCGACCGATGAGGCCTTCGATGTATTCTTCGGCCTCTTCGGGTACCCCAGCGAAAAACGTGGCGGCTTCCTCAAATTGCGAGAGCTTAAGGGCGCAAAACCCCAAGCCGATGTAAATCTTCGAAGAAATGAAACCCAACTTCAGGGCTTGTTCGAAGAGTTTTTTCGCCATCGTGTAGTCTTCCTTCTCGATGAATGCCAATGCCATATTGTAATAGCACAGCGGTTCTTCAGGATAGGTTTCCATCAAGCGCGCGTAAGCTTTCAAAGCCGCTTTGATATCTCCATCTCGATACGAAGCGTTGGCCGCTTGCAGTCTTTCCTCGAATAAATCGGTTTTTTGATCCACCTACCCTCCTTCACGTTTTCAACGGGTATCGCTATTCCGCCGCGGCCCCTCATTGCGCCAAACTGTTTATCAGGCTCTCCTTCACTTCAGGAACCATATAGGCGGTGTAGTAAACCGAATCCGAATAGTCCATCCCGGCAATCCGGGAGGAGACGGTCACGATTTTCACCCCTTCAAAGGGAATGGTCATTCTATACGTGATAAAGCTGAAAGGCATTTCGGGTATTTGGTGATAGTACTCTTCAAGGTAGGGCAGCCAATCGGGTGAGAGGACCATCCCGCCGGTCAAGCGCGCCAACTTGTTCAGGTCGGAGGTCACGGTGAGGTTGCTTAACACGTACAGCTTCGCGTTCTTTGCCAACAGGGCGGGCGCCGCATTGTCAAAGTCTATTTCTTGCCCGTCGTACCTCCAAAAGAGGATATTCATGGAGTTTTTCGAAAGGTTTTGTAGGTCGTGATTGAAAAACCGGGCGCCATTTTCTATCCTATGGAGGGTTACCGGCTTCCATATATACTCGAAGTTAAACGGGACCAGCCCGCCGCTATCGCTAACGGTGATGAGCGGCCCGTTCAGCCCGAAATCGTTTCCGCTGATATGCCGATTCCTGAAAAAGATGTGCATCTCATCGCCTTCGATATACATCCCGTCGATGAAGTTGATCGCTTCAGATTGGGATCTGGCGAGTACGTAGCTTTTCACGAGGTGATCGTCGAAATCGGCGAAGGTGAGTAGAGGAGGGCGATAGTCCATATCGCTGATCCCTTCGAGCTCGATATTCGTCAAATCGATCGGAAGATAGGCGCCTTCTCCGCTGTCCTTGGCGTCCCGGTAGGTGAGCTCGCCGGTGTTCCACAACGTGATGATGTTCCCCAGCCCGTCGCAGCAAGAACAGACCGGTATCTGCCCGGGAATGAACGGGATCAAATACATCTCCTCGTACGTGGGTATCTGTAGGATGCGGTAACTTTTCAACGTGAGGTCCTGAAGCACCAAAAGGTCATAATCCACGTCCGCATCGGTGACCAAGTTCGGCGTGTGCCCATCGCTCAAGAAAATACGCCTTACGACTTTTCCAGATGAAGATAGGACGGTTACCACGTTTTTCGGAGGATCTAGAACATATAAGTTCCCAATACGATCGACCGCTTTCACGAAAGGTTTCGAGAACCCATCGTATAACACATCCCATATGCCCGTTCTCAAGTCAAGGCGATGGAGTTTGCCTTCGGCTAGGTCCGACAGCACCATCTTCCCGGCTACCGAATCGATCACGAGACCGCTAGGGGCTTCACAAGGAAGATCGATCACGTAGCTGCGGTTCTTCCCCTCGACGAAGACAAACTGGTTTGCCCGGTCCAGGATATAGAGTTCATCCAGATATCGATCTGAAGCTACTGGATTGTAGAAAAATTCAACGTAGTGAACAAAGCCCAAAGTTTCAGAAAAATAATCCAATCCGAGAATCGGGTTTTTTAAAGAGGCCATTTCTCTCAAGGACCTCAAGCTTTTTAATAAAATAAGAATTTCCGTGCGATCGGGTTCTAAAAAAATCACTTTCTCTAAATTTTGTATTGCATCGCCCACATTTCCTGTCTCAATATCCATCTTGGCTGTGAAATACCACAGTTTCGGAATGTCCATCGGGTACATCGGCTTCTCGAACGCGAGGTCGATGTACTGTCTTGCGGCGCCATAATCGCCTTCTCCCCAATCTTCAATCGACTTCGAAAAGAAGAACCGCGCATATTCTTCTATCGGCGCGGTCTCCAGATACTCTTCTATCGTATGGACCGCTTGATCGAATCCCGAGAGCGCTGCGGCCAAGGAGACAGCGAGGATCCAAAAGATCAGTAGCGCCTTGTTTCTGACGGGGGCGAGGGGCATCGGCGGTCAATCCTCCGAAAAGGCCGTTTCTTCAGGCGTCCTCCGACGGGTTCGGCTTGGTCTTTGAAAAACCGAGCTGCCGGTCACCAGGGCGCCAGTCAGGGTGATGGTAAATATCAAGAGCCCGAGGTATTCGAACCATTTGGAATTCGCGAAAGGTTGGTTACCGAAAAACGCCTTCCCGAACCAAAAAAAACCCCAGGAGAAGAGGTAGTAGAATTGGATGGCGAAGGAGAACAAAGAAAAGAGAAAAGAAAGCCATAATAAAGTTTTGGCCAGTATAGGACGGCCAGGCCTACAAGAACCGATAAACAGAAACACCCCGGCAAAGAAAGAGAATCCGAAAAACGCGAGCATCGATAGGGGCGCTCGTAACGTGATGCCGAGCGCTTGGAAGACTTGGGCGTCTTTGAGCCAGTAACATCCGGAAAACAAAGTCAACCCTAATAACCCAAAAAAAGCCAAAAAGAACCCGCCGATGGCCGGTAACAGGAAAACGTCGGACGTATCTCGACTCGTTTCTTTTCTGTCTCGTGGTATCCGGTTAACCTTCACGACTTCCTTCTCCCAAAAGGGCGAGAATCTTTTCGCTTAGCTCGTAGAAGTGCTTTTCCATGGCGGTCTCCCGAAAAAAGAACGGCACCGGTTTTCCCGCGTCCCCAGAAACGATCATCATCGGGTCTTGCGGGATTTTGGTTAAAACGACGGTCTCCAATTCATCGGCCAAGATTTGCCCTCCGTCTTTACCGAATAGGTAATGAACGGTTTTACAGGTCGGGCAAACGAAATAGCTCATGTTTTCGACGATGCCCAAAATCCGCGATTCCATCACTTTCACGAACTCTCCCGCTCGCTTGGCGTCATCTTTAGAGACGGTTTGGGGTGTCGTCACCAAAATGGCCCCGTCTATGCTGCCCAAGGCTTGCATAATGCCGAGGTGCTCATCGCCCGTGCCGGGAGGGGTGTCTACGACCAAAACATCTAAGTCCCCCCATTCCACATCATCGACGAACTGCTCTATCGTCTTGTTTTTTAATGGCCCCCGCCAGATGATCGGCTTGCCTTTCGGTACGAAGCTGCCCAAAGAAATGACCTTCAAACTTTGAAAAAGGGTGTGCGGGATGATCTTCCCGTCTTCGGAGGCGATATGGACTTTCTCTTCTAACCCTAACATCTTCGCCACGTTCGGCCCATGGATATCCACATCCATCAAGCCAACCCGGTAACCCTGAAGGGCTAAGGCGGCGGCGAGGTTCACGGAAACGGTCGTTTTCCCGACCCCTCCTTTTCCGCTCAACACCAGCAGTTTGTGCTTTACATAACCTTCCTCTTTTTCCGTAGACACGCGAGATCTCCTTTCCCTCAACTTTTGTTTAAATAGTCGGTCGCTTTTTCCAGTATTGTATCAGAAAACCCCAACGCTTTGGCAACCGTGAACGCCCCTCTGGGGATTTCGCGGACCGCCAGACGGTGGAGCCTGTGGTCGATCAAACGGTATAAGGCCTCTAGGTTTTCGTAGTTTTGCCCATCGATGGAACGAAGGATGCCGGTCGTGTAGACCTCGGCCGTAATCGATAAAGGCTTCGAATAGTGCGTGACGAAGAGCGAGATTTGGTTCGGCACGCCGTGGGCGTGCTCCACTAAAGCGGCGGCGAGCGCCTCTCCCTCACTCGGATTCGTAGATGACGCAAACTCGTCGATCAAGGAAAGCGAGAAAGGAGAGAAGGCCGACTTCGCCCGTACGATCTCGGAACCGAAGCCGCTCAATCCGTCTTGCTCTTTGGTTTTATAGAGCGCGTATATACGGGAGAACAGGGGCAGCTCGAAACGGTCTGTCGGCGTGGGGATCCCCATGTGGGCCAACAAAACCAGTAACCCGAGGGTTCTCAACGCCGTCGTTTTCCCCCCCATATTGGCGCCGACGACCAATGTCGCCCCCTCTTTTAAGGAAATCGTCAAAGGATCGTAAGGCAGGCCTTTCTGCCGGCGTTCTGCTTCCAAAATTGGGTCTCTTCCATTTTCCAAGACCAAAGTTAGGGGCGCTGAAGAGGTATTAGACCCGCTCAAGACCGTTGGGTAAACGCAATGATAGGCCTTTTTGAAGGCCACGAGCGCTAAGGCGAGGTCTAGGGCGCCGACCTCCGTCATCTGAGCCATCATCTCGGCCGCGTGTTTTTGGAGGTTTAGGTGTATTTCTTCTATGAGGCGTTGTTCCTCGACTTCGATTTCGGCGTGTATTTCCTGCTTTTTCATTTGGAGGGTTCGTGTCCTCTCGCCACCGATGATTTGGTAATGAATCGAAAAGGTGCTTTCTCGAATCAGTGAGATCCATTCGCATTTTTGTAACGCGAGGTTTCGTATATCTGTTCTGGAGAGGACGAACTCCCTCTGGTTGCGAACGGGGATTTCGTACTGCTTTTGAAGCAGGTCGCAATGCTGTTTTAATTCTATAGCTTCTTGTTTGGACGCCTTCTCCAACTCGCTCCTGAGGTCGCGAAGGTAGTCGGATTCCAAAGAGAAAAACATCTGGCGTTTTTCCTCGGGGTCTAAAACACGTAAGGCCGACGTCAAGGGGATGAAGCGGAAGCCTGGTAAGGATTCTATTCCGAAATCTTCTCGAAGCCGCTCGTAAAGCAGTAAAAATCGTTTGATCTCGAAAAGGTCGGCCAGGTTGACCGGGCTGGCCGATCGGAGCTTCGAAAGGCTCGTCGTGATGTTTCTAAATTGCTTCAAAGATTCTCGCAGCGTCCCAAAGGTCTTTTCGTAAGCGTTTTCCAAAAAAGCCAGTTTGACGAAATGAGCTTCCAACGCCTGCTCTTGACCCCTCACGAAGGGTCGCAAGCGAAGCGCGGCCGCTTGGCCCAAGGCGCCGGATGGGAGGACGGAGGACAGCAACGCGCTGGGTTGGATGAAGTCGACGGTGGCTCGATCCAGGAAATCTATATCGTGGAGAAGCGCGCGTTCGAGTATCATGTTCTCTGTCCGCCCTCCAGATAGGCAAAGGCGTCGTGGTCGTGAATGGACTCCATACTGCTCACCTCGACGCTGTACCAAGAAACGCTCTCAGATTCTCTTAACACGACCCCGATGTCCCTGGCCACGTCCTCCACGAATTTGGCGTGATCGTAGCCGTTTTCTGTGACGAACTTTTCGTCCTCCCGTTTCAACAGCGGAAAGACCGGCGATGAAGCCCCTTGTTCGGCTATTTTGACGATATCCTCTATCCAAATGATCTTTTTGCTGATGAGTAGGATCGTCACGTTCGCGCGCTGGTTATGCGCGCCTCGGGAACTGATGGCTTTGGAACACGGACAAACCGTCTGTATCGGCACCTTCGCTCCGTAAACGAGCTCGAAGCGATCGGTTTCGTCCAGGGTCGCGTTGAATTGACAGGGGATCACCATGTAGCTGAGGATTCCCGTGACGGGGGCCATTTTCTCTATCGTGTAAGGGAATTCGAGGTCCAAATGCGCTCTTGAGGCGGACAACTTCTGTTTCATATCCGAAAGGATCGTCTTGAGGTTTTTCAACTCCATATTGTGGGCGTGGCTGTGAAGAACCTCCACGAATCTGCTCATATGGGTCCCGCGGAAGTGAAGGGGCAGGTCAACGGACATCGTGACCTCCGCGATGGTGTGTTGGGTTCCCTTCTCCTTCCCACGCAACGCGATCGGGTATTTCATCTTTTTGATGCCGACCCTATCCAAAGGCAGGTTACGATGATCCTGCTCACTCTGTACGTCTAGCAAAACATCACCTCAAAACAAGGCTTTTAGTTCTCGTCCCGCCGCCCGTATCGTCAAATTCAGAGACGGTCAATGCGATAACGCTTGATTTTATAGTAGAGAGAGCGCACACTGATGCCCAACTCCTTTGCCGTACGTTCGCGATTGCCTTCGTTCTTGTACAGGTATTGCAGGATCGCTTGCCGTTCTATTCCATCCAAGATCTCGTTCAGTTTTCCTTTGTAAGAGGATAGATACGCCTTTGATTCTTTCCGGTGAGCGGAGATGATTAAAAAGTCGAAATTGTCGATCCCTAGCACCTCATCGGAGGGAGATGCCTTGATCATTGCCCTACCGATGGCGTTTTCCAGTTCTCGGACGTTTCCGGGCCAATCGTATTGACGAAATAGGCCCTTCACTTCGTTCGTGACCATCCGTACGCGTTTTCCATACTCCAAGTTAAAGCGGGCTGTAATGATCTCTATGAGACCATCCAAGTCTTCGAGGCGATCTCGTAAGGGCGGGATGAGGATAGGGACGACGTTCAGCCTGAAATAGAGGTCACGTAAGAAAGTGCCTTCCTCGATCATCGCTTCCAGATTGCTGTTCGTGGAAACGATGAGACGAACATCCGGCCGCTCGTTGGTTTTGGAACCGATACGGGCGTATTCCCGTGTTTGCAAGAATCCTAGGAGTTTGACTTGTGTCGAGCGGTCGAGGTTGGAGATTTCATCCAAAAAGAGCGTCCCACCCTGAGCTTTTTTTAGAAGGCCGGAGTAGGTGGATCTTTCAGAAGCTGCGGGCGTCGAGTCAGCGTATCCGAATATTTCGTATTGGAGTAGGGAGCTGTCCAAACTGGCGCAATTGATTTCGACGAAGGGGCCCTCACCCCTGGGAGAACTATGGTGTATCGCGTGGGCGAACAGCTCTTTCCCGGTTCCGCTCTCCCCCCGTAGGAGAACGGTCGCCATCGTCGAGGAAACCTGTTGCGCCTGTTCCAGGGCGATCTTCATCTTCGTGGACACGGCGATGATTTCAGAAAAAGAGAACCGCACGCCGGATTTTTTGACGGATGACCGGGATAGGACAAGCTGGTGCATCAAAGAGGAGATTTCAGTGACGTCGTGGATCACTCCGACGCTCCCTCGAAAGCTTTGTCCCACGAATAGCGGCATAACGTCGACGATGACCTCGCGGCGGGTTTTTCCGACGACCAGGCGTTTGCCCAATACCGGCTGTCTCGTTTTTGAGACCATGAGATGATAACTGTCTCCCTCATCGATGTCGATCACATCGATTGTCGCGCTCTTCCCCACGACCTCTTCGGACGTGAGTCCCGTAATCCTCGTGTATTCCTCATTGACGAGGGTGATCCTCCCTTTCTCATCGGCCACCGAAATCGCGTCGTGGGTAGAGTCGATAATGGCTTTCAGCTGGGCCTCGATCTCCTTGAGGTTCGTCACTTCTTCCGCCATCTTCTGAACGCTGGTAATATCCCGGAAGATCGCAGCGACGCCCAGAAGGTTGCCAGCCATATCGAAAAGGGGTAACCGGGAGGTAACGATCACCGTATCCCCTAAGTACTGGAGCTTGTCATACTCCGGGCGAGCGGTTTGCAAGACGATATGCAGTCGCGTGTTCGGAACGGTCTTCACCACGTCCTTTCCTATGATCCCTTCATCGGAAAGGCGAAGAATCCGAACCGCTTCCGGGTTGATATAGACGATACTTCTTCTGGAGTCTATGATGAGAACCCCTTCTTGAAGCGATTCCAAGACGGACCTCATCATCTGGTCGAGCACTGTCACGACGTCGTCTCCTTTAGGCCTTGCGCGGTTACGGAAATAGAACCCGTGCGACGCGCATCACTTTTCGATTATAGCATAATCCGCTCGACGAGGGCCGCTTCTGCGCGCGTGTGTGAAGTTATGGGGTGTAATCAAGAAACAAGACCAGAATCAATCGTACGGCTTTTAGTCCGTGTGGTCATCTCGGCGTAAGCGCCCCTTCTTTTCGTGGGGTCGACTTCCAGTCGGCCTGTCTCTCTGGGAACGCCTTGGGAACGCCGAACTTCAGTTCGGCAGGTTTTTCAAAAAGAAAAAACAGCAGAGCGGATTGCGAGACATTTTGGGCTTCGGAAGTCAGCCCGTCGGTTACCCAGCGATAATCCTTCGCAAGGTCGAAAAATACACTTCTTTCCCCCCTCGTTTTTGACTTTTTTCTTATTCCGCCCCGATATTAAACCCACACCATCTGCGCACGCATATCCCCTTGTGGAGTATAATAGGGTGGGTGAAAACGGCAATTTTCAACGTATCGCCACCCCTTACTGTCCGCGCACGTCCCTCCCTGACCGCTAAAGGAAGGGGATTCCCGAACGAGGAGCGAGATGAATAAACCAGTCTGTTGCAAATACGAGGTCACCTTGAGAGTAGACGGCCTTTTTTCGCTGAAGAGCAAACGAAGCCTCGTCGGCCGCTTGAAAACCGTTTTGGGCACGCGGTGGAAGGTCTGCGTTTGTGAGAGCCATCGTCAGGACGATCTGAAGTATATCGGTCTCACAATCGCCTATTTAGCATCGACCAGAAACCAAGCCGAAGATATCCTCCATCGCCTGGGCGTGGCGTTGGAGGAAGAATCTAACGGGATTATCGAATCGAGTGAGCTATCGACCTGTTAAGAGTTTACTTCAGGCAGTCCGAACAAACGCCGTACACTTTGAGGTGGGTGTCGAGATGCTCAAATCCTGTTTCTTTCTTGATTAAGGCGGTGATCTCCCGTAAAGAGGGCTCGGAAAAGCGCAGTGTTTTGCCGCATTCGGTACATACGGCCAAGCAAGCGCCCGCGGTTTCATTCGAGACTAACTCATAACGCACGATATCTTCGTCTATCGGGATCTTTCGGAGTAAGCCAAGGCTGCTCAACAACTCCACCGTTCGATAAACCGTCGCTTTACTGATTCTAGACCGTTTCTCCAGTAGATTTCGATAAACTTCCTCAATGCTCATATGATTGGGGAAGTGATCGGAAAACACTTTCATGATCAATTCTCTCTGCGCGGTAATCCTGAATTTTCTCGTTTTAAGCTCTTTGCGAAGCAAATCATTAACCATGTGTACCTCCCAATTTCCGTTTCTTCGATTCTAAAGGAAACGGATCTATTCGGAGCCCTCTTGAGAATCCTAAAGCACGTCATTAGAAGGGCATCATCTTCCCTATCATAGCAGATAAAAGTAAACCTTTTGTAACATTTTATGTATTTTAAGTAAATTTACCACTAATTTAACTTGAATGAACGCAGGGATAACATAACTATTACTTTTTTCCGCGCCTTGAGACTCTGTACCCCTTCCTTACCGAAGCCCTACAACTCAGGCGTTCGTGTGTGTCAAGTTATGGAGTGTAATCAAGAAACAAGGCCAGAATCGATCTACAGATTTTTAGTCCATATAGTCATCCCGGCGTAAGCGCCCCTTCTCTTCGTGGGGCCGACTTCCAGTCGGCCTGTCTCCCTGGGAAGGCCTTGGGAACGCCAACTTTTATGTTGGCATGTCAAAAAAAACAGGGGTTCGCACAGAGAGCACAGAGAACACAGAGAGAACACTAAGATTTTCACAGAGAGCACCCAGGTAACGCTCTGGGTACACCCTGGGAACGCCAAACTTTAGTTTGGCATGGTTTTGTGGCTCTTCGACTATTTACAAGACGTACTTAATTAACATCTTCTATCGTAATAATTCTGTAGACCCTTAGACCGTTTCGCTAATCCGCTCTAATCGCATAATCGGCCATCCCGCAGACTCTTTCTATTCCTCTTATGTTACCTTGTATTTCTTGGATGATCAGTGGGCTTCAAGTAATGTATCGAAGAGCCGGTTTTGTCTTTTCATTGGGAGCGTTCCCGAAGGCAGCATCGCGGCGTAAGCGCTTTTGCTTTTCGCGACGGCGCGATACGCTTTTGAGAAAGAAAAAAGGCGGAGACACTTTTTCTTTTTGGAAACCCCCGCCTTTAAGGTATAATACCGATGGGACTTTTTGCTGAGACTTTTTGCTGGAGGGATACCCATAAAGATGGTAAATAAGCCACACGACAAATTGTTTAAAGAAGTTATGGGAGATATGGAAACGGTGAAATCCTTCATCCAGCACTATCTACCTCCGAAGATCGTCCGGTTAATCGATCCCGAATCGATAACGATAGAAACAGACAGTTACATCGAGAAAGACCTCTCGGAATACTTCTTCGATCTGCTCTTTCGGGTGAAGATGCAACAGGAAGAGGCGTATGTCTATCTGTTGTTCGAACACAAAAGTAAGGTTGACAAACACGTGAGTCTGCAGCTCCTGGGGTATATGACCTCCATATGGAAGAAGACAGTACCGCAGCCTCTGTCAGTGATTCTGCCCGTGGTTTTCTACCAGGGGAGGGAGAAATGGGAAGCGCCGCAATGGTTTTCGAATCGCTTTTCAAACAGCGACAGTATGGACGGGGACTTGAAAGACTACATCCCGGACTACAAATATGAACTGTTTGAAATTTCGTCATTGAGAGAAGAAGAGGTCAAAGGGGCGAAACGTCTTCGTATCTATTTGGACGTCATAAGAATGAGAGCGCTCGAGGGAAAAGAAGCGATACGAGAAGTGATGCTCCGAGTCACAGTGACGATTTCGGAATTGCCGCAGACAGAAGCGAATGAACGGTTTTTCCAGGTCTGTATAATCTACCTGTTCGATACAATGGAAAGGGAGTATTTCCAACAATTGTCAGAACTGATGAAAACGGTATCGGAAGAAAGGAGTGAAAAGATGCAAACAATCGCGGATATGCTCAGACAGGAAGGAATAAAAAAAGGCAGAGAAGAGGGCCGGGAAGAGCTCCTTTGGAAACAAATAGCCAAAAAATTCCCTAAGGCCTCGCAAAAGTATTTTGAAAGACTGAAGTCCCTTACAATAGAGCAACTTGACTCCTTGGGACTCGAGTTGATCGATATGAAAAACGAGGAAGAATTAAAAAAGCATTTAATGTAGAGACTCCGGCAAAGGGCTTGAACGCGATTTGAAGGGCAGCGTGTGCGAAGTTATGGTGGCTCCTTCGGGGGCCTTTTTTTCCCTCCTCGTTTTTGTCATTTTTTCCTATCACACCCCGATTTGATACCACACGGAATAGGGAACTGCCTGCGAACTATGGTAAAATTGGGTATGTCATAGACCCACATCTTTAAGAAAACTTTGGAGGTGTTAGTATGAAGAAGTGCGTATTCTTTCTCTCTCTCCTTCTCATCGCATTGATTGGTTTCTCCGAACTCGTCATCTACTCCAGCGTCGATGAGGCCAACGCGCGGAAGATTCTCAACGCCTTTTCAGCGGAAACGGGGATAAAACTGAACTTCGTTTTCCTTTCCTCCGGTCCGGCGATGGCTAGAATTGAAGCGGAAAAGAATAACCCCCAAGCGGATGTTTGGTTTGGAGCGCCGATGGAAAACCACATTCTCGCGAAAGAAAAAGGGCTGACGATGGCCTACAAATCTTTGCACGTTTACGGGATTAGCCCGGAGTTCTATGATGTGGACGGGTTTTTCCACGCCTTCTATATGAACCCCTTAGGGATCGGGATCAACACCCAGGTGCTCGCGCAGCTAAAAGCGCCGATGCCGAAGACCTGGGAAGACCTCTTCCACGTGGCTTACCGCAAGATGATCCAATACCCGAACCCGCAAGCGTCCGGGACAGCCTACTCGATGATGACCGGCTTGATTATGCTTTATGGAGAAGACGGGATGATCGAATTCCTGAAAAAAATGGCTCCGAACGTGCAAACCTATACCCAAAGCGGTACGGGTCCGTCAAAAGCGGTTGGCACCGGTCAGGCGTTGATGGGTTTGCAGTTCACACCCGCCTTTTTCCAGTTCAAAGAACAAGGCTATCCTGTCGAAATCATCTTTCCGGAAGAGGGCGTTCCCTATGAATGCGCATGCGCTTCGATTTTAAAGGGCGCTAAAAACATCGGAGAAGCGCAAAAACTGATCGATTGGCTCATCTCGAAAAACGGGCAACAGCAAATCGTAGAACAGAAAACCTATTTTTACCCCATACGCAACGACGTCGATTTCGGCTCGCTCCAACCTCTTTCCACGATTAAGCTCATAACCGTTGACGGCATTTGGGCAGCGCAAGAGAAGGTCCGCCTCCTGGAGCGTTGGGTAAAAGAGGTGTTGCCTGTCCAATAACTCAGGCGAGGTTAAATAGAACAAGGCTTCCGGGTGAACCGGAAGCCGGTCTTTTTCAGAGCGCACACGCGCGCCGGGGGTGTACCGTTGAAGTCGAAGGAGCTTTTTCGCTCTCTGAAAGCCTTAACGAAAGAACCTTTTCTGTTATTGTTGATCATCGGGATTTTTTTCTTGCTGTTCCTGTTTTCCCTTTATCCGTTGATAAAGGTAGCGATGGTTAGCTTCGAGAAAGGTGACGGAACATTGAGCTTGGACGTTTACCGTCAGACCCTCTCCAACAACTATTTGCGCCAAGGATTCTATAACAGCCTTTTAGTCGCCTCCCTCACTGCTATTTTCGGCGTGGCGATCGGATACCTTTTCGCCTATACTCTCAACCGCACGAATATCCCCCTCAAAAGGTTTTTCCGATTCGTCGCGTTGATGCCGGTCGTTTTCCCACCCTTCATCGGAGCGATGGCACTGATTATGCTGTTTGGGTTTAACGGTTTAATCACGGCAAAAGTTTTCGGCATACGCAACTTCCCGGTGTACGGCCTATGGGGCCTGATGATGGCTCAGATGGTCTGCTTCTTTCCCGTTGCCTTCATCACCCTGGACGGGGTGATTTCGACTATCTCACCCACACTCGAAGATGCGGCTTTCAATCTCGGAGCGAGCAGATGGGAAGCCTTCCGAAAGGTCATCTTGCCCGTTTCAATCCCCGGGATCGCCAGTACCTTGCTGGTTTTGTTTATAGAGTCTCTCGCAGACTTCGGGAACCCCTTGATCCTCGCCGGTAGTCGTTTCCCCGTTTTGTCCGTTCAGGCGTACTTGGAGATAACCGGGATGTACAACCTCAGAACTGGCGCGGCTTTAGCCGTCTGGCTCCTCTTGCCTTCGATCCTCGCGTTCTTAGCGCAAAAGTACTGGGTCAGCAGAAAGCGGTACGTCACCTTGAGCGGAAAACCGACCACTTCGGTCATCAAGAGCGTGAACCGCCCTATCAAATGGGCTCTGTTCTCGCTTTGCCTGATAATTTCGCTCTTCATTCTACTCATTTACGCGACGATCGTTTGGGGATCCTTCACGCAGGCTTGGGGGATGAGTAGTCGCTTCACTCTAGATAACTTCAAGTATGTGCTCGATGTGGGATTAGAGTCGATTAAGGACACTCTGGTCATCGCCTTCTCCTCAACCCCACTGTCTGGGCTTTTGGGAATGATTATCGCCTTTTTAATCGTACGCAAACGATTCCCAGGAAAAGGGGCGATGGACTTCCTCTCTCTGCTCAGCTTCGCGGTACCCGGAACCGTAATTGGTATCGGATACATCTTCGCTTTCAACACCCCCCCGTTTTTACTCACGGGTACCCTGGCGATCCTGGTGCTCAATTTCGTGTTTCGGTATATTCCTGTCGGGATACAATCGGGGATCGCCCTTCTCAACCAAGTAGATCCCGCGATAGAAGAAGCGGCCTTCACCTTAGGCGCGAACAACCGCGCCGTATTTCGGAGGATCACGTTGCCGCTGATCGTCCCGGCCTTCTTTTCCGCCCTCGTCTTTTCTTTCGTACGGGCGATGACGGCGATCAGCGCCGCGATCTTTCTCGTTTCAGCGAAATGGAACCTGATGACGGTGCAGATACTGAGTCAAACAGACTCAGGCCGGCTTTCCGAAGCATGCGCCTATTCCGTGATCTTGATTTCCATTATTTTGATCTTTATGTTGTCTCTCAAGCTCTTTTTACGTCAAAGAATCAGCCTATCGAACCAAAACTACGGGGTTAGGTGAGCTTATGGGTCTCGTTTTGGAAAACCTCGTCAAAACCTTCAGAAGCGACGGCGCTGAATTAAGGGCGGTCGACCGGATATGGTTGGAAATCCCGTCGGGGGCCTTGATCACTTTGCTCGGCCCCTCCGGCTGCGGAAAAACCACGACCCTTCGGATGATCGCCGGATTCGAGCTTCCGACAGATGGCATCGTCAGACTGGAAGGAGAGGATATTACCTTTCTACCGCCGAATCAACGGAATATTTCGATGGTGTTTCAAAGCTACGCCCTCTTTCCACACCTGAGCGTGGAAGAGAACGTCTCTTTCGGGCTGAAGATCAAGCGCCTTTCCCGGGATGTCGTGCGTAAAGAGGCCCGCGATATGATCGATTTGGTTGGTTTGCGCGGATTGGAAAAAAGGAGACCGGACCAGTTGTCCGGTGGGCAGCAACAGCGGGTTGCCTTGGCCAGAAGCTTGGTGATGAAACCGAAGGTTCTGCTATTCGATGAGCCGCTTTCGAATTTGGATGCCAAGCTCCGGGAGTCGATGCGCTTGGAGATACGACGTATCCAACAGGAGATGAAGATTACAAGCGTATACGTGACTCATGACCAAGTGGAAGCGATGAGCATTTCCGACCTGATCGTGATTATGGACAAAGGCAAGATTATGCAAAAAGGGAGTCCGTTCGAGGTTTACACGCGCCCGGCTAATGCGTTTGTGGCAGATTTTATCGGTAAAGTCAATTTTATCGACGGCGTCGTGGATAGTAGAGACGGCGAGACCTGTATTGTCCACGCGAAGACTCTAAACCAATCCTTCAAGTGCCGGAACCTTTTAGTAGCCGAAGGTCAAGGAGCCCGGATCGTTGTTCGTCCGGAGGCGTTCTCCCTGACTCCCAGTTCCAACGAGGGTTTTAATTCCATTTCTGGCATAGTGCGTTCGTTCATATTCTTGGGTTCTCACCTCGAATACTCGGTAGAACTGCGCGACGGTTCTGTCATCAACGCTTTGGAATACAATCTCTCGGAAGGGTCTTTACCCCGGGTAGGCGAAGAAAAACGCCTTTTCTTCTCCCAAAAAAACGCTTGGGTGATTCCAGGATAATTCCCTGCGGGCATTCGAGGGACGGGATTTTGCCCTCTTCATCAGAAGCAAGTCCCAAAATGCGAAACGATAAGGGTAGGTGCCATACATGAGAAGAAAGACGAGAGAAGCGCTGACCGGATGGGTCTTCGTGTCGCCTGCATTGGTCACACAGATACTGTTCATCTACTTCCCTTTGGGATGGTCATTTTTCGTCAGTTTTTTTAGATGGAATCTCATCCGCCCGATGCGGTTTATCGGTTTCGATAACTATACCTCAATGTTTACCTCTTCAGATTTCTGGAGCTCGATGTCAGTGACCTTCATCTATGTGGCGGTAACCGTCCCCGTTTCCATACTCATCGGGTTACTCCTGGCCTTGCTGGTCAATCTCCCTTGGCTTAAAGGAAAAGGGGTCTTTCGAACCTTCTTCTATATCCCCGTCATCACCTCGATGGCTGCCGCGGCGGTGATCTGGGCTTGGATATTCGAGGGGAACGTAGGGCTGCTGAATTATTTCCTCAGTTGGTTTGGCGCTAAGTCGATCAACTGGTTGAGTGATCCGGACTACGCTTTGATCGCGCTGATGATCATAGGCATATGGAAAAGGATCGGTTATAATATGGTCCTCTTTTTAGCCGGACTCCAGGTCATCCCGAGAACCTATTACGAAGCGGCTGACATCGATGGCGCATCCACTTTTAGTAAGTTTACGTCGATCACTTGGCCGCTTCTATCTCCGACTACGCTCTTCGTTACCGTTATGCAGTTCATCGCTTCCTTCCGTGTGTTTGTTTCCGTTAGCGTAATAACTCGCGGAGGCCCTGCTAATAGTACGCGGGTCATCACTTTTTACCTGTACGAAAATGCATTCGCATACTTGAAGTTTGGTTACGCCGCCGCCATCTCCGTGGTGATGTTCCTCATGATGGTAGTCTTTACGTTGATCCAGTTCCGATTCAGTAAAAGGAGGGTGCATTACGCATGAGAAAGGCGCCCTCACTCTGGATACGTATACCCCTGTATATTGCAATTATCGTCATTATGCTGCTCGTGAATCTGCCGTTCATCTGGATGCTCGTGACCGCTTTCAAAGACGAAAGCGAAGTGTTCACCTTGCCCCCGAAATTTTACCCAAATTTCTTTGATTTTCGAAATTTCGCCGGTGCGATGGCCCAGATCCCTATGGGGAGATACCTTTTCAATTCCCTTTTCGTCGCCCTGTCTGTCACCTTACTTCAACTTCTGTTTAACAGCTTCGCCGCCTATGGGCTTTCTCGTTTGCGGTTCAAAGGAAGGGATTTCATCTTCCTAATCTTGGTCGGGACACTGATGGTTCCGCCGGAGGTGACCTTAGTACCGCTCTACATCATTGTGAAAAACCTGGGGATGATCGACAGTTACCGCGTGTTGATCATCCCATTTATGTCTAGCGCTTTCGGGATTTTCCTTCTACGACAGTTCTTCCTGGGAATCCCAAGAGAGCTGGAAGAGGCCGCCATCATCGACGGAGCCGGCCATCTGAAGATTTTTCTCACCATCATTCTCCCGCTCACGAAGCCGGCGCTTTGGACGATGTCGCTCTTCACCTTCATCGCCCATTGGAACGAGTATATGTGGCCGCTGGTTTCCGTCAGCGATCCCAAGTATCAGATGATTCAGGTCGGCATCTCGCAATTCGTGAGCGGTTGGGAAACCCGCTGGACCTATCGAATGGCCGCCTCGACTCTTGTAGTGGTGCCGATCATCATTTTCTTTTTCTTTGTGCAAAAACAGTTTGTCGAAGGTATTAGCGTTTCTGGCATCAAAGAATGAAAAAAGGAGGAAAGAGAACATGAAGAAAGTATGGATCACGGTAACGCTCTTGATTTGCGCGATGATGCTCTTCGCTGCACCGGTGAAGGTCGTCGTCTGGTATGCGCAAACTGGGATTTATTCCCAAACGCTCTTAGAGTTAATTGATGAGTTTAACAAACTCAACGAAGGAAAAATCGTGGTAGAAGGAGTCTATTCGGGTAGTTACGAGGACACGATGCAAAAGCTCGTGGCGTCTATGGTGGCGGGCAACCTGCCGCATATCGCCCAGATCGAACAAAGCCGAATAGGCCAGTTCTTGGACGGGGATGCTTTCCAGAACTTGGATGAGTTCATAAACAAAGACCCCGAATTCAAGGCTACCTTGTCTGATTTCTTCCCCAGATTCCTCGCAGCCAACACCTTCTACGGTAAGCTATACGGCTTTCCGTTGAACACGAGCACCCCATTATTGTACATCAACCGCGACGTTTTCCGAGCTGCGGGTTTGGATCCTAATAAACCACCCAGAACTTGGGAAGAAGTCTACGAAGCCGCGAAGGCTGTAAAGAAACTCGGGCCCGATTATTATGGCTATCGGCTGGGTGACGATGACTGGATACTCGAATCCTACGCCTGGCAGTTTGGCGGAGACATCGTTTCCGAAGACGGGATGAAGGTTTTACTCGATTCTCCGGGGACGATAGACGCCTGGAAATTTTTCCAAAAAGGGTTACGAGAAGGCGTTTTCGTTTATACCATACCGGAACAAGGGAACGCGATGGACCTCTCGGGTAAGGTCGCTATGGTTTGCCGCTCGACAGGAAGTCTCGCCTACATGATTCAGAACGCAAAGTTCGACTTAGGCGCTACCTTTATGCCTTATCAAGTGAAAAAGGCCACACCGATCGGTGGCGCGAACATCTATATGTTCAAGAACAAACCGCAAAACGAAAAACAGGCAGCTTGGGAGTTCATGAAGTTTGTCACCGCGACACCGAACACGAAAAAATGGTCGCTAGCCACAGGGTATATGGCTAGCCGTGTATCAGCCTACGAATCTCCCGAAATCCAAGAGTTGTTCAAGAAAGACCCGAGGGCGGAGGTCACCTATCTGCAGTTGAAGGAAAGCGCCGTTCGGAGACCTTATATCGGGCCATATCGCGAAATCTTCAATATTATGCTTTCCAGTTGGCAGACGATTATGACCGATATGAACGCCAACGTCGAAAACGTATTAAAAACTGCGACCGAAAAGGCTCAAAAGGTTCTCGACGAGTACTAAACTCACACATCACGGGGCGCGTTTCGACGCGCCCTTTAGTTTTTAGGAGGAACTATGCGCCGCGTTTTGAAAATCGTCTTATTGTGTGCTTTGGCCGGGTTGTTTTTCTCCTTTAGCGCCTTCGCGCAGCTCCATATTTTTTACGGAAATTTGCATGCGCACACCTCTTACTCGGATGGAGCCGGAGACCCTTGGGAGGCCTATACGCACGCAAGAGATTACGGAAAGCTGGATATCCAAGGCGTTACCGATCATTGTCACTATCTGCAGTATCCTCTGGCTGACGGGTCGATGCGGTTACCGAAAACCTTTCAAGCTGCCAGAGAAATGAACGAGGATGGACGGTTCCTGGCAATCGCCGGGTTCGAGTGGACCTTGACCGGCCAGGGTCATATTACCGTCTACGACACCCAGCATTTCACCCACCGCGACGAAAGCGATCTGTTCCAACTTTACGAGTGGATTTACGAAAACGACGGAATAGGCTCTTTTGCTCACCCCGGTGTGAAATACGGAGATTTTTACGACTTCGTATACGACCCGAAAGCGGACCAAGTGATGAACCTCATCGAATTAGGGAACGGGAGCACCTATGTTTCTCGGTGTATCAACGAGGAGTATCTTGAACGCTACGAACGCGCTTTAGTGAGAGGATGGCATCTGGGCGCGGCAGCCAACCAAGACAATCATCAGGCGAACTGGGGATCCGCCAATACCCTCCGCACGGGAGTTTTCATGGAATCGCTGACTCTCGAAAACCTATACAAAGCGCTAAGAGCACGTCATACCTTTGCGACCGAAGACGCAGATGTGAAAATTTATTTCGAAGGAAACGGTGCGATGATGGGAGACATCCTCTATGACCTGGATCGCGTCACATTTCGGGTCGAATACTCTGATCCCGGAGATACGATTCTCGAGGCTCAGGCCATTTATTCAGGAGGGGTCTTGACACTCCCTGTTCAGGGAGACGTATGGGAGACCACCTTCAGCCTGTCGATCGACAAACCTTACGAGTGGGTTTTCATACGGGTGGAGCAAGACGACTCCAACGAGGTCATCACTTCACCTATTTGGATACAGGATTCGAAAAGGGTCTACCTGTTCAACACCTTTTCATTTCCCGCTCGAATAGTCCGGGATCAGCCTTTCAAGTACGGCTATGAGATCGCGAACCTGAACGAAGAAGAGCGAACGATTCTGTTCGAAATAAAAAATGACGAGGGAGAAGCTTTCTTTCAGAAAACGATAACCTTGGAACCCTTAGGGTTGTTCAAAGAGGTCGTCGAGCTTCGAGTCCCGACGAAAGCCTTGACCCTTTATCTCGATGGACTCCCTTACGGCGATGCCGGCCTTGAGGAGGTTTCTTTCATCGCCGGGATCGACACTTCACACGAAAACTATTTTCTGAAAGAGCTCGAACCGCTTTCAAACTACCTTGAAAGCCTCGGCGGGGATACAATTCCGCTGAAAGGATCTCTCAACCCAGCGAAGCTCAGCAACTGTCATTGGTTGATTATGCCCTTACCTCCCTCCGACGCGATGTTACCGTCGTTTGCGGTTTTAACGGCGAGAGACGTCGAACTTTTCAAGCAGTATGTCACGCGAGGGGGACATTTCATTTTCGTCCTATCGAAAGAGAAGAGCTTACCAGCCGCGATCGATTCTTGTAAGCGCTTTTTCGAAGAAGTCGGGGTATCGGTCCACTTAGACGAGGATGGGACCGCATTGTCTGATCCTGAAAACGTGTTCACGACGAAAAGCGGTTCTCATTTTCTCTTTTTGACGTGGGAAGAAGCGACAGATCCAAATCGTATTTCCGAGGTCTTGAAGGGGCTCGGGCATCTTTGGTAAGCCAAATCCTTCGATAATTAACCACCATAGGAGGAGAACCTGATATACACTTGACAACATAAGCATGATGTGGTACAATATGTGGTAGTTACGCAACTACCATATATCGAGGTAAGATAATGTGCGCGATCCACATCAAAAGAATCCGGGGCCACGAGTATGCGTATGACGTGACCTCCTACTGGGATAAAGAACAGAAGAAGTACCGAAAGAAAACGGTCTATGTCGGGAAGGTTTTAGACAAAGAGAAAGGCCTATACGAGAAACGAAGTGATCGCGCAGGCAACGTAGAAGAACGCCTTCGACAATCCTTGATTCTTTCCTTTGGGGATACCTATGCATTATCCGAATTCCTGGAGAAGCTTCCCTTGGGTAGGCTAATAGAAAAGAGTCTACCCGAAGAGGGTGACACGCTCAAGGGTTTGCTATACTACCGGATATTGAAAGAAAGTGCGATGCAGTATGCTCAGACGTGGATGGAGGGGAATTACGCGCGCATTCTGTATCCCAAAGCACGTTTAACCTCACAGAGTATCAGCGAGTTCTTGAAGACGTTGGGAGAAGAAGGGGTATGGAGGAAGTTTTTCCAGAGTTATCTGGCACAGGCCAGTGGGGAAGAGGCGGCGGTGATCATCGACAGTACGGGACTGCCGAACGAAATCGACATTCCGATATCCGCTTTCGGCTGTCATGGAGGAGAGATAGAACGAGAGACCAGATTATTGATGGTCATGGATCAAGCGAGCGGAATGCCCCTGTACTTTCGGTATATGGCGGGCAATATCGTGGATGTCTCCACCTTGGCGACGACGATGATGGAGCTGGAGTATTATGGGGTTAAAACGGCTTTCGCGTTAATCGATGCCGGATATTTCAGCCAAGAAAACATCGGAAAGCTCTATCAGAACCGTATAGCCTTTCTGACACGCTTGCCTGCACGAAGGGTACTTTACAAGGAGCTCATACGCGCCCACGCGCAGGATTTGGAGAAGGCCGAAAACGCTGTTGTGTATGGCAAACGCGTTCTCTATGTCAAAAGAATACAGGTGGACCTCTATGACTATGAGGGATATGCCTATGTGGTCTGTGATATACACAGGAAAGCGCAGGAGACGACGAAACTTTTATTGGAAGCGAAAGAAACGGCGTTGATGCCTGAGGAGATAGAGGAAGCGTTGATCTTCAAAGGGAAATTCGTGATTGTATCTTCTCGGGAGATACCGATCGAAGAGGTATTGCCGTTGTGCTATATGCGTCAGACCGCAGAGGCACTTTTTGGGATTTCGAAAGACTCTTTGGACCTCATACCCTTGCGGGTTCATTCGATCGAGGCATTCCGCGGGTATCTGATGTTGAACTTTATGGCTTTGATCCTTTATTTGGAGCTGAAGAAAGCGCTAAAGGGGAAATATACCGTAGAAGGTGCCCTCTCGGAGCTGAGGAATCTGATGTGTACCATTTACGAAAAGAAAGCGATCGTGATGGAACCGACCAAACGAATGAAGGAGATTTTTTCTTTACTCGACATTAAGGTACCTCTATCTTTGAGAGTATAGGGTAAGAGCGCACCGTAGACATTTTTGAAGAGAACGCTTCACCGGGACCCTTTCCGATGTCGTAGGGAACGGTTCGATCCATAGAACACCGATTAACATTTTTTTCACGCGAACAATAGACCGAGAAGGGATTGACAAAGCAACGGAGATATGATAATATAGCCCCGGGTTTTCGGTCATTGTATTTCGGTCTTTGAAAAGCAGATAATAGACGAATAAGCAACCAGACGCGAAGTAAGTAATAAGCAGACAGGCAGACCGAGAGGTCCATGCGATAGAAGGAATGGACGGAGGGTTTGATCCTGGCTCAG
>Ga0255346_1000723_pt1 | contig 51598 bp, 47 predicted proteins | sample wastewater_treat_FD_194410 | JGI IMG/M metagenome (GOLD analysis project Ga0255346, IMG submission 194410) | Wastewater microbial communities from Lulu Island WWTP, Vancouver, Canada - plant22 | ecosystem: Engineered > WWTP > Wastewater > Unclassified | place: Canada: Vancouver, British Columbia...
TTCAAAATCAACATTACTTCCTAGTCTTGATTTGATTGTATTTAGATCATCCATGGTTACTTCTCTAAATCCCTGTTTAATCACATTATTTTGAAACATATTCTGGATATTTCTGTCAGTTTCAATAATGATCTTATATTATTTTCATTATCAAAGAATGGAAGTATGTGGGAGCTGTTAACCACTTCAATAGCTTCATGTTCTATTTGGTCATGCATATCAAATATTTCGATGAAAGCATTGTAATTCCTGATTAACGCAATTTTTTCATGGTTATCCAGGATAAAAATTAGATCGTAATTATCATCGACTTCCACATTATCGTCATCCTGGAATGCATGGTTAAACATATTGTCATTGAATAACAATTTATTCAAGCCTTTATCAGTGAGAACCTGTCTGGGGAATAATCGCCTGATTTGACCAATAATTAACCCTGATTCGTTTCTATGGGCGATTATGTAATTGTTTAATGAACTTTTGACTTCTTTAAGATCTTCCAATTGCTCTGATATAGTATCGATTATTGCTTTTTCATAATATTGCCAATTATCTATCTGGTTTAAATCAATCTTCACCAGGGCATCTGATCTATTTTCATCATAGGAATCAATGAACTCGGAACCTACTGCACTATCTATATTTGAATTTAGAATATTTTTAATTAAATCCCGGGCATTGCCCTCATGATGCGCCCTGAAAAAATGAAATCTAGTTTTACACCTTACCCTGAATCTTTTAGTAAATAATAATAACAGTTCTTCAGATAATTCCCCATTTAAAATTTCATTAATTTCATTATCTTCCAACATCTTCTACCCCCCTCTTATAAACATTTTTTACTGTATTAAGTGTTTTTAAGTCCTTTGATTAAGAAATAATAGGATATAAGTGGATAAAAATAACATAACCATTTCTTAGTTGTTAAAATCATAATATAATTAAAAGTTATTCTAATGTTATTTATTATTTACTATCATTAATTTATTTACTGTCATTACTTTAGAAAAAATATCTCATTATTCCTACCTTCATTAAACTTCTGATCATTTTATTTTTAATTAGTTATGATATAATTAGGTGGGCTCGTTTTTTTTTGTGGGTCCTGGAATAAGGGATAAAATAAAAAAACAGGCTAAAAATCTATTAAATCGGGGAAAAAATAGAACACCCATATAAAACATATAAACGATTACATATCAAAGTAAATAAAATACAACTAGATCTTGAAAAAATTAAGCAATTTAACTAATATTTAAATAAATTCTATTTTGTATTTCATTTCACCTGTATATCAAAAAAACCATAAAAATACACAAAAACTAAAAATAGAGTGTTATTAATAATTAACTTAAAATTGGGATTGAATATAATTATCAAATATTATCAATATAAATTCATAAATCTTGTGGTAAAATATGCTCTATAAAATAAAAGATAATTTTAATATCCTTAAAGACCGTTTGAGGAATCCATTATATTTAAACTCAGCCTATATAATGTTAAATTCCATAACAGGTTCAGGTATAGGTTTTATATTTTGGATTGTGGCTGCTAAATTTTATAGTACAGAAGTTGTAGGTATTACTACAGCTTTACTATCTTCAATAACTTTAATAACTATGTTTTCATTTCTAGGATTTGATCAGTCTATCATTCGTTTTTTTCCTAGTGGAGATAAAAGTAAATTATTCAGTACAGCAGCTATAATTGCATTTATTTCAGGTACAATATTTTGTTTAATTTATGTAATTGGAATTGATATTTGGGCCCCTACTTTATCGATAATAAAAAACAATTTTTTTATTTTTTACATTTTTCTAATTGCCAATATTATGACGCTATTGGCAGGCAGTGCCTTTCTAGCATTAAGAAAAGCAAAATATTTATTCATGCAAAGTCTGGTAACTGGAACTAGATTATTTCTATTAATTCCTTTTGTAATTTTTGGTGCTTTAGGAATATTTATCTCTTTTGGAGTTTCATATATATTAGCACTTTTATTCACATTAATAATACTATATAAATATGATATTCATCCTAAAAAATTAGATATAAAATTTCTAAATCGATCGCTTCATTTTTCTATGGGAAATTATGTTTATGGTCTTTTATTTGCAGTTCCAAGTCAAATCATGCCCATACTTGTTATAACCATATTAGGAGCTGAATCAGCAGCATATTTTTATATAGCATTTGCATTAGCAAGTATTCCCATGGTAATTATTAGTTCTTTTGCCACATCTCTTTTTGTAGAAGGTAGTTATGGTGAGCCTTTAAAAGAAAATGTTAAAAAATCCATCAAATCAATATTTCTGATATTAACTCCTGTAGTACTTTTGTTAATTTTTTTCGGAGAACCTCTCCTCGGATTAATTGGTCAAAATTATCTTAATGCATTAAATATATTCAGACTTATGCTTGTGTCTACATTTTTTATAGTTTTTTATAACATATTTATTTCAATAAAAAGGATACAAAAAGATATTAAAGTTTTAATCTTCATTGGAACAATTAATGCCATACTTTTAATAGGATTCAATTATATTTTGATGCAAATTTTTGGATTGATTGGTATAGGATATGCTTGGATAATCAGCTATGGATTACTCAGTTTATTTGTGATAATAATGGCAAGAAGAGAGAAATGGATTTAGGACGTCACAAATAAAATCAGATCATATTATTCAAATTATTAATGAAGATTTATGTGTTGGATGTGGAACATGTGTGTCTATATGTCCTAATGAGGCCCTCGATATTATTACAGATAAAAATAAAGGAATTTATATTCCGAAATTTAACGAAAAAATTTGTAATAATTGTAAAACTTGTCTAAAAGTTTGTCCAATGTATAGATTTAATTTAGATAGCAGAAATATACCGAAGGATAAAAAGGCTGAAAATTATTTATTAGGGCATTTTTTTAATTGTTATATTGGATACGCAACAGATGTTGATATTAGATATAATTCATCATCAGGAGGATTAATTACTCAACTGCTTATCTTTGCTTTGGAAAATAAAATAATTGATGGAGCAATTGTAACTAAAATGAAAAAAGATAATCCTCTTGAACCTGAAACTTTTATTGCTAGAACAAAAAAGGATATAATAGAATCATCGAAGTCTAAATATTGTCCTGTACCTTTAAATATTGTCTTAAGAGAAATTATTAATTCTAAAGAAGATGAAAAGTTCGCAATTGTTGGATTACCATGTCATATAAATGGAATTATTAATGCTGAAAAAATAAACAAAAAGCTGAAAGATAAAATTATAATTAAATTCGGAATTTTTTGTAATCATACTCCAAATTTCCTTGCTACTGAACTCTACCTTGAAAAAAAAGGTATTAAAAAAGAAAAAATAAATAAATTAGAATATAGAGGAGATGGATGGCCAGGATATATGAATATTCATCTTAAAGATAAAAGTAAAATAAATGTACCCCAGCCTGAATATTGGCATTTCATTGGATCAAAAATCTTCTATTCTAAATTTTGCTTTATGTGTCAAGATGCTACTTCTGAGTCTGCAGATATTTCTTTTGGAGATGCTTGGTTACCTGAATTTATGGATGACCATATAGGTACATCAATAATGATCTCAAGGACTGAAACAGGTGAAAAACTTTTAAAAATGAATAAATTAGAAAATAAAATAAAATTAAACAAAGTAAATAATAATGAAGTTATTAAATCTCAATTAGAGATGTTATATGTCCATAAAATTTTAAATTTTCGCACTAAAGAATTATTAAAACATTATAATTTATTTGAATCTAATTATTTAGATTTTATAATTGCATCACTTTCATTTTTTAATAATTATATATTTCAATTCTCTTTCTCAATGAAAGTATTAAAATATATGCCTTTTCAAATAATTTGGTTTTATAATACTTTTTTTAACACAATTTATTCAATAAGAGCCAGAAGAAATTGAAAAAATTTTATGATGTTTGATCAAGAAATTCTTTCACTAACTTTCCATTTAAACATGCTTTTTCTTTTATTTCAGGTACTCTCTGCATTAATTCCTCCCTTATTTCTTCCCTTCTTCCCCATGCATCATCAATTTTAGATAATAATTTTTTATAATTTAAATCATTGATATCTAAAACATAAGTTTCCTGACCAAGCAAATCTCCAATTATCCCAGTTGTTTTATGACTGTAAGAAAGAACTATAGTGGGTATAGACATTGAAGTTGATGCTATAGTTGCATGCATTCTAGCTGCAACTAATAAATCACATAATCCTATAATTCCTTTTAATTCATCTGGAGAATATTCATTTCTGATTATTTCTACATTTGATTTATTTTTCAAAATTGCATATATTTTTTTAATACTTTTTCTGTCATCATTAGAACTACTGTAAACATGAGGTATCAAAAGCACATTAATATCATATTTCTCAATTAAATAATCAATGGAATGAGCTATGATAGTATTTAAATCCATACTACTTTGATTTTTTTTAAATTCACCTATCAAACCGCTCGGATTCACTCCCCATAATGGTTTTTTGATTTTATAGATATTTTCATTAACCAATATTTCATTAAGATGTTCTTTAGAAATAGATTTTAAATTGAATGCAGGATCAGCTGTAATTCGTATAATCGGTTTAGTAACTTTATTTTCATCTAAATATTTTTTAGATTTATTTTCTCTTAGTAGAATTAATTTTGTTTGATTTAAAATTGATTTTACTATAAAATTCATTGTTGAACTTTTGAAATAGCCTAGACTTGCACCATAAAGTACAATTGGTTTATTTAATAATAATCCATAAATAAAATCTATTACAATTGGAATAACTGAAATATTATATTCTCCACTAAGACTGTCTCCCCCAATATCAACAATAACATCGCAATTAGAATAATAAAATAATGGTGATTTTTCGTTAATTTTGATTTTTATACCGAATTTATTTAATAAATAAATTAAGGAAGATATGATTAAATAATAAACAGAAGAAATTAAATGATATAAATAATATTTGAGTTTATTTAAAAATTTTTCATTATATTCTCGTTTATACCCAATTGGTTTTTTTACTTCAAATTTTTTAATATATCCTCCTTTTCTACCCATTAGATAAAATTCTGCTTCAGGTATAAACTCTTTTATTGTACTAATTGTAGATAAAGTCAATGCGAAATTGCCTTTATTGTCGGTATCTACATTTTGAAGTAGAATTTTTAATTTCTGTTTTGTTTTCATCTTTAAACCATGTTTTTATTTTATTTACAATCTACTTTACAATATCAATTATAAAAAAGATGTTATCTATTAAAAGAAAATAGACCATATGTATTTATGGCTAAAATTTATGAGGATATGTTTCTAATTAGTTCTAAAAAAGTTAAAAAGATCACGAAATTTTGACAAAACTATTTTAACTAAATTAAAATTAGAATAATTAGTATAAAAATATTTAATAGGAAATTTAAATGATTATTAAAATTAGAACATTGAATAAGAAAATTTACAACGCAATAAATGAACAGGGACTATTATTCCTTCTAAATAGAATTATTTTTTACTTAAAAGAATTTATAATAACTCCCTATAGCATTTTAAAAATTAAAAATAATCATTATACGCTTGAGGAATCCATAGATTTTTCTTTTAAAAAATTAAGCAAAATTATCAAACCAATGCAATATAGATATGAAATTACTGAACTTTTAAAAATTCTTGAAAATAAAAAGCCCAAATACATTCTCGAAATAGGAACAGCGAATGGTGGTACTTTATTTTTATTTACAAAAATAGCATCAAAAGATGCTATAATAATAAGTATAGATCTGCCTGAAGGAGACTTCGGTGGTGGCTATCCCAAGTACAAAATACCATTATACAATTCTTTTAAATCGCATGATCAAGAATTATACCTATTTAGATCAGATTCACATTCACATGAAACAATGCAACTTATCCAAAAAAATTTAAATGGAAACAAGTTTGATTTTATCTTTATAGACGGCGATCATTCATATGAAGGAGTTAAAAAGGATTTTTTAATGTATAATAGACTTTTAAATGAAGATGGTATTATAGCCTTCCATGACATTGTTCCAGGAAATGAAAAGGACTCTGGAGGAGTCTTTAAATTCTGGAAAGAAGTAAAAAATATGTATCAATCTACAGAAATAGTTCAAAGCTGGAATCAAAATGGTGGCGGAATAGGAATACTAAAATTATAAATTAAATTGGACTAATTTGATTTCTATGAAATGTAAGATTTGTGGTAATTCCAATGATAATATTATTTTCGAAATCAAGGAAATGACATTGGAAGATGGAGAATTCTTTGAATATATGGAATGCAGCAACTGCAATTGCCTACAGATTATTGAAATCCCTCAAAATATGAAAAAATATTACGTAAATAATTATTATTATTCATTCCAGGAAGAAAATAGAAATACTTTGGAAAAAATTATCATTAAAAAAAGAAATGAATATGCTTTATTCAGAAAAAGCTATCTAGGTAAATTTCTTTTTAAAAAATATCCTAAAGAAATATTATATATTATTGGCAATTGTAAGTTAAAATCTAGCTCCAGAGTTTTAGATGTTGGCTGTGGCTCTGGTAATCTTTTATATTCTCTAGAAAATGCCGGATTTAAATCTTTAATGGGTATTGATCCTTATTTAGAGGAAGAAATAATTTCTGCAAATCTCAAATTAATTAAAAAAGAATTTCTGTATCTAAATGATAAAGAAAAATTTGATTTAATAATATTCAGCCATTCTTTGGAACATACTAACGAGCATGCGGATATTATGCATAAAATTGCTAATCTTTTAAATGATAATGGTCATTGCATCATAAGTATGCCTTTAAAAACGGAGTATATATGGAAGTTATATGGCGCAAATTGGGTCCAAATTGATGCTCCACGTCATTTCCTTATCCATAGCCCTAAAAGTTTTGATATACTAATAAAAAAAGCCAATTTATCAATAAAAAGTATGTGTTTTAATTCAAATGAATTTCTATTTTGGGGAAGTGAACAAAATAAAAAGAATATACCTATTCATTCAAAAAATTCTTATAATATCAATCCTGAGGGAAGTATCTATTCAAAAGAACAAATAAAAGACTACTATAACGAAGCGAATAGATTAAATAAAGAATGCTTGGGAGATCAAGCTATTTATATTTTAAAAAAAGCTTGATGATCTATAATAGTGAAAAATAATGAAACCACAAATTTCAATAATTATATTAAACTGGAATGGCTGGAAAGACACAATTGAATGTCTCGAATCAATATATCAAATAAACTATCCTAATTATCAGGTCATTGTTGTTGATAATGGTTCTGAAGATAATTCTATTGAAAAGATTAAAAATTATTGTTCTGGTAAAGCTGTAATTAAATCTGATTTTTTTGAATACAATAAAAAAAATAAACCCATAAAGATTTTCGAATATTCTGAAAATGAGCTTTATTTGTTTGAAGATGAAAAAATACAACTAAAAAATATAGATGCTATTAGAAAAATTATAATAATTAAAAACTTTGAAAATAAAGGTTATACTGATGGAAACAACATTGGAATGCGATTTGCGGCTGAATACTTAGATTCTGATTATATAATAATTTTAAACAATGACATAGTTGTTGATCTTGATTTTTTAAATGAATTGGTAACTGTTGCCCAAAAAGAACCTAATATCGGAATTTTAGGACCAGTTAATTTATCATATGATAATCCAAAAGAAATTCAGTCTAATGGTGCAATAGTGAATTTTTGGAATGGGGGCTGGACTCCCATTAGTAGAGGAAATTCCATATCAAATCAAAGAAAGGAACCATTAGAAGTGGATTTTGTAGGTGGAGCTACATTTATGATAAAACGAGAAGTAATTGAAAAAATTGGTGTTTTTTATTCTCCATATTTTGCCAATTGGGAAGAAACTGATTATTGTATAAACGCCAAAAAATCAGGTTTTAAAATCATTTCAGTACCAAAATCCCAAATTTGGCACAAAGTGTCATCATCAATTTCTCTCAACAGTCCTAATAGGATCTATTGGATCTTAAGAAATAATATCATATTTATGCGCAGAAACGCCAAATTTTGGCATTGGCCCTCATTTTTACTTTTTTATTTTTTATTAAGAGTACCTAGTTTTGTTTATTATGGATTTCGGGAAAATTCTGTCAAGGATTCGTTAAAACTTATTCAAATGATTTCCAAGGCCATAAAAGAAGGTTTGACATTAGATACTAATTAAAATATTTCTTTAATTCCTAAAATAGTTCCATAAAATAAAAATATCATCCATATAAAGTAAAAAGGAATTAAATTAGGTTTCATACGATATAAAGATAGTATTGTTCCATAAATTGCAATTGCAAAGGGCACTAAAGTTAGATGTATTGCATTGTGTTTAATTATAGCTTTAGCATTTCCTTTACCATACCAAATTCTTTGTTTTTTAAAATCAGCATATGAAGCACGATGATAATGATAAGCAAATACTTCAGAAACCCCAAATTTATGACCATCAGACAATAATCTCGCATATAAATCCGCATCTTCCGCAGCTCCAGAAAAAGAAAGATCAAATTTATATTTTAATAAAATATCACGAGAAAATATACAAACGATGGTACCAAGATGATCTTTTTCACCTGGTTTGTTAAATGTATTGATCCAATGAAAATTCTCACCCTCTTCCCAATAACTTTTCTTATCTCTTGGATCAATCATTTGGGCATGTATAGCAACCCAATCTTTTTTTTTAAGTTCATCTAACATTTTAGTTAATGTATTTTCATCAGGCAATTCTGTATCTGAATCAATATATGCAACATATTTACCAATACTCTTTTCTGCTCCCAATTGACGTGCGTAGCCAAGTCCCTTACCATCATCAGAAAATACTTTATCAGTATATTTTCTGGCAATTTTTAAAGTCTTATCAGTGGAATTTCCATCTATTATCACAATTTCTTTATAATTATTTTTAATTAAAGAATCCATTGCCTTCTTTAAAGTGTTTTCTGCATTTTTAACACAAATAACTACAGATATTTCACTCATTTTATATTCCTCAATTCAACAATACCGTCCTTTATTCCCTTTAATTCAGAAACAGCAGTTTTAAAAGAAAACGGTAAAAGAACTATCCTGCTAATTGTAAGTCCTATTACGCTCCACCAGTATGCGAATTTATTCCCTCTTAAATTGGCTATTCTGTAAAAATTAGTAACCATTGACATAAACCGTTGTCTTTGATTTATTTTAACTCCCAAAGGAGATCTCAAGTGGAGTAATTTAAGATCTGAACTTAAATAAATTTCATGTTCTTTTCCAATTCTGGCTGAAAGTTCTAAATCTTCTCCTAAAACATAAGGAAGGGTTTCCATATTTTCGTTGAATTTATATTTTAATATAATATCCTTTTTAATGGCAAAGTTTCCCCCATTCACCCATTCTACCTTTATTAATCCATTAAATTCATTTATATCGGGCATTTGGCTTCTATAACCTGAAGCTAATATCTTACCCTTTTTTATTCCTTCTTGTATAATTATTATTTTTAAAAAATCTCTTAAAAATTTAGAAAGAGTATATAATAAGAGTTTTTTATTGTTATTTAACAAATCATCAGATGAAGTTCTTGAAATCTCATCTATAATTAATTTAAAGAATTTATTTTCTTTATTTTCTTTAATATAATCGAATTCACCCTTTCTGATTAACAATGGGCTGGTTAAATCTACAATGTCAAATGTATAACCCGCCAAAACATCAATGTATTCCTTTTTAAAAATATTATTTAATTTTTCAATGTAAGTTTTTTCTAATATTACATCATCTTCAATAAAGACCAATATATCTCCTTTAGATTTTTCGATGCCTAAATTTCTCCCTTTACAACTTCCACCATCAGTTTTAAAATAACGAATAAATAAATTTGTATTTAAATTTTTAATAAATTTATTAGTTTCCTCATCATCTTCATGGATAATTATCACAATTTCTTCTGGTTTCTTAGTTTGTAACTGAAGACAATCAATGCATTTTTGAAGAAAATGTATCCTTTCTCTGGTAGGTATAATCACAGAAACTTCCATTATAATACACCAGTTCTATATAAAATAAATTCTTTATTATCATATATCCTATCAGAAATGTTGCCTGTTTCTAAAATTCTTATATTATCTAAATTTACTTTATTTCGTCCAAATTCATAACTCTCCATATCCCGGATACCTACAAGCACATAAAAATTATTATACATTTTTATATATTGTAAATTCATATTCTCTACTTTTTGGCTTATATCCACCTCCTGTGTAAGACCACTAAGTGTATTCCAATTTTCAAGTTTATCACTGTATTTCATTCCCAAAGTTCTAGGTTGAAAACTGATAACAATGCTTGAGTTATTACTATGATCAAAAAGGAAATTAGCCCCAGTAATTTCTGCAGGAGATACATAATCAATTAATTCATTTCCATAAGCATTGACAATGGATATTGGTGGAGATATCAATAGTATTATGAGTAAAACAATTGATAATTTTTTGTTATATATTAATTTTGCAGATAACATCTGTAATATACTCATACTTTGTGCAAATGTCCTGCTTAAAATCTCACCAGAATATGAAGTTATCAAAGTTAGTGATGTATTAGCACCAAACCATACAGGTAATGTCAAATTTTTTAAAGACCATTTTTTTTTTATTAGGATTTCATAGAAAAAACCTAAAGCTGCTAAAATTACAAGAAGTAACATTGAAATTATTCTGACATAAACTACATTCTGATGCTCTTCAGATCCGCCAAATGCCATACCTGCCACATCATTTACTGTCTTTTCCAAATCCAAAGCAGTAAGAACCGACCCACCAATTTGATCCATTGCATAGGAACCAGCTACATAAACTTGAAATGCTGCAATTAATACAAATACCAGGATAAATTTTCTATCAATTTTATGTTTAAAGATAAATAACAGCCCAGACATGAATAATAAAGCAAATAGAAGATACATAGTTGATAAAAAATGGCTAGCAACTGCAGCCATGCAAAAAATTATGAAAATTGTTCTAGAACTAATAGATGCTCTATCATTGAAAACTTCAAATCTAAAAAATAATAGAAGAGCATATGAAACCATCATCCCTGAAATTACACCGGGTAATAAATAAATTGGAGCCCCAAAAATAAGGGCATTAGCCAATAATAATGCTATCCAAGTCTCTTTTTTATTGAGAAATGTGGAAAATAATAAAAATCCCATTAACGTGTTTGGAATGATAAAAATAAGGGGAATTATTAAAAGTGAATTTACTGGGGAAATATTCGTTAATAAAGATTCAATTGCTCCAAAATAGAACATACCTGGCCATGTCTGATAATGAATTATTTCGGAATTGGAATGACCGTATTGAAGGATGTAATCGACACTTTTAGATGTTTCAAAATTATAAGGAAACCTGGGTGTGCCCTCGATTAACACAGTAATGGAAGCATAAAAGATGATAATTAAAGATAAATGCAGTACTAAAAGGAAGTTATCCTTAATATTTTTCTGAATTGTTATAAAAAATGACAGTATTAATATGCTCATGGAAACAAAAAATAATGGATTTATACCATGTATTAACCCATAAGACCCTATTTCCATTTTAGAGAATAGCATTGAGACTGACCATAAAATTGTTGATATAGAGATCAACAATAGAGAGATCTGTCGAGCATTTAACCCAATCTTTTCTTCAAATGCTTCAAAAGTAGGTACAGCAAACATTTTAATCATTTATAAATATCTTTAATTTATTAATTAATTCATAATTTACATTTAAACATTTGCTGTTTAATGAATTAGATTCAAATAACTTTTTACATATCCCATTAATATCCTCATATATTGACACTAAACCTTGTTCTTTTAACTTCTCAGAGAAAGTAAGCTGATGATCATCTAGATGCTCCCCATATTCTTTAAGTCTAGGAACTGTGAGAACAGGAGTGCCTAATATTAATGAATCCATTACCGTCATGGCACCTTGACAAACTACAACTTTAGCATCTTTTATTTGTTTTTTGATCTTTCCATACTCTTTGAACCGAAAATATTCTGCATTTTTAGGGATATATTCACTGTTTCCTATCTGCATTACCACCTTGTCATCAATTTCCCCAGCGATTTCGTCCATTTTTTTAATTAATCTATCAAATCCGGAGTGCATCCCGGTAATCACCAGTATATAATCTCCTTCCTCTTTTTTTGAAGTGGATGAATTTTCTAGTTCAAATATCCCACCATAATACTTAGCCTTTCCACCATATTTCTCCAGCATCTCTGGCCATAAAACTAAAAAAGTATCAGATACTAGATAAACCATTTTACCGGTTACTGTGGGTGTATCTATACGGGTGTAGCATTCGATAAACAACGTTTTCTTTCGTAAAAGTTTACCTAAATAAAAGAAGGGAATGGCAATCTCAGCACCATTACTCACAATTACATCCGGTTTTTCCTTTAAAAGAATATTAACTATTTTAGGAAGATTTAAAAACATCTTATAAGGTTTTTCACCAAAATTTGGGAATAAATATTTACGATAATCTAGGTTCCGGGTCCTTATATTATCATATGTCACAAAAAAAACGTCATGTCCCTCAAAGGCTTCCATTAAATATAATAGTTCTGTTAAATGGCCTCCATGAGAACAAACAAGAGCTATTTTCATCAAATACCCGCTAGATAGTGAATTTAATGAATCTTTTTACCCGGAATCTCATCAGGCAATTCAATTTCGTGTAAAGTGGGAGTCTGGGTCTTTTTCAGATTCTCTAATTTTAAAATAGATTTGTAATTCATGAAAAATATAAAATTACCAATCTTTCTTATAAATTTATCAAAAAAGAAATATCTAATTTGTCCTTCAGGAATTGCCCATTCAAAAGATTTAATCAGATTTCCTAAATCATAATCCTTATTTTCAACATCTTTTCTTCTACTATCCCTCATTGCCCTGGTTTTATGTTTAATTCCACTGTATCCATTAATTAAGGAATAGCCCCATGTAAACAATTCCGCGACCATTAAAGATGGTAGAAACATTAAGAATTCTCTCCAGGTGAAGTAGCTGTTCAGGATGGTGTATCTACCCCTTTCAAGGTGGTAAATTTTCTCTGCTGGGACCTTGAAAACGTAATCATGATAAATAATGGATGACGGTACATACATAATTTTTAAATCCCTGGAATTTATATTCCAGGACAATTCAGCATCTTCCATGTATAAAAATATTGACTCGTTAAACCCACCAATTCCCTGGAAAAGATCCCGTCTAACAGCAAAACAAACCCCTGACAATCCAGAAACATAATTAACTTCATCAAAATCTTCTCTTTCAGCACCCAGTCCCCGAGTAAATGCCAACCCGGTGAAGTGCAGGATGTTTCCACAGGTGTTGATTTTACTTCCATCATAGATGAGTGCCTTGGGTGTGGTGATCAAATTTTCATTATTTTCTAAAGGTTTAAGCAGTTCATCAATGAAATTATCTTCTGCCCATATATCAGGATTCATGAGTACTAAATACTTATTATGGCTATGTTCAACTCCAAGGTTTACGGAAGTTCCGTAACCTAAGTTTTGTGAATTTTCAATTAATTTAACATCCGGATAATTCTGTTTAATATACTCCACAGTTCCGTCGGTGGACTTGTTATCTACTATTATAATATCGGATAAATTAAAGATTGAGTTTAAACACCTTTCAATGTATTCACGGTGATTATAAGTTACAATAATTAAACTACAATCCTCTGATAAAGAAATAATTTAGTTCGCCCCCATAATAACCAATAGCAAAGTATAAATTTAATTGTAAAATAATGTATTTAAACTTTTCCTAATTTCACAAAAAATTGGATGTTCATTTAAAAAAAGTTAGGAGTGAATTTATCTATCCCAACAAATCTTATTTCTACAACCTCCTAATTAATAAAAAAGGGCCAATAATAAGAAAAATAAACTTGAAAATAACCTAATTCTCTGAAATCTCTTTATATGTGGGTTTCGTCATGTTACTAAAAACAATCGTTAAAATAATTTTCCTAATTTCACAAAAATTGGAAGTTATTTAAAAAAAGTTATATGGAGTTATCCAACCCAACATATCTTATCTCTACAACCTCCTAATTAATAAAAAAGGACGAATAATATAGTACAAGAAAAATAATCGTGAAGGCAACGGTAACTCTCTGAAATCTTCATAGGTGGGTTTCAAGATACTGCATAACACATCTTTCAACCCCATCTTCATGCTCTCTCTTTTCTTTAAATCTAAATAAGTTCTATCAAAAATAGTTAATGAATGATGCTTTCCTCTAAATAATCTATTCTGTATCTGTATATTAATATCATGCACCACATCATCTATAAATAAATCATTTATTTCATCAGGAAATTCAGGTCCAAATAAATCTTTAACTAATGATAGAGTAATTAACAGTATTCTCATAACACCCAGTTTACTTGCATTTTCCATTACTTCAGACCAACTAATTTTATGATGTTGTATAAGTTCAGATATGTCACAGATCCATGAAATACAAGACCAGTTATGCCGTGCACAATGAATTGTAAGTAATATAAGCAGATTTTCAGTTGAAAATGTCTTTAATTCATAATTATTTATTTTTAAAGTGTCCAATCTTTCATTTTTATAAATAAAATGAGGTTTAATTGGAAAATTGAAGAAGTGTCCTTGTAATCTAGTATGGATTTCAATGACTACACCAAATTTTTTATGTACAAATTTGTGTTCAGTCTGTGTTTTAAAGTACAGGGATTCGTCGATTTTCTCAGGATAGGATTCTAGTACATATCCCAACTGATTCATCAGGTTATTAACCTTTTTAATATCTATATGGTTGACTAATATATCTATGTCAATAAATTCTCTAAGTGCCAGGTTATTATACGCCAGTAAAGCAAGTGAAGGTCCTTTAAAATTTATGGCACATATTTGATTGGATTCAAAGCTCTTCAAAATCTTTATTAATTCACCCGTCAATATAAGGTTTTTTCGTGCATTCTCCTCAAAAAAAGCTATAAATTTATCCATAATTTCTAGGGGAACTGAATCAGAACATATGGAATTAAGATTCCAGTAGAGAAGAGGTGTTAATTTATGGTCCTTAGATCTTCTAAGCAGATAATCCCAATCTATCCCCTGCTGGAGAATTAAAGTCATTTCTGATGTTATCTCTTCATTAATTTCTGTCCTGGCTGCTAGAAGTAATAAAGTGTCTTCCCGGGTTAATTCTAAATTTCTACCTATTTCGTATTTCATAAGGGCACACTTAAAATTGATATAGTTTTAAAATAATTACCTTTATATGGATTAAACAGAATTTCTTATAAATAATATTCCATCTCAAAATTAAAAAACAAATTTTTGATGCTTAAAATGTTCAATAAATCTTTAATAATAATTGTCATAATTCTATTTGCAGTTATAGTTTCAATTTCCGGCTGCACCACTAAAAATGCAACCAACGGGACTTTCGGTGAAAAAACAATTTCCTTAAATAAATTGGAGATTATAGATAGTAATGCTGAGCATATCGATTATGAAGACAGGACTTATTATTATATTGAAGGGAATATAACTAATAAAAATGATATCGATGCTTTAGATCTTAAAATGGAAGCTACCGCCTTTGATGAGAATGGTATGGTTGTGGATATTAACAAAAATCCCTATTTAGATCCTAAAGTTGTCCCCTCACTGGGTGTGTCCTATTTCTATTTTGAATTTTATGATCCAGATAAACGAATCGTGAGATATGAAATCAAAGTGATTAGTGCTGAAGACAGATATTATTAACTGATTTTCCTTCATTTGAATTATTATAAATTAGACTTTGATAAAATTATATAAATTTAGTATAAAATATGTTGCATAATAATTCAGTGAATAAATTTTTACAATTAATTTTCCCAGTTTTTCATAAACCGTAGAATCTACCTCAATTAAATGATTTTTCCTTTTAATTACCGCTAATTTGCCTAAAATATCCTTAGTGGTGAGGGGTTTATCAAAATTAGCCATATTATCACCCCGAGTTATAAACTCATCCACACCTATTTTAAGTAAACGAAGCAAAAAGAATTTATCTTCTTTTCAAAAAAAATTATGTCCCCAATTGATAAATTTTCAACATCTACAGATTTTATTTCGACCAAATCACCATTTCTAATAAATGGAAACATACTGCTGCCTAATGCTTTAAGCTGCAGTTTATTTTGCTTTAGAGATTTTTTTATTAATTTATCTTCTCCAGCATAATTGAGATTCATCATTTTTTTTGGCCAATAATCTGTATAAGTTGCCAATAGTTTTGTTTTATTATGAAAACTTGTCGGAATCACATTTACCAGTTTGATTACCCATACCTGGACATTTAACACATTCAAGAACTGTTTTTTCAAACATTTTCTCTGTTTTTATGGCAGGTTTTTGGTATTTTTTTCGGTTCATCTTATTTTCACTTAAACTTTCAATTTGTAAATCTATGGTAGGGTTTACTTTTTCAACCTGGAAATTTGAATAATTATTTAAAAATCATTCAGTAATTTTTTATCTTTTATTAAGATATTTAAAGAGATTTCACCCACAGATATTGTAATTAGATTTTTTTTATATTATTCATTATTAGCTACATATTTGGTTTTTTTTGAATAATTTCTTTGACAGATCTAACTTATTTAATTTTGTTAATTGTATATTTTTTAATTAAAACAAATTAATTAATCTGATCTTCATATAAAAATTTAAAATACTTTTCCTTTTCTTTAAGTTCTTTATATGTCCCTGACTCTATAATACTACCTTTTTCTAACAGATATGTGATATCCGCATTCTTTATGGTAGATAGACGATGTGCTATAATCAAAATGGTTAAATTTCCATGGAGATCCTCCAATGAATCAAGAATATTCTTCTCATTTTTCGAGTCCAGATTACTGGTCGCCTCATCTAATATTAAAAGTGAGGGGTTACGTAGTAATGCACGTGTAAGAGCCAGACGTTGCTTCTCACCTCCAGATAATCGAACTCCCCGATCACCTATTAAAGTATCGAGTTTTTGAGGTAGCTTCAAAACGAATTCATCTGCTGATGCCTGTTTTAATGCTTCCAATACCTCCTCATCGCATGCTGCGGGATCTGCAAAGAGCAAGTTATTTCGTATCGTATCGTTAAATAGGAAAGTATCTTGGGCAACGTATCCTATCTGATTACGCCAGCTTAACAGGTTTTCTTTGGTTAAATCAACATCATCAACAGTTATACTGCCGCTTTGTGGAATTATAAGCCCCATTAGCATATCGGCAATGGTGCTTTTACCAGCGCCGGATAAACCTGCTATGGCTGTGGTTTTACCTGCATCGATGGTTAGATTTAGGTTTTCAAGGTTAAAAGAGCCGTTTTCTATTCCATAAGTAAATGAAACGTTTTTTAGCTCAATTTTCTCATTTAAAATTATTTTATTTCCTTCCAACATTGGTTCAGCTTCATTTTTACACTCTTTTTCTAGATCAGCCACGGTCCGATATGCAGGTAGCATGTTTATAAAATACTGGTAGCTCAATTGTACTGTGGAAAAATTAGGGATCATCCGTACAAATAAAAAGAGAAGGATTAACAGTTCAGCTATTGGAATGGCTATAAATTCAACTAAAATAAACACTATGATGCTTAAAATTATTACAGATCCAACATCAAATAGGAATCTCACATCTGCATAACTATTAATCGCCCCCATAAAACTACGGGATATATTATCAGCTTCCCTGTTAAAGAGTTTAATATTTTTATCTTCCATACCAAAGCTTTTTATGGTCTTCATTCCATCCATCTGCTTAAGCGTAGATGAGTATAGATCCTTACTTACCTCTGATAGTTTTTCGCCACTTTCTCCTGCAGATTCTGTTCTTCTTTTAAGTATAAGCAGTAAAACAATACCCACAATAAAAATTAATCCTGTAATAATGCCCGAGATATTTAAGGCGAATATTATGTAGACCACCAGTATAATTGAACTTGCAATTAATGAAATGAAAAAACTGGTCCCGGTGGTTATTCTTTCTATTTCATAGGTCAGTGCATGTGCAAAATCTGAGGATCTTTTACCCGTAAAAAAAAGCCAGTTTACACTTGTGATTGCTTTAAATAAATCCTTTCTTAGATGGGCTGCAAACCCATATTCAATTTCAGAAACCTGTACCGTCTGCAGTCTGCGCAGTAAGGTATTTAGACTTATGATAAGAACATATATTACCAGTACCATGGCCAGTGTAGGTGTTACACCAAAATATGCAAAAAATGATGCTATAAATTCTGCAATCTGACCCAGTGCACCCTGCTGAACATCCAAACCTACAAGCTGAAGTAAGGGCACCAGGAGAAGTAATCCAACACCTTCTGTTAGGCCAACAAACACCATTAAGAATAATGCAAATCCCACATTTTTTGATTTAAAATGAATCAATGCATTAATATATTCCATAAAATTTCTTTCTGTCTTGCTGGTTCTGGAGAACATGGAACTCTTCAAATATATGTGTTTTATTATGTATAATTTTTAGATAATTCCTATTTTAATTTTAGGACATCTTTTTCAACGATATCTACTACTTCCGGAAGTTTTTCTAATGAATTACCTATATTTAAAACTTTAACGTTGATATTTTCGATAATATTGGCACATTGAAATAGATTGATGACTTTTTCTTTCTTTTGGAATAGTTTTAAACAGTATGAATGTTTAAGCAACTCCTTTAAAGCATTCTGTGTTTCAATTGCTTCAATACCAACTTGGTTACTTCTTTTTAGTATATATAATATTTTTACTGTTATTGGTGATGTGGAAAAGTTTCTTCCAATATAAATGAAATTTTTTTCCTGTTCCTCATCTTTGCTTAAAATTCTTAAGTTGTGTTTCTCATTTGTTAATTCAGAGGATTCCAGTTTTATTACTGGAAAACTTGGATTGGTTACAGGTACACCAGTATCATCAAGGTTGATTGCCAGTACATCATCTGTAATTATACTGTATCCTCGATTATACATGGCCATTGAAATAGTTGATTTTCCAAAACCAGCATCTCCCAAAAATCCAATGGCATAATTACCAATATTTACTGAACTGGAATGCAAAACCAAATTACCCCTTTGATGAAGAAGAACAGCAAAAACCGGGCCCAGTAAAACTTCTCTAATTATGTTTTCCGAAACATCTTCCACTGGGTCTATTGTAATTTCCTGGCCCTTAAATAATTTAAAACAAGCCACTTCGCTCCAGAAGAGTTTTATAATATCCGAAGATATCTCAAATTTAGTTCCAATTATATTATGATTAGTTTCTGATAAGTTAACCTCACCAAAATCAATTAATAGGTCTGGTTTACCATGAAAAGGATTGAGTTCTGGTAATTTTAAATTTGAGCGAATAACTATTCCATACGCTTTATACTGGAACATGAAAATAAGTTAGAATGTTATAATAAAAATAGTTTATATAAAATTAATATTTTATAATTGAGAATATTGTCTAGTAGCATCCTTTTTGGGATTATTACGCTTAGCTCTTGTAATATCCGCAATGGATCCATGTAATATTAATTTTGGAGATGTATAAGGGTTCTTATAATTTTTTTTGTGATAATTATCTTTTGTCATTTATTTCCACTTCTTTAGTTTAAGAGATTTCTTCTAAATTATTTTTTTTGTTCTTATTATTAAACAATAACATTAGTATAGTATTTAAATTATTCGAAATTGACAGTGACTATATTCACATAAAAATTTCTTGTATTTAATTAACTTAGAGTCTGTTCAGATATTTTGTACAAAGATTATTTATATTGTACGATGATTATTGATAAAATAATCCAATACCAAAGCAATGAAGGATCAGATGAAAATAGGTAAATATTAATATAAAAACAATAAAGAATTATTTAGAAATTTCAAAAATCAATTTCAAAGGAGGGAAAATGTGAAACATATCACAATAATGATAGTGATGGTTTTATTATCACTTTCCATATTTTCTACCAATGTCCCCGCTGTTTACGGTGCAAATACCACATTAACTGTGAATAATGAACTGTATTCTCAATTAGAATCAATTACCCCCATATATGGCTCTGAAGATTACCAGTACATCGATGTAACAAACAATGGCCCTAATAGCGCAACAAATGTTGTTGTAACTAAAACTGTATCACCAGCTTTTAATGTCATTGAATGGTGGGTTTCCTGGAATAACTCAAATACTTACATCAGAAATGATCCATCCTTCAACCCTACAACTGGAAATTGGACCATAGGTAATCTGGCCGTAGGAAAAACAGCTTACCTGGATTTAAGAATGCTACTCAGCCGTACAGGAAGTTTAACCAACAATGTAACAGCCAGAGCAGATAATGCAGACCCAGTATCAAAAGCATTTACAATTAACGTACCAACATCACCAAGTAATGTTGATCTAGAACTTACCAACTCATTTGTTAATACCAGCCCCACACCTAATAGTCTCAATACTCTTACAATAACTGTAACAAGACCTATTCTAACTAATCCTACTGGTATAATCATGAATGATGGAATGCCTAGGAACTTGGAAATAAATAGCTGGAGAGTGAGATCCCAAACATTCTTTGGTGGATGGGGATCCTGGAGTACCGAACCTGGCTCATATGATCCATGGACGGGAATATGGAATGTAACACTTGTCACTTTAGGGAATATGGCACAGCAGTTAGAAATCATTTTTTACACACCATCAACACCAGGAACAACCCAAGTCATTTCAACTGTATACGGAAACCAGAATGATACCAACCTAGCCAATAACTATCAAACCGCATCATTCACTGTACCAGCTACTCTTAATCTACTAAGCAGTTCACAAACCCGAACATTTAGTGCAGCCCCATCAACTTCGCCAACAGTTGGATCAATTCAAAACGGAGCATCAGTATCAAATTTAAACACACCAAATCAAAACAGTAACTCTGCAAATACAGGCACAAATGCTAATGGAATTTTATCTGAAATTCTAATAACACTAACCAACATTCTAAACAGTTTACTGAGTACAGCTTCATCCTTAATACAAGCAATACCCTAAAGATATCCCCATAAATGGGATATACCCAATTTTTTATTTATTTTAAAAATATCCTAATTTTTTTTGTTTTATATAAAATAGTATTATAGACTATTTTTCTGCAGCCATAATCCCAGAACAACTATATTCCATATTTCATTGATATTTTCAGTGTTTCCTGATAAGTACTGGGCATATTCCTTTTGTAAAAATGGAACATCTACATATTTTTCAAGAACAGATGGGTTTTCTATAATTAAATTATCAATACATTTTTTCTCAAATTTTAACAGGCTTCTGTTGAAGTTTGGATTTAAATCCGTTTTAATTATGCGTTTCCTTATCTCTTCTGGTAGAATGTTTTTCATAGCCCTTCTGAGTATTAATCTATCAAAACCATTTTTTCGTTTCTGCTCTACAGGAAGTGACAGGCAAAATTCAATTAACCTCTTATCATAGAAGGGATGGCGTGGTTCAATACCAAAGCGTGCTGCTATCCAATCCAGCTGTTCCAATTCTAACTGTATCAACCCGGATTCTATATAAAAATGATGTAATTGGCGAGAATTTTTGATATTTAACTCTTTTTCATAGCCATTCCTTAAATTTTCTATTAATCCCGTGCGTTTTATTAATTCTTCATGAATAAACCTGTTATTACGATTATCCAGTGTTGTGAATTTAGTAAGTGACCATCCCAACCTTTTAATAGATTTGGGGGTAAATGTTTCCAGGGATTTATTTATTAATAATCTATAAGGTTTTACCCCATGCAGTTTCGCTGTTTCATTAATTTCTTTTATAAATTCGCCCAATTTACCAGATTTGAGGAAGTCACTGAAAATACCTTCACCATATGATACGATGGTGTCTCCATCAAAACCATCTAAGAGGATTCGTGTACCCCTCTTATGAGCTTCCTTGTATAAATTCCATAACATGAAATGATTAGGAAACAAAAATGGCTGGTCACCATAACTAAAAAATTCATCTATTTCTCCCAACGGGCTAATTTGGTCTGCATGGATATAATACGGCTCTAATTCATATTCTGAAAAGATCAAATTGGAATAATGGCGTTCATCACACTCAGGAACTTCATCAAATACCGCTGAAAAGGTCTTAAATGAATTATTTATCCAGTTGTACTGGTTAAATTTTTCATTGCCATCATCCCTTATGGTTTGAACGGTACAAACTACAGAAGAAGTATCCAGTCCACCGCTTAGCATTGATCCAACTGGAAATGCAGACCGTAAACGACTTTTTACAACTTCTTTAAATATCTTCAGGAATTGGTTGGTGTAAGCTTCATCAGAATCTAACTGTAATTCAATGGTAGGATCCAATGTCCAATACTTATTGAATGTTTCTTTTTTAAAACCAAGTGTAAGTGTGGTTGCTGGAGCTAACCTGTGGATATTTTTATAAAAAGTGTCTTCCTTGTTTTCCAGAAGGAATCCTAAATGTTCTGCTACTTGTTTCTCATTCAATTTTTGGGATATAATATTAAGTAATAAAAGTGCTTTAATTTCAGTGGCAAAAATAAAAACCTCATCATCCATATAATAATAGAAGGGCTTCACACCAATATGATCCCGGGCACAGAATAACTTACCATTTATTTCATCCCATATAACAAATGCAAAATCACCAATAAGATGTTCAGGGCAGTTTTCACCCCATTTCTTATAAGATTTCAATATATAATAACTGTCAGCTACGTCTTCCTTATCTTCGATTCTTAATTTAGTTGATAGTTCTTCCCGGTTATCTATACGCGCGTCTGCAGTGATAACTAATCCGGATTTTTCATCATGAAATGGTAATTTCTCGTGAAATGATTCTGGTGTGGTCCATATCATTTGATGTCCCAGGGCTATTGGCCCTCCACAGTATATGGCAGATCCATCTGGACCTCTATGGGAAAGCCGGTTGTTCATCTTTTTTATGAGTTCAGGATCTACATTGTTGCCATCTCTATTGAAGATCCCTGTAATTGCACTCATCTATTCACCAGTCCTATATAAATTATAAACAACTGAAAAATTCATCCCCTTTTAAAATCAAGTAGGGGCACATATTCTTTCTCAGACTCACCAATAACAACTTCATCATTATATTCCAGCCAAGCATGTGCTTCAAACTCTCCTTCTGAGGATTTACCCACGCCTATTTTAACCTGGCTTGGATAACCATACAGTGAAAATAGTGAGTATCCAGTTAAGGCGTTGGTGAGACAGGTTGATCTGGGCACATAGTGGCTGACTACCTTCACAGACCAGATTAGGTTGGTAACTGCAGCTTTATCTGTTGCAGTTGGTTCAATATATTTAAAAGATCTTTGGATCCGTGGGAAGGACATTAACCATAGCATCAACCTTATTTTTACCATTAAAAAGAGTGTTTTAAGGAGTATCCTTTGTTCATCTCCTGATAACTTGAAGAAATTTAAAAATGTCATTCAACCTTCACTAGTTCTTTTTCCAGTAATTGTCCCAGTAATTCCATTAAATCTGTCATGCAGACATCCTTTTCCACATCATATTCATCAAGGAGAGTATCTAAAATATCACTGACTTTCATTGGTTTCTGGATAAGGTTCCAGATACGGGCACCAACCGAGTTTAAACCATAATATACTCCATCTTTCATGTTTAAGATGGCAGCTTCATCCACCAGGTCACAGGAAACCACTTCATTATCTATTTGAACTGTTGAATCTAATGTGAGTTCGATTTTCATTATTACACCTATAAATATAAATATAGTCAACCTATTTATTAGTTATACTATAATTAGATAACAATTTATCTCTTTTAATGCAATTAACCTTAAGAAGATCATCAGAAGGAATGATTAACATGCAGAAACCAACTTACAGGGACCTTACAATACTTATAATCTTATCCATCTCTTCTTTAGCTTTTTTAGTAGTCCCTGCACTTGATCAGTTCCCTGTAAACCTCATACCCCAGCTCCTAATCCACCTGTTTCTACCGGGTTACGCATTGATGTCGGTTATTGACCCTATATTTAACAGCAGATCAAAAGTTAGAAGGGTGGTCTGGAGTTTTGTTCTGAGTTTAATCCTCACCCTGGTTTCAGTTTACATTCCCATATCAAGTTACCTGATACTGGTATTCCTTACGGTGATATTGGCCGTCCTTGCATTCTTCAGGAAGGGTGTATCCCCTGAAAAACTGCAATCACTAAGGAAAGAATTTGAAAATAATTTGGAATCATTTAAGGAAAATAAGGAAGAATTTAAGGAAAAAAGAATAGAAAAAACTAAAAAGAAGAAAATAACAGGACAGGAAGAAAATAAACCAGTTAAAACTGAAAGAAAACTTAAAACATCCCCCCAAAGAAAAAATTTCCTGGATATAATACTGGTGGTGATTTTAACACTTCTCTGCGCGCTATTCGTACTGGAGCCCACCCTGAACAAAACAGTTGTCCGGACTGTACTGGGACTTTTACTGGTCCTGTTTTTTCCCGGCTACGCATTAATTGCATCGTTATTCCCTAAAAAAGATGACCTAGACAGTATTGAAAGAATTACTTTAAGCTTCGGTTTAAGCATCGCCATAACACCCCTGCTTGGGTTGGTATTAAATTACACACCATGGGGCATTCGCCTGGATCAAATCCTGATTTCATTAACTGGTATTACCCTATTACTATGTGCCGTGGCCATCATCAGAAGGAGAAGGATCCCTGAAGAGAACCTTTTCCTGGTTGATTTTGAAGGTTTCTTCAGGAGATTTGACACTGATTTTAAAGACCAATCAAAAACAAATAAAATTCTCTCAACAGTGCTTATATTATCCATCATATTCGCCATCATCACCACGGCTTACATCATAGTTACCCCAAAGGAGGGTGAGAGTTTCACTGAATTCTACATCCTGGGCCCGGGCGGCAAGGCCAGCGACTACCCCACTAACCTAACCTCTGGACAGGAGGGCAATGTTATAATAGGGATAGATAACCATGAAAATAAAAATACCACCTACCATCTAATTGTAACCTCCAACAACACTGTGCAGCTGGACCAGATGTTAACTCTCCAGAACGGTGAGAAAATGGAAATCCCATTTAACTTCACTGCAGGTGAACCTGGTGAGAAGAAGATGGAATTTAAACTTTTCAAACTCCCGGATAATAACAACATCTATCGCTCACTACATCTGTGGATCAATGTCACAGGATAATCAACGAAAAGCTTAAAAAACTAATTAAAAATATTTTAAATCATTCAAATAATATACGTATCACCGATAATAAGCTTTATAAATAGACAAATTTAAAAAATTCCCATTAATAAAGTATTAATTTAAATAATTAAAAGAAAAACCCCATCAATTACCAAAAAAAATATGTTAATGTGATATATTTCACAAAAAACGCGGTTTAAAAGATAAATATATATATCATAAAAATTACAGTTTAGTACATGATATCAACGGTAACAGCAACTACTGCAACAACCACTACAGCCCAAATAATGGCTTATGGTATAATAGCTGTGGTATCACTCATTGTTTTTTTGGCACTTAAAGAAATATTAAGTTCTGAAACTGGTAGGCCTTCAGTCAAGTCATTCGTAAAAGGATCCAATGTAGCTATAATCCCGCTGCTTTTAGTCTTTGTAGCTATTGTAGCTTATAAAGTGGTAACCATACTCTAGGATGTGTTTTAAATGAAAAACAACGTTATAATAATTGCAATAATTATAATTGCAGTGATTGTCATAGGTGCAGCCGCATTTTTGATGACCTCGCCAACTGCTGATAACAAGGCGCAGATTACTGCAAATGGAAGTAAGGTTACAGTTATAAACAACAACCAGGATGTCTGGGCCCACTGGAATTTAGAGGTTCAGAACTTACCACAAAAAAACGGTACTCAACAGACTTTCTATGTACAGCTGTGGGTAAAACCCGGTGAAAACGCAACATTTGACCTGAGCAATATGGCTGGTTATGGTGAAGAAACTTTACCACAGGATACCAATATAACTGTACTGGGTTATGGTGGACTGTACAACCAGACAGCCATTGGCCAGGGCGATTTCAACACCACTTTCCTGGGATGGACCACCAACCAAACCATACCAGACCCAACATCAGTTTATAAAACAGCAGTCAATTCATACGATGTTAATTCAACATCTTTAGCCATTGGAACTCTACCTGAAAATATAACAGACACAATGGTAATTATTGAAACAACCAACAATATAGGATCAAATGACCAGTTATTCCAGCAGTTTTACATAATAATCGATGAAAATGGTGTACCACACTTCAACCCAGCAGGCGTACCAACCTTGTGTGAAGTCATGGCTCAACTGTAATTAAAAAAACTCATTTTATTTTTTTTTTATTTTTATTTAATTTGTTTTATGATTATTTTATTGTTTGATGAGAATCTATTTAATTAATAAGAAATGATTTAATGACAAAGATATTTAATTAACAGATGATTTTATGAGAAAAATATTTATCGTTCTAATAGTTTTAATAGCTGCCATAGCAGTTGTTGGATTACTGGAATATACTCAGGGAACATTCAGTGCCTTAGCCTTTGACCAGATAGATTACAACTACCATTCCCAGGTTACCATCCCGCCCAGCGGAACTAGTGGAAGCTACATGGGTGGCTACTACGATATCAATGGAACTGGTCGGAATTTCAATATGGTGCTGGTTCTCTCTGGTGCAGAACAGGGAGAAAGTCCCCTTGATTACACTTCCGACGGGTTAAAGGTTACGGGATTTATAGATACAGTTAAAGTCACCCCTCAAACCATTAACTATCTGGTGCGCAACGATATAAAAAGCGCCATGTTCAACACCATCTTCAATGGGAATATGAATATGACCTGCGCAGCTTGGACTGGTACATCCCTTTTTGCCAATGATGGGGAGAACTTCAACGGTACCTTCAAAATAGATGGGATTTACACCGATTGGGAGGGTAACTATACATTCACCCATGAAAACAACAGAATAGTCATCACTGCAGACTACTTCTACTGGTCCAAGAAAACACCAGAAAGTAGGTTACCTGTACACAGTGTATATTTACTCTAATAAATGACGGTTATAATGTACACGTTATTTATTTGAGATTTCTTTTCTTTTATACTTAAGAATTATTTTTGAGTTTCATTTATTCTTTATTAAATAAAGAATATCCTGTTTTTCAAAATAAACAATATCCTGTTCCTATCTAAAATGGAAGCCAGCTATAAATTAGGGGTGCATAAAAGGGCACTACCAAAAATAGCATGGTGTTGGATAGTCCGTGGGAGAGTGTGATACCCAATAGGCTCCTGGTCTTCAGGAACGCGTAACCATAGAATACAGCCACTGAAAACACAAATATAAGGTCGTATATGGAAGTCCATCCTATGTGAAGAGCCGTAAAGAGTAATGATGTGTATAAAAGTCCAATCACAGCACCGAAAACGTTTTCCGCGTTTTTCTGTATTATACCCCTGAATAAGATCTCCTCGGCCAGTCCAGTGGATATGATGAGTATGATGGAGGCAAAAATCAGGTTCTCCATGTTAAAGGTGCCGATTAATGGTTTGGGTGTTAAGATGAGGTATTCTATGGTACCTAAAAAGACACCAGTTATGGCGATTAAAAGCTGTACCTTCCAATTACCCAGCACAAAGCCCACATTTTTAAGTGATAAACCCTGGGCCCGCATGATGGTAAATGAAGCTGCAAAGAGTGGTACCGATATTATGGGAAACCAGTAAAGGGCATCAATCTGCATCAATGGTATGGACAGACCTATTATCCTGATTATTGGCAGGGCCATCATGGACCTCAGAAGGGTAGAGAAGTTGTAGGAAGTTTTAAGTGATGAGTTTAAAAGTAAGGCAAATAGTATCAGGGCTTCCAGTACCAAACCAGCCTGGAGGTTAATGTAGGTTACAAGCACCTCGGCTATGGTCAGGGCTGCCAGGTAAACAAAGGAGAGAACTAGTTCACCACGGGAGACCCCCAGTATGGAACGTTTATTCTGTTTTTTAACTGACTCCTGGAAGTCACCAGGGATTCTTTGCCCCATCTTCTGGAAGGTCCTTTTATACTTGGATATGACCTCATCCAATATCCCTTGAGATTCATAAGTACTGGCTTCCAGTGAGTGGACTTTCTCCTCCCTCTTTACATCGCCTGTCTTTTTGAAGCTTTTCTGTGCCCTGTCATAGTATTTCCTGGCACTTTTAAGGTTTTTCTGTTTTTGCTGTATGATTCCCAGGCCAGTGCAACTGTAACCTTTCCCATTATGGTCTTCTTCTTCGGCATATATCCTTAGGGAGTTTTTATAGTAGTACTGGGCAAGGTTGTAGTCCTCCAGTTCCAGGTACAGGTCTCCCATCTTCAAAAATAAGTCGGCCTGAGTAACAGTGTCATCTACTGGAATAAAATTTAAGGCTTTTTTATAGTTTACCAGTGCTTCTTTATAATTATTTTCCTGATAGAAGTTATCTGCTAAATTCAATATTTCCAGGGATTGCTGTTTTTCCATTATGACACCGGAGGAATGGTTAAATATATCTTCATTGGCCTGTTTCTGGTTAATAGTTGTCCTATATAAAATTCGAATGTATATTAAGATAATCAAACTCCATCACATAAAAGACTTATCATGGAAAATTTTTATACACAAAATATGTTCCTATATGACCAGTTTATGGTGTTAAAATCACAAAGCACCAATCTTTATATGCCCTTTAACATATCTATTTACAAGATTTATATGGAGACTCTAAGTTGCCGCTTATAACTGCCATTGTTCCTGCCTATAACGAGGAAATCGCCATTGGTAGTGTAGTTATTCGTACCAGTGAATTTGTAGATCGTGTGATTGTGGTTGATGATGGAAGTACAGATAACACTGCCTATATTGCTGAAAAAGCAGGGGCAGAAGTTATAAAACATCCCCACAATCAGGGTAAAGGTGCTGCCCTTAAAACTGGTTTTCAGGTGATGCATGAAACTGATATATTTTTAACCATCGATGGTGATGGTCAGCACAACCCCCAGGAGATCCCATTACTCATCAAACCCATTGTTGATGGGGAAGCAGACCTGGTAAATGGCAGCCGCTACCTGAATAAGAAACATCACGGAACACCTATTTACAGAAGAATGGGCCAGAAAATTCTGGATAGTACAACTAAAATTAACACGGGTCTTAAAATCACCGACAGCCAAAGTGGATTCCGTGCCTTTGCAGCTTACACCGTACCTGCCTTCATGTTCTCTAAAACAGGCTTTTCCATTGAAAGCGAGATGCTGATGGATGCAGCTGCAAACAACTTCAAAATCATGGAAGTGCCGGTTGGAATAAGATATAACGGGACAAATGGTAAAATCCACACCAAAAATCCATTAAAACACGGAATAGGTGTATTTGTAAAGCTCCTCCAGGATATGGAGTTTCGAAGACCATTATACTACTTCACAATACCGGGTATCATCCTTATCAGTATAGGATTAATTCTGGGTTTGTATTCCTTCGGCCAATACCTGGATGGTCAGATGTTATCTCTGATGCCCACCGTATTGTCTGGTTTAATCGGGTTAGGGGGAATATTTATGACTTTAACCGGAATAATCCTCCACTCAGTAGCGGGTATGATACGAAGCATTAAATATGGAGCTAAGTAACAGAGTAATCACTGAATCAACATCCCATCTATTTAATTAGAGTAAATAACAATTAATTTTTATGATTAACATGAAGATATACATCCTATCGTCTGGTAACTACGGGAAGAGAGTAGTAAACAACTTGGCAGCCCAGCTATCATCACAGATAGTGGGACTCCATGAGGTGGATGAGGAACTTCCTGAGTTTATAGAAGATTTAACACCCTATCTTCCAGATAATCTACCAGAATCTGATCTGATAATAGCAGTGGGATTGAAGGGTGATATCAACCTTCTGGTACCAGAGATAGCCCGGAAGACAGGTGCAAAGTCCATAATCATCTCCAGTAACCAACCAACACAGATACCCCCGGGACTTAGAAATGAGGTAGAAAGGGATGCAGGAGATATAAAAACTGTTTTTGCCAAACCCTTCTGCACCTTAAAACCCACTGGAGACCAGTATATTGATGAGTTTGTCCAGTGCTTTGGCAAGCCTGAGCTGGAAGTGGATGCCCATCAGTTGATAAAAAAGGTGGAAGTTAAAAGAGACGCACCCTGCGGATGCACCGCCTATGTTGCTAGTGCACTGGAGAGCGTGCCTGTAGAGGATGCTGAATTTGTGGCTGCAGAAAAATTCCATAACTACCCCTGCCTGTCCTCCATGGCAAAAGATTCTGAACTTAACGATTCCATCCTCCATGTGGCAGGTTACCAGATAAAAGAAGCTGTAAAAAGAGGACTGGGCTTCACCTGTAAATCAGCAGTGGTTGAACAGGAGGAATGTCAGGGTGGAGATGGCTGTCAACACCTCTGCCTGAAGGTCTGCCCCCAGGTGAACGCTGGAGAACCAACCATCACAGTTCAGGATGATGATAAGGCCTATATCGACCCTGCATCATGCGGATGCTGTGAGTTATGTATCAGCGAATGTCCCTATGGCTGTATTGAGATTGTGGAAGAAAAAATTGATGTGTAAAAAATTGTGGTTAGTTTAAAAAAATGATTATTCCCATTAATTTAAAAATGACTATTCCATAAAATTAAAAATGATTATTCCATTAAATATTCCTAAAAATAGCTATTTTTTATAAAAAAGGGTATATGTTAAAAATCAACGTTACAGGATCCTTAACTACCGCCCCATGCTAACGTACCTGAATCCTTTATCCATCATCAAATCTCTATCCATTATGTTTCGTCCATCGATGATGGTGGGTGATTCCATTAATTCCTTTATCCTATCTACATCAGATTCTTTAAACTCATCCCACTCAGTAACTAGGAGTAGTGCAGATGAATCCTTAAGGGCATCGTACTTATCATCGAAGTAGGTTATGTTTTCATTTTCTGGTATTATGCGTTGGAAGTTTTCTTCTGCCTTGGGGTCGTATAGTTTCACCATGGCCCCTGCATCCTGCAGTTTCCTGACTATATCTATGGCAGGTGCAGCCCGGATATCATCGGTGTTGGGTTTGAAGGCCAATCCCCATAGGGTTATGACTTTCCCCTCCATATCATCCAGGTTCTCCTCCACCTGCTGGTAGAAGATGTCCTTACGTTTCTGGTTTATCTTCTCTGTTTCCTGCAGGAGTCCGGTGTCTAAATCGTGTTCCTTGTAGGTGTGGATCAGTGCAGTTACATCTTTGGGCAGGCAGGATCCACCGTATCCCAGTCCAGCATTTAAGAATTTGCTCCCTATCCTGTGGTCCAGGCCCACGCCCTGGGAAACGTCGTCGATGCTGGCCCCTGTTTTCTCGCATAAGTCGGAGATCATGTTGATATAGGAAATTTTCATGGCCAGGAAGGCGTTTGATGCATATTTAATTATCTCTGCAGATGGAATATCTGTAATGAGTAACGGGAATCCCTTAGTGGTGAATGGCTGGTAGATCTCTTCGAAGATCTTCCTGGCCCTTGGTGTGTCCACCCCTACCACGATCCGGTGGGGGTTCATGAAGTTGTAAACCGAGGTTCCTTCTGCCAGAAACTCGGGATTGCTGGCCACATCAAAATCAATATCTGTTTTCTCCCTTACCATTTCCCTTATCTTAAGATGGGTGTTTACCGGGACAGTTGATTTTTCAATGATCAGCTTGTAATCATCCATGTACTTGGAGATGGAGGATACCACGTCTTCCACTTGTGATAGGTCAGCTTCACCTTCCGGGGTGGTGGGTGTACCTACGCAGATGAAGATTGCCTCACTAAAGTTAATGGCCTCTTCCATGTCTGTGGTAAAATCGATCCGGTTTTCATCAAGATTTCTCCGGAGCATTTCACTAAGTCCTGGTTCATAAATGGGTGAAATTCCCTTCTTTAGCATTTCAAATTTCTTTTTACTCTTCTTTGCACATAAAACCTGGTGGCCCACGTCGGCAAGACAGGCAGCAGTGACCAGTCCCACGTATCCCGCTCCGATAACTGTTATTTTCATATTACCCCTCTTATATTTTAACTCTATAATCTTAAATTTAATCTATAAATTATTATTGAATATTTGAATTTAAACTATTTTTTTGATTTAAACCCTCTTAATAAAAACTAATGGTAGTAATATTAGAATTCTAACCTGATGGTTTCAGAATTGTAATTAATAGGAAATATTGAATCTGAGAATTCCCATATCATCATTTGACCTTGTTATTCCTTGAGATAACTTAAATATTGATAGATATTAAGGTTTTCTCATGATATGGTTAGCATTATATATAAGATGATCTACCTACACATTATTGAAGTTTTTTAATAAATAGACATCCTAATAAAAATTAAACTATTTTTTATAAAAACATCCATTAGAATTTATGGAATCAAAAAAATTAGGAAAAAACATTTACAAAAAAATAGAAAACAAAAAAAAACAAAAAGAATCTATAAAAAAAATGAAAAAAATTAATTCACTTATTCAAATTCAATTAATTCAAAAAAATCGAACATAGAAAGAGAATGAGAGGTATTTATTATGCGCAGATTAACCAAAGCTCTGGTTATAATTGTGGTGGTACTGGCAGTTATAGTTGGAGCCTTGACATTTTTATATTTAGATGAAAACGGTCCTCTAAAATCTACCCTGGACGGTAAAGTTCTGGTTTTATGCGTGGATCCTTCAGAAAACAGGCCAGGACCTGGTGCCGTGGATATGGCCTTTGTAATGGAGTTAGAGGATGGTAATTTAAAGAACATGACACCAGTCTATCCCGGTGGTATGAGGCATCCCACTGCAGAAGCGCCGGATGAGGTAAAAGCACAGGGTTTAAGTTACCTGGTGCTGCATGATAGTTTATGGGATGAAGACACAGCCAAAGATGCACAGCTTGCCCAGGAAATCGTGGAATATAACACCGGTATAAAAACAGATGTGGTGGTAATGGTTAATCCCGATGCCATCGACGCTATTGTAATGGCCATTGGCGGAGTTAACGTGGAAGGCCAGGGTTATGTCCAGGGCGATACCATGGAGTTCCTTAGAAATGAGCAAAGTAAAGGCGGGTTGAGCAGGGGTAATGCCATTGAATCATTAGCCGATGGTATTAAAAGCGCAGCCCATGATAAGGATAAACGCCAGGCTATTATAAACACCATAATCAGCCAGTACAATGCAGGGAACATAATAGTGGAGCCCACTGATTGGGCAGTTAGGTTCTTAACTGCAGAAAGTATAAATAAAGTAATAGGATAGTTTTAACTAACCTATCATTCTATTTTTTCTTTATAATACTCCTTTTTTTGATATTCTTTTAGAATCTTTTTTAAAACCATTATCTTAGTTTTTAGCTGATAAAAAATGCATTTTTATCAATAAAACAATATTTATCCATATAACAGTATTAATCATCTGCTCTACAAATTAAGATAAAGAATTTATAAATAGATATTTATATGATTAAGTTTGATATAGTATTCATAGAAAGAAATTACCACATAAAATTCCATAAAATAATAGTTCTGTTATAATTTATTTCAGGATTAAATAGTTCCAGTCACAGTATAGGGAATTTTTTAGAACAAGGGGGAAATGATTTGGAAGAAAGATTCTACGACGATATTTTAGTGGTCCTGATTCTAACCCTGATCACTATAATCTGCCTGCTTATTCCCTGGTCAAATATCTCCTCACCCCTCATTTACATACCATACATCCTCCTTTTAATGTTTTTACCAGGGTATTCCCTGTTAGCTGCAAGCATATCTGAATTTGAACATTACAGCCTCATTAAACGTGTGATATTAAGTGTTCTTTTGAGTTTAGTAAGCAGTATATTTATAGCAGCGCTCTTAACCTACACTCCCCTTAAAATTTTAAATGGTGTAATCCTGTACTTCATAGGGGGCTTAACTGTTGTTCTATCCTTGGTAGCCATTATGAAAAGGAAGAGCTACCACTACGTACGCTTCATTGAACCGGTGGGAGAACCAGTGCCAGCTGTACCGTACATCTATGTAGATCAAGAGCAACCACTGAAAATTGAGAAGCCAGAATCTATTGAAGATGTAACACAGGATAAAAATCCGGATGTGGAGAGGCCAGCTCCTAAAAAAGTGGAACCCGAACCTGTGCTGGTGGATAAGCAAGACAATAATACGGATGAAGTTATTTCGGAAAAGAATCCTGATGAAAACTTCCCCAAAAAGAACCCTGATGAAAATAGGAAGAATCCAAGACCACAACTCAGGCCACCAAGAAAATTCGCCTATATAGATTTGATCCTGGTTCTGCTTTTATCCATAATTTGCACGGTTATTATATTTATTCCCAACTTAGATATGGCCATCTTTAATGGGATAACAGTCAACACTGTAGCCGGCCTGTTATTGATGTTATTTTTACCGGGATATGCATTGGTTGCAACTTTGTGTACCCGAAAAACTGATTTGAATGTTTTTACCCGCCTGGTTTTAAGTTTTGGTATTAGTTATTTCCTGACAGCAGTTGTGGGACTTATTTTACCCTACACTTCCATGGGCAGTAGTTTAGAATCCATCCTTCAGGTTCTCTCTGTAATTACTTTAATATTTATTGTAACCGCCTTTGTGATGCGGATGCGCACTCCCCAAAGGGACCGTTTTGGAGTTGGAATTGGCAGATCTGACATCAAAGGCACATCTACACAGGGCGGTTCCCCCACTACACCCCTCCCTAAGGGCAGCCACCGGAAAAGGAACATGATGATGGTGGGTGTGTTATTACTAATTGCCATCTTCATCTCCGCCCCCACTGCTTTTAACTTCCTGAACCCTGTTGAAGGGTCAACTGAATTCTATGTCCTGGGTCCGGACGGTCAAAACATCACTAATTATCCCAGTAATTTAACATCTGGTGAAAATGGTACCGTCAACATCGTCCTGGTAAACCATGAACACCAGGACACAGATTATCGGGTGAAAATCACCTCCAACCAGACAGTAATCGGTGAATTAAACGTGACTTTAAAGCCTGACGAAAAAAAAGAGATCCCATACACCTTCACAGTGGGAGAACCCGGAACTAAAAAGTTAGAATTTTTACTCTTTAAGTTACCAGACATAGACAACGTATACAACTCCAAGAATTTCTGGATAACCATCCTGGAACTGGTAACCAATGAAACAACCACCACAGAAACTGCAACCAACCAAGAACCAGTCTATCAAACAGGACCGGTATATCAGGAGCCAGTTCTTGATGAGTATATGATTTATTAAAAAAAATGATTTATTAAAAAAAAATAAATTTAAAAAATTAAGATGAATCATTGAATTAAAGATGAAAACTTTGTTTTAAGTTGATTCAATTTTCCTTTTTTCCACTGCTTCTATGAATTTAGCCACATCACTGGTTAAAAGATAAGGAACTAACTCGTTAACTTCCTCATCAGGAAGGTCCCACCATTTGCTCTCCAGGAGCTTCTCTATTTCTTCAGGATGGAAACGATACCTGATGACTTTAGCCGGTACACCGCCTACGATAGCGTAGGGAGGTACATCTTTGGTTATTAATGCCCGGGCACCCAGCACTGCCCCATCACCAACTGTCACCCCACCAAGGAGGGTAACTCCGTATCCAATCCAGACATCGTTACCAACCACAACATCAGGGTTTTTCAGTTTGGGATTATTTGCCATTTCATGGATACTGGGTTTGGGAATGGGGGCGTTCCTTAGGGTCACGAAGGGGTATGTGGTTATCCAGTTGGACATATGTCCAACCCCCAGAACAACCGATACCTCGGGACCTATACTGCAGTATTTACCTATCTTAAATTTACCATACCCTTTAAATAGAACCTCCGGATTACCATAGGTATAATCACCCCTCTCATAATCGTACTTAATGGCATCTTTTTGAGTTCCTATCAGTTTCCTGAATCTGGATCCAAAAAAACCCTTTATTTTCTGTATCAATATAATCAACACAAAACCCTTTATTTTCTGAATCAATATAATCAACTCAATTTAATTATCATTACTCAAATATTCACATGCTAAACTTGATTCTTATGTTTATAACTTATTTCATTAGTTCCTTTAAATTAATATGTTGTAAACCAGTGATACTTATTATGAAATCTTATATAAATTGAAATTGAAAAAGTAAAGAAAAGCTAATAAACCCAGGATAAAAATTATGAAGGATTTGAAGTTCAAAATCAAGGATATTGTAACATCCAACAAACATTTAAGGCATATAAGGAATGGTTACAAGGATTACCGGAGTATAGTCAAGTATAAAATCATCCAATTGATAAACAGACCAGGAAAACAGCCGGTTGAACAACAGTTCATGCCTCTAAATGATCAGGAGATAGATGAGAAATACCAGTCCATCTTAATGGAAAATAGATCACTTCTAAAACTGAAAAACTTCGGATCTGATGCACCCCTGGTTTCCATTATTATACTGAACAGGGACGGGTTAAACCACCTGGAGAAACTCTTTAAAGATTTTCAAAATAATGTAGAGTACACCAACTACGAGATATTGGTGGTGGACAACGCATCCACCGATGACTCTATCCGCTTCCTGGAACAGCTTCCATTACCAGTTAAGATCATAAAAAATACAGAAAACAGATCCTTTTCTGCGGCAAATAACCAGGCAGTCAGAGAGGCCAATGGTGAATTTTTACTGCTTTTAAATAATGATGTAGAGCCCACCTATGGCTGGCTAAACCAGATGATGCAGGCCGCCCTTAAAGAAGATGGTATTGGGGCGGTTGGTGCAAAACTCATCTACCCCTACCAGGACCAGCATCCACACTCCTTTAAAATTCAACACACAGGAATAGCCTTCAAGGAAGAGGATGGTTTCATAAAACCTTATAATTTAGGTGAAGGCCAGGAACCCTTCCAACCGGAAACTAATAGAGAGCAGGCCCGGGCTGGTGTAACCGGCGCCTGCATGCTGGTGCGTAAAGAGTTGTACCAGGAAGTAGGTGGACTGGATGAAGGATACAGTTACGGGTATGAAGATGTTGATTTCTGTTTGAAGCTAAACAGGAAGGGTTATAAGAACATCTACTGCCCTGAAGCACTGCTCTTCCACCATGAATTCGGGACTCAGAAAGGGGAGAGCCGACGAGATATCAGGGATAGGAGGATAAAAAACAAGGAATTACTCCGACAGAATTGGGGTAAGTGGCTGTCTAAACAGTTCTTATATGATAAATTTAACAACCAGAAATTGTTCTCTGAATATCCACTTAAAGTGGCCCTGGTAGTGTCTGAGACTGGTGAGGATGCCTCTGCAGGGGATTACTTCACCGCCTCAGAACTGGGTGAATGTTTCTTAAAACTCGGCTGGGAAGTTACCTATTTATCCCGGGCAGGGAAGGGAAACTGGTACTATGTACCAGAAGACATTAACATCCTTATATCATTTTTAGAGGTTTATGACCCGGGTAAAATAAGGTGCAACAATGAATCCCTGATTAAAGTTGCCTGGGCTAGAAACTGGTTTGCAAGATGGGTGAACAACCCATCCATAAAGAAGTTCCACCTGATCTTTGCTTCCAGTCCAACTGCCTGTGACTTCATAACTGAAAAGACAGGGATGGAGACGTTCCTTTTACCCATCGCCACCAACCCGGAGACATTCAACAACTCTGTAAAACTGAGCGAAGAGTTTCTGAGTGATTACACCTTCACCGGGAGCTACTGGGACGATCCCCGGGACATAATAGAGATGCTAGATCCGGTTAGTTTGCCATATACATTTAAATTATATGGTAAGAACTGGGAAGTCTTTGATAAATTTAAAGACTATTACCAGGGATTTTTAAATTATTCTAAACTGCCAGAGGTGTACGCCTCCTCCAAGCTGGTGATTGATGATGTAAATCGGGGGGCTAAAAATTTCGGATCAGTTAACAGCCGGGTATACGATGCCCTGGCCACCGGGACATTAGTTTTAACCAACGGTGCCATTGGTGCAGAGGAAACTTTTAATGGCTTATTACCTGTCTGGAATTCCACCGAAGAGTTGCATGGTTTAATAGAATATTACATGGAAAACGAGGATGCAAGGAGAGGGAAGATCAAACAATTGCAGGAATACGTCCTGGAAAATCACACCTACCAGAACCGGGCGGAGACCTTTAAAGAAGTTTTAGAGCAGGAGTACGTTTTTAAAAGGAAGATCGCCATTAAGATACCGACACCAAACTGGAAGGTTGTCCAGGAGTGGGGCGACTACCACCTGGCCATGGGCTTAAAGAAGGAGTTAGAGAGGAAAAACTGCCAGATACTCGTGCAAGTATTGCCAGAATGGAACCATGGTGATGAAGATTGTGATGCAGTCATTGTCTTGAGGGGTTTAAGTAAGTACATTCCTAAAAAAGAGCATTTCAACATAATGTGGAACATCTCCCACCCGGATGAAGTTGAATTAGAGGAGTATAACCAATACGACCATGTTTTCATAGCGTCTGATTACTGGGCCGGTGAAATAGCTGAGAAAGTCATAGTTCCTACCCAGCCATTACTGCAATGCACTGATCCAGAACTCTTCTACAATGACCCCAATAGAGTGTACCAGAGCGACCTGTTATTTGTGGGCAACTCCAGGAAAGTGTTCAGGAAGATATTAAAAGATCTGTTACCAACAGATAAGGATCTGGCAGTATACGGAACACATTGGAAGAAATTTATAAACCAGAGGCATATTAAAGGTAACCATATACCCTATGGAGAACTTAGAAAAGCCTACTCCTCTTGTAAAATACTTTTAAACGATCATTGGGATGATATGCGGGAGAAGGGATTTATATCCAACCGCATATTCGATGGATTTGCAGCAGGAGCCTTTATAATCTCCGACGATGTCCTGTGTTCCTGTGATATTTTTAGGGATGCCCTGGTTACCTATAAGAACAGGGAAGAACTGCATACTTTAATTGATGATTATCTTAATAATGAATATGATAGGATCCCCAAGGCAAAAAATGGGCAGGATATCGTATTAAACAACCACACCTTCCAGGATAGGGTGAAACGTATCCTGGAGGTCATTCCCAGGGTAGAAAATTAATTTAAATCCAGTTAAAATAGTTCAATAAAGTTGAACCAAAGTTTCAATAAAGTTGAACCAAAGTTTCAATAAAGTTGAACCAAAGTTTCAATAAAGTTGAACCAAAGTTTCAATAAGATTGAATCAAATGCTTTATAGATACACATTTTAATCTTCAATTTAGAATAATAATATAAAATAAAAGAGTTAATCTGATATAAATGGTTCTTAAAAACATCTTACATCATCGGTTTTTTGAAAACTTCCTGAAATACAGGTACCTGCTCACGGAACTTGTCAAGAGAGATATTAAGGTGAGGTACAGGAGATCTGTTTTAGGTATTTTCTGGAGCTTTTTAGAGCCCTTACTGTTCATGATTGTTTTGACTATAATATTTTCTACACTGTTCAGCAGATCCATAGAAAATTATCCTGTATTCCTACTATCCGGGCGTTTAGTATTCATGTACTTTTCTCAGTCAACCAATGGAGCCATGAGATCAATTAAAATGAATTCTCCCATCTTGAAAAAATTATACGTACCCAAATATATTTACACAATTGCCCTGACCCTCTCCGCACTGGTCACATTTTTACTCTCACTAATAGTCCTGGTCATGGTAATGCTTGCCACAGGAGCTCCCTTTACCCCTTATATTGCGCTTTTCATCGTGCCTACCGTGTTGCTCACTGTATTCAACATAGGTGTGGGTCTTATCTTAGCCACTATAAATGTGTTTTTCAGGGATATGGAACACTTATATGGTGTTTTCCTTACCTTGCTCATGTATTCCAGTGCAATTTTCTTCCCACCAGATGTCATACCCGTGGATTTCCAGTGGATATTAACTTGGAACCCTGTTTACGCCATGATTAGTTTAACCAGGGATTTATTCCTCTACGGGCAAATGTTCGATACATTCACCCTTATATTTGCCACTATCTCAGCTATAGCCTCACTGGTTATAGGACTGGTGCTGTTTTACAAGTATCAGGATAAATTCATACTGCATGTTTAGGTATAAAAAAATATTTTCCTCTGATTCCCTGATTAAAAAAAAATAACAAATAAAAACACAATCAAAAAAATTACAATCAAAAAAATTACAGCTTAGTAAGGAGCATATTAATTGAAATATTACAGAGACCTATTATTTGTCCTGATACTGGATGTGCTTTCCATTATCTGGTTAATAACACCCAGTTTAAGTGTTTACCCATTCATTATCATACCCTATGCTCTTTTAACACTAATTTTACCAGGATATTCCCTGCTTGCTGCCTTAAAACCATTTATTTATGAAACGGGAATTTTAGGGCGAGGTGTGTTAACAGTGAACCTCAGCATCCTGGTAACTGTCCTGGTATTTATTGCGCTTAACAACCCCCCACTTGAATCTTTATTTAACGCGTTGGCAGCCCTCACCATATTCTTTGCCTTGGTAGGATTTGTAAGGAGAACTGGACAATCTAAAGAACCGGAATCATCCCTGGATAAGGAACCGGAGAGTGAAGAACCAGAGGTGATCCATATTGAAGATGATCCCTGGGCAGATCTGGATGATGAGGAAATCGCCATTAAAGTGGAAAATGTGAGTATGATGTTTAATTTAAGCCCTGATAAGGTTGATAACCTTAAAGAATATGTGATTAAACTGCTCAAGAGACAACTGTTCTTCCAGGAATTCTGGGCCCTTAAAGACATTTCATTTACTGTTAAAAAGGGTGAAAAGCTGGGAATAATGGGTTTAAATGGTGCTGGAAAAAGTACCCTGCTAAAACTAATATCTGGTGTTATGAAACCCACCATAGGGAATATTACAGTAAACGGGGGAGTGGTACCATTACTGGAACTTGGTGGTGGTTTTGATTCTAATTACACTGGTAGGGAGAATATCTTCCTCAGGGGTGCGTTGCTGGGATATACCAAGGAGTTCATGGAAGATAAGTACGATGAAATTGTGGAGTTTTCTGAGTTAGAAGAATTCATAGATGTTCCAGTTAAAAATTATTCATCGGGAATGGTTTCCCGGTTAGGATTTTCCATATCCACCATTTTACATCCCCAGATACTTATTCTGGATGAGGTCTTATCAGTGGGTGATGCCAAGTTCCAGGAAAAGAGTATGAAAAGGATGAAATCATTCCTTAGTAAGGATGTAACCGTTATACTGGTATCCCATTCTGCATCCCAGATCAAAAAATTATGCAGTCGGGCCATATGGTTAGAGAAAGGAAAGATGGTTATGATGGGTGATGCTGAGGAAGTTGCTGATACATTCATGGAAAAGGTACTTTCGGAGCATGACCAATGATTAAATTAACAGTTATTATCCCTAATTATAATGGTGTAGATTTTCTCCAGGGATGTTTAGATTCTCTACTCCACCAGCATCCATACCTGGAGGTGGTTCTGGTGGACAATGGATCACATGACGGTAGTGTGGAATATATAAAAAAAAATTATAACCAGTTAAAGATGAGTTACCAGAACTTCATCCTCATAGAAAACCAGGAAAACCTGGGCTTCTCCCAGTCAGTTAACCAGGGTATAAACCAATCCAGTGCAGATTATGTATTTTTATTAAACAACGATGCAGAATTAGAGCAGGGATGCATCTCCCATCTACTGGAATGTGCAGAAAAAGATGAAGATATATTTGCGGTTGCCACCAAAATGGTCCAGTACCAGGACAGGGATAAGCTGGATGATGCCGGGGATGAATACACCATACTGGGCTGGACTAAGAAAGCAGGGGAAGGTAAATCCCCTGATTTATATAATTCACCCCGAGAAATCTTCAGTGCCTGTGCCGGTGCAGCCCTTTACCGGAAAAGCATCCTGGAAGAGATAGGATACCTGGATGAAAACTTCTTCGCCTACATGGAGGATGTGGACATAAGCTACCGGGCAAGGATCCATGGATATAAAAATATTTACTGCCCCGAAGCTGTTGTTTACCACCATACCAGCGGGACCAGCGGCAGCAGATACAATGAATTTAAAATCCGACTCGCAGCACGTAACAACATCTACGTCCCCTATAAGAACATGCCCTGGCCCCAGCTTGCAGTTAATTTCATCTTCCTGGTTCTGGGTTTCTCCATAAAGTATCTATTCTTTAAGTGGAAGGGACAGGATAAGTATTATTTAGATGGTTTAAAAGAAGGTTTCAACTCATTAACCAATATAGACAGGGTAAAATATAAGAATGAAAATCTTGTTAATTACTTTAAGGTAGAATGGTTTCTAATTAAGAATACCCTGAAATTAATGTTTATTTAACTCTAAACAACTTAAGTGGATTTCAACATGTCAAATAAGAAGAAAATATTCTCCATCAGCATGGTAAAAAATGAGATGGACATCATTGAATCATTCGTACGCTACAACACCAACGTATTTGACGGGATGATCATCATGGACAACGGTAGTACAGATGACACCCTGAAAATTTTAAATCTACTTGCAGAAGAAGGGCTGCCCATAGTGGTTATTGAAGATGCAGAGAAGGGTTTTGATAAGGTAAAAAAATTCTACCAACTCTCCAGGATAGCCGTGGACGAATATATGGCAGATATAATTGTCCCCATAGATGCTGATGAATTCCTCATTTCAACTGAGGGTGGAAACCCCCGTGAAATACTTGAAAAACTTAAAGCCCCCAGTTACTACGTTATTGACTGGAAAACCTACGTTCCTGATTTTAAAAACCATGATGAACAATTCATACCCGCAAAAATCACACAGTGCAGGGACCGGAGTGCAGAAAAACTCCAGAAAGTCATAGTACCCGGAAAGCTGGTGACAGATTATGGTGTTAAAATTGCCAGGGGCAGCCACCGGATAATATCCCCTCATAAATACGAGGGCAAACTTAAGAAACAATACAACCCGGATTTATTGATGGCCCACTTCCCCATCAGGTCCAGGGAGCAGACCATTTCTAAAATTTCCATTGGGTGGATTAATGCACTTAGCAGTCCAGAGCGGAAGAAGGGCCAGAGTTTCCACTGGGAGAAAATTTTCAACAGTATCAAAGCCAACCAGGAAATAAAAAATGAGGACCTGACTACATTTGCCAGTGAATACTCCCTGGAAGACCACCAGATAGGTGATGGAATCAAGCTTATCAAAGACCCCATGGACCTGTCCTTCTGCAATGATATCACCATAAAATATACACCAGATAAACTTAATCCAATTTCAAATCTGCTTGAAGCATGTGAAGAACTTTCAAAAGACTATGTGGAATTGAAAAAGGAAAGGATATCCCATGAGAAAAGAAAAAGTAAGGGGAAGCTGACTACATCGGAGTACATCAAGGAGAATGAGGAAGTTTACAGGGACCTTGAAGAGATAAAATACGTCTTCTGTAAAAAAGAAGGTTCAGATAAACTGATTATTTCATTCCCTGGATTTACTGATAAAATTGGTACGTTTAAATATTCCTACGTCCGGACGTTGAAGGATGTAAACGCCCATAGGCTGTTTATCCTGGATGACTTTGGGACACGTGGCAGCTACTTGTTAGGGAAGGGCAGGGAATTTACCGTGGAAAAAACAGTGCTGTCCCTAATTGATACCCTACTTGAAAAGTACGAAATTAAAAAAGAAAATGTTATATTACAGGGTTCATCTAAAGGAGGATGGATCGCCTTATACTATGGGATTAAACATCATTTCGGCCACGTGATCGCCGGGGGCCCCCAGACTAAGATGGGAAGATTCCTGGTTATTGATGAAGTCAATCTACCAGCCAATGGAAAGGTCCCCCTGTCAAGTAAGGTTAATGTGGCTGACTACATATCTGGGGGGCATGAGGATGAGGATATAGAATACCTAGACAGTCTGTTATACGATTTAATTAACAAAGTTCCCCCGGAAGATTTCCCAGAGATCTTCATACACGTGGGAAAGGAAGACTTCCACTACCCCCACCATGTCCTGCCCTTCACACGCAGGCTTGATGAGGTAGGTGCCTACTACCAGCTAGACCTTGAAGACTATGACGCCCATAACGACGTGGCTGTTTATTATCCAGAATATCTGATTAAAACACTGGCGAGTATAGACAGTTCCCTGGTGGATGGGGATATTAATGACCTCAGCACTCAAAACAGCATCCTCCAGGCGAAAATCTATGAAATGGAATATAATATGGGCAGGAACAGATCACTTACCAACCGGATAATTTCAAGGTTCCCCAGTTTATTCATAATTTTTAACCGGAAAAACCAGGGTATTAAGAATACCTTGATTAATTTAAAAGGTTATCGGGCTATAAAAAGGAATCAATTATTTGATACTGGCTATTACCTGAACAGTTACTCGGATGTCCGGAAATCAGGTGCAGATCCCCTGCTCCATTACCTGTACTCCGGATACAAGGAGGGGCGAAACCCCAGCCCAACCTTCGATGGTAACGATTACCTGCATAAACACGGGGATGTGCTTAAAGCAGAAATGAACCCCCTGTTACACTTTGCATTATACGGGATAAAGGAAGAGAGGGTTAAAAAACAGAAAACTACAGATACTCAAGTTTATCGTCAGTTAGATGATGGGGCACTTGGTGGGGTTATCCGGGCTGATGATTTCCCCGTACCCACCCTGGCTGGCTGGTTTGTAAAAATTGGTGATAACAGTCCACGGGAAGCTGTTTTAAAAATTGATAACCATCACATAGTGGATGTTATCTGTGATGCCATAGATTCTGATGTTGAACCCACTAATCCAATCCAAGGCCATGGTTTTCAGGTGCCCATTCCCTATTACTTCCTGGACGGAAGAATACATCAAATTGAACTCCATGATAAGTTGACAGGTGAGATGATTGCCCAGGATAAAGTAAAATTAGTACAAAACCGCAGTTACACTGATTTCTCTGGTTATCTCTCCAATTCTATTGTATCTCCCATGGTGAATGTTCCCTTCCGTGAACAGGATAAGAGGTGCTTTGCGGTGATGGAGAATGTGGCCCGTAAACTTCAGAGTGCAGCCCTTAAAATGGAGAACCATCCCCTGGTGTCTGTGGTTATGTACGTCAAAAATAACGAAGCCAACCTGAAATCTACGGTTGAATCTGTTTTAAACCAGACATATCCCAGTATAGAACTTATAATTATTGATGATGCCAGCACTGATGATTCTGGCAAGATACTGGAGAAAATCAATGGCAAAAATATTTCCATAATCTCTAATGAGAGTTACCATGGTGTTTCCAGGTCGCGGAACATGGCAGTTTCCAGTGCACATGGTGAGTACATGGCATACCTTGATCCAGGTAACACCTGGGACCAGAATTATATCCTGACCATGGTTGGAGCCTTCCAGGAGCTGTCTGATGCAGATGCCCTCTACTGCGGCCAGTTATTATTTAAGGAAGAAGAACAACATCCCTATGCAGTCCGCTTTGGTAGTTTAAACAGATCATTACTTAAAAACAGGAATTACATGGATATCAATGCATTTTGCCACACTAAAGATGTTTCCCAGCGACTTGGAGGTTTCAATGAAAAACCAGACCATTTGGCTCAATGGGACTGGTTCGTTAAAGTAGCTGAATCTGGGCAGGTTTACTCAGTCCCTGTGGTTTTATCTAGCAGCTTCAATGAACCCTACAATCTACAGGATAAATCCCCAAATACCCTGGAAAGCAGAGAATCTCAAGGAGAGGAACATGGATCAATACCAGACCCCGGATCAACTCCAGAGATCCATAAGGGTGTTAGCATAGTAATTCCCAGTTACGAATCACTGAATGATATAAGGGAATGTGTGGAATCAATTTTACAAGTAGGAGCGGGTAAAAAGCTGGAGATAGTGGTGGTGGACAATGCTTCAAGCGGCCCGGTTGTGGAGTATCTAAGTGGGCTCAAGGATGAAGGTAAAATCAAGCTAATATTAAACCATGTTAACTATGGGTTTACCTACGCTGTAAATCAGGGTATTGAGATTGCTGAATCAGGTAACGATATTGTTATATTGAACAACGACGCTGTTGTAACACCCGGTGCCATAGGTAACATGCAGGAAGCAGCATACAAACTGCCAGAGTGTGGATTGGTGGTTCCCCAGCAGGTCTTACCTGGAGGATCAATGAACATAAACCAACACGTACCCTATGCCAATCCCCATAAGGAATGCGACGTCAACACCTCGGGACTATTTAAAAATATCATCAAAGTACCACTCTTCCATGACGGCAGAGTGTTAGAGCTTAACTTTGCTCCATTCTTCTGCGCGTACATAAGAAGGGATGTGCTTGATAATTCAGGAGGTTTAGATGCGGAGTTTGGGCGTCATTACCGATCTGACCGAATATTCTGCAGCTACATCCGGCACATAATGAAGTTGAAAATCTACCATGTCTCTGATGCCCTAGTTTATCATAAAGAGCAGCAATCCACTAAAGTTCTAAAGAAAGAGTCAGAAGCTGATTATGATATTATGTTCAAGAAGAACCAGTGGAATAAGGAATTAGCAGAGGAACTCGGCTATAAAACTCCACTGTGGGATTTTTAATCATGGAACTGCTAAAAAATTAATATTATTATTAACCAAAACCCCTTTATCCATCTAACCCCCCTTTTTAGTTAAGGGGTTTCAACTACCAATGCCGGGTTTTCTGTGATGGTCAATGGTATTTTAATGATCTTATAGATGTTCTCATTATCCGGCAGCTTGTAAAGCTTAAATTCCATATCCCTGGTTCCAGGATCGCCTACAGTGAAAGTGTAGGGGATGTCCTTTCTCTCCTCGTTTTCCAAGGTTAGTGTCTGGTCCATGAGCACATTTACCCCGGAAATAACCAGAATTTTGTACTCTGTCTTCCTATTTTCCTGATTTATTATGGAAATGGTGAGGTTATCAGTCTCATTAGACATTAAATTAACAGATTCCACCGGGTTTCCATATATATCCTGCACAGTGAAATTAGTGTACCTTTCCACCAGGGGGTTGGCAGTTATGAAGGTGGTGGTAACCAACAGTACAATGGATACTACAAGCATCAAGGAAAGTGTTTTTTCTGTCTGGTTTTCACTGGAGAATCCTCTCCACAAATCCTTAATTCCCCCTAATCCCATGCTGAAACGGTTCTCTTTCAATAAGCGGCCTCTTCTCATGTAGGCCAACAGTAGAAAAATGAATGTTAACCCAATTAACACGTATAAAATGGGATCAATAAGTTTGCTGTAGGATGTGTAATTCAGCACGATAGCTATAACAGCAGTTAAGGCAATACTAGAAGCAAAACTATATATTACACGTTCGAAATTACCTAATGCAACTTTTCTGGGATATACCATGCTTATTAAAGCGTATCCTGGTAGGAAGAGAATTAAAAGGAATTCAATCATGGTCTGGTAGTCTAACTGGCTTTCCATTTGAAGAAGTCCAAGGCAGATTATACTCATCAGGAAGACCAGGAACAGATCCAGGGAATAGAGCCTTTTCTGTGCAACCGGCTCCATCTCCTTTTTAGATAAAAATGATAATTCCTCATCTCCCTCAAATTTTTCCACATATACCAATTTACCCCCACAGCGGCAGCTTTCGAAATCCTGGGGAGATTCACCTTCATCCAGCTTATAGTATCCTTTACATTTTTCACACCAGACATATCTCCCCTTTAATTCCCAAGTTTCAGTAAGATCAAGAGATTTTCTACGGGCCCAGGAAATAAGGACCAGATCCACTATTAAAATGGCTGATAAGATGAGTACCGGGGGCATGTATGCTTCTAATAGATTCAAATATTCTAAAAACGGACTAAAATAAGTCCTTATGGGCAGGTACGCCCATAATAAATACACCACCACTATGAGGAACACACCCAACCCTATGCTGAATATGATACGCTTCCCCATAGCAATTTCATTAATCCGTGGTTTCAAAGCCGTAAATAAGGAATAACCTGGTAGAATTAAAAGGAGAAGGACATATGGGGCTATTTTCAGGGGGTACTGGTTTAAGCTGGGTATGAAGAAGAATATTATGGATAAAAAAGTTAGAATCAGTAGGATTTTTAAATCAGTGCAAGAATATTTGGTCATTTCTATCTCCTATTGAAGTTAATTGAGGTTTTCCTACATTTTTCTATTAGAATAATATTATAAATCATTTGCTAATTTATTAAACTGGTTTGGTATGCTAATTTCCTATTAAAATCGAATTAAAAACAACTGTCAATGGTAATAAATTTATCAATCATAAAGTGTTTAATTATGATGATGGGGATTGATAAAACAATTTCAAACAAAGTGTTATTCATTAAAAATGCCATTAAAAGTTATTTATCGTTCCAAGTCCAATGTTTATTGAGGATCTAACGTTTAGGATATTCAAAAGGATAGAATATATCATGGAAATGGATATAAACGTCCTTTTTAATACTGGTAAAATTTTAAAGAATATGTGTTGAACATCACTTCCAGTTTTTATAACATGAGAAATATCTATGAAGAGTATGTCGTTATTTCTAATTCTTTAACATTTCCAAATCCACATCCTACATCAATTACACTTTTGGTTTAACAACTTCTATAACACTTGGTAAAATCTCTCTTGCTGAGTTTAAAGATCCTCCTTCTTGTTTATCGTAAAAATTTTTATTGTAAATTGACATTTTGATCATTGAAATTATGCTGTATCTATTGTTTTTTAAGGGTTTTTAAGTTAAATGGCGTTTAATTTGTTAATTATCGTTCTTTTAGAATTAGACAAAAGAGAATAAAAATATTCTAAATTACTCAGCCATATTTAACTTATCATCTCTTTTTTTAAAATTTTTATAATGATACTAATTAACCAATTAATATCTTTATCTTCCAATTCCTTTGAATATAATGTTTGTGTTTTCAAAATCTTCTGGATTAAAGATTGGTCGGGTGCAAATGAATATGGGGCTATTTATCATTTCTGGTTTTATTTCTTTATATTCATCATGATCAGTTACCAGTACTAAACAGTCACAATTTAAAACTTTTTCTAGGGCTGCTGGCTTCGCTCCTAAAGATTTGATAATATCCGCAGATGTGTGAGGATCATTAGCATGAATTTCAGCACCTTTCTCCTTTAAAATATTTATTAAAGGTTTAGATGGGGTCTCCCGAGCATCGGGTACATTTCCTTTATATGCAACGCCTAATACCCCAATTTGTGACCCATTTATATCCTTTTTAATCTCATTAAAACAATCCAAGACTAATTTTGTGACATAGTTGGGCATCCCCTCATTGGTTGATCTGGCCATACTAATCAAAGGGGCTTTGATTCCTCTTTCTTCAGCTGTTTCCACTAAAAAATAGGGATCTATAGCTAGACAGTGCCCACCTACACCTGGTCCTGGTTTATGTAAATTTACTCTTGGGTGATGATTTGCTGTCTCTATGGCTTCCATTGGGTCTACATCTAATCCCTCACAGATCATTGCAATTTCATTTGATAAAGCTATATTAACATCCCGATAAGTGTTTTCTATGAGTTTAACTGTTTCAGCAGTTATAAGATTTTTTACTTTAATTATTTTCCCTTCTGTAATATTTTGGTAAAGTTCAGCTGCTCTATCTGTGCTCTCATCATCGAATCCACCAATTATTCGAGCATTATGCGTCATTTCATAGATAGTATTATTAGGAATAGCCCTTTCAGGAGTGTATGCTACACTGAAATCTTTTCCAGCTTTTAATCCGCTTTCCTCTAAAATGGGAATCACAGTATTGTCGCAAGCACCCTGAGGCACGGTGCTTTCTACAATAACCAGATCATCTTTTTTCAGTCCTTTTAAAATGGTTTCACATGTCTCTTTTACTGCAGTTAAATCTGCACGATTAATTTCATCCATTGGTGTTGGCACAATTATTATATGGACGCTGGAATTTTTTACTGCCTCCAATCCATTATGCCCATTATTAGTAGCTCTGAGATTACCGCTTTCTACGGCTTTTTTTACTAATTCTGGAAGTCCATGTTCATCAATTGGAGATATTCCTTTGTTAATTAAATTTATTTTCGAGATTTTCTATTTACTTTTTTTTTATTTTTTTTAGTTTTTATTCTTTGTAAACTTTTTTTTGTTTTTTTGGGATTAACTTGTTTTTTTAAGTCTTTCTGGATGTTTTTCCAGGTTATTTTGTTTTTTTTGTTGTTAGCGTTCGCTAGGTGGGGTTCTTTTTTTGGAGGGTTTTGAGTTGTTGTAGGTTGTAACAGAAGCATGTGAATAGGTTTTTGGTGTGTGCTCGGAGTGTGGTGGTGACTAGTAAGTGGCCGGACTTGAATATGTTTTTAATCACGGGCATAGGGCCGTTCTCCGGCTGATCTCTTACGGACAATTCTTTTGTTTCTCAGTTTGTCTCTTATTTTTAGGGGATGTCCGCGGACTGCTCGTTTCATTGTGGCGTTATGGCCTTTGCATGGTACTCCGAAATATCCTCGGTCCCTGTATACAACTTCACCAGGTTTAATGAGGTCAATTTGGCTGTCATGTATTTCAGCTATTGTGGTTTCTAGTCTACGTATCAAACCATATTCAATATCTGCTAAGGTATGTAATTTATAGCCAAAATGAGATTTACCATTCTTTTTGGTCCATTCGCCTTCTTTATTTCGTCTGGTTTTAGCCTTCAGGTCCGCGAGGTTCGTTGACTCTTTGATGGCATGGATCAGCTGTAATGAAGGTTGCATCCTGAATAACACCTTCTTTTACCTTTAATCCTTTAGAATCTATTTGTTTTTGCAGTTCTTCCCATATAACTTCGTCTTTACCGGTTTCGATTAATCGTTCTCTGAAAGCCCAGACCGTGGAACGGTCTGGGATACTTTCAGGGAAACCTAAAAACTTTTGAAAAGATATCCTGTCATTTTGCTTGTCTTTCAAGCTCGGGATCCGATAAACCATACCATGATTGCAAAACTAACATCTTAATCATGACAATTTCATCAATATTAGGCCTACCACCACGCTCTGTCCGGTTATCATACATTTCACGGACAATAGGCCTGAAAACCCCCCAATCAATAAGAGGATTAATCTCAGCCAACTTATCACCAAGCTCTTTCACACGAGAATACTGCTTATTCATGAAATACATCTCAAAAGACTTCATAATACTCCTATAAACCTAAAACCATATAAACATATCGTTATACTCAAACAAAACCAATAAATTAATAATCATAAAATTAAAAAATATTTAAAAACCCAAAAATCAAAAAGTTAATCGAAAATCTCTAAA
>Ga0255346_1000726_pt1 | contig 51525 bp, 43 predicted proteins | sample wastewater_treat_FD_194410 | JGI IMG/M metagenome (GOLD analysis project Ga0255346, IMG submission 194410) | Wastewater microbial communities from Lulu Island WWTP, Vancouver, Canada - plant22 | ecosystem: Engineered > WWTP > Wastewater > Unclassified | place: Canada: Vancouver, British Columbia...
CTCTAACCCTAACAGCGTTTTCTTCGACTACTCTGGCTATATCTGGATCTAGCGAAGAGACCCACTTCTGATAGTCAGCCGAAGTCATGATCAATATTGTCGGCGATTCTCCCTGGGTTCTTTCCCAACTCAATCGATCCTGATCCGTCTCGCTCAGTCTGGCCGCTGAAAACCATCTGGCATAATCCTCATACTTCCAGATCACCGAGCCTTCAGATAACTTTGTCTGAACTAACACGTCATCGGTTACACAGACGTCCCGGTGTGCGTGGCCGTGTTCGTGTGAGTAGGCGGTTCTAGCAAAAGATACTAACGCCATGTTCAGTACAAGGACCACACAAGTATGTACGCTATACGAAGTTCATGACAGAACTCGCCCCTACAGGTTTTTGCGTAATTTGACACACTCATTACCTACCACACAGCATACTAAAAATCCTTCTAATACCATATATAGTAGTTGAGTCCATATAATTGTGCAAAATGGGTTTACTAAAAACAGGGAGCCAGATTCAAAACCCTCGGTTGGAATAGTGTTAAGCAAAACAATCTAAAAGGAGGGGGTTTGAATTGGCTCAATACAAGATCACCGTAGATTCAGAAGATTTGCATGAGCTTTTTTAGGGAAATCTCAAGATTCGGGGTTAGCCGAATTGCTTGAATCAGTTCTGAATTAGATACTAAAGGCGCAGGTTAAAGAACAATTGGCAGCAGAACCATATGAAAGGACTAAAGAGAGGCAAGGGCACCGCAACGGTTCATACCCGCGTCAATTAACTGCCCGGGTAGGCAACTGTCAATAGACATTCGAGAGTTCCCACTTGGGCATGCAGACAATATCACTGTCTGATCACACATTGGAAAATGCATTATTGCTTTCATTCGCTAGATGTTGTACAATTCCGGCAATCACCCTAAGAAAGAAGGTACGTAAATGACTGGTTTGAAACGTTTCACACGTATTTTCCAATGTAAACCTGCCGGTTTGACCTTTTCGGTAACCAGCGAATCCCTTCCCCTTTGGGCGGCCCTCCATCATCACGCCCATCACTTCCATCACGCACATCACCATAACTAATCCTTGATTTTTCTCTAATTTCCCAAATCTCTTAGCAAGAAGTAGTCATAAGAGTCTGAAAAGACTATGAGTATGGACCATTCCAACCAAATACTGGCTTAATATATTTGTCTTTCCAATTGAGGATCCAATGTAAGCGCCATGTAATCTGCTTGCGTTCTTCATCAACGCTTGGAGCCAGTATAAAGGAGAAGGAGGAACTGTGCATTGAAGTATAACCCTATATACGAAGAGGTAGAGTTCTTGGGCCAGAAGTACAAGACCAAAAGGATCATCGAAGATATCCTCATAAAAGAAGGCTATGAGTATTTTGAACCTTCAAACTTCGACGACATAGACAGGTTCCTGCCTCTTACAAATAACATCGGCCAGGCTCCAATAGTAAAGGTCATAGCCGGGGATTCACGGATTTTAGCCCTCAATCCCGATAACACCACAAGCCTAATAAGCTGGATAGCCCCTTTGTGGCAGGATGATGTGAAGCTCAAATTGTTCTACTCCTCCACTGCTTTTAGGAGCGACAAAGAAGCCGGGATCATAGAGATAAAGCAGATAGGAGTAGAAAGGCTAGGGGAAAAAGATTTTCAGACAGATGCAGAAGTATTACTTCTAGCACTAGACATCCTGAACCAGTTCAGGTCAGACTTCATAATGGAAATATCTGATAGCAAGTACGTAAACGGACTCCTAGAAGAAATTGACCTACCTTTGTCAGTAAAGCGCCGCTTAAAGGGGATAATCTACCGCAAAGACAAAAAGGGCCTAAGCGACTTCATAAAAACCTCGGCCCTTTCCGAACCTGTTTCAAAATGCCTTTTGAACATCTTTGACCTGCAAGGAGATGCAAAAGACATAGTATCCAAAGCCAAGAGACTTCCTTTGAATCAAACCATGGCAGAATCCTTGCAAGAACTTGATATGCTGCAAAACCTTCTGAACACGTACGGTTATCTAGGAAGGGTATCCTTTGATCTATCTATGATCACAGAACTCGACTACTATAACGGGCTCACTTTCAAAGGCTACTACCCAGGCTACTTCAAAGAAGCTCTAAGCGGCGGGCGCTACGACTCTTTCACAGAAAAGTACGGAAAGAAAATCCCTGCCGTCGGTTTTTCCCTAGATCTAGATCAGATGACAAAGGTTAGTCTGGACCGAAGCCAGAAAGGGTGTGAGCCCATTGGATTACCTGAAAATAGCCGTAGCTAAAGGCAGGACAGAAAAAGGAGCAGCAGAGATATTCAAAAAGGCAGGTTTCAAAGGGTATGTAGGCTCAGAATCCTACAGGCTCACATGTACCTGTGAAGAAGAAAACATCACATTTATCCACGTAAAACCGTTAGACGTCACAACTTATGTCCAAGATGGAGCCGCTGACCTAGGCATAGTAGGCAAGGACATGCTTTTGGAAAACTCAAGTATCCTTTATGAAATCTCAGATTTAGGGTTCGGAAAATGCAAGTTGGTAGTAGCAGGTCTAAAAGACCAATACCCTCGAGGCAAGGAAGAAACCCTAAAAGTCGCTACCTCCTACCCCAATATCACCAAGGCTTACTTTGGAGAAAAGAAGCAGAAAATAAGGGTGGTAAAGCTAGGCGGATCGGTAGAGTTGGCCCCCTTATTAGGGTTATCTGATGTAATAGTAGATTTGGTAGAAACAGGGAGCACCTTGAAGGCCAACGGGCTCAAGGTAATTGAAGAAATATGCGAAGTAAGCGCAAAACTAGTAGCAAACAGGATCTCATACAGATTCAAGTATGAAAGCATAAACCAACTAGTAAAACGGCTAGAGGAGGTTTGCCCCTAACATGATAAACGTGATCAAATTCCCAGAGGAAAAAACCGCCTTAGAAGGGATTTTGGATAAAAGACAGATCCAATTTGGCCAAGTAGAGCAAACTGTAAAGGAAATTCTGTCTGACGTAAAGGCAGATGGCGATAAAGCGGTTACCCAATACACCCAGAAATTCGACGGCGTTTCGCTCAAGGACTTTTCTGTATCTCAAAAAGAGATAGAATCAGCCGTAGAAAGGATAGATGTTTCCCTAAAAGAATACCTCTACGCCGCCAAAACCAACATCGAAAGATACCACATGCCTCAACTTAGAAAGTCATATTTCATAGAGGAAAAAGACGCCCTTTTAGCGCAAATAGTAAAACCCATAGAAAGAGCGGGCATTTATGTGCCTGGAGGAAAAGCCGCCTATCCTTCCACAGTGCTCATGAACGCAATCCCTGCAAAAATAGCGGGCGTAAGACGCCTGGTAATGATTACTCCTCCGAGGAAAGACGGCAGCGTGAAAGAATCCCTTTTGGTAGCGGCCCACATAGCAGGAGTAGATGAAATATACAAGGTAGGCGGAGCACAAGGGATAGGGGCTTTGGCTTTTGGCACCGAAAGCATAGCGAAAGTTGATAAAATCACAGGCCCAGGGAATATCTACGTGAATTCGGCCAAAAAGCTGGTCTCTGGCTACGTGGGGATAGATATGTTGGCAGGTCCCAGCGAAATCGTGATAATTGGCGATGAATCTTCAAACCCCAAATTCGTAGCCGCCGATCTCATCTCCCAAGCCGAACACGACGAAACCGCCAGCGCCATATTGCTCACTTCTTCTAGGGATCTAGGAGACCAAGTTTTGTCTCAATTATGTAGCCAGATAGAACGTCTGGAACGCAAGGAGACTATTAAGGCAGCTTTGGCAGATTACGGCGCTATAGTAATCACTGACTCGCTGGACGAATCTTTGAGCATCGCCAACCAGATAGCCCCTGAACATTTGGAAATAATGACTGAAGATCCCTTTTCAGTTTACCAAAGGGTAGAAAACGCAGGCGCTATTTTCATTGGCCAATACTCACCTGAACCTATTGGCGACTACTATGCAGGAGCCAATCATACTTTGCCAACAGGCTCTACTTCCAGGTTTTCTTCGCCCTTATCAGTAGATGATTTTCTCAAGAAGACATCCCTTATCTACTACAAAAAAGAAGCCTTGGCCAGGGCGAAGGATGCTGTAACAGCCATTTCCCAAGAAGAAGGACTTACAGGGCATAAAAACGCAGTGCAAGTGAGATTTGACGAACGATGATATTAGGAGGCGAAAAGCCATGAAATGGGCAAAAGAGAGCATAAGAGATTTGGAAAAATACGCCACACCCCAGAAAACGGCGGAAGTGAAGTTAGATAGTAACGAGGGCAAAAACGTATGCCTTGGGGATTTTTGCGAATCCAGTTTCTTAAGAGACCTGGAAATTAACAGATACCCAGACGGGGGATCCTGTCTTTTGCGGCAAGAGCTAGGTGCGTACTTAGAATTACCCCCAGCCAATATAGTGGCAGGAAACGGCTCAAGCGAGATGATAGATCTGGTAATGAAAGCCTTCCTTGAAATGGGCGATACCATACTGTCCATCTCCCCTAGTTTCAGCATGTACAGGGTTTTCGCCAAGATATACTCGGTAAACTTAGCGAGCGTAAAAACCCGAGCCGATTTTTCAGTAGATGCAGATTCGGTAATTGAAGGAATAAAGACCGCTAGACCCAAAGCGATCTTTTTGTGCAACCCCAATAATCCCACCGGCTATCTCATGGAAAAAGAAGAAGTAATCGCCATTTTAGAATCTACCGACGGCATTTTAGTTGCAGACGAAGCTTACATGGAGTTTGCAAAAGGATCTCTCGTCCAAGATGTGACGAAACATGACAACTTGATAGTCCTGAGGACCATGTCCAAGGCTTTTGGCCTCGCAGGATTGCGGTTAGGGTGCTTAGCGGCCAATGAGGAAATAGTTGAGATGATAAATAGAGTTAGACCGCCTTACAACCTAAATGTAGTCACCCAACACCTAGGGGTAAAGGCGCTTAGGGAAAAAGAAAAGATGCTAACTTACGTCGAGGAAGTGAACATCGAGCGAGAATACCTGTTTGACGGGCTAAAAAACTTGGGTATAAAGGTGTACCCGTCAAGTGCCAACTTCTTGTTTTTCCAGTGCCCTGTAGCAGGTTTAGGCCAAAAGCTGCAAGCGAAAGGTTTGCTAATCAGAAGCTTTTCCGGTGAACTCAAAAGCTACTACAGGGTCTCAGTGGGAAGCAGAGACGAAAACCGCAAGTTTCTGAGCTCCATGGAAGAAATCATGAGTAAAGAATCGGTTAGGTAGCCAAGGAGGAGATATTGAGGATGAGAAAAGCAAGCGTCGTAAGGGAAACTAGCGAAACTTCTGTTTCTGTGGAAATAGACTTAGATGGCACAGGCACAAGCCAGATCGACACGGGGATAGGTTTTCTGGATCATATGTTAACCCTGTTTAGTTTTCACAGCATGTTCGATCTTAAAGTCGCATGCTGCGGAGATCTAGACGTAGACGACCACCACACAGTTGAAGATATAGGGATAACCTTGGGACAATGTTTCATTCAAGCCTTGGGAGACAAACGGGGCATCCAAAGATACGGAAGCGCATGGTGCCCCATGGACGAGTCTTTGGCCTTGGTGGTCGTAGATATAAGCGGCAGGCCATATTCGGTTTTTTACGCAGATTTTTCTTGCCCAAAACTAGGTAGCATGACATCTCAAAATGTAAGGGAGTTTTTCAGAAGCTTTGCTAATTCCTCAGGGGTGACTTTGCACATTAACGTCCCCTATGGAGAAAACGACCATCACAAGGCTGAAGCCATATTCAAAGGTTTCGCCATGGCTCTCAAATGCGCTTCAAGGACTAGTTCTTCCCACTTGCCATCTTCCAAGGGGGTGATCTAATGCTGGTTTTGCCTGCAATTGACGTTAAAGACGGAAAGTGCGTAAGACTATCTCAAGGAAACTTCGACTCGGTCAAAGTGTATTCTCAAAACCCTGCAGAGACTGCCCTTAGATGGCAGGAAAAAGGCGCCTCCTATCTGCACGTAGTAGATTTGGACGGAGCAAAATCGGGTAGCATGGCAAATTGGACCGCCATATGCGAAATAGTGCAAAAAGTAAGAACCCCTGTACAGGTAGGAGGAGGCATAAAAAATGAAGATGCTGCCTCCAGACTCTTTGATATTGGAGTAGAAAGGGTAGTTTTGGGAACTGCAGCCATTTCTAATATCCGCCTGGTGGATAGGCTTTTATCTGCTTATGGAGACGACAAAATAGCAGTTTCTGTAGATGTGAGAAACGGTCGTGTCTCTACCGGCGGATGGGAAGATCTAAGCCAAGTCGACCCTATAGACCTCTGTAAGGTCCTTGAGAACATAGGGGTCAAAACCATAGTATATACAGATATTCTGCGCGACGGCATGTTAAGCGGCCCAAATTTCCGGGCGTACCAAGAACTTTCCCGGGTGTCCTCTCTAAGAGTTATGGCATCTGGAGGCATATCTTCCCTAGAAGATCTGCTGCGCCTGAAAGAAACAGGGCTTTATGGCGCCATCGTGGGAAAAGCCCTTTACGAAGGGATTCTGAATCTTGATGAGGTGATGAAATGTCCAGGATTAGAATAATACCTTGCATCGATATGATAGACGGAAAAGTGGTCAAAGGGAAACAGTTTAAGGACGTGAAACAGGTAGGAGATGTAGAATCCTTGGCTGAGCTCTACTCGGAAACTGGCGCCGATGAAATCGTGTTTTACGACATAAGCGCATCTCAGGAAGGGCGCAGCACTAACCTTAAGGTCTTATCTAAGATAGGACCTAAGATAACAGTTCCTTTTTGCATAGGCGGAGGAATTTCCAGCCTGGATCACATAAAAAGGTGCCTTGAAGTAGGAGCAAGCAAAGTGTCTGTAAACTCTTTTGCCGTGAGGAATCCAGAATTTGTGCAAGAAGCATCTGATATGTTCGGAAGCCCTCGGATAGTCGTAGGTATCGATGCAAAAAGGAAAAGAGAAGGTCTTTGGAACGTGCTTCTTCAGGGCGGAACCTTGGATACAGGTATAGACGTGATTGAGGACGTAAAGAAGGTAGCTTCTTTGGGAGCAGGCGAGCTAATCGTAAATAGCATAGATGGGGACGGGATGAGAAAGGGATATGACATTTCCCTATTCAGGGAAGTAAAAAAGGCCACAAACCTGCCAGTGATAGCCTCTGGAGGAGCAGGCGCGTTGGAAGATTTCTACCAAGTCATAGTATCTGCCTGCGTAGACGGGGTTCTCGCCGCATCTCTTTTTCACTCAGGGAAGATAAAGATATCGGACCTGAAGCGGTACCTTATGGTGAAAGGAGTTGATGTTTCAGTTGACTAGTTCTAAAAGAAGTTCTAAGGCGGACTGGGAAGAGCTGGGTGATAGCATCTTATCAGACATTACGTTCGACGAAAAGGGCCTGGTTCCTGCCGCAGTTCAGGATGTAAAAAGCGGAAAAGTGTTAATGCTAGCCTACATGAACCGAGAGTCCATACAAAAGACCTTGGAAGAAGGCGTAGTTTATTACTACAGCAGAAGCAGGCAGACTCTTTGGAAAAAAGGAGAAACCTCTGGGAACATCCAATACCTCAAAGGGCTATATTTGGATTGCGATAAAGACAGCCTATTGGTTCTGGTTGAGCAAGTAGGCGCAGCTTGTCACACAGGAAGTTTTTCGTGCTTTTTCAACCCTGTCTTTGAGATTGAAAGTAGGGGTGCTTATCCTAACCGAGGCGCAGATGATCTTGGCACACATAACGCCTTTGAGGAGCTCTACAAGGTAGTAGCAGATAGGAAATCCAACCCCAGAGAGGGTTCGTACACAGCATATTTGCTGAAAGAGGGTCTAGACAAGATCCTCAAGAAGATAGGAGAAGAAGCATCAGAAGTCATAATAGCAGCAAAAGGTGGGGATAAAGAAGAGATTGTGCACGAAATAAGTGACCTGGTGTATCACCTTTTAGTCCTTATGGTGAGCCAGAACGTAACCATCGGACATATCGAACAGGAACTTATTAGCAGACGAAAGTAGCAGATGATGCACGGGGTCGGTTCTCGTGCTTCGCTAGGGAAACGAATGAAGCACGAGAACCGACCCCATGCTTCACAGAAGGAGGGTAATCATGGAAGAGGAAATTGTAGATTGGATACAAAACCACAAGTCAGAATTGGTTTCAGTTTCAGATAAGATCTGGGGTTACGCTGAGTTGGGCCTAGACGAGCATAAATCAGCCAAGCTCCAGATGGACTACTTAAAGAGCCAAGGTTTTGAGGTAGAATCAGGCATAGGTGGCATGGAAACAGCATTTGTGGCATGGTGGGGTAAGGGCAAACCGGTGATAGCCTTCTTGGGCGAGTATGATGCCTTACCCATGGTTTCTAACAAACCGGTACCGTACAAAGATCCAGTCATAGAGGGAGGAACTGGTCACGGCTGTGGCCATAACCTTCTGGGCGTAGCCTCTATGGGAGGTGCTGCAGCTCTTAAGCACCTCATGGAAAAAGAAAACATCCCTGGCACAGTCCGCTACTACGGTTGCCCGGCAGAAGAAAGCTCCTTCGGAAAGACTTGGATGGTAAGAGACGGGGTTTTTGACGACGTAGATATAGCCCTTACGTGGCATCCTGGGGCTACCAATTCAGTGCGAAACGAATCCAGCCTGGCTGATTTCGTGCTCAAGTTCGATTTCTTCGGCAAAACCGCCCATGCTTCTGGAGATCCGTGGAACGGAAGAAGCGCTCTGGATGGAGTCGAACTGATGAACTCGGGAGTAGAGCGTATGAGGGAACATATGCGACCGGAGAGCAGAGTGCACTACGTCATATCGTACGGCGGTGGCGCCCCTAACGTAGTGCCAGACTACGCTCAGAATTTCTTCGACGTTCGCGCTTCGGATATAGCTGAGCTTAAGAAGATGCGCCAGTGGGTACAAGACATTGCAAAGGGCGCAGCTCTTATGACCCAGACTCGCTTTCAAGAGGTATTCTTAGGGTGCGCCGCAAACGTCATACCCAACCGGGTCATTGCTGAAGCATTTCATTCAATAATGGGAGAAATTGGCGTACCTGAATGGGAAGAAGATGAAATTCGATTCGCAGAATCTGTGCAGAAACAATTTGATCCTGACCTGATAGAAAAAGCTATTGAGTCCTTAGAAGAATCTGGCGCTACTTTAGGCCAAAAGAGCCTGTGCGACACCTTGGTACCATACAGAGATGAAATTGGAAAAGGCGGTGGATCTACAGACGTAGGAGATGTTTCCTGGGTTGTACCTACAGCCCAATTTTCTACTGCCTGCTATCCTCTGGGGATTCCTGGCCACAGCTGGGCCATTACCTCCTGTGCGGGGATGAGCATAGGCCACAAGGGGATGCTATTCGCGGCAAAAATACTAGGCTTAGCAGGACATAGGTTCCTGACAGATACAAGCCTCCGCGAAAAGGCCAAAGAAGAATGGGGAATCCAGCTCAAAGGAAGGAAGTACGAGTGCTTAATCCCTTCCGAGGTAAAAGCGCCGCCAAAACCATTTGAGTGAAGCACAGGGTCGGTTCTCATGCTTCACCCTAGGCTGTGTACACGAAAATCAGAGCTGACATGCATCCTAAGTGGTGAATCCTAACTAGAGAGACGTAGGGACGTCTCGAGCCCTTGACAACACCTCTTATACTCGGGAAACACTTCTCATGAGCAGAAGGGGGGGAAGCAAAAAGTGCCGTCCCCCCTGCTTCTCTTAAGGATAGATCACATATATCCAGTATGACCCGTTCCCATATTCGTCTGGGGTTTGTGCAGTCATAACCATTTTGTCGTTTTCAATGATCACATTTTCCACCCGAAGGGGACCATTTTCTGTGATCAGAATCTCTTTCCCATCGCCTTGGGCTGCACCTATCTTAGCTAACACGTCAAACGCATTCACAGTTGATCCTTCTTCGCGCCGGGTTACAAACGTTATATCCACCATATTGCCCAAGATCCCCTGACCTTCTTCGCTGTAAGGGCAGATACGTTTGATAGGCTCTACATTTCCATCAAGATGTACCCTTATCCCAGTCTGCTCAGGCGTGCCTGTTTCTGGATCCCATAGGAACCACACTTCTAGAGCCTGAGGCTCGTTGGCATCATCTTCTACCCATTTGATAGATTCTGTGCCCGCATATTTAGGCCTGTCCAAATCAAATTGCACTGGGATGTCGCAAAGTTTGGTGGTTGTTCCTTGGGCTTTATCCCATATCCAGACTCCTTTTGGCACCACGTGCCTTACGTCAAACCCAATCTCCTCGCAAAACACTTCACCCAGGGGTCCTACAACCATGGCCAGCGTGTTGCGGTCAGAAGACCAATCTGAAATTCCGATTCTGTCATTTGGATCACCAGTCGGCACAGGGATAACCTGTTTCAAGTCTCCCTGGGGCGTGTAGAGGCATAAAGCGGTAGCACCTGCAGGAACAGACGAATCTTCACCGTGATTCAATTCATCAAACCGGCAAAGCTCAATCAGCATTTCATCGTCAGGGCTAAAGCCGTAGAAATATGTCCAGTCAGATTCGGCCAAGGAACCGCCTCTCAGCCCAGGAGCCACGGAAATCCTAGATGGATCTATCTCCACCTCACGCTTCTCGCCTGAAGTAAGGTCGTAGGAAACATAGCCTGTCCTTCCCACATCAAAAACCAGGCCGTAGCCTGCAAAAAGGCCAGAAGGAGAGTACTTAAGGCTAAAAAGACCGTCCCAGGTGGGCAAATCATCTGCAATTCTTGTAGTTTCCGCTTTTTCCATGTCCACTTTCCACAGATCGTGTAGGTGGCTAAATACCACGGTTTGACCATCTCCCCCAACAAACAAATCTCCGGGATAAGGAGGCACGTAAGGATATCTCACAAACCCTATATCCCTGATCTCAAGAGAGTCCAGATCCGCCTCAACTATCCAGTATCCTGACTTATCGATGTGGGGTCCTGCGGTCATAAGCCCCATTACCATGAAACACACCTTTGAACCATTTGGAGCCCAGTCCAGTACCTGGATAGATAACGAGCTGTCTGTAGCAAAAAGCCGAACCCCTGTCCCATCGTAGGGGTTAACAGCCCAAACGCTTGATAGAAAAGAATCTGAAATGCGTCTGGCTCCTTGGTATGAGGAGACGTCTTTCAAACTACTGCTTCCTAAAAGCTGGCTACCTGATGTGTCCAAAGACGGTTCTTCACGTTTAGATTTGCATGGAAGAGCCACATACTTTCCGTCGCGGCTCCATTTGCAGCCATCCCACGGCCTGACTTGATAAAAGGGGCCAACGCGCAAAACATGCAAAATGTCTTTTTCGCTCTTTACTATTTCAGGGAAAATGCCCAGCCCAGGCAGGGCGTCAGGGTTAGTACTTTCCAGGAGAAAAGAGGAACGAGTGACCATGAACACCTTCCAAGAATCGTCTCCCGAATCATCCTTCTTGAGGTTTATAGTTTCCTCTACTGCCCAGACTTCCTTCGTGCCCGACGCTTCATCTTTTACCTCTACCTCATAATATGTAGCCGTCTCTGCATAAGGACCTTTGATTGAAGGCCCGAAAGAAGTAATTTGGAACTCCGGGGCAGGTTCTTCTTTCAAGGTAAAAGTCTTGCCAGGAAAACTCCACAGAAGGGACTTCCCTGTTCCAGGCGCGTGAACGTTATACGGCATGACCGAATCCGAAAGACCCATATCCCATTCAGGAAATATCTCAGAAAGGACGCTCTCGTCGCCGCTCCATGCGGCATCGTTGAGCGTCTGCGAAAGATCTAAAATCCTATCAGTCGAACCTTCTTGGGCTAACATCAAAGTGAACGCAAAACTTACGGTAGGCAAATTCTCCAGGTCGTTCTCGGAACTCTCGCCTCCATCGCCAAATGCCAAACCGACTCTCACGATGAAACTGTTATCGGGCTCTTTTAGCAAAGCAGTAGGGATATCCCACTGAAAACTCACATCTGCCCCTTCATCAGATGATTCTGAGGAGGAACGAAGCTTGAGGTCCTCTGTGTAGATAGGAACTGGTTCGGAAAAGGCGTACCTAGCTTCAAAGTAGGTCCAAACGTCTAAGGTTCCGCTCGCTTCGAGATCTTTCGTATGGGTTTGAGGCAAAAACAAGCTGAAAACTACCTGTTCATCGACGCAAGTCACTAGGTTGTCTTCAGGGGCGCTCAAGGCCCAAAGTTCTTCAAGGATGAGTTCCCCAGTGTCTTCCCCCTCCTGGAAAAGATCAGCTCCAGATGGCCAAACATAGGCAACCCTTTGCGCCGACACGCACGATCCGTCACTTTTTGCTACAAGAACAGGAAGAGATGGCGCTTCTAAGGGAGCAGCCAACGTTATATTTGAAGATGCTCCAGGCTCAGGAACTTGACGGCGGCATCCAGATAGGCACATGGTAAGCAGTACTAGTGCTACTGCAAAAAACCTAAGAACGCTTTTGAAATTCACGGGAATAACACGATCTTCTTTGCTCAATGAAATCCCTCTTTTCACCCTGTTTTGATTCAATTTGCGAGAAGCAGTTCCCGAGTGTGGCAATGAAACAAAGAAACAATGCAAAAAGTTACAGGGCGCACTATGCCACAGATGAAATCAGGGTCGGTTCTCCTGCTTCTTCCTGTTCCATTGACAAAAAAGGAAGCAGGAGAACCGACCCCATGCTTCACGCCAAAAACAAGTTGCGTTCTACTAACATTCTGTATTTCGAATATGGATTCCCCATGAGTTCTTCATGGGTACCTTCTTCCACTATAGATCCGTCTTCCAAGTATATGATCTTGTCAGCCTTTTCTATAGTAGAAAGTCTGTGGGCGATTACAAGGCACGTGTGTTCTCCCATGAGTTCCTCTAGTGATTCTTGGATGAAACGCTCAGACTCGTTGTCCAAAGATGCCGTGGCCTCATCTAAGAGAAGTATTGGAGCGTCTTTGGCTATAGCCCTGGCTATGGCTATACGCTGCCTTTGACCTCCTGATAGCCTTGCCCCTCGTTCACCAACAGGAGTCAAAATCCCATCGGGAAGCTCATCCACGAAAACATCTGCTCGGGCCATGGAAAGAGCCTCTCTCACTTCTTGTTCAACTTCATCTAATTCCCCAGTGTTATCTGAATCTGGACTCTTTACGTTATCTAGAACAGATCCTGAAAACAAGAACGCATCCTGGGGAACGTATGAGAACTTCTGCCGCCACTCCTCTAAGTCGGTTTCAAAGATGCTTCGCCCTTCTACAATAATGTCTCCTGAGGTTGGAGGATAAAGCCCTAAGAGCAACTTAAATATGGTAGTCTTACCACTGCCCGAAGGACCTACGATAGCTAACGTTTCCCCCTTGGGAACGGTGAAGGAGACTTCTTTTAGGACATACTCGTCGCTTCCTGGATACCTAAAACTCAGGTTTTCTACTACTACAGCATATTCCCTTTCTACGTGTTCAGGTTCTTTAGATTCAAATCTGGCTGCTTTAGATTCATCTTCCTCATCTTCAAAGAAATCACCGCAAATTGGGCCATACTTTTCAGGTTCGCTAGGAATATCTATAATCTCCAGAACCCTTTCTGCAGCAGCCAAGTTACCTTGGATACCTGCCACAGTCCCTCCTACAGCAGAAAACATGTACTTTACCGGGTTTATGAGCTGTACAAAAGCAATGACAATGGGCACCAATAAAGGATTGAAAATAGCTTGGTGTGCAGCATAGACAATAAAGATGAGGTCGCCCAGCCCGGAAATCCTCTCTGCAGCTGACCGAGCAGCTTCAATCCACGATTGACCGACGCCCACCTTTTTAACTTGCTCTGCTGAATGTCGGACCTTGGCGGACATTGTTTCAGAGATGCTAAAAGTCCTTACAACTTCAGATCCTTGAATGAGATCCGAAAAAGCCGCAGTAAGTTGAGCTTTTTCTTGTTGCAGTTTCATTCCAATCTCGCGGAGGGGAGTTACAAAGGGCAAGTTGCCCAAAAGTGGCAAGGCGCACACCCCTATACACATTAACCCCAGCTTTGGATTGAGCACTATCATGTATATGCCGCACCCTATTCCTCCAAGAAGGGCATTTGCCAAGTTCTGAAAACCTTGGATGAACACAGAGCGCGCAAGCCAGGTGTCGCTAGCCGCCCTCGAGATTATATCGCCCGAGTGACGCTTATCTAGCTCCGCCACGGGCATATCCAAAACGCGATGAAAGTACGCGTCTCTAAGATCCCCCAAGAACAACATCACCGAATCTAGAAGTTTGCGGATTGCGAAGAATAAAAGAATGGTCAGGGCTACAGTAACTATAGTCATGCCGACAACGGACCCGATTATCTTCTCAGAGCTGAGGGCCATAGCCCCACGGGTAAACTCCAAGAGCATGTGAGATAGACAGATGTTTAGGAACATGCTGGCAAAAGCTACGCCCAAGACGCCAAACAAATAGGCTGGGAAATACGGTTTAAGGAATTCAAATAAAGGTTTCAGGGGTTGGAATTTGGATCTCATAATCCGTGCACCTCCCCTGTTTCTTTAGTTTCGAATCCATCTGCGCTGTCGCTGTAATGCGCGGCAGTTTGGTTGGCTACTTCCTTAGCGTAAAGGCTCGCATAACGTCCTTTGGCTTCCATAAGACGAGAGTGGGTTCCGCTTTCTACAATGGACCCATTTTCCAAAACGTAGATCCGATCTGCCCCTACGATGGTTGAAAGCCTGTGGGCAACGATCATCATTGTAACGTCTGGGAGAGCCTCCATGAGATTCTCTAACACTTTATGCTCTATGTCATAATCCAAGGCGGACGTGGCCTCATCTAGAAGGAGGATCTCAGGCCCTCGCAGAATTGCTCTGGCAAGAGATAGTCTTTGTCTCTCCCCTCCCGAGAGCCTACCGCCCATTTCGCCCACAAGAGTGTTGTAACCCTCAGGTAATCCTTCTATGAATTCATGGGCGCAGCAAACTTCAGCAGCCCGTATAACTTCTTCCACGGGAACGTCTTCGAGCCCCAATGTGAGATTCTCCATAACTGAATATGGAAATAAATATGTATCCTGGCTAACTTTGGCAAAATGTGCGCGCAAACTTGTAAGAGACCATTCTCTAACATCATGGCCTCCAACCAATACCTGACCTTCATCTGGATCATACTCACCTAAGATCAGCCTCAAAATTGTAGATTTGCCGGAACCGCTAGACCCTGCAAAAGCTATCTTTTCTCCCCGGTTAACTGCAAAACTCACATCTTTAAGAGCCGGTACCCCGCTTTCAGGATACGAAAAGGTCACGTTCCTAAATTCTACCACAGGGGCTTTTTCATCAAACTCTAGCGCCTCCCCATCTTCTCTTTCAGTAGGAAGCTCTAATACTTCAAAAACCCTGCTCAACGCCGCAGAATTAGAAGCGATTTGACCTAAAGTAGCAGGAAGCTCCTGCAGAGGGAAAGAAATGAAATTAAGAAGGGTTATGAACGCAAGGAGTACGCCTAGACTAATCTGGCCACGGAGCATTAGAACTCCACCGATTCCGAAAACCAGAAGGAAGGGAAGAAAGCCAGACACGAAGCCTACCGAATTCATAAGACCTACAAAGACGTTCGACCGGACCTGCTTTTCTCTCCACAGCTGGTTATATTCCCTGAACCGGGAAGAAAGATATTCCCCCAGACCAAAGACCCTCAAAATGGCAGCTCCCGATACACTCTCTTCCATGATAACGTTTATCTCGCCCAAGGCCTGCTGGGATTCCTGTGATAACGCAGCCAAGGGTCCAGTCAGTTTGCTTGCGATAGCAAACGCAAGGGGGCTGACGCCGATGACCACGATAGTTAGAAGCCAATTTTTGTAAAACATATAGCCTAGGGCTAACCCCGCAGTAAGGACCCCCGATATGAGACTCAGCAAGTTGGCCTGAAGTAGCGATTGCACCCGGTTTAGATCGCTAGTCAGCCTTGAAAGGATTTGCCCCGAATGCTCTCCAGATATATATGCAGCTTGCGCGCGAGCGATTCTTTGTGCAGCTTTTGCGTTGATTCGCTCTACGCTGGAATGAACGAAGTACCCGATGGATCCGTGCTGCATAGAAACGAAGGCGATGGCTGCCAGCTCCAAAGATATTGCTGCAATTGATGCCTGCCTAAGGGCAGCTGGATTCTGTGAGAGCATTGCGTCTACGAGACGTGCTAGAAGATCTGCTTGGATGACTGTTACAACTGATAGCGTTATGGCAAAGGCTACGGCCAAAAAAAGATACCATTTGAGATTGCCTATTACGCCAAAAAGTTTCTTAAGGAGAGGCCAAACTTTGATTTTTTCCTTCGAGGGTTGGTTCGAAGGATTCTTTCCAGATGCCGTCACATATCTTGCTCCTTTCCTTTGTACGTTCAAAATCTCATGCCAAACTACCTTACGCCTTGCGCAGAACATAGTAACTGTCTCATCTACAGCCAGAAATGAGCATGTGCCTAGCGAATCTTGGCGCGTAAAAAGTGCAGTTCCTATTATACAATTATCGCTGGCTTTCTTAGACATACGCCCAGTATAGGTTTAAGCATGCAGAGGTAAGTCACAATTTTTCCATGCATTTCGTAAAGGGACTGCTTTACATTGAATATTATACGTGTAGGATGGATTCCCCTGCTCTTTTGAGATAAAAGAAGCAGGAGAACCGTCCCTGTGCTTCTACAACAAAACGTCTATCTGTTGCTCTTTGTAGTACTGAGCCTGGGCGTTCCAAAGTTCGTAGTATTTGCCTTCTGTATCTTTGATAAGTTCGTCGTGATTACCCCTTTGGACAACGCGTCCTTCGTGAAATACCACGATATCATCACAAAACCTACACGACGATAGTCTATGAGATATGTAGATTGCAGTCCTACCTTGGACTATACTGTCAAATCTCGTGTATATATCAAACTCAGATATGGGATCTAAGGCCGCAGTAGGTTCGTCTAGTATTACAAAAGGAGCACCTTTGTAGAGGGCCCTGGCCATGGCTATTTTCTGGGCTTCGCCTCCAGATATCTCTACGCCGCTTTCAGCAAAATCTTTGTAAATATAGGTGCATATCCCATCTGGCATATTCCTTAGACGCTCCTCGAAACCTACTAACTTCAACGCTTCTTCGACCTTCTTCTCATCGTAAGTCGTGCTTGCAGCAACATTTTCCGCAATGGTAAACGAGAACAGTTTGAAATCCTGAAACACTACCGAGAAAAGGTCGAGGTATTCTTGGTAATCAAACTTTCGGATATCTATTCCGTTAAGGGTAATCTCACCTTCTGTAGGATCGTAAAACCTGGTGATGATCTTTATGAGGGTAGTTTTGCCGCTGCCGTTCATACCGACTACTGCAAGTTTTTCCCCTACTCTCAGCTTCAGATTTACATCTTTCAGAACGTATTTATCCGAACCAGGATATCTGAAACTTACGTTCTTAACTTCTATCTCATACTCGTTATCGTCTCGCTTTTCAACGGGAAGCGTTCCCTGGTATCTTTCGCTCTTGAGATTTAAGAATTCCCCAAGCACTTTGATATAGGATGTGTTGAGTAACGCTTTACTGTAGTTCTGCATAGAGTCTGTGAGACCTGTCATCATCAAGGTCACCGTGCCTGCGAAAAGGATGATATCCGCTGCTGTAACAAGTCCGTAATATGCTTTGACCCCGACGAAACCGTAGACTAAACCCATTGTGGCTATCTGAGCTGCAGCGTTCTTGACCCCAATACTGGCGCTGTATCCCAAAAACCTATCATATACGTTTCCAAGCAGCTCCGGCACCTGGGCAATTCCGCTTTTGAACGCCTTTTGGGCATAGAGGCGAGTGTCTTTCCCATACGAATAGTCCCCCCAATACGGCCAATAGGCTGAAAACAGCAGGTTTACAGGCCGGGCCTCCGACTGGCTAAGCTCATCCAATTGGGAGACACCGCGCTGGGCCAGTTTCACACACCAGACATTTATCCCCGCGATAAGAGCAATAAAGACGGTATTTTGCAAGAATAAAGGTATTGTTACGCCAGGGAGTGGCACTTTGAAGACTCTAGCGGACATGATGGCGCCAATAAGAAGCGTGAACCCACCCTTTACTATGCTTTTCGCGTAGTAAGCCTCCGCTGGCAACCCATAGTCAAAAAACTTTTCTGTTTCCCGCAACCAAGTCAGCTTTTCATGAGTTCTCGGGTCTTCCAGAACTTCGAAATCTACCTCCATCAATTTATCGCTCACTGCTGCTTCTTTCTTGCGCCACATCTCCATCCTGCCGTAGTCAAATTGCACATTTACCCACTTCGCCAAAAGACTAAGCATTAGGTTAAGGGTAATGGCCAGAAACACGGTTCTCATAATATCTCCGCCTGATGTGAGGACCTGGATTACCCTTGCGCCCATGTAAACTGCCAAAAGAGGAACTACTGCATCCAAGAACCCCAAGAGTATAGAGTTTCTACCCAGAGATCTATCTATCTTGCAAAGGAGTTTGAACCCCTCCCAAACCTCGCGTAGCCCGCTATTTATTCGGCCCTGTCTTCTGGTTCCTTCTGTAGCCTCTGTTTTCACCGCGACTCACCTCCACCCTTGGACGATGCAGATAACTTGTCGCCTTCTGGATCATCTTGGTAGTAATATGCCTGGATATCAAACATTTCTTTGTACTTGCCGCCATATCTCATCAGCGCTTCATGACTACCTTCTTCCATTATTTGGCCATCCTCAATGAAAAAGATCCTATCGCAAAACCTAGTGGACGCGAGCCTATGGGATATGAATATGGCTGTCTTTCCTTTTACCAGTTGGTTGTACCGTTCATATATCTCGCTCTCGGCTATGGGGTCCAAAGCGGCAGTAGGTTCGTCAAGTATAGCTATGGGAGCATCGCGGTATATGGCCCTAGCCAGTACAAGCCTTTGATTTTGGCCTCCTGAAAGATCCACAGCGCCCTCACGGGACATCTTGCCAAGATACGTATCCATACCATAGGGAAGGGCCTGGATCATTTCTATAAGTCCCGCTTTTTCCAAAGCTTCTTCAACCTTTCTTCTACGATAAGCCTCGTCAGGTGTTTGAACCTTTTCAGAATCAGAGCCAGAGCTTCCTACGTCCATCAAGTCTAGTTCTTCATAATCACTGCCCATCACCATGTTCGCCACCGTATCTGGAAAGATGTGCACATCTTGAAAAACTGCAGAAAAGAGGGCGTACCTTTCATTTATGTTCATTTCCTCTGCATTTACTCCTCCAATCAAGATCTCACCCTTGCAAGGATGCAAAAGGCCTATTACAAGGCCAACGATGGTGCTTTTGCCGGCACCGTTTACCCCAACTATAGCTACCTTTTCCCCTTCTTTTATGTGAAAACTCATGCCTTTTATGACACAGTTGTCAGAACCAGGATACTTGAACCATACGTCTTTGAACTCAATATCGTATCGTGTTGGAACTGGTAGACCTTCACCACGCTTAAGAGAATCTTGGTATTCTAGGTATTCGCGCATGTCGTTGAGAGGCGCCATATCTCCATGTATAGCCGTTATTTGAGCGATAAGATCCATTAGCCACCCTGAAATTCCGCGGGTTATACCCAAAAGGAACACGAAGTCAGCTGTTTGGATGCTGCCAGAAAGGAACATGGACATAAGGTAAAAATAGGTGAGGCCATCTCGGAAAAAGATCAACAAGGCAGTGAGGGCAAATCCGGCGTAGTCTCTGATCTTCTCTTTTCTCCTGTAACACTCCCATTCACCCTCTAGCTTTCTTTCTGTATCGCGAAACAAATCTACGATCCTGTAGAGGCGTATGTCCTTGGCGTACTCATAGTTGCCTTTGGCTCTGCGAACATATCGCATCTTTGTCCTTAGCCCTCTCGTTTCTTTGACGGTCTTTTCCTTGAATTCGGCCAAGCGTTCTCCGTAATAGTACTGGATGACACCAGAAACACATATGCACACAAGAAGAGAAAGGTGTATTTGAGTAACCAATCCTGCGAAAAAGACTATCCCACCGATCCCAGCCAAAAAGGCCGAACATCGCTGGCCAAACATTACAAGAAGGGTGCTATCCCCTTCGTCTGCAAGAGCTAGCCCCCTACTAACCAGAGTCTGACCTTTTTCAGAAGAGAAAGCTTGATAATCCATGTCTACGCACTTATTGAGGCCGTAAGTCATGTACAGAGCTCGCTGGTTTGCCCCGCCTTTTACAAGCTTGTAGTCCAGAATGATGTATAGACATTTTGCCGCAAGATACAAAAGGACCGGATATACTATGCTCAGGAGGTAAACTCTTAGTGATTCGGCTACACCTATACCTCCTATCACGGCTTTAGGCACATAGGCCTCCAACGCTATTATGCCTATCTGTACAGGTACTATCAGCACAATGAATGCGAAGTACAATTTGTCGGTACGGTATATATTCTTTAGGAGATAAAACATATTCTGCCATAATGAATACTCGGGCTTTTTTTCACCAAAACCATTTTCAGGTCTCCTGCTTTCGTCTGTCACATCTTCCAAAGAAGGCACCCCCTGATTCACTCAATTCTGCCGCTTATACGGAAGGCCGTCGATCCCGCTTTCAAGAGCAGATTACTACAGGTTTTGCATATAGATCTGTCTTTGGCATAAGCGGTATGTTTTTTGTCGTATGTGGTGGCTAGCGCATGCAATAGGTCAATTGTAGGCTGGGCCGACAGCAGTTTAGTGCGATGGCACTCCCTCTGGATCTATATGGTTTATGGGCAAGAGTATTTCAGTGACAAACACTCCGGGCTCGCTCTTACGGTTAACCGAGCCGCCGTATTTATCCACGATCCCGTCTATGCTCCTTAGACCAAATCCATGCTCATGCCCTTCCTTTGTGGTAGTGTATGCGTCTCCAAAGCGACGGAGCTCTCCGCCGTATGAGTTTGCCACGTATATGTAGAGATTACCTTTCATGGGGCGTATGAGGAGTCTGATAAAACGTTCCTCTGCATTATCTAACGTTAGGCACCCTTCTATAGCGTTATCCATGAGGTTGCCTATTATGGTGCAAAGCTCCACATCGGTCACAGAATATCGGTCTTTCTGCATCAGAGTTTCTGGTACAGAAGCTGCAGCGTCAATTTCTATACCCTTTTCCTCTGCCAGAGTGAGTTTCACGTTTAATATAGAGTCGAGCATAAGGTTGCCTGTCTTTACAGTCCAGTCTATCTTGTCCAATTCCTCTGAAATCTGGGACAGGTAGACGGCCAGTTGGTCGTACTCTCTTAGTTCAATGAGGGCCTTCATTGCCTGCAGGTGGTTGTGAAAATCATGCCTGAACCCCCGCATTTTCATGTATACTTCGTTTATTTCCTCAAAATGTCTTTCTAGAAGATCTTTCTGATAGTTGTGGATGCGGCGGTCAACCATCCTTGGAAGGATTACTTTGTAGAGCAACCAGAAAGATCCCGCTAGGACCGCAAGGGCAAATACCACATGGGCATATTTCAGAGTTATCATCAGATAAACCGCCTATCTTTTTCCGTGTGGAACTTGACGAATTTCTCTCTCAAATCTTTTCCAAGCCTACGGCTTATGGGCAACACTGACCCGTCATCCAAAATGACCTCGTCCTTTGAAAGTACATCTATATGGTCTAGCCCTACAATGTAGGATCTATGAATTCGCGCAAACATGTTCGGCGAGATCATGGTTTCTAGTTCTACCCAAGTGAGCCTCCTGGTAAATCGCCCATAAAGAGTAACTGCAGTTATCATGTGCCCATCGGATTCAAAATACAGTATGTCTTCTTGGTATATTTTATGGAGGTCACCATCGGTCTCCCAAATAAGTTCGGTCTTGTAGTGTCTAAGAGATAAGAAACACTTGTCCATGATCGCGTAGAATTTCTGACGGTCTATGGGTTTTACAATATAGCCCGAAGCATCTACGTCATACCCTCTGGTTGCATAATCTGGGTCTCCAGTTACAAATACAATGGCTACCCGTGGGTCCTTATCCCGGATGCTTCTTGCTAACTGGAAGCCGTCAATAGAGCTCATGTGGATGTCCAATAAAAGGATGTCGAACCGCGGATCGTCAGGATAGGCAAAATAGAATCCCTCGCCGTCGGAAAACTCTGAAATCTTGAGATCCAAGGTGATGGGCACCGCTTCCGTCAAACGCTTGCTCTGGTTGACCTCTGCCTGCCACTCGCTGAGATACTTCCTCAATATCCGAATGTCAGATTCAGAATCTTCGCATATGCCTATTCGAATTATTTCGGGGCGCGACGCCATTTCTGCGATACCTCCTGGATCTTCTGAGCAAAGTTTGACCGACAGAGTGCGACGGACAGAGCTCCTTCTCAGGTTGGCACTTCCTATCTGACTGTAATCCCAAAAGGGATGCCTACGCAATACGCTGTTCGGAAGCCAGCTCTTCCCACCAGGCTGACACTGCTCTTTTGATCCGTCGAAATGGTGAGGTTAGTCGGAATGCAGATGGCAAGCCACGTAGTGTCCTGGCGCCACTTCGCGCAATTGGGGAAGAAAGTCAAGGCAGCGGTCACAAGCTGCGGGACACCGCTCGTAAAAAGAACACCCTTTAGGCGGCTTGAGGGGGCTTGGCAATTCGCCTTTGAGTATCATTCGCTCTCGCTTTATTCGTACATCGGCAATAGGCACAGAAGATAGGAGGGCCTGTGTATAAGGGTGTAACGGATCAGAATATATCTCAGGCTCAGGTGCCAATTCCACCAAACGCCCCAGATACATTACTGCCACTCGATCGGACATATGTCTAACCACAGACAGGTCATGTGAAATGAACAGATACGTCAAGTTGAAATCCTGCTGCAACTGCTTGAGCAGATTCAAAACCTGAGACTGAACAGACACATCTAGCGCGGAGACTGGTTCGTCGCACACTATGAACTCTGGCTCTACAGTCAACGCCCTAGCGATACAGATGCGCTGACGCTGACCTCCAGAAAACTCATGAGGATAGCGTCTCAAATGAAACGGCTTTAGCCCTACACTCTCCATAAGCTGTCTGGCCCTGAGATTCCTGTAGCCTGGATCACCAATCTTGTGCACAGCCATAGGTTCTTCTAACATCTGCCCTACCGTCATCCGAGGATTCAGAGAGGAATATGGATCTTGGAAGACCATCTGCATATGCCGTCGGACTATCTTCATCTCTGTATCATCCATCGTACGCAAATCCTGACCTGCATACCAAATCACGCCATCTGTAGGCTCTATCAGCCGAGTAATTAGCTTGCCGACCGTGGTCTTACCGCATCCGCTCTCACCAACTAAACCTAGAGTTTCGCCTCTACGTATATCGAAACTCACGTCGTCTACAGCCTTGACATGGCCTATGGTCTTGCGCAGCGCTCCCCCCGTTACTGAATAGTACTTCGATAGATTCTCTACCTCGAGCAAGATGCTCATCCCCATCACGAATGTACCTCCCCGCGAAAAATCATCGGCTGCCAACAACGTACAGAACTCTCAGTGTCAAATCGCAACAGTTCTGGGGCCTTTTCCTTACATAGAGCAACCGCATAGGGACATCTAGGACCAAACCGACAGCCTGCGGGATAAAACAGCGGGCTGGGAACCGTTCCCTTGATTACCGGCAATACCGGTACCTTGACCGCGACAGATGGTATGCACTCCAACAGACCATTGGTATATGGATGCAACGGCCTCAAGAATAGTTTTTCGACAGGTGCCTCTTCTACGATCTGCCCTGCATACATAACCATGACTCTGTCAGCAGTTTCAGCTACTACACCCATGTTATGAGTAATAATCAGCATAGTCATGTCCAGCGCTTCAACTAGCGACTTCAACAGGTCCAGTATCTGTGCCTGAATGGTAACATCCAGAGCAGTTGTAGGCTCATCTGCGATTAGCAACTGGGGATTGCAGGCAAGAGCCATTGCGATCATGACTCGCTGGCGCATGCCTCCAGAGAGTTGATGGGGATACTCACCAATTCTGGTCTCAGGAGAAGGGATCCCCACGCGCCTAAGAAGTTCAACAGCTCGACCAGACGCTTCTACGTCACTCATCTGCTGATGAATCCTGAGCGGTTCCGTAAGCTGATATCCAACTGTCATAACAGGATTTAGACTGGTCATAGGTTCCTGAAAGACCATCGCCATATCTCGTCCTCGCATCTTTCTCATTTCTTCCGCAGTCAAATCCATCAGATTGTTCCCCAAAAAAGCGATCTGCTCAGCACTTATCTCCGCAGGCGGTTGCTGAAGAAGACGCAGGATAGAGAGGGCAGTGACACTCTTACCAGAACCACTTTCACCTACCAAAGCAACAGTCTCTCCCTTGTCAAGTGTGAAAGAGACCCCGTCCACTGCCGTGACTATACCATCCTCTGTGTTAAACCTCGTCTTAAGATCCCTGACTTCTAACAACACCGACAATTCGACTCCTCCGTTTCACCAAGTTTGACTCTACTCTCTCAGGTCTTCATCCTTGGGTCGATCGCATCGCGCAGGCCATCACCAATGAAGTTCAATCCTAAGACTACCAAAGAGATCATTGCACCCGGGATTATCGCCAACCAGGGGGCTTTGACTATGTACTGCTGTGAGGCTCGCAACATGCTCCCCCAGCTAGGCACAGGTTCCTGCACACCCAGACCCATGTAGCTCAGCGACGATTCCGTAACAATGGCCTGTGCCACTGACAACGTTGCAGAGACTATTACAGGTCCCAGTACGTTGGGAAGGAGGTGGCTAAATACGATCCGCGCGTTTCCCAGTCCAAGTGACCTGGCAGCCTGGATAAAATCCTGTTCCTTGAGTTTCAGGATCTCTGCTCGCACCAGCCTCGCAGTACCCATCCATCCGAATATGCCAAGAATGACCATAACGTTGAAAATATTCGGCTTCAATATTGCGTTTACAGTAAGAATGAGAAAGAACGTAGGGATGCTGAGAAGAATATCAATCAGACGGCTAATAATGGTATCTACCAAACCTCCGTAGTACCCGGCAAGACAACCAAGAGGAACACCAATCAAAAGAGATATCCCGGCCGATACGACCCCTACGAGCAAAGAGATTCGACCGCCATATATTGTACGTGCGAAATAGTCTCTGCCGAGGGCATCTGTACCGAACCAGAATTCCGTACTCGGAGGTACTGGCTGGCCATTCTCAATTACCTCCAAATGCAGTTCAGCAGGGTCGCTTCGAGCTATGACAGGTGCAAACGCGGCCAAGAAAGCGAAAACCGCAATTATAAAAACACCGAACAGCGCAAGTTTGTGTCGCCTAAAGCGTTTCCATACAACCTTCCACCAGCTCTCTATATTTGACGAGAAAAACTCATCCTCATCCAGCTCATCATTTGGATGAGTTTCCAATCCTAAGGTTCTATGCGTTTGAGTATCGGTGTCCTTATCATCGCCAGACACAGCCATAAAAAGTATCCCCCTTATTGGACACGTATCCTTGGATCTACTATACCGTAGAGAACATCGGCCAGAAGATTGCCCCCTACTACAAGCAAAGACGAGAACAACGTTACCCCCATCACGACAGGGTAGTCTCCGGTAAAGATGGCAGTAACACCAAGTCGACCCATTCCAGGCCAGCCAAAAATACTTTCGACAATGAACGCTCCTCCGATCAGATTTGAAAGGGACATACCGAGAAGAGTAATAATTGGAAGAACAGCATTTCTTAGTGCATGGTCAAAGACTACCAGTTTTTCAGGCACTCCTTTGCTACGAGCTGTTCGGATGTAGTCCTGATCCAATACTTCTAACATTGAAGATCTCTGATATCGAGTCCAGCTCGCAACGGAGGTAAGAGACAACACTAGACTTGGCATGATTAGGTGCTTGATTACGTCAATAACCCGACCCCAAAAACCGGCCGCAGGAACAATTCCGGTCATGCCAACAGATGGCAGCCAACCTAATTTGCCTGTGAATATCAGTATCATCATCATGCCAAACCAGAAAGTTGGCATCGATACCCCTATGAACGCAAGAACTGAGATGATGTAGTCCGAAAACTTGTACCGATTCAGAGCCGAGTAGACACCAATCAAGACACCAAGCACAAGTGATATTATCAAAGAAGTCACGGTCAACAACAGCGTATTGCCAATCCGTTCTCGTATCTCCGTAGTCACTGGTCGATTAGAAAGGAACGAGTATCCAAGATCCCCACGAATGGCACGCCCTAGCCATAGAACATAGCGAGTAAAAACAGGTTTATCCAAGCCCATGTTCTTCCTCAGTATGTCTCGTTCTTCACTGGAAAGCGTACCACCCAATGTTGGATCGATATAGATGGACAGAGGATCCACAGGAGCCATGTCCATGATAAGGTAGGTGATAAATGTGATTCCGATTAGAAGAGGAACTATCGCCAAAAGACGCCTAACAATGAACTCTTGCATGCTATTTCCCCCGTAACTGGTCTCCCGGACGACTAATATATGGAAACCTAGTCGTCCGGGAATCCTCCACTATACTGGCAACGACAAACTAGAGACTCCGTGTTCCTAATCGGCCATGTAAAGCTTGCCGGGTTTCAAAAAGCGAACGTGCGCCAACCACGTGATTTCCGCCTCATCAACCTTGAGATTTGGAGAGAAACCGTAAAGCGTGTACGGATACCACAAGAACCCCGCGGCAGCATCATCAGTAATGATTCTCTGTAACTCGCTGTATATCTTTTGACGTTCTACCGGATCGAGTTCTACCTCACCTTTCTTGAATAACTCATCAACTGCGGGATTACTATAGGTTACATAGCTATGAGCGTCTGTAGAGAAGACAAGGCTGTACTTGGAAGGTTCTGGACCCATTGTATAACCCACTATACAAGCGTCAAACTTGAGTGGATCCTCATCCGCAGTAATAATCGCAACAAGCTGACTCCAGTCAGTAACCCTTAGGTTCATTTTCACTCCGGCTTTATCCAGACCAGATTGGATGATTATGCCTGCTTGTTCGACTTCAGGAACACCTGCACGCACCATCAGATCAAATTCCAGAGGCTTGCCTTGTTTCTGCATGATGCCATCGGGACCAGGGCTATACCCGGCTTCGGCCAGCAGGTCTTTCGCTTTGTCGATATTGAACTCATATTTCACGACCGCATTTTCATCATAGAACATGTCCGTAGGAACCATAAAGTTATGGGCTGCCTGTGCATAACCCAAGAAAGCTTTATCCACTATGGCCTGTTTGTCCAGCAGATGACATATGGCCTTCCGCACTCTCACATCGTCAAAAGGAGCTTTCTTCTGATTCATCACAAAAAGTTGTACATTGCCGCTGGGATTTGAATACGTCTGTAGTTTCCCCTCTGCCTTTATCTTGTTGAAATTTTGAACGCTGAGATCCGAAAAATGAACTTGACCTGTTTCCAGAGCAACAGTCGCAGAGTTATTATCCGGAATGATTTGGAATACTATTGCATCTAGATATGGCGTTCCCTCCCAGTACTCGTCGAATCGAACAAACTTTATATGCTCGCCAGTCTTATACTCTTCAAACTTAAATGGCCCACTCATAATCGGGTTCTGCCCTAGCGGGCTAGTCTTATACTCTTTAGGATCTACTGTTTCCCATATATGCTTCGGAATGGGCGTAATTAGAGTGGACAGTAATGGCGCATACGGTTCTGGTACGGTAATTGTAAACTGCTTATCTGTAACCTTTTCGTACTTTATGGGTTTTCCATTGATCATCTGTTCAATCCTGTCTGCAATTCCAGTGTCAGGATTTAGTATAAGCTCATGCGTAAAAACAACGTCATCTGCTGTTATGGGAGTTCCGTCATGCCACTTGATATTGTCTCTAAGGTTAAACGTGTAGACAAGGCCATCACTGCTAACTGTCCAGTCTTTCACCAGCCGCCCTTCATACTCCCCCTCGTTGTTTAGACGGATCAAGGGATCACTCATAACTGCGTCAATTAAGCCCGCAATTAAGTCCGTTGAGACAAGTGGAGTAAGTGTCTGAGGTTCGCTTAGTATCCGAAAAACAGCTGTTCCGCCGGACTTCGATTCACCCCCTGTGGGACCGGGCTCCGATGCGGGAGCACAACCTCCTATAAGCCCCAATACCAGTGTCCCAACTAATGCAACCAACAAGAACCTGAAGTATCTCGACTTCCTCATCTCTCTTTGTTCTCCTTCCCAATTCCATACGAATTCATGTCTATTTGCTCGCCATAACCACCATAGTAACAATTGACACATAGACGATGAGATGATGCAATCAGGTAATAGCAAACGCTACTTTTTCGTAGTGGAGTTGTCACTTTGTTAGTTCGACAGGTTCTACGCATTGCGGGTAGAAACCTCCTAACAAATCTTGCTTTTGAGCACGGGAAACGACAATGGGGATGATTTACATGATTGGACACATTGTAGGCAACATGACATCTCATTGGTTAACGGTTCGTACCTCAGTAAATGCCGCGCGTTGACCTGACTAGCGTCTGAAATATGGAGACACTCTGTTCATTGATAGCGTATAACCCGACCCGCTCGAGCTCCCGTATGAGTACCGTCTCTGACAGTGATCTCTCCGTTAACAATGACCAGGGATATTCCGTTCGCAACAGGCATAGGCATTTTTTCATCGTAACTAACATTGGGAGAAATGGCAGCGGGATCGAAAACAACTAGATCTGCCCAATATCCAGGCCTGATAAGCCCTCTATCTTTTATCCCGTGCGCTACACACGGCAGACTAGTCATTTTTCTTACCATTTCCTCCAATGGAAGAAGCTCCTCCTCAACTACGAATTTGCGCAGCACATACGGAAAAACTGCATACAAAGTGGGGTTAGCAATACCGGGCCTCCGGATAGCGCCGACTAGTCCACCATCAGTACCAAAACCTATGAGTCGATGGGATATCAACGCACGCTTATCTTCGTCAGAAGAGCGGTTTATGAGCTTTTTCGTACCTGGATCCTGTTGTATCACGTCTAGAAGGACCTCTAACGGATCCTTCCCCCAATCTTTGGCAATATCATGCACAGAGCGGTCTTCTATTCCTGGCACTTTACTTTCCACGATGCGCACATAGTGAGCCCACAGGGGGTCTGCCAGAGGACCTCGACCATAGGCCTCCCCTTCATCGCTCCTACCAACATAGTAAAATGATGAAGCTTTGCCTTCGGCCAATTCACCCCTAAGCCTCAGTCTGCTTTCGGGCATCGACAGTACGTCTGAAACGTGACCTGGAGCAAGTTGCGCCACCCAATCAGGAAGCATGTGTACGGCATAAGGGCTGTAGAACAACGCTTCGCCAGAACTAGGATAGGGCATGACATCCCCCCAGACCTCGGTTCCCTGCGCTCTTGCTTCATCAATTAGAGAAAGAACGTAATCGGCCTTGCCCCAGTTTTCCATGCCATCCACACAAAGATGTGATAGAACCGTACGCACTTTAGTTCTGCTTATCAGATCAAGACCATACTGAAGTGCTTCTATAGCTCTGTCTCCATAGTCCTTTAGGTGGTAACCGACTCTACCGCCACATTGCGCGCACAACCCAAACATCTCTTCAAGTTCTGAAGAAGGAAGGTCCATCTTCCGATGAGTTCCAGACTCCGTGCTAAAGCCAAAAGCCCCATGCGATATACTATTCTTTAGCAGACCCTTCATCTCCATAAGTTCCTGCACTGTAGGAGGCCTCAGGTAATCACCTGTCGCAGCTACCCTCAATGCGACGTGCCCCACAAAGGTACAGTAGTTTACGGAAGGCTTAGCATCTTCTACGACAGCCAGGTACTCGTCAAAATCAGCCCAGTCAGAAACTATACCGTGACGTTTCAGCACTTCTCGACCTTCGTCGAGTGAAGTGACACTGAAACGTTGAAATGGATCCTCAACCCACCACTCCTGAAACCAGTTATCTCTCAATGGGGCAGCAGAATAACCGCATTCTCCAGCAAACTCGGTGGTGATCCCCTGGAGCACTTTGTTATCAGCTGTAGGGTTCGCAATTATTTGATAATCTGAGTGACCGTGCATATCCACAAAGCCCGGACAGAGAATCATGCCTCTTACGTCAACAACTTCATCTGCATCTGCACTTGTGATATCACCAACCTCGGTTATCATTCCGTTGACTACACCAACAGAGGCCCTGTACCATGGGTTACCCGTTCCATCAACTACTGTTGCATTTTTGAGTAGTAATCTGTAATTGCTCAATGAGATCTTCCCCTTTCCGCCTCAGCTCAGACCCGAACCATTCCTACTTATTGTGAACTTCGGGAATATAGACCAATCCGGTCGCCAGGTTGTTCTTTATGAGATAGGCAAATTCCTTCTGTGAACGTAATTACCGAAGCAATAAGGCGAACCGGATTAGGTAGCTAACAACTTGAGTTACTGGAGGCGCCCGACACTCATATAAGAACTTGAAAACTACGGCACCAATCTCGGATAGGCCTGCCCGCCTATCATGTATTGCGGCCTGGTCGTACATACTGAGAAATCGAATTCCTCATAAGCACACCGCGGGTCTGCACGCTGACTCAGATTGTGATGCTGGCATCAGCCCTTCGACCAGACTCCATCGCTTTTTCTATCGTTCAGATCCAAAAGATCTACCATTAGAAACTGATAGAAACTGATTCAGACTATCCGAAACACAGCTTGTTAGACAAGGTCTGAACAATTGAATCCTGATTTGCTCATCCCCAGACATGCTTCTTGCGGAAGACTAGATACCCCATGTTTTTTTCTGTAATCTAGATACTTCCCGAATTGAATCCCCCTTACTACCACAGTTTCCGACCCCCGTACTCAAGGTATCCGCTCAGAATTATTGCCGCGCGATAATTTTTGATGTAGTATTGACGAGAGTTATCGACAAACAATAATCCTCGAGGTGCCGATATGAAACGAAAGCCCTTATTCATTGTCTTGGTTCTAGAAGCTGCCGCATTATTTGCCCTGGCACTTTTGGCAGACAATTTCCCAAATCTCTTTTCCTCACTTTTTGCATTCCCCTTTGAACAGATCGGGATAGGGCTTAGGGCCCTATCTTTAAGCGGCCAAACCGGCAACGGCCTGGCCCTAGCTCTGTGGATCGGGATATCAATGCTTCCTTTGCTCTCTGCGTGGAAGCACAAGAAAGACCCTGAAAGAACCTGGGAGAATGCTGCATTGTATGCTCTAACAGGGCTTCTCCTGTTTGTTCTTTACGGCATGACAAATCCGGCTACAATTTGTGCAAGGTTTCCCGATATGGGAGAAAGAGCGCTCCCTGTAATGAAAGGGATCATGGGCTGCACAGTATGGTCGGTCGCCGTGCTGTGGGCAGTTCTGGTCGTCAATCGCCTTTTCTACCAAGGAGACACCAAGACTTTGTTGCGATATATGCGAACCCTTCTATATGCCCTCTGTGTTTTGTTTACCGCAGCTATCCCTGTGTATTGCGGCAGAGACCTTTTTTCCTCCTTAGGAACCATACAAAAGAGCGCCGATGGCATCATGGCCGTAGTGCGGTTCTCAGTTTCAGCCCTGCCATATGGGCTGGATATAGCCATCACTGTCTCGGCCCTTGCACTTTTGGAGGAACTGTTGTCTGACCGCCCTGCTGAAGCCCAAACAGCTGCCGATAACCTTTCCAAACTGTGCCGGTTATCTTTGGTGCTTGTGACGGCATCGGTCGCCGTATTCAACATCCTTCAGGTAGCCTTGGCAAAGAAGCTGTCTAACGTAGACACCATTTTGAGCATTCCATTAATGAGTCTAGTTTTCGTCCTGGCAACTCTCCTTTTTTCACGGCTCATTGCAGACAGCAAAAGACTACACGATGAGTACGACTTGTTCGTATAGAAGAGGTGCGTTCATGGCGATAAAGATATGTCTCGAAGATGTTTTGAAAAAGCGGGGCATGACATCAAAAGAGCTTGCTGCAAAAGTGGGCATCACTGAGGCCAATCTCTCCATCTTGCGGACTGGAAAGGCCAAAGGCGTCCGATTTGCGACGATCAACAAGATCTGCTTTTATCTAAACTGTGACGTAGGCGACATTCTGAAGTTCGACGGGAATCTGGAGGATGATGAAGATGAAAACTAAGAAGATCCTTGTGATATTTGCCGCTGTAATGCTAGGATTTTTCCTTTTGGGATCATCAGGCGTGATTCATATGGCAGACGATAGTCTAGACGAAGGTTTTGGAGCTGATGACCGTCTAATCGGCGTTCTCATCACTACTGAACATTTAGACCTATTCGACTTTGAAGGTTACCTAGAAGATAATAGGGAGAAAATCCTATCTGGCAGCCAAATAGACGAATCCCAATGGGCAAAGTACCAAGGAAGGCTTTACGCTACTTTCGTAGATAAATCCTATACCAATGAGGAAACTGGGCAAGTCACTGTACTGAAAGAATTTGTGTTTGATGGGGTTAGCGGAATTCCGTATTTCGCGGCTACTATTTCAGATGAATCAGGCAGCTATGTGTCTAGCTGCGCTGACCAAGCTATATCCGACGGGCATATGGAGGTTTCCGCAACTGACCAGGGCGAGGACATCTCTTTGGAAGGTACAATTTACGTATCTACTGTAAAAGGGCCCCACGTGTTTTACATCAATCCAGTCTACCAAAGCCTCTCAGGAGAGGTCTACGTCACAGCCGGTAACAGCATAGCGTTCAGCGGTGAAAAAACCGAGGGGCTATCACATTCTACCCAGCTAGAATCCCAGATTTCATACACCTCTGAAGGGAAAGAAGTTACAACTAAGTCTTATGTCAAAATCAATATCACTTATGTAGACCCGCCTGAGAAACTTTCTGTAGTTCAGTTCTATGGCCATAACCAAATAAAACCCCGCTCAGATTATTCCCCGGGCGCATTGCCTAAGACATTCGAAACTCATCCCGAGACCGAGTATATTATACTCGAAACTTGGAAAACGTCCTCGGACAAGGGTCAATCCCTGACGCGAGAGCTGTATCAGGCAAGCGATGAGACCATGTGCGCATTCTACTGTCGGGACGATGGAATCTGCGTCAAGCAATCTAGTTGCATCAAATGGGACTTCTGATGAGAAAGTGCCTTCCGCACACTAGGCGTTGGTTTTCTCCTTGCTACCAGCTGGCTGGGCGATATTCCTAACATCGCCTCTAGCTCAAAGCCAAAACGTATTGTACGCTGTCATTCCTCTTGCGGTGGCTCTGGGTGCCGCAGCAGGTTACTTACTCAGAGTGCTTCTTTGCGCGCGAAGACGAAATGCCCATTCGGAGCGTAGCCCTGGTATCTAACAACCGAGATATGCTGGTGTATTATGTGAAGCAGAAAGTGCCGTCCCCGCTGCTTCAAAAATGGAGCCAGCGGTCGGACTCGAACCGACGACCTACTGATTACAAATCAGTTGCTCTGCCAATTGAGCTACGCTGGCTCTTAAGGAATGAGGCAAATCAAATAGTATAATGATGCCGCTAATATGTCAACAGAATCAGCTCCCGACCGGGCTATGTACTGAGCCGGTCTGCCTTTAGTTTTCTCGCAAACAGACGTGTCCGTTTTCGGTTATGATCGTGATGCTCTTGGAATCCATGTACCGTTCTAGTTTTCTCTTTACGCGCTGAAGAGCGTTATCTACAGATTTTACGTGCCTTTGAAGCTCGTCGGCAATCTCGACATAGGATTTGCCGTCGAGGTAACAATTGAGTACTTGCCATTCTAGATCGCTCAAGATTTCTGTGATCTGCTCTTCCATCCTACCAATCTCTTCGGCGCTAATGACCACTTCCTCAGGATCTAATACTTGATCGCTAGGCATGATGTCTAATAGCGTTCTGTCTGAGTCCTCGTCATATATGGGTCTGTTTAGTGAAACATATGAGTTCAGCGGTATATGTTTCTGCCTGGTGGCTGTTTTTATAGCAGTTATTATTTGCCTTGTTATGCATAACTCCGCAAAAGCCTTGAAAGAAGTCAACTTGTCACTGCGAAAATCTCTTATTGCTTTATAAAGCCCTATCATCCCTTCTTGAATAATGTCTTCTCTGTCAGCACCTATAAGAAAGTATGATCTCGCCTTTGCCTTTACAAAACCCTTGTATTTGTTGATGAGGTATTCCTGCGCCTCAACCGAACCAGTCCTTGCTACTTCCACTACTTCTTCATCTTGCATGCCGTCGAATACTGAAGCGAACCTATCCTGAGGGTTTACTACCAAACAGCACCCCTCCTCCGGTTATTTTGACCTGTATCCCTAAATTCCCCGATTGGATTAATGGTGCCTTGATACATACATTATAAGTGTCTTGTCAGATAAAGATCAACATTCGACATGTCTCTGCCTTTGCGCCTCGTACAATGCCATTCCACAAGCTACGCTTGCGTTAAGACTGTTTATCTCACCGAACATTGGAATACTTATGATTTCGTCGCATCTGTCACGTACCAACCGCGACAAGCCCTTGCCTTCGCTCCCTACCACAAGGGCAAGAGGTCCTTTTAGATCTACCTCCCATAGACACCTAGTTCCGCCTGCGTCAAGGCCGTACACCCAGATCCCGGTCTTTTGGCACCACTGAATGAAATAGTGGATGTTCGGCACTTCGCAAATCGGCTGATAGAAGATGGCTCCAGACGAAGCCTTGAACGCGCCTTCCCCAAAAGGAGCTGTCCTTCTTCTAGGTACGACCATGCCGTGGACGCCCATAGAATGACAAGTCCTGCAGATCGAGCCTAGATTTTGCGGGTCTAAGATACCGTCAAGAGCGACAAATAAGGGAAAACTTCCCGGTGCAATCCCGTCCATTACGTCATCTAGTTCCTTGAAAGTCACTTCTCCGACTACCGCAGCTACTCCCTGAGCCGCCTTATCGTAGGCTGCGTCGAAATCACGTTCAGCCATGTAGGATACGGCAATTCCTAAAGAACGAGCTTTTGATGCAGTTGAACTGCCCGATTCTTGATCTGCCCCTCTGCGTATGATGACCTCGTGGACGGGCCATCCGCTCTCAATTGCTTCAGTCACAGGCTGTTTTCCGTATATTGTGAACCTACCTGGTCCCTTATCAGGTCTATTCTTCCTCACCGATGCTTCTCCACCCCTTCAGACTGTCCCCCTGAAGAACCTGTCTTCACGTATCTTTGCTTTTCGTAGGGCCAAAATCAGAAACCTACTTGAGCTTCTTCGAATCCTTATATGCTTTCTTCAACTCGTCTAGGGTAGGCGACCTGCCGCATGACATCTTACCCTCAGGACAGTAACCAAATTCATCGCATGAGGCTCCTGCATTGTAAAAGATGTTAGGGGCTATCTTCTTGTACTCGTTAAGAAGAGTAGTGAACATTTCCCTGATTTCCCATTGGGCTCTTTGGCAACACCTAAGGTTGAACATGTGCCTAAGCTGTCTGGCATTTGTAGTGACCACAAATCTGGTTTCAGTAGCGTTAGTAAGAGCAAATCTGACGTCTTCGGCCGGAATTCCCAGAGACAGACCCTCGCGCTGAATGTCCATTACCTCTTTTTGCAGATCTTCAAACCTTTTCAGAAACTCCTCATGTTCATAAAAACTAGGAGGCGTTATGTATTTGAAGTTGTCCTCTTTCACGTATCGTTGCGACTGCTGGAGCTGGGACAGATCCGCTGAAGCCTGTACGGGTTCATTGAAATACACGACTCCCGAATCTTTGAACACCTTCATTAGTCTGTGCCTATCGTTCTGCTGGCTGGATATTCTCGAATACCCCTCTACGGCAAAGGTTGTATACCAGTGCTCAAGTGCTCCTACATGGCCAGACTTGATCAGGTTCTTAATGAACCTCCCGGTTTCATCCTTAGACGGCTTGTCGCCGGTCAGCAAAGACTCCAGCTTATCTATACCCATAGGGGAGTAACAAAGGCGCGCCAGAAGTATCAACCTTTCAGTATCGATGTCGGTCCCCATGAACGGGTAATAAAGAACCTTCACTTTCATTTCCGTCTTCTGCGGTTCAGGGCCTAGTTCCTCACTCATATCCTCTGACCTCTCCTTCTATTTCTGATGGCGGATCCTCGTGCCCGAAGGCGTATCCTCAAGCAAAAAGCCTATATGGGACAGCCTATCTCTAATGTAATCTGCAGTTTTGAAGTCTTTTCCCTTCCTAGCTGAATCTCTCATGTCAACAAGAATCTCAAGGAGGTCTTGGCTGAAATCGTTTCCTTGGAACTTTTCTGCCTCAGAAGTCTGTGGCGTCAATCCAAGAATACCGAGGCACTGCATTAGCAGTCCATATGCCTCTGCGACCTTTTGCCGTGCAGACGGATGGGACGTCGTCTCCCCGCCTGTAACTACATGAGAGTTGATAGCGGTCACAAGGTCAAATACCGCAGCTATCGCTCCCGGGGTATTGAAATCATAGTTCATTGCTTCAAAAAAGTCTTTCCTGCACTTATCTATGGCCTGAGAAAGGAGGGTAGCTTCAGGCAATCCCTGCGCATCTGGGTTCAATAGGAATGCGGTTGCGGCATCTACGCACGTTTGTATCCTAGACCAACCTTTCTCCGCTGAACCAAGAAGATCTTCTGAAAACTCAAGGATCTTGCGCCTATGCGCTGAAAGAAGGTACAACCTAACTGCCATTGGATCGTGCGCCTCTAGGATCTCATTTATGCGAATCACGTTGCCTATGGACTTGGACATTTTCTCGCCTTCCAAGTTCACCATCTCGTTATGAACCCAATACTTAACGTAAGGTTTCACCCCAGAAAAAGCCTCAGCTTGCGCTATCTCGTTTTCGTGGTGAGGAAAAACCAGTTCGGTCCCCCCGCCGTGCATATCTATGCTTGGCCCCAAGAATTTTAGCACCATAACCGAGCACTCGATGTGCCATCCAGGCCTGCCACGCCCCCATGGGCTATGCCATCCGGGTTCATCGTCACTGGCTGTTTTCCACAGGGCAAAATCAAGCGGGGATTCTTTTAGATCCGACACCTGGATCCTAGCTCCAGGCATAAGTTCATCAAGGTTCTTTCCTGAAAGAGCGCCGTAGTCTTCAAATCTCTCCGCTCTGAAATAAACGTCTCCAGACGATTCGTAAGCAAAACCTTTTTCCACCAGGGTTTCTATCATTTGTATGATATCAGGTATTACCTGACTTGCCCGGGGATACGCGTTAGCCCGCTTTACTCCTAACCTATCCATAGCATCTATGTATTCTGCCGCATACTTTTCAGCTATTTCTGTTGGAGGAATCCCTGTTTCCTGGCTCCTCCTTATAAGCTTATCCTCAATATCCGTAAAATTCGTTACGAGCGTAACTTTATACCCGTTATGAAGGAGGTAGCGTCTGACAACATCCCAAAATACGGCAGGACGTGCATGGCCTATGTGACTACTGTCGTAAGGAGTGATTCCGCATACGTATATTTTCACATGTCCTTCTTCAATTGGTTCAAATTCTTCATATCGCTTGGAAAGCGTGTTGTATACAACAATACCCACAGTTAGCCCCTGCCTTTCTTAAACACTGTCGCAACACAAAACGCCGCTATCCCTTCGCCCCTCCCTAAGGCGCCTATGTTCTCCGGCGAAGTTCCTTTTATGGATATGCGGTCCTCAGAGATGTCCAGAGCTCGTGATATGTTTTCACGCATATCTTCAATGTAAGGTGACACTCTTGGGCTCTGGGCAACTACGGTGCAATCAAGATGGACAATCTTTGCTTTCTTACGTACTGCGGCCCACATTGCACTTAGTAGGTCAAGGCTCCTTGCATCTTTGTAGAGGGGATCGCCAGGAGGATACCATACGCCAATGTCTCCCATGTTCAAGGCCCCTAAGATAGCATCTGTTACTGCGTGGCACAAAACGTCGGCATCGGAGTGCCCCGAAAGCCCTTTTTCAAAAGGGATTCCCACTCCTCCCAAAATGCACTTTCGCTCGGGAACCAAAGGATGGATGTCCAACCCGAAACCGCTCACTAAGTAGCCATTAGGTCTGGCATCCTCGCCTCTGTAACGCTTTTTCCGCATGCCTCTATGCGCAGCAGCGGGTCGTTCCGCAGTTTTTCTCTTGTGACTCTTTTCATGCGAGCTATCTGATTCCAAAAGACTCGCGGCAAGCACAAAGTCTTCTGGAAAGGTGATCTTGAGATTTGTCCTTTCCCCCGGCACAATTGCTACCTTGTGCCCTAGTCTCTCCACCAGCTGGCTATCATCGGTACCAATGAACCCGTCTTCCCTAGCTCGCTGGTGCGCAAAGCGCAGAAGGCCGTAATCGAATATCTGGGGAGTCTGAACCAACACTAATCCATCCCTATTCAAAGTCATCCCAACCAGTGACAGTATCTCTTCCCCGTCAAAACTAACCGCCTTTACGGTATCAACTGGCTCAATCCCACAAACAGCGGCAGAAATGCTTTTGGCTGCCTCAAACACTCGTCTGAAAAGGCTTGCGCTGAAAAGAGGTCTCGATGCATCGTGTATCATAACCCATCTAGTACCAGCTGGTATCTCATCTAGAGCCCTCATTACCGATGTTTGTCTGTGATCCCCGCCCTCGATGGCTACTACAGGTTTGAGATAGGTCTGCCCTAGATTTGAGACAATATCCAATATTCGCAGGTCGTTCTCAAATCCTGGCGGCAGTGCAAGCACACAACCGCGCACTTCCGGCAAGGCCAAGACCCTTTCTGCCGTCCACTCCAAAACAGTTTTGCCCGAAATTGTGACAAACTGCTTGGGCTCCTTTGAACATGCTCTTGTGCCGTAGCCTGCCGCCGGGATTATGCACCAAAGTTCCTCATTCATTGCACTTCAGCCAAATCCACAGTTTTGAGTTTTGCAAATATCATGCGACCGGCAGGGGTAGTGTGGCAATTGGTCACAACTATTGACACTTCTTCACCCACAAGTTTCTTTGCGTCCTCAACTACGACCATAGTGCCATCTTCCAAGTAGCCGACACCTTGGCCCGGTTCTTTGCCTTCTTTTATCAGCCTTATAACCAACTCTTCACCTGTAGACACTATAGGCTTAAGAGCATTTGCCAGCTGATTAATATTGAGAACACCTACTTCTTGGAGTTCTGCGACCTTTGCCAGGTTGAAGTCTGTTGTAACGATCACTCCTCCAGTAGCCATCGCCATCTTAAGCAGCCTAAGATCCACATCTAGATCCTGATCTTCAGTCCACTCCAAAACGGATACCTCGATCGGAAGCTCTTTTTGCATAGCATTTAAGATATCCAAACCTCTTCTTCCTTTGCTCCTTTTCATGTTGTCAGAAGAATCAGCTATGTGTCTAAGTTCATCGAGCACGAAGTCAGGAATGATGATGGGCCCCTCCACAAAACCAGTCTTGCATATATCTGCTATCCTTCCGTCTATTATGCTGCTTGTATCAAGGATCTTAGGTACACCAGACGAACTTCGAACCTCCTTTTGTGCTCGCTCGTCACTAGGATTTGTATTGGCTCTATCGGAAATGCGAAACCGCTTAGTTACAGCTAAAACATCATCTTTCTTGCTAAGAGCAACCGACATCCCGATACATCCTAGCAACACAAGAGCGATAGATGGGAGAAAGCTCCCTACAAAAGGAATCCTGGCCAATGACGTGCCAATCAAATTAGCTATTATAAGTCCGACTATAAGTCCAAACACCGCTACCAAGATATCCTGGAAAGCCATTTTCACCATATGGTTTTCGAGCGACTTGACACCTTTCTTGACTAGAACAGCGATGGGCGGCCCTATTAAGTAAAACAGCGTCGCGAGCACACCTGCTATGATAAGTATCGCTCCACCTGATTCGTAAATAGTGAATTTCCTGCCAAGGAAATCACCCATGGGACCAAGTAAGTAGAAGGCCGAAACCCCGCCAACGACGGCCCCAAAGACTGCGAAATACCGTCCCGATTTCTCCAATTTTCAAGCACCCCCCTCTCAGATACTACTTTATGCAATTATTATATGCTAGGTAGGACCTGTAAACAAAGTATAAGGCGAAATAAGGGGTCGACAAAAAGCACCTATTCGGGATACACCAGGGAAGAGATGCAAGCTGCCCCTCCCCCGAAGCGGGTCACATCGGACGGGCCGATGCAATTGACCCAAAGCCCAGTTAATAGTACAATTGTGTGTGTACAGCTCAATGGGAGGTATAGGTATGTTCAGGGTTGGTGACCGGGTAGTATATCCTATGCACGGCGCCGGAACTATAGAAGGAATCGAACAAAAAGAGGTTCTAGGAAAAACTCATAGATATTACGTGTTGAGCCTTCCCATAAGCGATATGAAAGTCATGATCCCAGTAGACAACAGCGAAGAAGTTGGTCTAAGAGATGTGATTGACACCGCACAAGTTGACGAAGTTCTGAAGGTACTCAAAGAGGACTGCACTCCTATGTCCACAAACTGGAACAGGCGATATCGCAATAACCTCGAAAAAATCAGAAGTGGCGACATATTTGAAGTTGCCGGCGTCGTAAGAAACCTCACAGCCAGGGACAAGGAGAAAGGGCTGTCCAGCGGCGAACGCAAAATGCTGGATACTGCCAGGGAGATCCTGGTGTCTGAATTAATCCTCGCAACTGATTGGGATAGGGAAGAGACTATTCAAATCATCGATGAGATTCTTGCCTAAAAGGTCCTTTTCTTGACTCTTAGCTCTGGCTCAAGTAGAATTGCTTTGCGTACTCCTTATGAGGTGTGGGCGTGTGGCTCAGTGGGAGAGCGTTCGGTTCGCATCCGAAAGGCCGCGGGTTCGAATCCCGCCACGTCCACCAGGATATCTTTGTCTAGGTTTCTAGACCTTACAGAGGTGAAAACTGTGGAAAATACGCCAGCGCAAAACTTCCAGGAATCTGTAGACGAGTATCTGATTAGGCACAGAAGCATCATAGACGTGCTCAGCAAGATAAGTGAATCCAGCGGCCGTGTTAACCGGGCGGTGGCAAAGGCGGTTACCTCGTGTGGTTGCATCCAGATAAACGCCACTAAACAAACAATTCCATCGGAAATTGGCTCTCTTGCCTCAATTAGAGACATAATGAAAAACCATGTTGAAGGAAAACTATGCGAACAGTGCACTGAGGTCCTTGAAGATGAAATCGGTAGAACTTTATTTTACCTGGCGGCCTTATGCAATACCTTGGATCTTGATTTTGATGAAATCTTGAAGAAAGAGCAGGAGCGCATCACCTGTCTTGGGATATTCAACGTTTTGTAGGCGTGAAACACACACTTCTGAGCGCTTACTTGTTTTTGACTACCAAGGCGTTTCTAACTGCTTCTTCAATAGTTGAAACGCCGATTATATTTTGTGAGCCATTGTTTTCAGAAAAAGATCTGGGCACGATAACTTGGGAAAAACCAAGCCGCAGTGCTTCTTTGACTCTTTCCTCCATCCTAGGTATCATTCTCACTTCGCCTGTAAGTCCAATTTCGCCGCAACATGCAACATCATGCTTTACAGGAACATCGTGATAACTTGACACAATTGCTACGGCACAGGGCAGATCTATGCCCGGCTCGTTCACTCTTGCGCCCCCTGCAATTTTCAGAAATACGTCCATTCTATCCAGATCCAAAGACATCTTTTTTGCAATGACGGCGGTAATGAGCAGGAGTTTTTGGTAATCTACTTCGCCTGTGATTCTACTAGGAGAGCCGTACATACAAGGGGTCACTAACGCCTCGACCTCCATAAGAACTGGCTTTACTCCTTGCAGACAGGCTGCAACGCAGCATCCAGACCTATCTTCCAGACGCTCCGATAGGAAAAACTCGGACGGGTTTTTTATCTCAATAAGTCCCTGTTCACCCATTCGAAAAACTGCAACTTCGTCGGTAGCACCAAACCTGTTTTTTCTTGCTCTTATGATCCTGTAGAAATGACCTAGGTCACCTTCGAAGTAAAGCACCGTGTCCACCAAATGCTCCAAAAGTCTGGGACCTGCAATCTCTCCGGTCTTGACTGTGTGCCCTACAAGAATACAGGTAACATTGTCCGTCTTGGCATAATCATGAAACTTCGCCGCGCATGCTCGAATCTGAGCAGGACTACCGGGGAGTGATTCAACAGATGCATCCTGGCAGGTCTGAATTGAATCGATTACCAAAAAACTGGGCTTAAGCTGATAGCACAGTTCCAAAATACTGTCCACGTTTCTTTCAGAAGCGAAGAACAGGTCCTTGGAACTAACCCCTAACCTATCCGCCCTTATCTTCACTTGACCTACAGATTCTTCGCCTGACGCATATAGAACCGACCCAAAAGACCCTGCTACGTTATCTGCAACGTCTAAGAGCAGTGTAGATTTCCCTATCCCAGGCTCTCCTCCAATAAGGAGCAAAGAGCCAGGCACAAACCCACCACCTAATGCTCTATCCAGTTCAGTAAGTCCGCTAGAAAACCTTCGGACGCTTTCTGGCTCAACCTCTGCCAGAACATAAGGCAAGGCAGGTTTGGATGTAGCTCCTGAGGATTTCTTTTTGTCCTTTTCCTCTGTCTGCTCCTCGAGAGTATTCCACTCACCACATTCAGGACAACGTCCATACCATTGCGATGATTGAAAACCACACGCCGAGCACACATATTTGACAACAAAACGCGGCATAGAATCCTCTCCCTTTAATTGGATGATTTCTATGCCGCGCCCCGAATTTCCTCTATTCCTCTACTGCATCGGCTACGCCCGAGGCTACGCCGGTAAATGTTATGTTACCTTCATCGTCGACGTCCACCAATACCTTTTCAGCTCCTCTGAACCCACCTCTGAGGATGAGTTCAGACATGGGATCCTCAATCAACCGCTGAATGGCTCGCCTCAAAGGTCGTGCGCCATATTGAGGATCGGTACCCTCACGTATGAGTTTCTCTTTGGCCTTATCAGTGACTTCCAGCGATAGACCAGCGGAGTCTTCCAACCTCTTTCTAACGTCTTTGATCTGAAGGTCCACGATTTCTCTTAGATGTTCTTCAGTCAGCGACTGGAACACTATGATCTCGTCTACTCTGTTTAGAAACTCCGGCCTGAAAACACGTTTCAATGCATCTGTCACGCGTTCCTTCATGTCCTCGTGGGACAGCACCTGCGAACCCCGGTCGGCAGTAAAGCCTAGTCCGGCTTTGCCGGTGATATCTTCTGCACCTACGTTGGATGTCATGATTATCACTGTATTTCGGAAGTCCACAGTACGGCCTTGCGCTTCTGTAAGCCTACCATCTTCTAGGACCTGCAGCAGGACATTAAACACGTCGGGATGCGCCTTCTCGATTTCATCGAGCAAGATAACTGAATATGGCTTTCGCCGTACTGCCTCTGTAAGCTGACCGCCTTCTTCGTAACCAACGTATCCGGGAGGCGCGCCTACGAGCCTCGAGACAGTGTGGCGTTCCTGATACTCCGACATGTCTAGTCTCACAATGGCATCTTCATCGCCAAACATAACCTCTGCCAACGCTTTTGCCAGTTCGGTCTTTCCTACACCTGTCGGGCCTAGGAAAATGAAAGAACCTATGGGCCTCTTTGGATCTTTCAATCCTGCTCGCGACCGCCTTACCGCCCTAGCTACCGCTTCAACAGCCTCGTTCTGGTTAATGACCCGCTTGTGGAGTTCATCCTCTAGATTCAGCAGCCTCTCCGATTCCGTGGCAGCGAGTTTCTTAACCGGTATGCCTGTCCATTCAGCAACAATAGACGCGATTTCGTCTTCTGTAACCGTCATCTTCTCCGGCACTTCTCTTATCTGCCATTCTTTCCGTTTCTCCTCGATAAGGGCCTTCAGTTGCTGCTCTTGATCTCTTAGATGAGCCGCTTTCTCAAATTCCTGAGCCGCAACTGCATCTTCCTTCTGCTGGACGATACTCTCCAACTTGGTTTCCATCTCCCTGAGCTCCGATGGCGCCTCAAAGGCTCTCATCTTGACCACGGCTCCGGCCTCGTCGATCAAGTCAATAGCTTTATCAGGAAGGAACCTACCAGATACGTACCTCGATGAAAGAACAGCAGCCGCTTCAAGAGCCTTATCGGTATACGTCACTCCATGATGGTCTTCGTACCTCTCCCTTAGCCCCTTCAGGATTTCTATAGTTTCTTCCACTGTCGGTTCAGAAACAAGTACTGGCTGGAATCTTCGCTCGAGCGCCGCATCTTTCTCAACGTACTTCCTGTATTCATCCAAAGTAGTAGCCCCTATGCATTGCAGTTCCCCTCTGGCCAGCATAGGCTTTAGGATGCTCGACGCGTCTATCGCGCCTTCTGCCGCGCCTGCTCCAATGATATTATGCATCTCGTCTATGAAAAGAATGATATCCCCTGAGCTCTTGATCTCCTCTAGTACCTTCTTAAGCCTTTCTTCGAACTCTCCCCTGTATTTTGTTCCGGCGACCATGGCGGCCAAGTCAAGGCCGACAACCCGTTTGCCCTTGAGCATCTCAGGCACGTTCCCGGCCTTTATCGCCTGTGCCAGACCCTCGACTATCGCCGTTTTGCCTACACCAGGCTCACCTATGAGAACAGGGTTGTTCTTGGTTCTCCTAGATAGTATCTCGATCACCCGCTGAATCTCCTTTTCACGACCAATTACCGGATCAAGTTTGCCTTGAGCCGCAAGTTCTGTAAGATCCCTGCCATAGGCATCGAGCGTCGGCGTACTTTTCCGCCCGGTTTGGGTTCTCTGTGGCGCCCTTGGCTCTTGAATCTGCCCACCTACACGCTTTACAATTTCTTCTCTTACCGTGTCGTAGTCAGCACCCAAGCCTGTGAGTACCTCATATGCAATGCCTCCTCCTTCTCGCAGAAGGGCAAGCAAGATGTGTTCTGTACCTATATATGAATGGCCCAGCGCCGCAGCTTCTTCGCCGAGCAGCGTCAAGACATTCTTTGCCGTTTCCGTTATAGCCTCAATAGAAGGTACGGGAGGCTTCGCCTCAGATAACGCCTCTATCTCGCTTCTTATCTCGTCAGGAGTGATTCCCATAGACTCGAGAATAGACAGCGCTACGCTCCCGCGCTCCTTCAACAATCCAAGCAATATGTGCTCCGTGTCCATAGCTTGCGCCCCACGACTTCTAGCCTCTTCTTGGGCCCAGTTAAGTACCCTCATGGCACGCTCTGTATATCTTTGTTTTCCATTCATGTCACATACCTCCCTCTAGAAATTAGTTAATCACCCTGTGACATTTTTCCTGAAATATGCTCGCGTATGAGATACGCTCTTCTTACGTCTCTTTCCCCGGGCGAAAACTCGGCGCTGAACACCTTTTGGACGAAATTCGGTCGAGACATTACCAATATCTCGTTTACGTCTTTTAAGGTTAGACCAGAGATCATTCCAAACTCAACCCCAAGCCTCAGATCCGACCAAAACTTTATTGCCTCTGCAGAACTAATGGATCTTGCATTGGAAAGAACGCCCAAAGCTCGGAAAACCCTATCTTCTACTTCAAGTCTGTGGTTTTTCAAAAGCGCATCCTGCACCCTTTTTTCCTCAGTTACAACCTGATTTGCCACCAGAACAAGGTTTTCTATTATCTCTTTTTCCGTATGGCCCAGAGTTATCTGATTTGAGATTTGGAAAACGTCTCCTTGACCCTCGGTTCCTTCTCCGTATAGACCCCTTACAACAAGACCTACTCTGTTCACAGCGTTAAGCACCCTTGAAACCTCGTTTGTGAGCGCGAGCGCTCTAAGGTGAACCATGACCGAAGCCCTAAGCCCTGTTCCTACGTTTGTCGGACACGCTGTAAGATAACCCAACCTCTCGTCATAGGCCAATTCCAAAAACTCGCTCAGAAGATCATCAATTCCGTTCGCAAGTATCCATGCCTCGTCCAACTCCAGACCCGACTTTAGACACTGGAGTCGCAAATGGTCTTCTTCGTTAACCATGATCGATACGAGTTCGTCGTGTCTCAAAATCAGCCCCTTGCCATGACCGCTTTCGGCTTGCTGAGGACTTATTAGGTGTTTCTCTACAAGGACCTGACGATCCAGGGGCATTAGGTCGTCAAGAACCACCTTAAAGACTGGTCCGCCAAATCCTCGTTCACCGATCTTATCCGCGCAGTCAAATATTTTCCCCAATACCGCATCGGCATCTTTGTCGCCGAGAAGGTGAGGGAATGGAGTATCAGCTAGATTACGCGCCAATCGAACCCTAGACGATATGACTACATCGCTCGAACTGCCGCTTCCGTCCATCCACGGAGATGCCGATGCCTTTAGAATATCGTCAAGGGTATTAACTCTTTTTGCGCTCAATCATGCTCCCCCCTTATCTCGGCTTCAAGAGCCTTTATATGGTCTCTTAGTTCAGCAGCTTTTTCGTATTCTTCCGCTAATACCGCCTGAGCCAGTTTGTTCTTTAGTTCGTCTAGTTCCTTACGCAGCTGCACTCCTTCGTTTGTCGCCGCAGGAGTCTTGCCTATATGCCTATCGGAACCGTGAATCCTCTTTACAAGCGGCACCAAATTGCTCGCGAAAACGTCATAGCACTGCGAGCAGCCGAGACGACCAACTTGGGCAAAATCCCTGTAGCTCATACCGCACACCGGACACCTTGTCTCTTCCCTCGGATAAGTCTGAGACGGCAATGCCTCAGCTTGGGATCCAAGAAAAGCCGACAGAAGGTTGTTTATTGAAAAAGGGCTCTGGAAGAAATCTCCTAGAAAACCCGCGTCCCTTGCACACTCCTCGCACAGGTGCATGGTAGTTTTCTTTCCGTTTACTACGTGTTCTATGCGCACAGTCGCAGGTGCTTTGCCACATTTTTCGCACAACATTATGGTTCACTCCTCATCTTCGTGGACAGAGAAATACGCCGATAGCATAGCCTTAAATATCCTTGCTCGCAATAAATCTCTAAGCGGCAAATCAACTGCCAAGACCTCCCTAGACAGTGCAGCTTGCATTGTCTTAAAGGTCCTAACATCTATTATGCCGTCTTCAAGAAGCCTAGTGAGGTGAGAATAGGCCTCGTCCTGTGTAAGATAGCTGCCCACATCCCCGATTATCTCCGCTATGTCTCCTTCAGGTTCGATCTTTGCTATTCGTATGAAGCCTCCTCCGCCACGGCGGGATTCTACGACATAGCCCCTTTCAGGTTGAAACCGAGAAGTCAAGACATAGGTAATCTGCGACGGTACGCAGCTAAAATGCTCCGCCAACAGGGCCCGCTGGACCTCAATGACCCCTCCTGCTTCTTCGACAAGAGCAACAATATGTGCTTCGATTAGATCTGCAAGGCTTGCCACTTTTCATCACCTTCAGCTGAACATTATCGTAATCCATTCCAAGGCAATCAAGGTTGTCTGACTTTGACTTTCCTTGACCTTCCCATATATCATACACCTTTCCCGCAGAAACTCAAGGGAATTTGGGGATTTCATCGTACGGCACACAAGAACCTGTGCCCCAAAGAGATCAAAAGGGTGACAGCGTCTCGTGCAATCAGAGATTCTCAGTGATGTATTTTTCGGCAGACCATGCCGCTACAGCCCCGTCTCCTACCGCTGTAGAAACTTGTCTGAGGATCTTTTCTCGAACATCGCCTACCGCAAAGAGCCCTGGAGTTTCCGTAGACATATCTTCCCCAGCCTTTATGTAGCCATTGTCGGTTAGGGTTACAAGTCTGCTGACAGGAGCCGAGTTAGGAGTAGAGCCCACATAAAGGAAGACTCCGTCGACTTTGATTTCCTCGGACGTACCAGTCGTTACATCCCGGACTACAATGCTTTCAAGTCTGTCACTACCTGACATCGCATCAACAACGCTGTTTAGGCGCATATTTATCTTTGGGTTTCTTTCTATTCTACGAACACTTGCAAGCCCTGCTCGGAATTGATCTCTCCTATGGATAAGCACCACTTCTCGAGTGAATTTCGCCAAGAACTCTGCTTCTGTAAGTGCTGAGTCTCCACCGCCTACTACAGCTACAACCTTATCTCTAAAAAGCGGACCGTCGCACGTGGCACAGAAACTGACTCCCCTTCCGACGAACTTGTCTTCCCCTGGAACGTGAAGGCGCTTGGGAGTTGTACCAGCCGCCCAAATAACAGTCTTGGCCTGCAAGTCTCCATTTTCAGTTTCAACGGAAAACAGATTGCCCCCTGTTTCGACTGCCTTGATTTCCCCAAAACTGATCTCCGCTCCGAACACAGTGGCTTGTTCAATCATCAATCCCATCAATTCAATCCCTGATATGCCTTTGGGAAATCCCGGATAATTGTAGATCATATCCACAACACCCGCTTGCCCCCCACCACCCATTGGATCCAAAACTTGGACACTCAGTCCCGCGCGGGCAGTGTAAATAGCTGAGGTGATCCCCCCAGGTCCGCCGCCCCCTATTACAACATCGTATAGCATGTGTAATCCTCCTCCCGAGAAATCTCATGACAAATCCTGGCTTCGTGGATAAAGACTAATGTTTTCATCTCATGCTAGCATGGTAGACTCTAGGATCTCAACAGCATAGTAGAAAAGGAAAATGAACAACGGAGGACCCTAGTGAGTAGGACGAAAAACACAAAACAAAAGCCTCGACCAAAGACATCATGTCATATAGGTCAAGGCCTTCCCTAGCGTATCTTACGTTACTTGTTTTCCTTTTCTTTGAGGGCCTCTTCAATAATGCTCTGCGCTATGCTCGATGGCGCCTCTTCATAGTGATCAAACTCCATCGTAAAAAAGCCTCTTCCTTGCGTCATTGACCTTAGGTCTATAGCATACCTTTGCATCTCAGCCAAAGGCGCGAGTGCCTTTATAACCTGGATGTGTCCCCTGGATTCCATACCCAGGATTTTTCCCCGCTTCTTATTCAGATCGCCCATGATATCTCCCATGAATTGCTCAGGGACAGTAACCTCAACTCTCATTATGGGCTCGAGGATAATAGGTTGCGCTTCAGAACACCCTTTCTTGAATGCAAGAGAAGCCGCTATCTTAAAAGCCATTTCCGATGAATCAACTGGATGGAAAGAACCATCATACAAGATGGCTCTGATATTTACAGCGGGATATCCGGCAAGCACTCCCTCTGTGATCGCTTCTCTGAGCCCCTTTTCAACGGCGGGAATATACTGTCTGGGAACAGAGCCGCCAAAGATCTTGTCGACAAACTCAAACTCTTCATCGGGACTATGCTCAAACTCAATCCATACGTGCCCGTATTGCCCACGGCCACCGGATTGTTTTTTGTGCTTTCCTTCAGCCTTAGCCGAACCTTTTATGGTCTCTCTATAAGGTATCTTAGGCATAGTGAGATCGACGTCTACGCCAAACTTCTTTTTGAGTTTTGTCGTAGTCACGTCGACATGCACTTCTCCTAATCCTGATAGGATAGTCTCGCCGGTTTCTGGGTTTCTTTCCACGGTGATGGTAGGATCTTCCTCTGTAAGCCGGGTAAGACCAGCCGATATTTTGTCTTCGTCACCTTTTGTCTTTGGATGAACCGCAACAGAGTAGACGGGAGCGGGGAACGTAATGCCAGGCAGCACTATAGGTTTGTCTTCATCGCAAAGGGTATCTCCGGTCAAGGTCTCCTGCAACTTACCCACTGCACCTATATCTCCTGCAACCACACATGGGACTGATTCCTGATGCTTACCCTTCATGGAGTAGAGCTGGCCGATCCTTTCAACTCGACCCCTGGTAGAATTTAAGCATGTGCTGTTAGAATCCAGCTTCCCTGAATAGACACGAAACACCGTGAGTTTGCCCACATACGGGTCGGCAGTTGTTTTGAATGCAAGGGCTGAGAAAGGTTCTGAATTCTTGGGATATCTAACCGCCTCCTCACCCGTGCTCGGAACAATTCCGGTTACCGGTCCAACGTCGGAAGGACTAGGAAGATAACTCACAAGTGCGTCCATAAGTGAGCTAACGCCGACTAAGTTCGAGGCGGCAACAGGAACAACCAAGAAAACTTTCCTCTTAAGGCTCGCAGCTCTTAAACCTCTCAGAACTTCCTCATCAGTCAGATCCCCTTCTTCGAGATACTTCTCCAAAAGGTCATCGTCACCGTCACACGCGGCTTCTTTCAACTGCTCCTTCATTTCTGCAACCGTGTCTTTCAAGTCCCCTGGGACTTCCTCTTCCTTCACCCGCCCGTCACTTGATGAAACTAGAGCAACTCCTCGTATCACGTCCACAACACCCTTTATCTTTGATTCCTTCCCGATGGGCAGATAAAGGGAAATAGGCCTAATGCCAAACGAATTACCTATTTCATCTACAACCTTCGTAAACTCGGTGTTCTCTCTATCAAGTTTGCTTACAGCAAATATAACTGGGATATTGTAATCGGAGGCGTACTGCCACACTAGTTCCGTACCGACCTCGACCCCTCCCGTGGCATCAATCAAGATTACAGCTCCGTCTGCAACCCTAAGAGCAGAACGAACCTCTCCAACAAAGTCGAAATATCCGGGCGTATCGAGGATATTGATCTTACTCCCTTTCCACTCCAAAGGTGCCAAAGCCGTAGATATCGTAGTCTTTCGCCGTATCTCCTCAGAATCAAAATCCAAGACCGACGTCCCATCATCCACCTTGCCAAACCTATCATTACCACCAGAAACAAACAACATGGCATCCCCGAGAGTAGTCTTACCTGAACCACTGTGAGAAATCAAAGCAACGTTTCGAATGTTTTCCGTAGAATACTCCATAAACGGCATCTCCTCCTAATTCCACGCTCACAAAAGACTCCTTGGGCATATTATCAATTATATGCCCTTCTGCGCAAGTGAAGCATGGGGGACGGCACTTTCTGCTTCTAGAGCTGTGGTGCAAGACGCGTAAGGAGTGATACCATAGTCTAGTGAACTCGGCTACGTCCAATTGACAAACCGAGAGTGACCAGACTTTGGTCACTCTCCTATGAGGAGAGATACATATGACTAGATACCGTTGCAGAGTCTGCGGATACATCTATGACCCCGCAAAAGGAGTTCTTCCAGACGCATCACCAAATACACCATTTGAAGCCCTAGATGATACTTGGAAATGCCCGATTTGCGGCGTGGGGAAAGATGAGTTTGAACCAATCGAAGATCCAGCACCCATAATCAAATACTATTCGAACCAGGAAATCACAGTGATCTGGCAGCCCGACCTTTGCAACCATAATGGTAACTGCTGGAAAAGCCTTGGCCAGGTGTTTGACCCTTCAAAACGGCCGTGGGTCGATATGGAAGGAGCAGATACGGAAAGCATAATCAGGGTCGTCAATGAGTGTCCAACAGGAGCCCTCACCTGGAAATCGCTGAATAATTGAAGCATGCGAAGCAGAAGGGACGGCACTTTTTGCTTCACTGATGACAGGCCGGACAACCTGAGGTCAGCATAGCCTTTTGTTTTCATTTGCGGGGCTTACGGAAGGACAGCCAAATATCTCTTTACAGTTATCCCCAGTGTTATCAACATCATCCACAGGTGAACATCTATGGCATGTGCGGATGATATGTGTTTGCATAAAGAAAAGAGCGCGGGCTAAATTGCCGCGCTCTTTGATATTTATCCGGCAGCGTCCTACTCTCCCAGGCCGTTACCAGCCAAGTACCATCGGCGCTGGAGGGCTTAACTTCCGTGTTCGGGATGGGAACGGGTGTGGCCCCTCCGCTATTGCCACCGGAAACTTTTTG